>Ga0080006_1104230_pt1 | contig 50525 bp, 41 predicted proteins | sample RS3BMetagenome_FD_69209 | JGI IMG/M metagenome (GOLD analysis project Ga0080006, IMG submission 69209) | Ferric oxide microbial mat and aquatic microbial communities from Rainbow Spring, Yellowstone National Park, USA - RS3B (SPADES... ... | reverse complement strand
TAAGAAAACGATAAGCTAGGAGGTTTCTACGTTTGCATTGGATAATGCAATGGGTTAATTTACGAGCCCTTGCTCGAGTGCGTCGCGAATCATCTTGACACCGGTGACGTAACGAATGCCAACGGCAGACAGTCGAGGGCGCCACTCCGAAAACACGACCGAGAACCCTAAATCGACTAGTGAACCCCTGCATCCTTTTTGCTGCGTTTGGAATGTCAGGACGATATCTCGAAAACAAAATCAGAAAGTAATCGCTGCGCACACACGAAACAAGGCGTTCCGTGCTCCACGGGCTCATCGGATACGGACGGCAGGCATCCGCGCAGACGCGCGCGACCGTCTGCGTCTCCTGAGATACGCGCACGCGCATCAATGCAATGCCCTCTGCGAAGCTGCCCGCGAAACGCACTATCCAGGGCGGCAGCGATGATGCGCGCGCGCCGGGCAACATCACCGCCGCCGCCGCCGGCATGCGTGCGCCCTCCCAGGCGCGCACCTACACGTGAAATCAGGTCAGGCGCACTGCATCGACGCTGGACGACGACGTCACCCGCTTGCCCGCATTCGAGCCGTGCGTGCATGCGTGCTTGTTTGCGTGCGTGCTCGCCTGCACCACTTTTCTTGTTGGTGTGAGCGATTTCGGAGCTTTCTGCTCTAGAAGAGTGGAAAGCACGCCGCCCAAGTGCGAGCGGTGGTTCATCCTGGTGTGTAACGGTGCCGAAAGCGTGTACCGGACCTCCATGGGAGCGTTTCGGGGCTGGGCGTTGTCGGTGTCGTCACGCCGCAGTGCCTGTGTGCTGGCGGAGCCGCTGGCCTTTGGTGTGGCGCTTCAAGGGCGACGCTTTGGCGCACACTGCGTACCACGTTTTGGGCGTCGTGGGGGCACTGTGCGAAATAGACAGCACACGCAACCGAGGCGGAGGTGTCGGCGTAACGAGCGTCTGCCGAAGGTCTGTTGTCTCTTGACGAGGAATCGGAAGCGCTGTGGCGACTTGCCGGCGAAAAGCGCCGCTACGTGCCGCACGAGAGCGCTTCGGCTAGAACTGTTGCTTCGTATGTTTCAGCGAGCACTAGCCGCAGCAGCGGCGATGGCAACTTTGGTGTTTCTACGTGACCTAGGCCTGGTGCTTGCTCCAGTGTGGGCTGCAGTGAGCACCAGTACGCTGCCGCTGGTTGCTTCTAATAACTTGGTGCTGGAGTTCCCGGCACGTTCGGCACTTGCGGCATCGCAGCTGCCGTATCACGAGTTGCGAAAAAAGGCTCTAGCATGGGTTTTGCTCTTCGCGTCGTCGTCGGCACTGGCTGCGGCGGAGACCGCAATCACTGCACTCTATCCGTGGAAGGTTCGCGACCTTGCCGAGTCTGAAGGCAGCAACTCGCCATTCGGACGCCTAAACCAAGATATCACTCGGTATCTGACGACGATTCTCGTTGCGAGCACGATCTGCGGCGTGTATTCGACTGCGCTCGCCACCGAAATGGCAACACGCATCTTCGGATCCGTCGGGGTTGGCTATGCCACAGGTGTGATGACGGTGGTGTTTCTGTTTTTTGGTGAAATCCTACCGAAAACATTAGCAGTGCATAACAGCGAAAAAGTAGCGCGCTTTATGCTGCGTCCGCTGCATCTGCTCTCGCTGCTCCTTTACCCTGTTGGAAAAGCGTTCTCCTTTCTTGTGAATCTGACGCTAACAGCATCAGGTCTAGAGCACTCGTCAGAACCGCTGGTCTCAGAGAATGAGCTGCGTCTGATCACCGCTGGTGCCCGCCGCTCGGGCGGAATCAACATTCACGAGCAGGACATGATCGAATCAGTCCTTGATTTGGAAGAGACCGAAGTGCGCGAAATCATGAAGCCGCGCGTCGAAATGACCTGTATCAGTTGCGAAAGTACGCTTGAAGAGTTCCTTGCGCTCGAGAAAACAACACACTACTCTCGATATCCCGTCTTTAAGGAGAATGTCGACGACATCATCGGGATTCTGTATGTGAAGCGCTTACTGGAGTTTCTCGGCAGCGAGGACGGTCACTTGCGCAACACCCGCATTGGCAGACTTGCAGAACCAGCGATGTTTGTTCCGGAGAGCCTTCCGGTTTGGCGAGTTCTGGAAGAGATGCGCCGCAAACGCATCCATATGGCAATCGTTGTTGACGAGTACGGTGGCACCGCCGGCCTCGTGACACTGGAGGATATCATGGAGGAGATCGTCGGTGAGATTTACGACGAGGACGACAGCGACTACGAAGAGGAGGGTCAAGAGATCGTGCGCATCGACGAGAACACCTGGGTCATGGATGGCCAAGCGCGACTCGAACGCGTTGCGGAGACCATAGGTATGGAAGTGTCGGAAGACGACCTCCACGAGTATGGTACCATTGGCGGCTTTCTCTGTGATCGTATGGACGGCATACCAGATCCTGGGGATAGCGCCGTCATCGATGCTTTTCAGTTCTTCGTCGATGATGCTGACGATCGACGTATTTTACGAGTACGTGCTCGCCGTTTCACCGCAGCTCCAACGCAGACAGACGCACCCGATGTGGAGGATCCCGTCCAAACGGACATAGCTTCGAAAAGCGATCGCGCTCATCGGATGTCGACTGAGCAAGACGGTAGCGCGTCCTCGAATCGTTCGGATGGTCTCTCGGCGGACGCGGCGGGTCTAGACCCAGGAACAAAAACGAATCCGCAAGGGAATTCGTTGCGAAAGCTGCTTCCTTCGACCTCAACACGCACTGAGGCTCAAGCCAATTCCTGATCGCTGCTCGTTTAGTTATCACCTGCCTTTGAAATCGTTGCATTCGGCGGCATGGTGGCATAGACGCCCCCGGGTGTCATTCGCCCTGATGAATCAGTGTTTGCGAGCGCGAAACGGACACTTTCCATTGAATGGTCGCGAGACCGAACAGGGACGTTGCTCTTGTTGTTGTTGACGCTGCGATGCATGATTGCCTATAGGCTATGGAGATCCGGTCCATCCAGGGATGCTTTCGATACACTGAAGACAAGTCGCGTCCATCGCGCGATATCGAGACGAGTACACGGAGCGTGTGTCCCGGCGACGACACATTGGCGGCATGACGGGCGTGCGGCTTCAGTCTCATGAGGCACTTGGTTTCTCGTTCGTGGTGGTTGGTGCTGGCGGGCATGGAGATGCTCGCCTACGGACGCGGAGCGCCGATGCAACCCCAAAACATCACGGGTACATGCTGGGTCGCATAGAAACAGACCAGCAGCAGCAGCAGCAGCAGCAGCAACAACGTCCGTACGCCGCGTTTCTTTCGATTATGCGCGACAGAACCTCGAATGTTGTCGATAGATCGCGCATGTGCATCGACCATGTCATTGGATACCTTCGGGTCCGTTTTACTGGTTTTTATTGTTGCCGTTAGATGTCCCAGCGTATGCCTTTTCGTGTGCTCTGTTCACCCTAATATGATCGCCCATAGTTGCCGGCTATTCCCTCAGTGTACGCGCTTCAGGGGCAATCCCTTCTCTGTAACCGCCGGGCGACATGCTTGTATGCGTCAGCGTTACATCTTACTTCTTCGAAACGAACGTGAGTTCCTGGGTAAGCAACCATACGTCATTGATGCGAAGAGTTGGATACTGGGCTGTTCATCGGCGAGGCTTTCTGCACATGCGCGTCGGCGTGGTTTTCGGGTCACACCCGGCTACGCCTGCCCGCTACTGCGCATCGTTCCAAACTGCAGCGCACTTGTCGCTAGGGAGCAAACTCTGCGGTGTGGCCTTTGCGCCAGTTGAGTGAGCCAACGCTCCCGAGCGTCCTCGAATCTATTCGGCAGTAGTATAGCGTGAATCTTGACTGACTCTGCGTGATGTCGCGATTCCCTCCAAACCGGTTAAACAGACCTATTCCGGATGCAACAGAACAGATCACGGTGGCAGGAACTTGCTGCAAGCCGCTTGGACGCTCGCTCTCGTATAGACTGTTTCTTGCTCACCGATTGAATAAAGCGCAAAGGTTCATTACTTCGACGTCATTATCACCTTAGTAATTGAAACAGTCGCTGTAGCAGGGACTTGATGCAAGCCGCTCGAACGCTTGCTATCATACAGATAGTTCCTTGCTGGCGGCGATAGCAAACCAGACGTTACCAGCAGCAAATGACGACCATTTGTGTACCGGTCTCAGCGTTGTTCCAGGTGCTGCTCGTTATCCAAAGCAGTCCCTGAGCGCTGTTTTCATGAAAGAGAAACGCTTTGCGCTTGCTTTGGATCAGGGTACAACCTCCACAAGGGCTATTTTGTTTGACTTGGAGGAGAGCGTTGTGATCGCTTCCCATCAACTGGGCCACCAGCAGTACTTTCCGCGAGCCGGCTGGGTGGAACACGACCCAATTGAGATTCTTGGCAATGCTCGTCGCTGTTTGGTTGCAGTCTGCCAACAGGCGGAACAGAAAGGCATAAAGCCTGCCGACATTGCTTGTCTGGGACTCACCAACCAGCGAGAAACCGTCGTAGCCTGGGACCGGCGAACCGGTGAGCCTCTACACCCGGCTATTGTCTGGCAGGATACTCGGACTCGCGAGCATTGTGCAGCGCTCGCTGCAGCGAATGACACAGCAGCTTCCGTCAGCGGCGGTGTTGGTAGCATCAGCGCCAGCACCAGTACCAGCGGCAGCGGCAAGTCGAGACAACTGCACCAGAGCAGGTCAGTGGGGCGTAGCAAACGCCATCGAAGGGAGCTGGGCACGGAGCCACAGCAGGCTTTTGATCGTTTTCGAGAGCTCACTGGCTTACCCATATCCACTTACTTCTCGGGAACGAAATACAGGTGGCTTATCGAGAATGTACCTGCAGTTCAAAAGGGTGTTGAGGACGGTACGGTGCTCCTGGGTACCATCGACTCGTGGTTAGCCTACCATTTAACCGAGGAACGTGTACACGTTACCGATGTGACCAATGCCTCGCGCTCTCTGTTGATGGAGCTCCGCACCCAGCACTGGAGCAACGAGTTACTGGACATTTTCGGGGTGCCGCGGGAAGCACTTCCGGTGATTCGCTCCAGCGCCGAGCGCTACGGCACCCTGACGAGCACCGAGAGTGCACTCGATGGCCAGGTACCGCTGGCAGGTATCCTGGGTGATCAGCACGCTGCCATGCTAGGTCAGGCGTGTCTACGTGCTGATGATGTCAAGTGTACGTACGGCACTGGTTGTTTCGTGATGCTGCACACCGGCGAGAGGCCGATTCCCAGCCGCCACGGCCTCTTGACGGTACCCGCGTATCAGTTGGGACGCGACCAGCCGGTTCAGTATGCCCTGGAGGGCTCTGTGGCCATAGCCGGGGCCGGACTCCAGTGGCTCCAAGAGCAGTTGGGTGTCATTCGTGACATCCAGGAAGCGGAAAAGTTGGCGTCTTCGGTTTCCGATACTGGCGATGTCTATCTGGTGCCAGCTTTTAATGGATTATTCGCACCGCGATGGCGTCCCGATGCTCGCGGAGTCCTCGTCGGTATGACCCAGTTTACGAACCGGGCGCATATTGCTCGAGCAATGTTAGAGCAAGTTTGTTTTCAGACAACAGAGGTGCTCGAAGCAGCGCTAGCGGATCTCGGACAGAGCACTGCTGCGATCCAGATGCTCCGGGTGGACGGCGGAATGACGGCGAATCAACTGCTGCTCCAGCTGCAGGCCGACCTTTTGGTTGTGCCTGTCGTGCGTCCCCAGATCGCCGAAGCAACTGCCTTGGGTGCAGCGGCGGCTGCAGCGCTCGCAACCGGCCTCCTGGATCGAGTGGACCAGGTGCGGAAGCTCTGGCGCGAGGAGCTCGTACTCACTCCTGGTATCGACGATGCAGAGCGAGCACGTCGACACCGTCGTTGGAACGATGCCGTTGAACGATCGCTCGGGTGGGTGTCCGTGGACACGCAGCCTTCGTTGCTGGGGTAGCACCACAGGGGCGTCATGCTCCAGGTAAGCTGTCCACGGAACGCAGACTGCGCATCGTGTCGATGGAATCGATGCCGTGGACGCGTGCATTTCGAGCTATCAAGTGGGTACGGGGCATGCTTATCTGCATGCGACGCAGATCGTGTCGCTGAGAGTGCCTGCGCTGCGCCCCAGACGAAGGGAGAAACTCGGATGCATGGGGGCTCTCGAGCAACTCGAAGCACAGAGAAGCAACCTCGATGGATGGGTGGCATGCCGAATAGGTATGTTTCGAAGCTACTACTGCCCCCAGTACTGGTACGGCTGTTGGTATGGCCATGCTAGCCGTCCATGTAAGCAGATGGCGGAGTGCGTCTCCGATTCGTTGCAATGCGGACTCCGTACATTCAGTATTGGAGCTTTGCAGGTGTTTCCCTCATTGCTTCTGAATGATTGCGCCAGGCTTCTCTACACCCCGCCTTGTTCGAAACAATGCATCGATTTCATGCTGGATTGGCGTCCTATCCTCGAGCTCTCGTAGAAAAAGACGCTGACGAGTGCGTCCATATCCGGGAAGTATCGGAATTCTTAGGTGATTATCGCGCGTATTCGTACGCAGTGCAACAGTCTTTCACAATGATGCACGTGCTGTGATCGATCTATGAACAGGGATTGTGGCAGACTCGAAACGCAGGCGTCAACGAGCGCTCCCGTGTGGGAAGCGGGCGAGGATGGTACCAGCACCTGCAGCCGCAGCACCCGATGCGGATGCTGTAGCGAGCGTGGATAGACCTGGACGACAAAGTGCGTTTCGTATGCGGCAGAGCGGCACGAATGTGCCGGCAACGGTACCCGCAAAGATGATGATTGCTACGAAATCTGCTCCGCCTGCTGGGTACCAGTCCAGTGCGGGAGCGTGTCTGGACCAGCAGGTGCTCCGAGGTAGAATCAAAAGCGTTGCTTTGCGTGGACATGCAGACATGCACTGTCTCCTTCATATAAACGGACCTAAGTTCACACGTTCGTTGGCACACCTATCACAATAGACGAGTCTCAGAGTAGGACAAGTGCTCGTTCGGTTTATGGTTCAGGAGCACCGCTACGCTGGACTCGTCACCCTGCATCGGGCACATCGTCCGCTGCCAACGGTTGGACTCGAAACCCAACGTGACACACGTCGGCATCGTGCTGTTCTAAAGGAACCGCACCGACTAATCACACGTTTTTCTTATCGGCTCCTAGAGAATGCTGTAAGGGCGCGTTCCGGCTCGAGAGCGAGACTGGCGATTCGTTCCCGGGATCATGTCAAATAAGACTTGGTCTCTGGATGGATCTTTATGACACAATCATCGTCTCGTTCAGGATCTCGTCGAATGCATCGGACGCATCACTTGTCGGCCGATTTCCCAGAGAGCGCGCACATGCAAACGCAAACTTCTTTTCAGACCGGTCAAGTGAAAAAGAATATGCCTCCAAGTACCTCGACTGACTCAGTCAACAAACGAGTTACGCGTGAAGCACCAGAACGGTGCAAGGCCGCGCAGATAAGGCACCCGTTAGCGCTGCGTCCTTGGTAACAACGCTGAATAGTGATTCGTTCCGTTGTAAGCGACTCGAACGGGTTCCAGATCCTGCTGTCTTTTGCGATAGACTGAACCGTACTCGACGATTTTGAGCAGCGTCCGGTTTTGCGGGTGTACCAGATACACCTCAATGGGTCTCTCGAGGACGTCCGCCAAGGCGAACATCTCGGGTTCTCCAGCGTAGAACTCTGGAGAGCGCAACTGTGCGCAGTAAGCGCCCATGTCACCCTCTACGACGTGCTTCTTCTGGAACTCCTGCCGACGCAGAAGACAGATTTCTTGGAAGGCCGCCTCCCGGAGAGCGTCTGCGTCGGCTCTTTCGAGGTGCTCAGGAAGCGGCCGCTTTCCATAAAAGGCCAAACACTTGGCAATCGCCCGAAAGAGACACCGGCCGTCACCTGTGGTCGGTACCAGACGCAGTGCCTCGGGTGGAGCGCTGCCCGGTTCCGGACGCGAGTCTGTGCGAGCGATGAGCGAACCTCGCCAGTGCTCCGCGAGGCCGTGCTTTCCAAACGTCCACAGGGGCAGACGCAGCGCCTGCCGGCCGGGGAACAAGCGGGTTGGCTGTTCGAGTCCCAAGAGACTCAAGTGTGCCGAAGCGACACGTAGTGGCGGCTCCAAAAACGGCATCAACTATGCAGATGCAGTCCTTCGTAATTCGACACCAGCGAAGGTGGAAGCGGCACTAGTCGGGAACGTTGCGGAAGCCACGCGAGTTGCAGTGCTGGCTGCAACGCGAACGTCTCCGCGGGCGCTTGTTGTCGCCGGCACAACGCAGCCGCAGGGCACAACATCGACACGCGCAGTTGCTCGAAGAAGAAGAGGCCTGGACATTGTCCGGGTTGTTCGAAATCGACGAAAGGAGTTCGATTACCTGTGTACGTCACAATGGCAGTGGTTCCACCGTCGAGATCAGCAACAGTGAACCAGCCGGTGTTCTCGTGCTGCTCACCTGGGCCGCAGAGCCTGCCCCAAAAACCAATACGAGTCTGGACAAGGTACGGTTCGTGGAAAACCTGCGCTAAGCAAGATAGGTAGCGGCACTGCAAGGTAGACGGCGGGAGACAGTGCGCGATTTGTTGTAGAATACACTGGCGTAGTTGGGTGTACCAGAAACGTTCCAGGGGAGCCACGGCACTGGCTCCTGGTGCTAGTACGCGAGGCTGGGAGGCTTCACGTTGTTCCCCTGGACCGTCAGCAGTACGTACGTTCGCAAAAGTTTCCGGGGATGGTTGGCCAGTTCGCGACGGAGAAGCTAGCGGCTGTTCCAGTGGCACTGCAAGGGCCGCAACGATAGCTGGCGCTAACGTCGAACTCGCTGCTGGTGCTGCTGGTGCTGCTGGCGAGCCCCGCAGCCAACTCGTCCAGTATGCACCGTACAACTGGAGACGGCGGCCGGGCTCTACGATACCGCTCGCGGCACGCTCAGGCAGAAACAGGACTGCACTCATTCTATGATCGGAGCTGGAGCTCCGGCAATACTGTCTGCTGCTGATGGCGCTGGCTCTGCGGGTATCGACGGATGTAAGCGGAGCCGGCGCTACCGCTGTTGCTGGTGTCTCCTCCTGCACGATAGCTTGGTCAAGTCCTCGGCGCGTTCTTGTTGCTAAAATGGCGCCATTATCGCGAACGAGTTCGCATAAGGTCGCAACATCCGGGTGTTGCTGAGCTGCGTCGGTGACTGCCCAGCGACAATCGTTCGAATTGTCCCTTGCAGATGCCACCGCTGCACCCGTATTCAAGCTCGGGCGAGCCGCCAGTTGATGCTGCGTCATGGAGACGCTTTCGGCGATATCCTCGACAGCAACAAGGGCAATTCGAAGCGGAACGGTGCGTTCGGAAGCAGCGCCCGTCCGTCTCGGGCGCCACAGGACCTTTTGCACGGTGACGGTGGGCGTAACAGAAGCGCTCTGCATTTCTGCGCGTTCAAGACGACTGAATAGCGACAAAGCAGGGTCCTCTTGTGATTGCTGGTGGAAAAGCAGGCGCCTTGACTCCCACTCCCGAAGCATTTTGGCGAAGCGGCTCATCGCGCATCGATAGTGTAGTCGGAGCGCCCACGGCGCTCCGTCAGTGCCAGTTCGAGACAGATGCGCCTCACCTTGAGGCGAGCATGCTAGGTGCTGTCCGTCGAGCTCCAGAGGCGGAGGCGATTGCTGCTGTGTCGCGACCAGGCTCGAGGGCGATCGAGTCCCCGAACCAGTACCCCAACAGAGCCGGGAAGCAATCTTTCTTTTGCGAGCTGAAGACCAAGGCGTACCGTCAGGATTCCCGAAAAACGTCTCCGCAAAAGGTGAGCGAAAAGCGGCATCGTCGCTCGTCTCGCGTGCTTTGCGATGCTCGCTTCTGGCGCCGTTTGAAGCAGGCTCTTCATCGCATCTGGGAGTCTGCTGGCTCATCGGTTCCGCTGAAGGGATGCGGATTCGTTTGCGGACGCTCTGTACGGAAATCGGCGGCAAATGATGCATTCTTTCCTCGGATCGTTTTGTTTGGGCTGATGCAGCTCCGGGAGACTGGCCGAAAACAGCAATCCGCTGACTCAGTCGCGCTGGTGTCTTGCACCAACTCGACGGAATCAGGGTCCGCGGGTCATCGGCGTGGTCCACGGGACGGATGCCTGGACGGATACCGGCATCATCGGTGACATTATTTGAAACGCTACCTGTAGTACGGTCGCGCTGCAGGGCATTCTCCTCGGAGTAAGCACCAGCGTACTGTCTGGACGACAGCGAGTCTCCGAAGACAGGGGACGCATGTTTTGCACTGCCACGCTCCGTAGCGTTACAGTCTAGCGCCTGCATTTGCCGCCGGTTTCCAGCCGCATCCGCTTTTGAGCTTGCCCCATGATCAGGATCACTTGTGCGGACTGCAAGCAGCGTCTCGGGTGCAGAGAGAGCGGCGCCCGTTGAGGATCGACGTTTCGGCGGAGCGTCGTCGACCTCGTGTTTTGCACCGCCACGCACTGTATGCGGCAAAGAATACCTACGGCGAGTGCTTGCACCTTTTTCCGCCGCAATGCGCACAGTAAACCGCATGAAGATGGAAGCTTTCCTAGAGTAGAGATTTCGCGGGAACGCGTCGGAGAGCGTCACTGCACCTGTTGTAAAGTTTGACGGCGGCGTATTTCGTCCATATTCTATAGCAACGCAACGGAAGCAAACTTGCGAAACGTTTCGTTTGCAAGCAGAACCTGTGTTCCGTCGTACTGGGACACACACACAAGTGATCTTGGCCTGAAGAACACTACTACCATACTCGCAAACGTTTCCGAGTCGGTATCGGGCTGGTCGACAGACGCGCGCCTCAATTCAGCGCGAGCGGGTGCCGCTCCTGCAGTACTGGAGATGTCTCCTGGGGACGCTGCACCGCCCGTGTCCCGCGGCAGATTACCACTAAAAGCTGAACTAGCATCTTTGTTACCGCCTTTCGATGTTTTTGGTTGAATTCTACGGCCTCGACAATCGAAGAGCATCCATAGGAGTTCAAGGATTCATACGTCATTCGAGGATTCTCGGTCGTACGCTCAGCGTGACTCCTTCGACGCGCTGTCGTTGGCATTCATGACGTCACTGGAATGAAGCTCATTCGGCTTGTCCGGGAGCAAGCGCCTGTAAAACAACAGCTATCGCGATCCAATGCATATGGACACGTCGCCGCTCTTCTCCTTTCTTTACGTGCTGTACGCTCGAATCATACATTCCTCCCAGTTTCGATCTTTCCGCTTCAAGGCAATGCGAGGGCGCAGCGATTCACGTCGCTCAGTGCACGACGGATAGCATGGCGGTGTGGCCCTTTGGCGACTTGTTCACAAGCCCACGCCGAAAGGTCATCGATCTTCTCAGGTCAAATGGTCTACTCGGTACGAGAGACAAAACCTTACTTTGTTTGTTGCCGTCGAGGATACCGCATTCTACAGCAGCACGCAGCCTAGTTCGGGATGTGTCCTGAGATGCTCCCATCCCATCTATTTGCGAGGAAAAGGGTCCTGAACTTGGGCTGTTGCTATCTTCGTTATCGCCTCTGGAGAAGTGTGCGTCAAAGCTGTGCTTGAATGGGCGCAGACGCATCGAAATAACTCGAAATGTGCTCCAGCGTCGATTTCTCTTCCGGTTCTTGTTTCATCGTAGACAACATCACGTTCCACAAATTCTCCATCGAATAGAACAGCGTGTATATGCGAATGCAGCGGTGTGAGCACTCGACGGGTACATCGCGTAATAGAAACTCGGAATCCTTGGTTAATGCGCCGGACGCAGAAACTAAGCAAGGCATCGTGACGCGCCTTCTGTATCCGTCAAGTTCATATGCCGAGGGATCAAGGCAAGGGATCACGCGTGACAAGACGGCGCTCGGGCCAGGGATTCGGCGCCAGTGTTGGAAACAAACATGTCCACCGCCAAGTCGCAACACTGGAAAAGGTGCATCGAGGCTGCATCCAAAGAGGATGGAAATGGCAATCGTAGCGTATATTGCAACTTTGGCCTGTGCATGAAATGCGTTGACAGCAGCCGGAAGCACCCTGATCTGGTGTTTCGAGCAACCAACACCATCCCTCAACTGCCGACCCCGGATCTGGAGCCAGAAGAGAGCCTGTTGGATTTGCAGCCGTATACCAGAGAGAGGAGAAGGAAGCGGTTGCAGAGCAAGCGCGCAGCGACTGGTTTCGATGACATTGAGAAGAGACCCAAAGCCCAGTATTTACGCCCGAGGCATGGAATCTTTTCCATTTTATTCTACCATTGGTGCAGCTGCAAGCAAAGGACAATTCGTGTGCGGCACTTTGCTCGACGCTGGCTCCCCTGTACCCATGCGGCTGTCCGGACAAGATCGATCACGACTTGCTCCATCGCGTCCTTGATTCCCGAGTCCATGGACGGGGACACAGATCAGCATTTGTTCACCGGCAGGTGTTCTGGTGACTCATTGTACATGCATGCCATTCGACTCTAGTCGCCGCCCTCCGCTGGACTACCGCACGTCGCTGCTCGTGATGACGCCCCCACCGCTGTCTGTACACACCGAGGCGCTCGGACGGTACTGAACCCCCAGACCGACGGCACAGAGGGCATGCGGGGCCTCAGGCGCTACCGCAGCAAAGCGCTCCCTTCCCGTCTGGTGCGATGTTGTCCAGAGCGCTATGAGCATGGACCTCGCCCTGCAAAACTTTGTCAGCGTTTCATGCAGCGGCGCACGGCAGATTCCCTTGAAAGTCACCGCATCGAACTGTTTGCGTCGGTGAATACCACTATCGGCAGGCAGCGGTTTCAAGAACGCCACGTGGCTTTGCTTCTGCATGGTTCGCGCACTTTTTCCCGTGTGAAACCATGCCTCATCGCTTGCTGGCTGGGATTCCAGTTGGCCTCTCCGAATAGCGCAAAATCACCAGCTTACTTCACGAATAGTCGAACAGCTGCGTAGAGCCTTGTGGCTTGCCCCAATATTCGGGAGCTAAACATGATCCACACAGCGGAAACGAGTCCTCTTTACACGTAAATAGCAGACAACATGAACGACTCCCACGGTGTTCTGTTCGGCAGCGTCGATGAGCGTGGCGGCTCGCCAAGTACCTTGGAAGCTGACCACCCACGTTGTACGGCGTAAAAGCGTCCTTTTTGTAGATAGACTACGCACCACTTGGACCTTGACGGTGTGATTCTTAGGTTGAAGTTTGCACTCGCTTCCAAGACCCGCTAGAAAAGACCCCCTAACTCGCTGTTTCCGAAACGCCGCGAGACCGGGAAAACGTCTCCATATGCGCGAGCACAAATTCTCGTCCTCGTCATTATTCAGGGGTTGGTGGTTCATGGTCCTGATTACCTTAGAGTTTGGCGGTGGATTGGATGCAATTACAAGCGCCAAAGCCAAGACGGTTGCGTGTGATGTTCCGGCAAAGACGGTAGGCGAGTTAATTAGGTGGATTCGACGGCACCAAGTCCGAGAGCGACACGAGTTTTTCGCTTCGGGCGATGGCGTGCTTCGTCCGGGAGTTTTGGTGCTTGTCAACGAAGTCGACTGGGAGTTAGAGGGTAAAATGGAATACGTTTTACGGGAAGGAGATACGATCGCGTTCATTTCGACGCTGCACGGTGGCTGATGCCCTCCGGGGTGTACCAAGTGTTCGCCCGGCAGGGCAACCGGCCTCGCGTTCGACCCGTAGACTCACAGGGCGCTCGTCGGCAACGAGCTCCGGCAGAGAGGTTTACGAACGTTGCATCCATAGACGCTCTGGGAACCCTACTGACCCTTTATGAATCGAAGTAGACTCTTGGGCGTTGCAACGCCGCGCTGGACCCAGAACTTCTGCGTCAGGCTGTGGTGCCGTGCTTCGTGCCAGGGGTACCGATGATACCGTCCGAGGCACGAAAGCCGAGTGCAAGTATCGCGTATTTAGGGCATTCGCATTCAATGCTCTGTGAACGTACTCAGACTCGTGCAACGTTGCACGGCCGTCCATCGCAATGGGAGATGTGTATGCATGTATACGTGTCTATGTGCGCTTCGTTTACAAGCAACTGCACACAAGCCGCCCGCTAGCTGAGCAGGTCGACGCGATCGCTCTTCGAATCCTGAGTAACTTCATACAATGAAACACGATGATCGTCTACCAAATGCTCGAGAAAACTGTCCCCAGTGTTCGTATAAGGCGGTCCAGTCTATGCGCTTTGCTGCAGCGTACCGTAACTGTGCCTTGCCCAAGGCGAGCATCCAACACATCCTCGACTGGCTACTGATTTTTTTCATCGAAAGTCTTGATCATTCCAGCTCAATTCCCACGCTGAGGATGAAGCGATCCCTATGAAATTCCGCTTGACACAGTGCCGCTGGACGCTCCCAAAAGCGCGAGATATTCCCGGATGTTGATCGAGCCGCTCAAGTATCTGTGCACAAGGCACTGGCGCTTTTTCTTGTTGGTGGAATCACACCATAGCACGCCGCTCCCCGTACACCAATTCATACATCGGTCTCTGTTCCACGCTCTGCGTTTCTATCTGTTTCAGCGGACACCTACGCTCGTTGTAGGTCTATGTCGCATTGAAAGCGCCGATCGGAATCGTATCGAATCGTATCCTGCGATCGCTGTATGCTCTCGTCGAAGGATAACGAGCGCAGCCTTGGCGCGCTGCAGCACGTCCAGCGCCATAGGCTCCTATCAAATAACATGCCTTTTAGGCCAGTTCCTTTTCCACCACATGGAGCAAGTTATCGAATTTACGCTTCTTGTCTCTTTCGAAATGAAACCGTTGGTGATCCCAGCACGCTCTCATGCAGCCCCGCCAAAGATCGTCTGTCTCGGCCATTTCGACGCTCACGGACGGTCTCTTGCGTAGGATCTCTCCCACAAGTCACGATTTCAGGTCTAGAAAAGTGATGTTACAACGTGCACAGGGTGCGCTCCATGATGCGCTGGAGAATGACCCGTATACGCTTTTGTTTTTTGAGGTTGTTTTGATACCTGTTGGTACCTGCGCTATGGATTTTTTTCGACCAACAACGTCCCGCGGCTGCACTTCGAGATATTCCACAAACCATGTATGTAAATCTCCGATCCTGTGATCAAGCTGTTGTGCGTCTTACATTCCGCGCATCCGTTGTGTTGGCGCGGGAAAGCTTCATCGAAATATGGCAGAGGAATTTGGATAGCTGGCAGCCCCGCGGCTATAACCCCTACGAACAGTTGCTCGACGATGTGCACCAAGGCGAGGGACGTCAGGCGAGCCTTCCTCAAAGAAGAAGCTACGCGATACCTGTTGGCGTCCTGCATTTCACTTTTTGTAAGACCTTCCCGTTCATGAGTTTTTGTCGCGAGGCCTTGATAGCGTTTTCATTCTGAACTTTCCCCACCAAGAGCGTTTTCTTCTGGTCATATCTTGACCTGTTTTCGGAAGAATCGTTTCTTTTATTGGCCTATGCTCTTGATCTTCATCTTTACTTGGTCGGGTGGCATGTATTTAGGCGCCATCCTCCACTTCCGATCTTTCCTCGGAACTGAGGCACACTGGGTACATGGTAGCACTGACAAACGCCTTTTGTGCGGTAACGTCTGCGGCATCTTACGCATCTTTTCGTCAGATGCTTCGCGAGCATGCCTTCGAGTCAAAGCACGTCTTTTCGCTGGCTCCCGCGCACGGGCAGCGGGGCAACACGGCAGTTCGCGGTTGGGAAAGTGGTAGAAATCGACCATGAAAAGAACGAATTGCGAAGGAGTCGTGAACTCGAATGTCTCTTCCATTGAACCGCGAGTGTAAATACCGCACTCGACAATGGAGCGAAGACGCATTCGGCAGGGTCAACCAGGGAGAACAGACTGGCACGAAGCGTAGCTGAACGCCAATTTCAACTGCGTATTCCCTGACAGCTTTGGTGTCAAGGAAATCGTTGTTTCATTGGAGCAGAAGAACGGAATTCGGGAGGGCAAGTTCCCGAAATGCCTCGATGAATGATGCAATGAGGAACGATCTAGTCCACTACGTGATTTGCAGGCGACCACATTATAGTATTGGTGCTAGGGCTGACGTCGTCGTCAGGCTCGTTTGTCTCTTCTTGACGAACTGCGGTTTCACCCTCTTGGAATGCTCATTCGCAGATCAACCATGTGGTCCGGGCCGAGACTTACCGAGTGAGGCGAATACGCTTCCCTCCTGTAACAGGAGTTCACGTTCCAGTGCGGATTCGGTCGTGTGTTGTTCAACGCGATACGGTGTCCAAGAGAGGTGTGTTTTTCTCTTTGTACGTATGTGTCTTTTCATGACATTTCGTATCATGGGCGCGCAAACTTCACATTCTGAGCTTCTCAGGTATTATGTCTTAGTGACAAAACCGCGTGTAAGGTACTGGCGAGGAGACTGTCTTATCGATAGAGTCTAAGTTCCAATTTGAGTGCACGATGTTCCGAATGACGATTACCATGAAGGGTACTTGATCCACCTTTCGACCGCAGAGTATCTGATATATCGAAGCAAGGCCGCTTTGTCGCAAGGTAGCAGTAGCGGCATAAACTTTTTCCGCATCCTTGCTCCGATCTACAGGATGCATTCCTTTTACTGCGAATCTGTACGAAGAGCGAACGAAAACAAAAAGGGCGCGCAGGTGCGGGTGTTCCCGGATTCACTGTTCTGAGTATATCGAGTCATGCAATACATTGTCGATATCATCTGCTTTGACAGCGCTTGCTCGGCCGACTGGTATCCGACGTCATCTCAGAGTAGAAACATAGGTCGCAAAGACGCCTGGTACAATACTGGTCGCCCCGGCGGACACGCATCCATGCAAACCGCGCTTCCGCAGTGTACGGTCAGCAGCAGCAGCAGCAGCACCCAGGCGTCGTCGCTATCACTGCCGCTACTGATCGAGTCGCTACGGCCGCAGCTGGAGCCATGGCTCCTCCGATAACTGCGCCTGCTTCTCGGAGCAACATGTCAGCGCCTCCAGTCCATAAACAATACCGTGTGACCAGAACAACGAGCTACACGATTCAGCGCCTCAGTGAGGGATCAGGACACCCTCGTGAGCGCGTCTTGATACATTGTGGGCCCACGACAGCTGCCAGCGATAGCCGTGGTGTTTTCCATATTTCTGCACTGGCGTTGACGATGCAGTGCTTCCTTCAGTGTCGCTCATCACATGTACTGATCGAAGCCGGTGGCGTCGGCATCGTGAATCTCGTCGGGATCGAGCGGACGATACAAGTCCAGGGCTCGCAGGCGCCGCTCATGATAATATTCCTTCTCGCGCAACGAAGTGAGTTCGTTTCTAAAGTAGGTCATAATTGCACGTAGGGTCGTTCGCTCTGCTTCCTGGACCAGCTGCGCAGCCTGTCTCAGCTCTGGAGAAAAGTTTTCTTCACATAGTGCCTGCGCCTCATCCAATGCTTGCATTCGCTCCTCGCACGAAGCCAGCACCAACTCGCACACCATTCGTTCATTTCCTTCCGATACAGGCAGCGCCATGAACTCCCACACTTCATCCCGGAACAAGCCCTCGAGGAGAAATGCATCCGATCCGCTGAGACAGAGCAAGCGGAGAAACTGCACCATCGCACTGAGCGGATTCTCCGCGGCTTGTAGCGCTTCCGATGTGAGGTCGGAAGCGGCAACGACAAAAGTCTGACCAGCAAGTTCATCCTCCGAAGTGGCATCAATTCGTTGTTGTTGCTGCTGCTGCTGCTGCAAAATATCCACCTTGTCGTCGTAGAATCGATCCAGACGGCTTATTTCGAAGGCCAGTGTGACGAGGCCTACGCATTCCCGCAATTTTCGCGCCGAATCAGGGTTGGAATGCTCTTCGAAATACCCGTACTGCAGGAAAAAGTCGATTGCGTCCGCAACGCGTGCATGATAGCGGAGCTCAGCCCCAGTGAGCACGTCTTTCGTACATATCAAATGGATTTCCTCGCGCCCTCCCAGGAGACGCTTGCGCACCCACTGGAAACGCACGGTAGCATCCTCTCTACCAGTTGGTCGACACTCATCGAGCGGTGGTGCTAGGACCCATCGACCAACGTCCGCAAACCAGGTGCCTCTGTCGAGCACCAGCGCAACTGCACGCAAGAATGCGCTCGCCGAAAAAGTATCAACGGGAAGAACGGAGGACCTTCGTCGCTCTTCCAACCAGGATACCAGCTCGCGACGGAGCGTTTCTCGTCGAGTTTCCAGTGCGGTACCCCGGAAGAGACGCGACCTGGAAGCGTCCCAGAGTAGTGGATGGTTCACGTAGAACTCCCGCTTGCGACAAACATTTTCCACATAATCGATCCATGATGAACTTTCGTTTTGAATGGTTTCCAAAACGAGCCGCAAGGCAAGCTCTGCGGCTGCTTCCCAGCGCGCATCGTCGCTCGCTGCATCAGGAGTAGTAACTGCGTTACCGTGTCGTTCACTCACAAGCGCTGCAGCAACCTCCACCGACGCAACCACCTGACCAGTTTCCAGCTTCTGGGCCGCGTGCAAACCCAGACGCCCTTGGTGCGGTGTGGATCCAAGTTCAACCTGCAAGTACTGGCCAGGAACCTTTGCTGCTGAGCACAGCGGTTGAGCGACGCGCTGAAGCCTTCCAGTGCGTTGCCGGAGACCGGCCCTCGTGCCAAGGTGGCAGCTTCCAGCACTCCTTCGCAGTACGCATGCGCCTCTGCCTTGGTTTGCGGTAAGCGGAACAATAAAGCACTGCATCCAAAGTCAAGCCCGTAAAGTGCAGTACTCGCACCAAGCTTGGCTCACCAACGAGCGGTACAAGACGCTGTCGGCATGCGATGCACCGAGTCGAAGGGGCGGTACGCTCCCGCCCGATGACTGCAAACCCCGTAGATGCGTTGGTGTTTTCGAGTACTTTCCTAGGATACAGAGCGTTGGTCCAGCTTGTCCAGAGGTGCGGGCATGTAATCGCGGAATATAGTAACTTGTCGATGCCTTTGGCTGCAGTTAAGCGTGATTCTACAGAGACTCGTTGCTCCGCCGTTCGTGAGAACGCGTTCTGGGACGGTGCTGTGCAAAACGGTAACGATCCGAGTCGTTTGCAAAGGCCCGAGCATGCTTCATGGGTACCATCAGAGCAAGTCCACACGATAGAGCTTCAAAGTGGAGCGCTTCAAGGCGAGTTTGGGCGGCGCCGTACTGCGCTCTAGTTCGTTGCAGTTTTCTCGGACCGGTGTCGATCAGTCATGACGCTCGTCTTCTGCCTGGGGCCAACGAGTAGTTACGTCGGTTGCAAGCGTCCTCCAAACGCAGGACACATTGGTCATACAGGCGACTGGTGGATCACCCTGGTTTGGTTTCGCGCGGGACGGCCGCCACTGCGTCCACCTTGCCGGACGGTGTCGATCCAGTCCCGTGCCTCTGCCCGCGATGGCGACCGGTTGTCGTTCCCTTGCTGCACGCTTGACGCTGCATAGAACATGGACAGACATGAAATATCTACCGAGACAAAGTATGCGAGGCGCCAAGGTCGCTTCTAGTTCCACATAGTGGAGCAGCGCGACGCTGAGGCTCGCACGCTGTCCTCCGGGTTCGCAGTACACCGTATCAGATTTTACACGTTACGGTAGGAAGAAATGTGGGTTCGGTAGAAACTCGTCACCCACAAAAGTAAACGAACAGCGGTGAGATCCCAGCCATTTACGCAGGGCCTCTCTCGCCTCACCTTCATCGGGATAGAACTGATCCAAGTGATCCTGTAAGAGATCATTCGTCACCAGAATCGCATCATGACCGACCGCATATCCCAGGGCGAATGTATCATCGTATTCTCCGGCAGGTACGAAAACAAGGGCGTCAGATGCGCTAACCGTGGGAAGATCAGCCCGTTTCCGCCGATAGTCCGGGAGAAACACTACACAACGATAACCGCGCTTTCGAAAGAAGTCCACAGCGATGGCGATGCCCTTCGGGCTGAACACTGCATTTTGGCCGTGAGCCCAGGCGATATTCTCACCATCCAGAACTACAAGCGATACATTCGTGGCGGCAGCAGCGACATCGGAAGAAACCCGCGCCATACAGCCAGACGCACTCCGCGCCGACGTAGCAGGCGCCTCTATTCGCATAGCTTCTGGGGCAGCATGCGCACTTTCGGCATCAGACAGTGTTGCTGGGGTATGCGCGTCTCCACTGTGAACGCCACCAGCTGATGCGCTGCTCGCATAGGAAGTTTCGGGTGCTGCACGCGGAAGCAATCGCTGGACCTGCTCCCAGAGTCGTGCGAGCTCTTCTGCAAACTGATGGTGCTCAGCAGCCGATAGTTCCCTGCCTCGTCTTTTGCTTCGGCAGAGGCGTTCGAGTTGCTCGAGTCGTTCAAGGCCAAAAGTTGATAATGGCGAGTCCTTGAAGACACCAATCCAACACTTCCGAATGAACGCGAGCCGCTCATCGAGAGTTCTAGGCTGCCGTGCAGCCCAAAAGTGCTCCGCGAGTTCCGGCCCAAAAGCTCTCTCTAGCTGTGCCTTTAGTAGCAAATCCAGTGCGTTCTCTATATCAGCGCTCTCAGGCAGATGGTGGCCAGAATCCTCGACAAGCATTTCATGGCGACCTGGTAACAACTACTTTGTCCAGGGCAGGCGTATGCTGTACAGCTGCCCAGAAGCCGCTGCCGATTCTCCCCGAGGCGAATCGGGTACACTTGCGGCACCGTGCACTTGCACACGCAGAGCGGAAACGCGCTGCCGTACTTTCACACTAAAGCAGGTACCAGCACCAGAAAAAGCCTATATAGCCTGTGTTCGCCTAGTGCTGGCAGAGAACGAGTGCAAGCCGTGGACAAAGAGTGATCGCAAAGCCGCTTCAGCGAACCTGTGCAGACGCTTCGAGCACGTAAACTTGCTCTGTATCACAGGTGTACCACTAAGAAACGAACACACTTTTGAACCAGAACTGTAAACTAGCGAATACGCAAGTAGCACCAACGATCGTGTTCCCGAACGCTCCCCGCGGCCGTGTCGCTCCATGACCCGATTCCGTAACGCTAGGGTTCCACATGATCATCCGTACCTTCATTACCTTTCGCGTAGACTTGAGGTGACCAGGGAACACTATGCGATAACAGGTTATCCATGGATTTAGAGCAAGAGATACTATTGGTTCGAAGGCTATGGGCGGAGCGATATCGGCATCGTCTACAGCCTCCACGAGACCAACTCCAGGGTGTGACTGAAAGCCGGCTCGAGCAACGTGAACGCTCACGCGCGGTGCACCACGGCATTGGTGAACGCGCACTCGCAGCGCCATCCTTGGGCAAAAGGCAGTCCAGGGAGCATGATGGACGATTAGAGAACGTACGCAAGTCCACTAGTGCCGTGAGTGGCGCGCTGCGGCACTACCGCGAACAGTCTGCGAAGCGATATCAACGGGAACGCACCGAGCGCGCTGCACTGGCCCCAGCAGCGCGGTTTCCTCTTTTGCGCCTTTTTGCGGGTTCCGCAGACGCGCGTGCTACAGCACCCTGGTCAGCGTATCCAGAGACGAGGCCCATAGCTATCACGCAAAGCCTGAACGACGGTTTAGGGAATCAGCGGTGCCGCAGCCCGCGAACGCAACAGCTGGCGCAGGGCGCCTCGCGCGGTACCACGAAGCAACTCGGATTGGGTCTTCGTACTGCGCTCATGATGCTGCAGTTTCGGTCGAAACGCTTCCACCTGCCAGCTGCACTGTCGACGGACCCTTTCACGCTCCGCGCGACGCGGTATGTGCAAAGTCTTGGTAACGAGGCTACATGTCAGGCGCTAGTCACCAGTCGCCCGGCGTGGTCGATGGAGGAGTCTGCTGAAGTGCTGGCTGCGCACGAGGCCTCTCAAGTGCTTGAAAATCATCCGTCGGACCTGTGTCGAATGCTGCACCAGGAAAAGCAAGCCCGGGGGCACGTTTGGTGCGCAAGGACATCGTCACTGAGAGATGCCCGCGGTTACCACATGCTGACCATCCCAGCGCCCCGTCATGTGTCTTATGATTTTGCTCCTGCAGGCCAGTACACGAGTCAAGGACTATTCCAACGGCGCACTGCGTTGGTGAAAAATGCGTTCGCCGAGTTGTCAGCGGAAGCGTACCTGGTATGCAAACGCTATCAAGACTTACCAGACGCGGCTTATCGCTGCCGATCGGCCGCTCAGTTCGCTGCCTGGAGACAGCGGCGGCAGGAGCAACGAGACCGCGCCGAAACCGCCATGCGTCTTGCTCAAGCACAGACACCCGCCATACACAGCAACGAGAACCAGTATCTTTGGGATACACGCCTAACGCTATTCATGCATGGCACGCGAATAAGTCAAGCCGATCGCCATGCTCAAATTCTGATCGATAGATATGCTAGTTCGTGAACACGATGGCGACATGCACAACCACGCTCAGCACATGCTAGATTTCAGTCGATGCACTATATAGGGGATGACGCACAGGACCCGAGTATCCGCGATGATCTCGTGGACGCAGCGAGCACAGCACAGCTCGGCAACGACTGGCACCAAGCGACCTCGGATCCGATCGGAAATCAATTGCTGGACTTCACACCCGGAGCATCGCCTCGGGCTCACAAGCACTCATGTTTGCAGCGGGTTGCGTTCGACGCAGGTTTGGCTGCCAACTCGTCTCCACAGATACGCTGTAAAGCAGGACACTTTCGAAGCATACCGCCCAGTCGACCTGGTTGCACGCGTCCTGCAACGAGGCGACACCGACGTCGGGCCATACCAAAACAACGCCAGAGCATGGCATCGTTGCTGCCAAACCTATATCAGCGACTTTGGGATGAGTGCAGATTGAGCCGTTCAGAGCGGGCTATCCGCTGTGCCTGCTGAACGCGACGCGACAAGCACCTGCAAGCATCCGATGTGAATGCCAGGTCAAGCGCGGGGCGTGCGACTTTCGGCTGCATGCCAACCTCTTACGTACAATGCACCATGCAATACATGTTTCGGGACAATTTCCCCCTACACGAGAAGTGTCTGCAAACTTGAAGCTCTCGGCAACGATGCCAGGTACTCTGCTTCGACAGCGTGCAAATCACCTGGCATGACCAGAGAATGGAGCGGTGGACCAAAATCTTTCCCGGAAAATTCCTTCAATGTACCGACCGCCATCAGCTCATCGACTTGTCCAACACGAGCGAGCCCAATACAAAGCGTATCCGAGTCATAGGCAAATGCTCCGGCTCCGGTTTCGTCCGTCTCGCGACCAAGCAGTTGGGCTCTCTCTCTCCACAGGGTAAGTAGCTGCTGTGCAGCATCAGCAATCGTCATGAAACGAGGTGGTTCGAAAACCTTGACTCCTCGAGCCAAACTCTCCTCACTCGGTTCATGTACGCGAATATCCAGTAGGAAGAGGGTATGGAGGCCGCGGCGGCGATTCGCCTCGAGTTTCTCGTACCAGGAGGTCGGTCGCCAAGCGTTTGTCCAGAACACGAGGGAAATTGTCTCGCCAAATCGATAAAGCTGGAGTCCACACACTCCCACTGCGGTTAAGATGCTCGCGTTGAAGATGAAGCGGCACTCAACTCCAAGTTGCCGGGCTCGCAACACCAGGTCGTGATGCGTCGTTGCGCCGAAAACGTCACCAACTACGAGAAAGGCGACGTTTCCAGTCCTCGCTGGCTCCAGCAAACTCGATACATTTTCTTCAATCATTTCACGGTCAGCGATGGTGACTTTCTTTCCGTAGAGGTCTTCGAGCTGACCCAAGTCCGTTCGCAGGAGCGACGTGTAACCATCGAGAAAAACCCGATCACACGAGCGAACTGTTTCCAAGCCCCGCAGAGTTATGTCTCGCTCGTCTCCCAAACCCAAACCTATGAAGTATAAGGGCATAACGGAGCCGAGGGTCCCAGACGCAGCCGGGTGGTTGATAAGCGACCGCAGCCTGCGGTTAGTGAGGCGCCAGCCAAACGCGTGGCAAACGAACCACGTGGACGCTCATGCTCGCTCTGTCCCTGTACCTCGATTTTCTACGGAGCTTTTCTTGGATGCAGAGCTTTGGCATTCGAAGTGCAGCTGTAAGAGCTCATGGATTCATGAGTAGTTTTTGGAGTTTCATTCGTGTTGTCGAAGTGGGTTGTTCGCCACTTTGCCACTGGAATTCGTGAAAGTACCGAAATCATGCTGATTCACGACCATCTCGCAGAAGAGTTCCTAAACTCAACGATAGCATGATCCGATGTGAACATGAGAAAGCATCCACTCTTCTAATTTACACACGAGTAGCATGCTCAAAATAGGCATTCTTCAAGTTTTCTTTCTGTCTGATTCAAGGCATGCGCGCCGCAGCGTTGGCGCGAAGCAAATCTCGACGTTGTCCCTTGAGGAATACCTGACAAGCTCATGCTGCAAGTTCACAGAGCTTCTTTTGTCAAAGTCATCCGCTGCGTTCGAAATACGAATCTACCGTCCTGTTCGGTAATCGATGAAACTGTATTTGCTAGGATCATGACACCATGCACGAGGCTTGCTCCCGGAAGCTCGGCTCTCTTCTGTTATGTTTGGATGGGAAAACGGTTTCGGACTCGGACTTGAGTCATCACAGTGATCGCTTCCATTTGGACCGAGCTTCACTGCTTTGCACGAAGATAGCGAAGACAGATCGAACTCTCCTGACCTGATCTGGAGCCTGGATTTTCCTTCCAGTACTTGTTTCATCAAAACACCATCATCCATATCGTTCGACTGCTAGCAACGGAAATGGAGGCAAAGTAGAGACCGCGCTACCCAAATCCGAAGATGAGAGAGAAAGAGGACACGAAAGCAGTCACAGAAAAAGCTTTCGCAGACTCGTCTAGAATGACATTGGGAAGAGACGCAAACTGTCATGTTTTATGCCCGAACTTGCTGTAAGTGAGCATTCCAGGTCGTGCTGGCACGTAGGTGTGGCGAACGGGCCGTTTCCGGAGTGTTTGTTTATCGTTGGAGACAGGCCGCGCCTTGTCGTCAACATGATTGTGTGCTGTCCGCAGCACGTGCGGATTCCGGACTCGTTGCAACCTGCGAGTACGCTCGGATCTGACAGCTGCTTCTGGATAATGCACAGGCACTGAACGCTGGATCTTTTGTAGGTGAAAAGCTAACGGAAACAGGAAACAGGAGGTGCTGCGGTGCCCGTCTGGTACCGACGGCCTTGCACGTCGTCACCACAGGAATACCGGCCAGCGACGGTACTCTGAGAAGCGCGCGATCCATTGGAACTTACGCAATTCGTCTTCATTCGTGCAAGAGACAGTTTAACAGAGCGATCTTGGGACGCGCGCAAGCTTTTAGACTTTGGGGATGACGAGCTCCACTTCGTCTACTGGACCCAGAGTAGCGAGCGTGCAGGCAACTTGGCGACGGGCTCGAGTGTTCCTGTTCTGCGTTCCACCGCGTTTCGATTGTATTTACTCCCCGAGATGCTCGCGAAAGAATACGACTACTCTTCGCGCGTCGGCTTTTAATCCGAGAACCCTCCGTAATCAGCACCCTAACCGGGTTCTTCGCTACAAGCGCCGCCCACAAAGTTGCGGCTACGTCTGGCACTCTGCTTCTGTCACCAATATGGCTGCATGGTGTAGGCACTGTCACCAGCATACTTCTCAGTGTAGACTTGATCGTTCCGAAGAGGGTGCAACGGATCGATCCAGGTCTCCGGTCACGGAATGGCGCGTCATGTATGCTCGTTGGACACAGGGATCTTCCTGGATGCCCCAACTTCACATAATGCTACCGTTGCTGTTGGCGCTGTTCATGATAGACCTCCAGTTTATATTTCTGGCAGATGTGTCCTACGCACTCGAGCTGCCACCAGGATCCATGAGCGTCACACGAGAGGAATCTGAAGAAAGCGGCACGAAGCAAACACAAACGCAACGTGTACGTAGCATCTTGGCGACGCTACAGCAAACCAAGTCCTGCATTCTCTGCGACCTCAGCAGCGTTGATTTGAGCACAGCGGCTTTGGCTGGCGCGGACCTTCACGGTGCCGCGTTATCTCATGCGAACCTCTTCCAAGTCCAACTCTCAGGGGCGAACCTTCGCGGCGCCAAGTTCGATGCCGCGATCCTCGATGAGGCAGCCCTGGATGGTGCGGACCTCTCAGGCGCCGACCTGCGCCAGGCACTTGTTCGACGCACGCTTCTACTTGGGGCGCGTCTCGACGCAAACATTTCCATCGACGGAGCTGATTTTTCTGGAGCTCTCATTGATCGAACCAGTCAGCGTCTGCTCTGCGAACTTGCACAAGGCGTGAATAGTCGCACCGGTGTAGCTACGGCGACGAGCCTTGCATGTCCGGAGCCAAAAACGAACCAGTCCCCATGACCACAGACTTTGTAGAGTTTCAAGCGCTCGCTACGGGAAATTGCAAGGAGCACGCTTCTTGTGTTTTTGCAGTTGCCCGTACCGCGCTTTAGCACGAACCCCGCTAGTCAGTAAATACGCAAGCAGCGGCACTGAAGACAGCGGTTGCACAGCTTGCCCAGTGCGTCCGCAACGTGCAGCGCTCCTGCGACACGCGGCTCTCCCTATCACTTCATCTTACCCTCCTTAAAAACCACGTGCCGGCCAACGCGCGGATCGTACTTGATGACTGATAACTTGTAGGGAACGTTTCGCGGATTTTTTCGGGTAACATAAAAGTAACCGGTACCCGCCGCAGATACCAACTTGATCAGCACAGACTTGCCCTTGGCACCAGCCATGGCGGCTCTACGACACTTGCGCTCCTGCAGCAGCAGCAGCAGCAGCAGCAGCAGAAGCAGTCAAGCTACAAACCTGCGACAAGACGTTTGCGGGCAGAAGACCAGGTCGCTCAACACGCGCAGCGCGCTTTGCTCTCGTAGCACGAAGCGTCCGCACGTCCAACAGAGCCACTCGCAACGCCCAGTCGGTACCAGCAACCACGGATATACGTTCCAGCCGCTCTCCAGAGCGTTTCACGTCACCTGCGATGCAGTACGCCCTTGCCCCAGAGCATCGACGCTTCGTTGATCCAACGAATTTTCTGCGTGCGTGCGAGCCAGCAAGCGGCGCCTTCACAACATCGCCCCGTGCCTGCGCGCTCGTGCTGCGCAGGTATCCGCAGCGAATCTCAGGCCGCCGAATCGATCGACCTGATGGCGATGCAGGTACCGCCGCCGCCGCCGCCGCCGCCGCCGCTGCGCTACAGATACAGGCGCGCACACACACACACCCGCTGAGACGTAGGCGCGCGCACACACACACACACACGCTGAGATGTAGGCGCGCACACACACACACTCACACGCTGAGACGTAGGCGCGCGCGCGCCTATTTTGCGACACATGCCATGGCTGTGGCACGCGTAGCGGCTGCGCATGGCTGCCCTGGCTGCACACAGCGCTGCACCCGGCCTGGCAACGAATCGCAACAGGATCGGATTGGGTCTCTGCGCGCTATCATTGATGTGCAGCGTGCGGTTACGTCTGCAAACTTGCGTAGCTGTTTCGGGAACATGACGCAAGCAGGGACTTTAACTCGAAACAAACCAAAGGTTCGACGTTGGCTACCTGTTACTGTTTGCCTCTTGCTTGTGCTGCTGCTGCTGCTGGGCGCAACACAACCAGCCGCCGCGGTGAACGCGTGCGACTACTGTGACGCGGTGGGTAAGGCGTGTAACGCCACGCTGGGCAAGTGCTACCGGTGTACGAGCTCCAAGGACTGTCCATCACGCAAAATATGTAACGTCGATATCGGTCAGTGTATAGTGGGAGGTGTTTTTTCAAACTTTGACTGGCAGGAGGGCGTTCTCATCTTGCTGGTATTTCTGGCGGCAGGGGTGTCGAACGCTGGGGGCGTAGGTGGCGGCCTCCTCTTCGTGCCGTTGCTGGTGCTGCTAGCCTCGTTTCCTATACCGCAGGCGAGTGCGAACTCACAGTCTCTGATCCTGGGTGCGTCTATTGCGAACTCTGTGTACAACTTCCGGAAGCGGCACGTCATCCGCGACGCACCGCGCATCGACTGGAACTTGGTGATCAGCACGATGCCTTTCTTTCTCTGCGGCACAACGCCGGGATATTTTCTGAATATTTCGCTTCCCGGCTATTTCACGGGTTTCGTTTTGGCTGCGATGCTGGGAGCGCTCACCATCCAGAGCTTTCTCTCGGGTACGCGCATGACTCGCCGCCAATGGAGAATGCGACGCGAGTTTTTGCGCCAGGAGGCAGCAGGCAGCGCTCCGCTTGACGGCCCTGCAGCATCCAAACCGACTGCACCGACTGCGAGCGACGGTACCTCCGTCGTGCAACCCGGCATGCAACCAACGTCTACTGCGGTCGGCGAAGAGCGCCTGGATATCGACTCGATCACTTCGCGTTTGCCGGGTCACCAGGATGGGTCTGCCCGCGACGGGGCATCGACAGCGTCGCTTGCTGGAGGAACACAACCGGGGAATGTGGAAGCTGGCGCTGCGAACATCCAGCACGACGTTGCTGGTTCTGGAAGCAGGAGCGGCCAGCAGCACGACCCGCAACTGGGCGAGCCTAGTCATCGGGCAGCGTCGCAAACGACGTTGACCGAGTCGACGGGAGCGAACGTCGTTCTGGCTTCATCTCAAGGCGATGTGCATCCGTCTGTCTTAGCATCGAATGCAACAGTAGTGGCAGCAGAAGCACGTGGACCTGTGCATGCGCCGGAAGAGTTGCTACCTGCAGCGGGCGCTCTTCCTGAACAGAGACGCGACTTGGATCCATTGCCGAGATCTGTGCTTCAAGAGCGACTTGGACACGCGGCAGTGGACGGCCACCTGACGCACCGGAGTGACCGCAATGAACGCACGGCCATTTGGGTGGGCATGAAACGCTCGGTCTCCTGCCAAGAGGAGGAGCTCGTCGGACGTCAGCACCGCAGCCGTGACGACTCCACGACATCCTGTTTACCTATGCGCGTGCGTGGTCGACACTCGTGTTCGGGCGTGCTGCGTACCGCCTCACTCTACGAAGACCTGGCGGGGCTGTATACAGTCCATGTTGATGAGCCTTCGCCTCGCTCCAGATCCAAACTCGCAAGCGCCGAGCGTTCCGGCAGTTTCGTGGACCAACAGGCCGGCTCTTTCGAGTCAACTTCCAAACTGTATCGAGTTTGGCGTTTCGTGGACCCGGTTCTCGCGAGTCGAAACCTGGAAGAAATGCTTGCGGCAGAGCGTCCATGGTTTCCCTGGCGTCACATTCTGTTCGTTGTCATCCTCATCGCCATTCTCTTTGCAGGGCAGTTTCTCTCAGGGGCACCCTATGCCCGGTCACCGGTCGGTGTCCCGCTGTGCGGTGCTGTGTACTGGGTCATTTTCATGCTCCAAGAGCTGTCTCTGTTTGTCATTGGGCTGCTTACTGTATTCCGCAACATTCGGTTGCGACGGCTTCGCGCTGCCTACGGATACCCCTGGTTCGAGCATGACGGACTCACGGATATGCGCTGGGACGGTATGAACCTCTACGTCTATCCGGCATTTGTGCTGGTGATCGGCGCCATTGACTCGTGGACGGGTCTGAGCAGCAGCGCCCTCATCATCCCTTACCTCTACTTGATCGCGCGCACTGACCTCGTTACCGTCCAGTCGTCGATGGCTATTGTGAATCTGGTCGCGAGTCTGGCTGCCGCCATGGTCTTCCTTGTTGACGGCCGCTTGAACATAAGCTACTCTTTGTTCTACGGGCTCTGGGCAATGTTGGGCAGTTACAGCGGTGTGTTCTTCGTTTACTATCTCGTGGATCGCTTTCAGATCCGAGCATTCATCATTCTGGCTATTTCCATTGCTTTCTTTGCGGCATTTGCGATCGTACTATACGAGGCGGTCCATAATGTGCTCGCAGCACGGGCAGCAAACGCCGGCTGGAAAATGGTGAACATCTGTGTGCCGACGTACCTGTAGTATTTCATGAACGAACTAGTCGAAACATGACCATGGCAGGTGCGCGCGTCGAGCGCCATTCAAGCAGAGAGCGCTTCGCTGGTGCAGGCGTCGCCCGAGGTCGCCAGCGAGCCAGTGATGCATCTGAACGAGCGGCAAACTGGCGTGCTTGTCAAGTCGAGCACAACGCTGCCTCTGTCGCATGCACCAGCGGCTGCGTCACATGCATCGTGCGTAGCGGTCTGCAGCTTTCTCTTCCAAGAAGCTGGATGCGAGTCGAGGCACTCCGGAATAGATGCATCCCCAAGCCGCGCTCGTGACGCGCTGACAATCATGATTTCAGTGCAGTCCGAGTACAACAGTGCGCGCTCGAGTTGCACTCGGTGCGCTCGACATGGATCCAGTGTCGTCTGCGGATGCTACACCAGTGTCAGGTTGAAATGGAGCGCTGAACCACGAGAAGTAATCTAGCATTTCGATAGTCCTCACTCAAATTTGAGATCTGGAGCATCGGCATTCGGAGTGCAACAATAAGGGCTCACGGATTCGTGCGCAGTATCGGGATAGCCGGCTGTTGGTTTTTCGGACTGTCTTCTTCGACGCTTTAAAGCTGAAAGTCGTAGTGTCTGCGGAATCAACGTCATTCGCGATATGATCTTGGACAAGGCTTCGTAATATCACTGATATTATGATCCAGTGCGTCCATACAAGAATCTATTCTTCTAATTCCATTACGAGTAGCATGCATAAATGACACATGCTTCCAGGTTTTCGACGACCATTCCATTTCATGGGCAATGCATGAGCGCTGCGATTCGTGTCCCAGTACTGATGATGACGACAAGAACTCGGTTTCTTCCATTGAAGATTTGATAAGACGTTCATGCCGAAAGTGCACTGAACTTGTTACGTGAAAGAATCGATTCCGCTCGACTGGCGTATCCTGCACGGTTTGTCGTCAGTTATGAAACAATAGTCGAAAGTACCATGATGCATCTCACGGGTCGTGATCTCAGAGGCAACCGTCTCCGCTGTTTGCATGGAAAGAGGGCGTGGACGCGGACTCTGGTTATCGCATCGATACCCTTCAGTGAAGCGTGTGTCAATGCATCGCACGAAGGAAGCGCAGTCAAATCGTAAGCTCTCGACTTTTTCTCCATCCTGGATTTTTTTGCTTCTAGTGCCAGTCTCATCCTAAACGAACGATGTGTGCCGCAAATGCCCTATAGAATGGAGAAGTATGCACTCGTGCGTACGGCGGACAGCGCACTCCCCAGGCGGTATCGCTCAGCAGTAGTCCGTCATCGTAGGGTGCGGCACCGAGCCCGGATACGGAGAAGTCATCAAGAACGAGCCCTTTGTATCTCTCAGCGGCAAATCTTGTGAGCGATGAAGAAAAGCCTCACGCGCCACAGTGCGGCGCTCGGACGAGGATATGTGGCGGATGCGTCTAGAAAACACTGACCATCGTCATGTTTTTCTGCTGCTGCAATCGGCGCTCCGAGGCTGCATCAATGCAATATGACGTGGCAAGCGAAGCGTGAGTCGCAACGATATGCTTTGCATGAAATGAGTCAACATTTGCCTCACGCGGTGAAATTGGAATTGTCTTGCTCTCGTCAACGCCTTGCAACTGCTTATAACGTAGCGGGAGGAGAAACAAAACTCGCTGTATCGAGAGCGGAGCACAAGAGAGCGAGAACGAAAGCAAACATCCGCCAAGACTAGTATTGAATGATAGCGGTTGTCGACCCAAACTTTGGTATCTAGTTCGGAATTAGCTGGGCCGGACCTGTTCCCTTCAAGTCTGGCATAAAAGCCGTAACCGAATACGCTGTGCGAGCGTTCTTGCGCCTGCCATGGACAACCGCGAAGGGCGTCCACATCACCACAATCCTCCGAATAAACGAAGCATGTCTTGTTGGCGCACAGTGCGAAACCATCATGATATTTTGCTCCGCAGCGAATTTGACCCAGCTGAAGTGCATGGATAGCCCTAGAGGCGTCGGCAACAAGATGCACGTCTGCGGTTGGTTCGCTGCTCCAAGTCCAGCAGCGTCTGGGCACGTTCTTTTGCAGTTGCGTATTCTGCTCGAGCGCCCGACACTCATGCAGCGCTCGGGGTTATCGTCGATGCTTCGCGACCAACGGCGCTTTCTTTCCTAGACTGGCGCATCCGCTGCGGTATGATATCCAGGTAAATGGCAACGTCATTCGAGTAGCCACGCACGATTTGCAAAGCCGCTTTCGGAATCGTCTCGGTTATATTCGATAATGGAACACCATTGTCGATCATTGATCGACCGGGGAAATGGTAAGCGGTGTGTGTGTGTGTATGTATTGGTGCGAGGCTTTAGCGTTGCTCCTTTGCTGAGCATACCATGCCAATGTTCCGCTCCAGACGAGAATTCAGTGTCACTTCTCCTGGCCTCTGATTAGTTTTTGCGCAAGTCTGTAGCGTTCCAGTGCGATGCCTCTAGTGAGTCATCTACGATGTCCTGGAACATTCGCGCAACTCAGAGCAAATGGACGCGGCGGAAGCGCGACAACCGGTAGCATACTATTCGGGGCGTTCAAGCCTCGGTGCAGATTGTGCTAGCGCAAAGTTTTCCCGGAAAACAACACACGAGAGCGAGCATCATACCCTGGATGACCTTGTCATGTGATGTTCTGTCAGTGAATTGTCGAACATGTCGCGCATTCGCCTCTGTTTCAAATGTTGCTTGTCTACCGGTTTCAGAGAGCACCTGTGCCCATGTTGCATGTTTGTCGTCCGGAATGCATCGATGCGAGAACTGGACCATCGAGGCTGGCGCTGGTTGCGCGGTCTCCTCGACACAGAGGGTGTGTAGTCATCTCGCGCTACAGCACATCCAGCCCCGCAGGATACCACCAAATGATTCGACTTGTCGGTGAGATCCTTTTCCAACTCATTAAAATCGTCGGTGGATGCACGCTTCTTGTCTCCGTGCAACCGCAACTTGTGCTACTCTGGCGCGGTCTCAGGTATTTCAGCCAAACATCGTTGATACGAGTTATTTGGACGGTCTTGTAAGCTCCCTGAATGAAGCGTAGAGAGCAACGCCATCCGTGCTGGAAACGGTGCTGAGAGCTTCGAGGTGCCGCCTGATACCTGTATTCCAGTTGTTGGCATGCCGTTTGGTGCTCACGATTCCTGACTTGCGATAATACCCATTCCTGAAGAAGCTGAGAAGTTTCATCTGATTTCCGTTCAGGTCTCCGGCGCCGTGCTTTTGATTCAGAGTTATGGCGACGGACAAGACGTCCTTCGACAAGGGATCCACATTCATCACGGGGTACTCCTGCTCAGTTACCTTGAAATGTTAGACATGCGTCCGTCGGTCGGCTCTGGTCTAGGTATCACGGAATGCATGCAGATTGATATTCCGTCCGACTCCATCGTACCTGTAAACTTCTTTGCTTTTCTCACTATGAAGAAGATTCCTTGAAGGAGTTCCTCTAATGCCGTTGGTGAAGACGTTCGAGTGCTTCATACTTGTGTGCAGAGACCAGTGGTAGCCCACTGAGGAGGCCAATCAGCACAGGACAACATTGTCTGCGGAGTTGTACTGGGTCTCGATGTGCCGTATGGGAAATACATCGAATAGATCCCCGAGGAAGTTGGGTGCTCGAATCCAGGAACCAAGTCTGCTTTGCTCAGGAGCGCTCAGTGCAGGGAATCTCAGAAGCGCAGTATTCGAAAAAGGCATGTATCCCGTTTCAAACATGCTTCGGATACGAGTTCCGTGTACTTGATTCCGAGAGCAACGCCATGAGCTTGGACGATCGGAAGCGAACTCGCTTCCACTGCGACATCTGTTCCGTACTCGCGAGCTCCTCGATCGTCTCCGCAGTCACCAGCTCGTCGTTGACCGTCATCGATACTCCGCGAATGCCGTTTATCAGTCCCAACTTAGCTGGGACAGTACGTTGAGCGCGCAACGCCCCCAGTGTACGCTGCACGAACCAATCGACGGTGACCAGCATATGGTTTATGAGGCTGGTATGATGCTTTTGGGCACCTGCTCTGTAGACACTCCGGTTACCGACGTGTCGCGCCAATGCCTCCAGGTATTCTGGGAAGTGTGTATGTGTGCGACGCTCTAATCCGACGATCATGCGGTATGTCGTCTTCTGTCTGGAGCATCAGCTGTGTTGTCGCATGCTGGTTTGGTCTAGGTATGCGAGAGGAAGGTCGGTAGCCAGCAGTTCCGACACTGGAACTCCTACAAGCAACTGCTTGATGCGGTGCGTCCTCGCGAGCGGAGCCAGGCACGACATTCTCGAGTATAGAGCGACGTGATCCCCACTGGCGTCTTGCATTGCACTTTTTGAGAAATTATTCCTGGTGAGGTGTTTTGTTAGGCAGGCCTCGACAGTGATTTCAGAGTACTGTTTCCGCGTAAACCGTTCCTCCTGTCGATCTTTGCTTGGTGTCGTTTCGCGAGGATTTTTCTCTTCTTTGTTCAGGAGCTTCCTCGCCTTCTCATGACTTGACGGGCTAGCATGGATACAAGCGCACTACTCCGTATCCTTTATTCCGCAGTATTCAGATCCAATACGTGGACGTGGACACTGAAACTCGCCTGTTCTTCGTTTGGTTCTCCCATTCCTCAACTACCTCTTCGTCACCTGGTCCGGGTCGACCACGTCCGTGGACCGAAGCGCGCCGTTCCGCTTTCTCCCGCGTACGAGCAGCGAACCAGCACTGCAATGCACGGCAGGTGAATGTGTAGAACCAGTCGACGCAGAGGGGTTCGTCGAAAAACCGTATCACAGATACGAATGACTCATCCATAGAAGCATGAGCTTGAATATGGCATTCGAAAAGGAGAACACGCCTCGGACTCGATTGAACTAGGGAGAAGATGCTAGCACGAAGAACTGCTCAACACGAATCGCTGATGCGTACCGCTTCAGCGCATTTGAGTGATCAGAGTCCATGGTATCTATGAACAAGACACAAGAATCTGGCGAGCACAAGTCACAAAGCGCGTCAACGAAGAATGCGGTGTTGAACAATTCAGCCCTTGCAACAATTCGTAGGCGAACACACCATAAAATCGTTGTTTGGGCTGGTGTTGTCGTCACGCTCGCTTGCCTCTGCCTGACGAACAGCGGTCTTTCCCGTGTTAGGTACCGGTATTCAAGGCTAGCATTTCCCTAAGCAAGTCTCACCGAAAATGAAGAGCTCCCATACCTCCTATTGAGAGCATTCGCATTTCAGTGCGAAATCCATTCTGTGACGTTCAGCAAGTGACGATCTCCCGTAGACGCGCACTTTTGTCTTTGTCCATTTGCGACTCTTCATCACCGTTCGAATCAGTGGTGCAGAGCTTTCACATCCTGTGTATTCTCTAATCGTTTTTCTTAGACAGCAAATGGATTGGAATGCACTGACGAAGAGACAATCGTGTAGATCGTATTCGACAAGCTGCGTTTCGGGTGCGCTCTGTCTACACTAAGCACTACGACAAGGGCAGTTCATTCACTGGCTGACCGTAGAAAGCGTGGCTTGAACAACGAAGGTCGTTGTTCTCGCAAGCTAATCATGGCGGTATCAACTGCTTTCGCGAACTTTCTCCAATCCACAGAACACTAGACTTTAATTGAATACCGGGGAGAAACCCAGACAAGAACAAAACCAGCATGCTGGTTCACGTCTTCCAGCGTGCACTCCTCTGAGCATAACATGCGAACCTCCATACTCGCCATGCGCCGTGATACCACGTCAGCCTTGCATCTGCGACTCGCTGGCGGCGGAAATAGTTTCCGCGGTTAAGCGGTGGCCACGCTGGCACCAGCACCATTCTGTTGTGCCTCCTGTCGAATTCGTTCTGCCTCTCGAATGCGACGCTCAAGCTCCGGTCGGAAATGCCGAATAAGCCCCTGCACGGGCCAGGCTGCAGCATCACCCAGCGCACAGATCGTATGACCCTCGATGTTCTTCGTGACCTCATACAACATATCGATTTCCTCGATTCGGGCATCGCCTTTCTCCATGCGACACAGCATTCGATGGAGCCAACCGGTGCCCTCACGACACGGGGTGCACTGGCCGCATGACTCGTGCTGGTAGAAATAGGAGATGCGTCGAATCGCCGCAACGATATCTGTTGAACGATCCATCACGATGACTGCAGCAGTGCCCAGGCCACTGCCAACCTCTTTCAGAGCGTCAAAGTCCATCATCACATCATCACAGATGTCCTTGGGCAGCAATGGAACCGAACTACCACCGGGAATGACAGCGAGCAGGTTCTCCCAGCCGCCGCGTACGCCACCAGCATGGCGCTCGATAAGCGTCCGCAGGGGAATGCTCATCTCCTCTTCGACCACGCAGGGGTTATTCACATGCCCGCTTATGATGAAGAGTTTGGTGCCGCAGTTATTCTTACGACCGAGCGAGGCAAACCAGGAGCTGCCCCGACGTAGAATGGTAGGCACCACTGCCACGGTCTCCGTGTTGGTGACGGTGGTAGGACACCCGTACAAACCAATATTCGCGGGAAAGGGCGGTTTCAAGCGCGGCTTGCCTTGTTTTCCTTCCAGCGATTCCAGGAGTGCAGTTTCCTCACCACAAATATACGCCCCAGCTCCATGATGCACGTACACATCAAAGTCGTAGCCACTGCCACATGCGTTTCGACCAATGAGACCCTTTTGGTAGGCTTCTTGGACTGCGCGCTCTAACTGTTTACGCTCGTAGACGTACTCGCCGCGAATGTAGGCGTAGGCTGCGCGAGCACCCATGGAAACACCGACCAAAAGCATGCCCTCCACGAGTTTATGCGGATCATGGCGCATGATTTCGCGGTCTTTCGCAGTTCCAGGCTCCGACTCGTCACAGTTTACGACGAGATAGTTAGGTCGGCCGTCCGGATTCTGACGAGGCATGAACGAGTACTTGAGCCCGGTGGGGAATCCGGCACCTCCCCGCCCTCGTAGACCGCTGGCTTTGATCTCGTTGATGATCCAATCGCGACCTTTCAAAACCAGGTCTTTGGTACGGTACCAGTCGCCTCGCTTGAGTGCGCCATCTAGGAAAGCATCTCGTTCACCATACAAGTTTGTGAAGATTCGATCCTGGTCCTTCAACAAGCCATAGCTACGCTCGGCGTTCGACGCCCGCCACGTTTCCGGTTTCGGGGCTGGAGCTCCAGTTGCAACGCTGCTGGAAGAACGCAGCGTTGTGAACACGCCAACCAGCCAGCGTGTTCTCTTATGCACCACACGCTGTAAGCTTCCACGAACAGCACCTTGCATGGGAAGCACTACACGGGAAACTGCTGGGAGCACAGTTTGGTACCGAAGAAAAACACCTCGACGCTGGAGCAGTGGCGGAGAGCGGAGTGGTGTTGTCGGCGCCGTTGCACCGAGCGCGTTCACCCGATAACAAATCGCTTGCGGGTGCTTTACAGGGCTGTTGTCTGCTGGGGTGCGTATGACGCTGGCGTGGGTGCGGATCGTACGGAATTGAGTGCCTGAGGAAGTAGCAACTCGATGATGGATTCTTTCGACTTTCCCATTAATCTTTGGAAGGAGGCGACGCTTTGCGTATCATCGAAAGTTTGGCTTCTTAGCAGAAATTCTCGTTAAGCGGATGAGTCTGCCGGTTTCGTGCCTCATGCTCCCTGCTCCAGTGGCGGTTGCTATGACGAGACACGAGCAGTTTGTCTACAAAGCAGTCTTACTCTGGGACTAGGAGCGGTCAAGTTGCATCCAGAAGTCGTCCTGGTCGCGGTGGTCTGCTGGTGTATCGCTTCGCGTAGTCGCAGGCAGGGGGTGTATCTGCGCAGTCTCCGGGCTTCCAGCTTGATAACGAATCCCGAGCTTGTGCCGGGTGAACCACGTGTCGAGCCGACGCCTTTCGGGGTATGATAATGCCTTGCTGTCTATATGCTATGTCCGCATCGGCGTTATAGGTGCTTTTACGGGGCTTATGGCTGGTTCGGTGCACGGTGGATCATAGGCAATGATTCGTACATGTGAAAGGAGGTATCGGGAGCAGAGCCTGACCCTAGCATCAAGCATGATGGACGTTTTTGCGATGACGGATATCCACCGCGCAATCCTGGATCCCTGCTTCATGTAATCCTCCAGTCGAACAAGAACGAGGATCGCATGTTTGCATTTTTTGACGTCAGAAGGATCAATGATCCTAGACCGCAAAGAAATTGGGCGAAAGCATTCGTCTCTAGGATCAGGTGCACACACGTCTCAGATGAGAGACAAACTAGAGGTTTTCTGGGGGATTTTCGCGCGCGCTGGTCAGGCGTGCGCATCATGGGATGATAGGGTGTAAGAAAAACCATGTTTGATCCATTTTTCTCATTTGAATGCCGGGAGCCTGCATCATGGATCAGGCGCATACAAGCACTCGAGACAGGGAGCGCATACGGCAACGCGTCTCTCTCGGTTACATCGATTTGTCCGGTATCCGCAGCGGTGCACTGCAGCACACCAATGGGGGTGTCGAATGCGCATATCCCGCCATTCGCCCTGATTCCCGTCATGAAAGTGCACAGCTCGTACTCAATCGCTCCAGGTGCTTTGCAGCTGCTTCTTCATAGGAGCGGTGCGTGGTTCGTGGAACGCGCGCAACCTGCGCGTTCCGACGCTCACTGCACGTTCAAAACCTGGTGAACGCTGCGCAGAGAGGCTCGCGAATGCCGGTCGTGTTCATTTACAGATACAAACTGTCCGGAGCTCCTTGTTGTTTCTTGTAGAGGACGCTCTCTTTTGCCTTGCGGAAATCCTCCTGTGTCACTTTCATTCTTCGTTCACGCAACGCCATCATGCCTGCCTCGGTACAGATGGCTTTGATGTCGGCTCCGCTGAGTGGATCCTTGGTCATCACGAATTCCTCTGTATTCACGTCGGGTGCTAGGCTCATCCGGCCAGTATGAATCGCAAAAATTCGCCTTCGAGTCTTCTCGTCAGGGAGCGGGAACTCGATCTTGCGATCGACACGGCCAGGGCGCAGCAGCGCCGGATCCAAGGTCTCAATTTTGTTGGTTGCCAGGATCACCTTCACGTCGTGCCGTGCCTCGAAACCGTCCAACTGGTTCAAAAGCTCGAGCATTGTCCGCTGTATCTCGCGTTCGCCGCTCGACGTGGCATCGTATCGCTTGGTGCCGATCGCATCGATCTCGTCGATGAAGACGATGGAGGGTGCGTTCTCATCCGCGAGGCGAAAGAGCTCCCGGACTAGTTTGGGCCCGTCGCCAAGGTGCTTCTGAATGAGCTCGCTGCCGGTGAGGCGGAGGAAGGTCGCTGAGGTAGAATTCGCCACAGCCTTGGCGAGTAGGGTTTTCCCGGTGCCCGGTTCTCCGTAGAGGATGACGCCTTTGGGTGGCTGGATGCCGATATCCTCGTAGAGTTCGGGATGCGTCAGCGGCAGTTCCACTGCCTCTTTGATCTCCTGAATCTGTTGGTCCAGGCCCCCTACATCCGCATACGTCTCGGGTGGGGCCTTTTCGACCTTCATCACCGAGACCGATGGATCGGTGTCATCGGCGAGCACGCCGACCACGGACAAGACTTTGTTGTGCAGTAGGACCGAACAGCCAGGTTCGAGTTGTTCACGGTCTACGAAAGAGCACATGTTCACGTAGTATTCCGGTCCCATTGCTGACGACACAATCGCGTGGTTATCATCGATGATCTCCTCGAGCGTGCCAACGCCCAACGGCGAGCCGCGCAGGGTCTCGACCTTGGCGCGGTCCTCCTCAACTCGCTCCACTTGTGGCTTGCTTAGAAGTGCATTGCTGATATACTCCTCCTCGAGAAGAAGGCAGTCCTTTAGACGTTCGAGTCGCAGGACGCGAAGTTTGCACTTCACCGCGGGTGTGACGGCGGGCAAGCGCTGCAGGGCGGCAGGACCGCGGCGCTTACGCCTCCTGCCGAAGCGCGTCGACCCGGGCGCCGCATCAAAACGCTTCTTCTTCTCACCTTTGCTTGCTTGATCACCTCGCTTACCGGAAGGCCCGCCACCTGGTGGCAGGGACTGGCCGTTGCCCATGAAAAACAAGCGCTGAGCAACGCTGCACCGAAACGCAAGCGCGTGCCGGTTCAGCGCAGCGGACGTACCGGCCCTGCCCAGGCCAAAGCGATGGACGCACAGCGTTGTTGCCGCTGAGGTGTCGAATGTCACCACACAGCGCTACGATGTCGCGCTTTTTCCGGGCTTATGGGGTACTCACGAGTTTATTTACGGGCGTGAACTGAGCGACAAGGTTTGCGTGGCGTCTCCAGTCGCTGGTACCGTGTGGAATAGGGTGTAGTTGGGGAAACGCAAGCACTACTCAGCAAGTGGCGCGGCGAGTATGTGTGCGTTCAGCAGCGCGCATCTACCTCGAACTGGTTTTCGACGGGCGCTCTGGCACACTGTACCACACGTATGTGGGTTCGGTAGAACGCGGGAGTATCTGGGAGGGAAATCTTGTGTCTTTTGCTCGTTACCGACTGCGTTCAAGTTTTTCAGGGATCCTGTTGTGACGCGGCATTGCGTTGGCTTAAAAAAAGTCGTTAAGAGCTGAAAACTGTTAAGAAAGAGAAGTGATTTTTTGGTTAAGACGATCTTGAGGAAAAATACGTTCTTGTTCGGCTCGAGGCTGCAATTGTTGAAAGCTTTGGCGAGAGCGCGCCGCTCGAGTGAAGGCCTCGACGCCAGCTTGCCACAACGTCATTTTGGACAAACTCGCAGTACGGGTCGGTAGCAATAGAAAACTAGGTCGCGCTTGGTATGCCTGGCGGAAATGCAATCCATGTTGATCGTGAGTCTTGGTTTTCGACATTCGAGGTGTCCCGATAACTGTACCAACTGCCGCCGACGCTCCGAGTGGAAACAGGATGTTGACTTATCGGATACCTCTAGGGTTTCTACCTCGTTCTCGTCGCTAGCTGCTTTATAGACGTAATCCGCGGCTTTGTACGGTTTTCACGAAATACGAGCGTTTTGAAGCTTCCTTCGGGGCTTTGCGGCGACCGCCGCCGATCTACCACAGCAACGCTTTCGCCATGCGCCCTGACCATACCCGTGCACGCTTTCCAAAAGGACGCTCAAATTCTGTTCAAGGATTAGCAGCAATCGTCTATGGACTTGAACATAGGTTGAGTACGGATCTATGCTCCGCAGCTGCCGCGAGCGCGCCCGGTGCAACGCCCGAGCACGTTACCTCGTGGGATGAGCGAGAGAATGCGCTCTCCGAGGCTCACGCTTTCCAAGCAAGCTGAGCGTTCTCCATACCTGGTAACAGCAAAGTCTTGCTGTAGCATCGATTTCACTAGACCGTGGCGGAGTCGTCTGCCACGGACGACGTGCTCCAGTGGCGGTTTTCTGTCATGCGAAAAGATGGTGCTCGCGTATACGATGTCAGTATTGGTACATGTTCTGATTCGAATCTGAGCGGCAGATGAAGGTTCCAGCACGCTGCACAAAGAATCGTCTTCTCAGACGCTTGTTCTCACGACAGGTTAATCGCACATATTCTTACGCAAATGGCAATGATATGAAAGCAGCGCTTGTCTTGGAGTGCTTGGGGGCTCCCCGCACGCACCTCGTATCGGCGATACGAAAGTGATCCGCGTCTATGGCTACAACAAAGCTGTGGACAGCGTCCGGACACGTGTCCACGGCGTCATGCGTGCGCAGGTCTGGTCCAAGTAGCATGCACCTGCACCGGACGTGCTTCGCGCCTACGAGGCTACGTCGAACGTCATTCATGAAAGCACGATGTCATGTAAACGCCAAGACGCATCGCGACACGTTTGGAACCACGAATGCGATCTCGTGGGGATGTGTCGAGTGTCGGCAATGAAATGCTGTGCTGGTGTCAATCTATAGATCATCGCTTTATAACAAGTCGCGTCGAGCACCTCGCCCTGGTTAACGGAGTGATAGATGGATGCAAAGGCGTGCTGCCCCTGGCAACGTGGGTACACATCTTCACTTCTTTGTTCTAGCCCAAAACCACTGATTCGCTCGTATCCAGGTAGATACCTGGACTTCGATGTTCTCGATTCGGCGCTCATGGCGAGTATCTCTGAATGCAGCGCGCGGATCCAAAACAGCTCAAGGAGGTCGTCGCTGGGGAAAGCGGCTACCTGCAGACTGCGATTTTTCAGAGTGTTCTACCCGTTCTCCATTGGAGCATCACCGCCATTTCTTGACAAGAAAAAAACGAAGACCCAAGTGCGTCATTTAGAACCGTTTTGCTGCCCTTCTCGCCACGAGCACTTGATCGAGCAGGCGTAGTGCCTCTGTACCGTCCTTGGGCAACGCATCGATCACAGCGTCGGCGCCTTCGAAGCTCTCAAAACGCGTGTAAGCACTCTTTGTCACGAGGCAGCATAATCCAGCTGCTTTCGCGGCTTTCACGCCAATGGCAGAGTCCTCAATCACAACGGTGTGGTTTGGATCCAATCGCATCTGCTCTATCGCTAACAGGTAAATATCCGGGGCGGGCTTTTTCCGCGGGACCACATCACCCGCGAATACTCGTATTCTCGGAGCAATATCTGGACCCAGCAAGTTCACAATTGCCTGTACTGCCTCCTCATTCGAAGTGCTACAGACAGCCACGCGCATGTCGGAACGTTCAAAAGCCCGCTGAATAAGGCTCGCAACCCCGACGCGCAGCGGTATCTCTCCGGCGTCCACCATTTTCATGAAAATTTCCGTCTTTCGTTTGTGCAATCGCTGTACCAGCTCACGCTGATCATCTGGGGTTCGCGCGACGTCCGGCCAACCAACTTCGTTGAAGTGTGCTGTCATGCGCTCCTTCCCGCCACCGACTTCCAACAACTGGCCGTAGAGGTTGACGTCCCAGGTGGCCTTCTCTTCATCGATACGAAACTCGCGAAAGGCGCGGTTAAACGCTACTCTATGACCGTCTCTTTCAGTATCAGCTAAGACTCCGTCGCAGTCAAACAGAATGGCACGCGTAAGCGGCAACACTGCCGTTTGTGACGTTCCAGCGCTGAACGCTGGGTTGCGGCCTGACGACGCTGCACACGCTCGAGTCCGCTGCAACCAATTCACCGCCTGCGGTCGCCTTGAACAACAAGAACGATGACCTCGATGCCGCACGGGCGTTGATGGCGATGCCAGAAACGCAGTATTGCTCAATACCATAGTCGTTTCGCGTTAGTGCAGTACGTTGCGGATGAGTACCGCCCAGGGGGCAATGAGCACGTGGCGCATCTTGTTCGCAAGCGCTTCAGCGTGCGTTTCCTGGATATTGGATATGATAGACCATAGTATCCAAAAATGGACTGCGGTGCGCTGCACCTACACGTCTTGTATTTTCGTCGGTGCGTACACGATAAAATCCCTAATGCGGACGCGGATGCCGCGCTATCTATTCCGGAAACGGTGAAGTACACAGACTTCTGAATACGAGCTAGGTACGCTCGTGTAGCCTTGGAAGCATCGCTGCAAACGGTATTCGGGGTACGGTGAGGAACGCAGGTACCCGTTCACGATCTACAAACGTTTTCTGCTTTTTCTACGCTCGGAAGCGAATGCAGGTACTGTGTAGTCGTTTCCGACCATTCTGGGAGGCTGAATTTTTTCTGCGCGTCGCGGCTTAACACCAACCTGATCTGTGTCGAAAGTGAAGGCACTTTATCTAGCGAAGCGCTTGTCTCCAGCGGAAACGCTTGTGTCTCCAGCGCTGTGGTTTGCGGCGAAACCGCTGCGTCGGCGCCATGTCGACTTCCAATGCGGGTAACAGCGACATCATGTGCGGAACAGTTGACTGGCAACTGGTTACTGCACGAATCGCCCGTCTCGGTGATCAATTCTTGCTCCAGCTTCCTAACGAACGAGAAGCCGTAGCAGATCTCTATGGAGACCGGCCAAACAAGCGACGGGAACGCATTCAGGGCTTCGACTCGTGGAAAGCAGCGGAGTTGGTGCCTGCCTTACCTACGCCCGACGAAGTCCAGGATGCTGTGAAAGACCATATGGACCTGATCACGAGCCGGAAGGGGGTAGCGGACCCATTGACCGACCTCGATGCAGACGAGACTTCGCTGCACCGCGAGAAGCGAGCGCGCTACACCACGTAGGCGCCTTCGGTTGCCAGTGTCTCTGAGCTGGTACGATACCTGGAACCCACGAGCGCAGAGGCTTGGATAGGTGCGGTGGCTCTGCAGGTGGCACTCTGGGCCAACAGGTTGCGCGAGGCGTCCACGCCCGTCCTTCCAGCAGCGATCGCCCATGAGGAGGATTTTCAGCGGCGTGCCCAGATGGGCGTCTTTGCAACCGGCGAAGCACCCCTGGTGGCCCCGAATCCCTTGCTGCCGACTTTGGTACGCTGCGGAACCGAGCTCGGGCACAAATGTGATGTGTTTGCTCTATTCCTTGCCTGTTTGGTGTATCCAGATCGAGCGAAGCAACGAGAGACGATGAAGGAGCCGGAGGCACTTTCGAGAACCGACGCGTTTTGCCAGCACCTCGCCCGTCAAGTAGCGGAGACAGTTTTCGGACTTTTCAACAGTGCGCTGCGGCACATAACGACGGGTGCACCGATCGCGGAACAGTCGCTGATGGTCTCTATCACGCCAAACGCTTCAGCGACTGCGAAAACTGCAGGCTTTATGAAGCTACCTCCGGTGCTGCAGGCACGGCGAGCACTACATTTCCTCGCCGAACTCGCGAATACCCATATTCTCGACTCGGAATGGTTTGTGCGTCGCATTCTGCATGATCTGTTGGTTGAAGCAGCGCTTTTTGGGGCCGAACAGGATCAAGCACCCCTCAGCCGTTCACAGTTTCTCGTCGAACTCGCTTTGGACGGTCTTATGCATTGCGGGCGCGAAGCAGAACGTGTAGCGGCGGACTGTGTAGATGCAATTCTTCAAGCAGCGGAGCGCTTCGCCGGAACGATTCGTTCCCCGAGCACCATCATCGAAGAGTGCGCTCGCATGGAACGTCTGTTCAGCCCGGTGAAAGATGTGAAACTGAACTCGCCAGCACTCGATGAAGCACACCGTGCGTCCCTGCAGGTTTCACGACGCTTCCACGAGTTGCTCCTGGTTTGCCGCAAGCTGCGAGCACGCTCCTGGCACTGTAACCTGTTACCCCAGTACCATCTGCTGTTCTGGGAAACGCGTATCCAAGATAGTGGCTTGAGGATGCAGCTGCCCGTGCCGCCGCTTTCGCGACACAGCATCGACGCACGCTATCCAGTGCCCAGCATCCGCTTACACATCACCAAAATGGACACTACAGTCGAGGAGCACACCTCCGCGTCCGAGACTCCGACCTCACCGCCAGTCGCAAATGAGCAGAATGACTCCAAAGCACAGAGCTGGTGGCCGGCGATGAGCTTCACCGACCGCTTTCTCGCTGTAGAGCGACTGAGTGATATGCTTGACGCTTTTCTGGCCGATCGCCGTATCTGTGTCCAAATGCTGCGTCGACCCCGAGCCGGATTCTCCATGAAAGACCACCAGATGATGCTCGTGGAGACGATTCTCAGTGCGATGCTGCAAATACCGAGATCGCGAAACCCGCTTTTGTTTTACGCGACTGTGCTTGTTGAGCTGTGTCGAGGTGGTGATCCGCAAACAGCGATTCATTTGCTGCAGGCGGTCGAGACGCTCATCCGGGAAGCGCAGCGCCTCGACCCCGAGGTTACGGAACGCGTCGCCCAGTGGCTCGCCTTCCATTTGTCTCATTTTCAGTGGGAGTGGAACTGGGACGCCTGGCTGCCGCTGCAGGGGAACGTCCACTCAGCGGCGCTCATTGCGTCGATGCTGGAATACGCGGTTCGTCTCTCGTACCGCGAACGAATTGCGGAGAAAACACCCTCTGCTTTGCATAACTTGCTGGTTCCACCTGCGGAGCCCGTCTGGGAAACCGAGTCACCGCTGATCGGGAGCCCGGCTGCATCTCTGCTGGCGAGCATTCCGGAACCCGTCAAGGTGGAATTGGCACAGCGTCTGGTAGCGTCAGCGTATGATGCGGTGCCGTATCTCAATGAGCATGTTCCCAAGGAGCTGCGACCTGCCGTCTTTCTCCAAGCGCTGCTGCGCGGTGGGTATGGAGCGCCGAGTTTCTTCGCCAACTTGGTCGAACGCTGGGGCGGTGTTCTTCGCGAGCTCTGCCGAGACCCGGGCGCAGCAGCGGCGGGTCTTCAGCTCGTCTCTGTGGTGCTCCAGGTATGGGAGTCGTCCCATCAGCATGCTCTCCTTTCGCTGAACTGTTTGAGTTCGGCAGGCATACTCGATCCTTCCACCGTTGTGACTGGCGTATATCGACAACTGCTGAACCGGTACCCGACGAGCGATGACCTCAGCTTTGCAGCGCTGAATGACTTGCGTTTTCCCTTCGAAACAGTGAGGTTCTTTCTGAATCAGTATAGAGATCGTTTACGCCGAATCCAAACAGATATCGACATGCTCTTGCTGGCTATATCGCGTGCACCAGAACGCGACCTGGATACCATGGAGGCAGCGTTAACGCGGGCGCGACAAATGCTTCAGCAGCATCGACAAGGCCTGAAGCGTTTCCTCGCTGCCACCCTGGATAGCCTAGCACAAATCCTTCGCCACTATCATGGCAGTAGCGGCGGTGATCGTGGTGATCGTGATCATCATGAGACTGACGATCATGAAGATCATGGTGGCACAGCGTCTGCGACCTCTGCCTCTACGGGAGACACGGCACCAGCAGCGCTCGTTCGGGGCTGGTTACTTGAGCGTTCCCTTGGCCTTGTCCAGGAACTCCTACGAACCCAGCTCGACCAGACGCCGCGCCTACTCGGCACGCTGAAGGCGTTGCTGGGCAACTTTACGAATGCATCTCTGAAGCGGATGCTCCACGACTTGGACCAGTTGGCTCGCTGGTCGCTCGCAACGGTTTGAACGCTGCCTCTCGTTTGCGACAATGACGTGCACGAACGACGCCATCCAGGAAATATAGGTCCTAAATCGTGAACCTTGAGTTTCGGGGGAGACGCTGCGCCCGCTTTTTCGAACAGGCAACACACACGGCGCTGCGGCATGCAGCTGCCATACGAGGACGGGCCCGCGTTGAGTTGTCGGCTCACTGGTCGGAAACGGAAGTTCCATGGAAACGTCGTCGCCCCGCGAGAGCCGGAGCGTCGAAGCGCTCTCGCTCCCGGGCACGGTTCCAAGGTCAGAAAGAAGACGCGACTGCGGCAACGGTAACGTGCACGGCGCTGACTCAAGACGAATACGCTCCGAGTTCGAATAGAGAAGACCTGATGGTAGCGGTGACGCAGTGCAAGGCGCTGTTCGACGTGCTTGCAACGTCACCAGGTGATCCCAAGCGCCGAAACCTGCTGCGCCTGCCGATGAGCGCTTCAGACGCAAGCGCTTCACTCTGGTAGCCGAACGTTCCCCGAAGCCGACCTGAACTGGTTCAGTTCACTTTCTTGCGGTGACGGGTGAGCGTGCTCTCAGCGCCCGGGTCCAAGCCACGTGGTGTCTGCAGCCGAACCAGACACAACATTCCCGGGACCAGGATCGCCAGGAGGAGCAGGGCAGTGATGATACCCATCCATAGCGCGGGTGTGAGTGCACCTGATGTCGCCGTCTCGGGAAAGTTCTTGGCTTTCGGGTCCATACGCAAAGGCAAGACGAGAACAGACCTACAAGTCAAGACAGCGCAGGTCTCTGTGCGCTGCCAGCACGTTCTTTCGTTTCGGAACCGGTGCAGCAGGCAGGCGCACTGCAGAAGCCACGGTGCTGCTGCAGGCACCTTTCCGTAAACTTGGGGAGGTGCACGAAAGCTCCCGGTTTATAGACTGCGTTTAAACAGTAAAGCGGGAGGAGTGCGTTTTCGAAGGTTCAGAGGGCTTGCGAAGCGTCGTTCGTGTCCGAGTCTCACTGTGCACAGCGAGTTTCCGCTGCTGCTGCTGCACGCAGCAGACGCAACGCGCACTTGGACTTGGTTGACATGAAGCCGCTAGGGACTCGTTTGTTTCCATGCACGACCGAGTTCAACGGTAGGTAGAAGCGTTCCCTACGTCCACGAAGCTTCCACGTTAGAGTCGTGCGCCACACTGACGTGCAGCAGCAGTTGCACCTAGTTTCCAAGTTCAAGGCGCTCGAGTGACTCGCGCTTGTACCGCTGAGCGGCGCAAAGCGTCTTCGAGCGGAATACACACGCAAGCTTGGCAAGATGCAGATTTGGTGCTTTTTGCACTGCGATAAAAGCAGAAGGGCGCTTTAAATATCTAGGCCGCTCACCAGCGGGCTGTTTCGCTCTTTCAGTGCCGTGATAACGGTGTTCACATCCTTGTCTCCTCGACCGGAACAATTCACAACAACGATCGGGCGCGCTCCTGCTGGAATCGTATCGTTGATGCGTTTCAGCGCTGCAAACGCATGGCTCGTCTCGAGCGCGGGTAGGATGCCCTCCAGTCCCGAGACCAACTGAAAAGCATCCAAAGCCTCTTCGTCTGTCACCGAGAGGTACTCTGCTCGCCCAGTGTCGCGCATAAAGGCATGCTCAGGGCCGACGCCTGGGTAATCGAGACCCGCGCTTATGGAGTGCGCCTCTACGATCTGTCCATCGTCGTCCTGGAGCAAGTAGGACATGCTGCCGTGGAGGACGCCGACCGAGCCCTTTGTCAGTGTGGCAGCGTGTTCGTGTGTATCGAGGCCTCGACCTGCAGCCTCCACCCCAATAAAACGCACACTGGGTTCGTCCACAAAGCGGCGGAAGAGACCGATAGCATTGCTGCCGCCGCCGACGCAGGCCACTAAGATGTCCGGCAATCGACCAGGGCCGTGCCGCTCTTGCACTTGCTGGTATACTTCCTCACCGATCACGTAGTGGAAATCGCGCACCATGGCTGGGTACGGGTGAGGTCCGGCTACGCTGCCGACCACATAATGCGTCGTGCTTGGGTTTGTCACCCAGTCGCGGATGGCATCCGACAGCGCATCCTTCAACGTTGCCGTCCCGGTGTGTACGGGTCGCACTTCGGCGCCTAGCAAACGCATCCGAAACACATTCAGCTTCTGACGTTCCATGTCGCGGGCACCCATGTACACAACGCAAGGCAGTCCGAAGCGTGCACACACGGTGGCGGTGGCAACACCATGTTGGCCCGCGCCCGTCTCCGCGATGATGCGGGTCCTGCCCATGCGTCGCGCTAGCAACACTTGACCGAGTGCGTTATTGATCTTATGGGCACCTGTATGCAGGAGATCTTCTCGTTTCAGGTAGATTTGCATACCAGATCCATCCGGACGCGCAAAGTGAGCCGTGAGACGCTCGGCAAAATAGAGCGGCGTCGGTCGACCAGCAAAGTCTCGAAGCTGTTGTGCTAGCTCCTGTTGAAATGTCGGATCTTTTGAGACCTTTTTGTAAGCTTCTTCCAGCTCTTCAAGACACGATATAAGGGTCTCTGGCACAAACTTACCGCCAAAAGGCCCGAACTTGCCACGCGCGTCCGGCACGCTCGACCGGTAGCGTCCAATGCGGCCGCGCAGGTCTGTCACGCGTTCTCCATGCTCGATCTCCTCGGGAACGACGTTTTCGGTCGCATTGTCCGCAGCCACGGAACGTTCCGGTGTCATGAGCATGCTAGGCAAGAACACGGTACGGGCAGCGGGGTTTTGCGAACGCGCACGTCGTCCAAGCGTGCGCCTGTTGTCCACGCTACGACCGCTGTTTCGCGTGAAGCTTTCTTTCGCAAGAAAGAAGCTAGTCGTGTTTGATAGTGGTGCGACAAACGCTGTGCAGTTTAGCATTGTTGGATATCCGTTTCGTTCCTACTAGGTACAGTGCAAAAAATCCAGTGTCAGCTGAAAAACAAAGAACGCCCTCAGCGTCGAACGTCGCCGGTAGTGTGGAAGAATGGCGGTGAACGCGTCCGAGCCAAATCGTCTCGAACTGACGTGCAGACGCCTCCGCGTCTTTTTGGACCTGCCACCTACTACTGCTTCCAACTTCTTCTCATATAATTCAACTTGAAAGCATTGTCCAACTAAATTCCTTCTTGTCCATTCTGGAGGTCTTTTCTCCTGCACTGCACATCCCCTTATACTGACGGCGGCATTGAAGTCGCGGTTCACAAACTACATACGTTTCTCGCCATTGTTGGTACTTACCATGAAAGTAGTCCTCGAACGTTGGCCTTCCTTTCTATTTGCTCTTCCGTCATCGCTCCGTACTTTTTCATATCCGCAGGGCTCCGCTGGCACGTTTCCATCTCGACCCTCTGAAGTGTACACCCCAACACATGGTGCGTAAACGTTGTTCGGAACTCATCTACAGGTATCGTAACAAAACGCCGTGCGCACTCCTTGTACGTTCTTGTCGTTGGAGCTGGCGCAGTCCCTTTTTGGGTCTTCCAACACCCTGCCCCATACGCTACTGAGAGCCTCTGACGTTCATCCTCCTTCAAGGCGCTCAACTGATTGAAAAAGTTGGCAAACGCCCGCTGCTTCCCACAATACAAATTCATTCGCAGACGAGCCCACCGAGGCTTTGTATACTCCTCCCACAGTGCATCCCAATGAGCAACGAGAACTTCCATGAATTTCCGAAAGGCTTGAAAGTCCGCTCCTCGGCTCGTGATCTCTCTCATAGCTTCCAGGTGATCCCTCAGTCCTGCAGTCCACGTCTCAATTTTCCTTGCATTCATGATTCCCGATTCTCGATAGTATCTCGCTCTCGAGAACCTCAAAAGACGCATGTCTTTCTGACGTAGCTTGCCGTCAATGCCATTTTCTGCAC
>Ga0080006_1143371_pt1 | contig 50592 bp, 46 predicted proteins | sample RS3BMetagenome_FD_69209 | JGI IMG/M metagenome (GOLD analysis project Ga0080006, IMG submission 69209) | Ferric oxide microbial mat and aquatic microbial communities from Rainbow Spring, Yellowstone National Park, USA - RS3B (SPADES... ... | reverse complement strand
GGCGTTCACCCGCACCGAGTGTAGCCCCAAGGCGCCTCCAGCAGAGAGTCCGCTGGGTGCCTCCCGACCCACCAAAAGGTAAAGGTCCGGGACAACTCCCGAACCCTTTATACGAGAGGTCTTAGGCGAGTCCGTATAATGGACCATTAGCCGAAACAGACCCGCCGGGCCGCGCAGAGGGGACCCTCTCGGTCCTGGCAGGGGTGCGCCAAGTCACCGCCGAACTTCCAAGCAGGTGAAGGGAGCGTCGCCGATGGATCAAGAGTTGAAGGCGTATCTTGCCGCGATGCAGGAGAGCCTCGTCACGCGAATGGTAGACCTCAACAAGGACACCCGCGAGCACGCGGAAGATCTCCAAGCACACGCGATCGAACACGCCGACCACCTGCACGGCGCAGCAATGGAACACGCCGACCACCTGCACGGCGTAGAAATGGAACACGCCGAGCACCTGCACGACGTAGCAATGGAACACGCCGAGCACCTGCACGACGTAGCAATGGAACACGCCGACCACCTGCACGACGAAGCAATTGAACACGCCGACCACCTGCACGTGCAGGCACGCGTCTTGATGGAGAGCGTGGAAGCGAAAGTCGGACTGGTCTGGGAAGGTGTTCAGGCGATCAAGGAGACCCTCGACACCAAACTGACGGACCACGAGAAGCGTATCCAGCGCCTCGAACGCAAGGTGCTCTAGCCATGCCCCGCCGCCCGCGCAACCCGTCCGGTTTCGTCCGAAAGCACCCCGACACGTCAAGCGTCCGTTGGCAGGGGATCGTGAAGTATCCCGACCCCGACAAGCCTGGCGCATGGAAGCAGCGGTCTGTGACATTCGACCGCAAGGCCGAGGCGCAGGCGTTGGGTTGATGCGACGCTCGCGGAGCATAGGACCCAGACAGACTACAGGCCGCCGAGCGACATGACTGTCGAACAGTGGCTCGCTCGCTGGCTTGCAGACGTCGCGAAGGCGCGAGTGCTAGAGAGCACGTTCTTGAGCTACCCAACGTGGCCGAGCGGCTCTGTTCGCAGATAGGCCAGCGCACGCTGGCGGAGCTTGCGCCGGTGGACCCCTGCAGGGCGCCTACACGCGCCTTCTGGACAAGGGGCTGTCACCAGGGTCGGTACGGTACTGTCACTTCAGCGCGAAGGCTGCCCTTGAGGACGCCGTGGCGTTCGGACTGCTCCAGCGTAACCCGGCTAGCCGGTTGAAGCCGCCCAAGGACGTGCCGCACGAAAAACGCCTCCTACGATTGAAGAGGCGTGGCGGTTCCTGCGTGCGGCCGAGGGAGACTGCCTATACGGGCTCTGGGCATTCCTTGCGCTTACGGGGGCTCGGAAAGGCGAAGCACTTGCATTGCGCTGGACGGACATCGACTGGACAGCACATACGGTCACGATCCAGCGCACTATGACAGGTGAGGCAGGGAGCCGAACGGTTGCCGCACCGAAGACGCGGGCGGGACGGCGCGTGGTGGCGCTCTCCGACCACCTGCTAGGCATCCTCCGGCAGCAGCAGAGCGCGCAGAGGCTTGAGCACGTCGCCGCCGGCGAAGTGTGGCAGAACAGTGGCTACGTCTTCACGACGGCTGTCGGCACATGGCTGTCACCCCGCAACGTCCATCGCAGTTTCAAGCAGCTCGTCGCAAGGGCCGGCTTGTCGCCGACGACGCGCATCCACGACCTGCGGCACGCGATGGCGACGTTCTGGTTGGCGAACGGCGTACAGCCGAAGGTTGTGTCTGAACGCCTTGGGCACGCCAACGTGAACATCACCCTGCAGGTGTACGGCCATGTGCTGCCTAACATGCAGGCCGAGGCCGCGAACGCTCTCGACGGTGCGTTCTTCGGCGACCCGGCAGAGGCACCTCGCGTCACCACGGCGTCACCACGAGCGAGTGGCAGCCGCGATCTTGCGTAGACAAGGTAGACACCCTTAAGCTCAAAAACGGCGTCTTGACGCCACTCTGTAGACACGGTACTATGTCTTGGACGCCCCAGAAGGGCCTGAAACTCCTCGTGTCGGGGGTTCGATTCCCTCCTGCGGCAGCAGTTTGCGCGGAAGTGGCTCAGTGGTAGAGCATCGCCTTGCCAAGGCGAAGGTCGCGGGTTCGAATCCCGTCTTCCGCTCCATTTTCGGCGACGTAGCCAAGTGGTAAGGCAGAGGACTGCAAATCCTTCACCCCCGGTTCGAATCCGGGCGTCGCCTCCAGAGGTACGGGCGGTTAGCTCAGCTGGTTAGAGCGCGTGCTTGACATGCACGAGGTCGGGGGTTCGAGTCCCTCATCGCCCACCACTTGTCAACCCGCGTCCCACAAGGGCGCGGGTTCTTTTTTGCCGGACAGCGCGCGACGCGTCACCGCCAGCCCCAGGCCTGCCTGGCACCCCCCGCGTCGGCCGATGTCGACGTGTCGGCGCTCCGCAGGCGGGAGCACTGCTCCACCTACGCGTTGGTGACGTCGTGCAGCGACTGGCATGCTGCGCGGGTCATCCTACGCGTCGCATCGGTGGGCACCGCGACCACGCGGCAGCATTTGTCACGACGGCGGACAGGTGCCCGGCGACCGCTCCGGCTATGCGCCAGGGACCGCATCCGCCGCAGAACTTCGGCGCATGCGATGTTGGAGAGGACCTCCCCGCGGTGGAGAAAGATGTGCCGCGCCAGGGAGTTGGCCTGCGACAGGACTTCGTGCCGCATTGCGCCAAGAGATGCATGCGAAATGGCGGGTACAGGCTGCCGGAGAGGAGGATGCCGCAGTGGAGAAGGTCGGCGTCCTTGTCAAGGTGGCCGACATCATGGACCTTCTCAGCTCCACGCGTGAGGCCCTCAGTGTCTCTGAGATCGCGCGGCGTCTTGGCATGCCCAGGGCGACGCTGCACCGGCTGATCGCAGCCCTTGAGGAGCAGCACCTCGTGGAGTCGAGCCACGGCCGCCTCCGGCCGGGCATACGCCTCGTGCACTGGGCCAACGAGGCCTGGGAGTCCTCCGACCTCCGCCGGCTCGCGCATCCGGTGCTTGAAGGCATCGTGCGCGAGACCGGCGAGACAGCGGCGCTCTTCGTGCGCGTCGGCACCGAGCGCATCTGCCTGGACCGCGTCGAGGGACCGGGCCTCCTGCGCAGCACCACGCGGATCGGCGAGTCGTCGCCCTTGCACCTCGGCTCCTCGGGCAAGATCCTGCTCGCGTTCAGCGCCAAGGGCGAGTGGCCGCAGCTCCTGCGCGAGTCCCGGGCCAGGTTCCCGGACGGTCCGTCGCGGGACTTGCCGGACCTCGAGGCGATCCGGGCCCTTGGTTACGTGATCAGCAGCGGCGACCGCGACGACGCACTCTCTTCGCTGAGCGTCCCGGTCCTCGACAGTTCGGGAGGGGCGCGTGCCGCCCTCTCGATCTCGGGCCCCGCCTCGCGCCTGACGGTCGCGCGCCTCGAGGGCTGCATCGGACTCCTCCAGGGCGCCGCTGCGCACCTGCAGGCGGCCCTGCGACGGCAGCCCGCCCAGGGGACGGGCGCCGGGCGCGCCTAGCGTCCAGACACGCAACTTCGCACCGATGCGGTAGAAGGGGATTGACGTGCGCACGGACCCCTTGTATCGTGATGGCAATCACGATGCGAGAAGGGTGTCCGCATAGTGGACAGTTCGGCAAAGATCGGCGTACTCACCAAGATCGTTGCGATCATGGACGCCCTGGCGAGGGCCGAGGGCAGCGTGACCTTCTCGGAGCTCTCGCGCCAGCTCAACATCCCGCGACCGACACTGCACAGGCTGATCGCCGCCATGCGCGAGGAGAGCCTGATCGACGTGCAGGGCGGGCGCTTCGTGCTCGGACCGCGCCTTGTCGAGTGGTCGACGCTGGCCGTCCACACCTCGGACCTCAGGCAGGCGGCCCTTGGATCCCTCGAGAGGCTCGTCCAGCTGACCGGCGAGACCGCCTCGCTCTACGTGCGCGTCGGGCACCAGCGCATCTGCCTCGACCGGGTCGACGGACCTGGCCTCTTGCGCCCGGCCATCCGCATCGGCGAGGCCCTGCCGCTGCACGTGGGGTCGGCAGGGCGGGTCATCCTCGCCTGGTCCGACCCCTTGGAGTGGGACGAGCTTTGGACCCTTTCGGAGAGGGAGTTTCCGACCGAGGATGCGGTGAATCCGCCCGACTGGTGGGCCATCCGCCGCCAGGGCTGGGTCATCAGCGTGCGAGAGCGCGACGACGCGCTCTCGTCGGTCAGCGTGCCGGTGCTTGGCGCCCGCGGCGAGCTGATCGCGGCACTCTCGGTCTCGGGTCCCTTGTCGCGTCTGCCCAGGGACCGCCTGCGTGAGTTCGTGCCGTGGCTGCGCGCCGCCGCTGAAGCGGTGCGGGACGGGTTCGAATCCGGCGGTGCGGCCGGGCCGGCGCATCCTGCGCGGGCGGCGTCGCCAGCGGACCCTGACGCCGCAGGGGCGTGGCACAAGCGAAGACGCTGGCGCCTCGCCCATCCCCGTTCGCCGAGTTGACGGCTCGGCAGGCGTGAGGCCGGCTTGCGGTCCGTGCCGCACCCGTTACCCAAGCCCCACCGCCCTCGCGTCATCCGTTGCCTGCCGCCGCCTGAAGGGAGGTGGAACCCACCACTTGCCGCTGTCACACATTCTTGAGAAATCGAGGTGACGGTTCGTAATGAAGTCTCTCTGGCGTCGTGGATCCATGCTGGCTGCAGGTGCCTGCGTCGTCATGGCCTCGGCTTTCGCCGCCGCACCCGCGCTGGCGGCCGGCTCGAACACCATCACCATTGGTGTCTTCGGCGACTTCACGGGCAGCGAGTCCTTTCTAGGACCTGACTTGACCAAGGGTGTCGCGACGGCCGTCGCCGCGATCAACGCTTCCGGCGGCGTCGACGGCAAGAAGCTCGTCTACGTCACGGCGGATGATGCGGGCGACCCGGTGGACGCCATCCCGGCGCTGCGCGAGATGCTGTCGGTGGACCGCCCGGCTTTCGTTGTCGGACCATTCTCCGACATCGAGACGGCCATGGTGCCGATCATCAAGGAAAGCACCGTCCCGATCATCGTCCAGGGCGGATCAACCCAGCTCGACAAGGTTACCGCCAAGTACTTCTGGCGGACCAACACTTCAGACGACCAGGAAGGCTCCGCGGACGCCTACTGGGCCATCCACCAGCACTGGCTGCGCGCGGCCTTCGCCTACACCACGGCTGCCGGGGCGGCCACGCTGATGGACCCCACGCGCGCCGCCTACGAGGCGCACGGCGGGAAGGTCGTCGTGACGGAGAACCTAGTGCCGGATCAGAGCTCCTACCGCAGCCAGATCCTGCAGATCATGGCCGCCCACCCGCAAGTCGTGTTCTTCCAGCAGGATCCGCAGACGGCAGGCACCTTCTTCTCCGAGGTCGCACAGCTTGGCTTCGACAACAAGACCCAGTGGCTCGGCACCGACGTGGAATACTCGTCTGACGTCTTCAAGGCGCTCGGCCCCAAGATCGCCACCACAAACCTGCAGTTCACCAACAACTCGCTCGAGAACAGCCCTGCCTCGAAGTACTTCGCCTCGTGGTACGACAAGGTCAACGGCACGACCACGCCTGCGCTCGCCGCGCCGCAGGGCTACGACGCGGTGGTCGTGGCAGCCCTCGCCATGGAGGCGGCGCACAGCACCAGCGGCCCCGCATTCAACGCCAAGATGCTGTACGTGGCGAACCCGCCCGGCATCCCGGTCTACTCCTTCGCGCAGGGTAAGGCCCTGCTCGCCAAAGGCAAGAAGATCAACTACGATGGCGTCTCGTCCACCGTAGACTTCAACCGCTACCACAGCGTCGTCGGGCCGTTCGGGGTCTACAAGTTCACCGCAAGCGGCAACTTCGTGCAGGTCGGCCAGATCAGTTCCGAGCAGAACGCGGCCTTCTTCACTCCGGGCACCGTGCACTGACCGCGTCTAGCGATGTGCCGCGGCGGCGCTCACGCCGCCGCGGCCAGGGAGGGGGCATCGGCGGATGTCGATCCTAATGCTCTCGATCGGCTTCGGACTCGTGACCGCATCCGTCCTGGCCATCGCGGGCGTCGGTCTCTCGCTACAATTCGGCGTGACGAACTTCGTGAACTTCGCCTATGGCGACTACGCCACCCTCGGGGCCTACGTCGCGCTCGTGGCCAACGAGCATGGCGTCAACATGTACGCCTCCATGCTGATCGCGGGTGTCGTCGTGGCCGTGTTCGCGGCGCTCGTGAACCGGCTCGTCTTCCGCTACTTCATCGACAAGCGCGTCAAGCTCGTGATCCTGCTGGTCGTGACGATCGGCGTCTCGCTCGTCATCGAGTACAGCCTGCAGTCGATCTTCGGCGCGCAGTTCCAGTCCTACACCGTCACCTCGCCGACCCCGATGCAGATCGGTCCCTTCCTGCTCACCTCGGGCCAACTCGCGATCATCGGCATCGCCGTGCTCTGCATGGCTGGCGTCCACCTGCTCTTGAGCCGCACGCGGGTGGGCAAGGCGATGCGGGCGATGTCGGACAACCCGGCCCTCGCCGAGGCGAGCGGCATCGACACCAGGCGCATCACCGACCTGACCTGGCTCGTCGTCGGCTTCCTCGCAGGGATCGCCGGCGTCGTGCTCGCGATGAACACCTCGACCTTCACGCCTTTGCTCGGGACGTTCTTCCTGATGCTGCTGTTCGCGGTGGTCATCCTCGGCGGCATCGGCAAGCCCTATGGTGCGATGCTCGGCGCGCTCGTCATCGGCCTAGTCACCGAGGTGTCTGGTGCCTACATCAACGCCGCCTACCAGGACGCGATCGCGTTCCTGATCATGATCGTGCTCCTGATGCTACGGCCCCAGGGACTCTTCTCCTCCAGGGGGCGTGCCTGACATGACCTACTTGGCTTCGCTCCTGCCGCTCGCCGCGATCTACGGCATCCTCGTGATCGGGCTCAACATGCAGTACGGTGTGACAGGTATCCTCAACTTCACCTACATCACGTTCGTCGCGATCGGCGCCTATGTCACAGGCGTCCTGACGATGGGCGCACCAGCCAACGCGCAGACCTACATCCTCGGTGCGCACCTGCCGTTCCTCCTGGCCCTCGTGCTGGGCGGGCTCGCCGCGGCGGCCCTGGGTACCGTCGTCAGCTTCACCGTGCTGCGCCGGCTGCGCAGCGACTACCTCGCCATCGTCACGATCGGCGCCGGTCAGATAGTCTACACGATCATCGGCAACGAGACCGGCGTCTTCAACGGCTGGAACGGCATCTTCGGCATCCCCGTGCCGGTGCCCATGTCGCTTTCGCCCGTCATGCAGCAGCTCGCGTTCGGCTTGATCACCATCTTGATCCTTGCCGTCGTCCTCTTCGCCGCGCAGCGCATCCAGTACTCGCCGCTCGGCAGGGTTCTACGGGCCATCCGCGACGACGAAGGCGTGACCGAAGCCTACGGCCGCGACACCTTCCGCATGAAGCTCCTCGCGTTCCTGATCGGCTGCTTCGTCGCGGGCATCGGCGGCGGCCTCCTCGGCGAGTACGCGACGGCCTACGCGCCGTCCGCCTTCCTGCCGGGCGAGACGTTCATCCTCTGGGCGGCCCTGCTGATCGGCGGCGTCGCCAACAACTGGGGCGCCCTGCTCGGCGCCATCATCGTGCCGATCGGCTTCGCCGAGGTGACGCGCTTCCTGCCGGACTTCGGCAACCCGACCCTGATCGAGTCCCTGCGAGGCGTCGCGATTGGCCTCCTCATCATCCTGGCGCCCGCATTCCTGCCGCATGGCCTGGTGCGCGAGCGCCTCGCCAAGGACAGGGCGCGCTCGCGGGCCACCGCGCCTACGGAGGAGGAGACGTCCAATGCCTGAAGCGCTTCTGCGGCTCGACCGCGTCAGCCGGAACTTCGGCGGGCTCCAGGCCGTGACGGATTGCAGCTTCGACGTGTTCGAAGGCCGCATCACCGGCCTCATCGGACCGAACGGGGCGGGCAAGACGACCGTGACCAACCTGATCGCGGGCGAAATGCGCCCGAGCGGCGGCCGCATCCTGCTCCACGGCCGGGACATCACCGGCTGGAGCGCCCACGCCGTGGCGCGCGCGGGCATCGCCCGCACGTTCCAGCTGGCGCGGGAACTGGGCGGCCTCACCGTGATGGAGAACCTCCTGCTGGCGCCGTACCCGCAGAAGGGCGAGAGCCTCTGGCTCGCGATCCTGCAGCCGCCCGCGGTGCGCGCCCAGGAGGAGGAGCTCAAGGATCGCGCCAGGACCCTGCTCGAGCGGCTGCAGCTGGCGCACCTGCGCAACGAGCCGGCGCAGAACCTCTCGGGCGGGCAGAAGAAGCTGCTCGAGATCGCGCGGGCGATGATGACCAGGCCCCGCCTTCTGCTCATGGACGAACCTACCGCAGGCGTCAACCCAGCGCTCATCGACCAGCTCGTGACCTACATCCGCGTGCTGCGCGACGAGCTCGGGGTCAGCCTGCTGATCATCGAGCACAACCTCGACGTCGTGGAGGCCCTGTGCGAGGACGTGATCGTGATGGCGGCAGGCAGTGTCCTGGCGCGCGGCACGATGGCGCAGCTCAGGCAGAACCCGGCCGTGGTCGACGCCTACTTGGGGGGAGGTGGCAGCGAGTATGCCGCTCTTTGAGGTGCACAAGCTGACCGCCGGCTACAACCGCAACCCGATCGTCCACGGCGTGGACCTGGAGCTCGATGCGGGCAAGATGGCGGCGATCATCGGACCGAACGGCGCCGGCAAGTCCACCTTGATCAAGGCGGTCTTCGGCCTGTGCGACGTGCTGGGCGGCCAGGTCACGATCGACGGCAAGTCGGTCGCGGGGATGCGTCCGAGCCAGGTGGTCTCGAGCGGCATCGGCTACGTGCCGCAGGTCGACAACGTGTTCCCCAGCCTCAGCGTGCGCGAGAACCTCGAGATGGGCGCCTTCCTGAACCCGCGCGACATCACGCGCCGCATCGAGGAGATCGTCGCGATGTTCCCGGATCTCGAGGCGGCGATGCGTCGCCCGGCCGGCGCTCTGTCGGGAGGCCAGCGCAACATGCTCGCGCTGGCGCGCGCACTGATGACGCGGCCGAAGGTGCTGCTGCTCGACGAGCCCACGGCGGGCCTGTCGCCCATCTATGTGGAGCGCGTCTGGGAGCACGTCGCGAAGATCGTCGAGAGCGGCGCCGCAGTCGTGGTGGTCGAGCAGAACGCGCGGCGCGCCCTGCAGGCCTCCAATCACGGATACCTCATGGTGGCCGGGCGTCTCGCCCAGCAGGGCACGGGGCGCGAACTCCTCGAAAGCGAGGACGTCGTGGCCCACTACCTGGGGGGCAGCCAGGTTGTCTAGCCTGGCAGGTTCTGGCCCGCTCGCGGGCGTCACCGTGCTCGAGCTCGGCAGCTTCATCTCCGCCCCCTTCGCAGGTCGCATTCTTGCCGACTTCGGTGCGCGCGTGATCAAGGTGGAGCCGCTGCAGGGTGATCCTCTGCGCCAGTGGGGCCAAATCGCGACGCGGGAGAACTCGTTCTGGTCGCTCTCCCAGTCCCGCGGCAAGGAGCTCGTGGCGATCGACCTGCACCAGAGCGATGGCCAAAGCCTCGTGCGCGCGCTGGCCGGCAAGGCCCAGGTCGTACTCGAGAACTTCCGGCCGGGCCGGCTCGAGGAGTGGGGACTCGACCGGGAGACCCTGACGGCGCTCTATCCGCGGCTGATCATGGTCAGCATCTCGGGCTTCGGCCAGACGGGCCCCTACCGCGCGCGGGCCGGATTCGGCAACATCGCGGAGTCGATGGGCGGCCTGCGCTCGGTGACCGGTTACGAGGACTCGCCGCCGCTCAGGGTAGGGGTCAGCCTCGGCGACCAGATCGCCTCCCTCTATGCCGTGATCGGCACGCTGCTGGCCCTGCGCGAGCAGGACCACGATTCGGCGGGACGCGGCGAGCACGTCGACGTGTCCCTGTTCGAGTCCGTGCTGAGCATGATGGAGGCCTCGGTGGCCGAGTACGTCCACCGGGGCGTGGTGCCAAAGCGCCTCGGCAACCGCCTCTACCGCTCGGCGCCTTCGGGCGTCTATCCCACGCAGGACGGACAGTGGGTGGCGATCGGCGCCAACGCGGACTCGATCTTCCAGCGCTTCGCCCAGGCGATCGGTCGGGAGGACTGGCTCGGTGACCCTGGCTACGGCTCGAACGCCGGCCGCCTGCAGCACGCCGACGAGCTCGACGAGGGGATCGTCGCCTACACGCGGACGCGCGACGCGGCGGAGGTCCTTGCGGTGATGGAAGGCGCGAAGGTGCCCGCAGGACCCGTCTACTCGGTGCGCGAGATCGCGCACGATCCGCACCTGCGTGCGCGTCAGGCCGTGACCGAGGTGGCGTGCTCAGACCTGCACGACGAGCCGGTGACCATGCTCGGCGTCTTCCCGCGGCTCACCGAGCAGCCCGGTGCGGTCCGCGCGCCCGGCGGCGCGATCGGCCGGGACACGGCAGGGGTGCTCTCCGAGCTCCTGGGCATCCCGGCCGATGATCAGGCGGATCTGGCCCGGAGAGGCGTGATCCGCCTCGCCGCGCGGCGGGAGGAGATGATCTGGTGATGGAGTCCGTGACCGTGACGGATGTGACGCTGCGGGACGGATTGCAGGAACAGCCGAGCGTCCTCGCGACCGCCGCCAAGCTCGAGATCGCGCACCTGATGCTCGCTGCCGGCTTCTGCTCGCTCGAGGTCTCGTCGTTCGTGCGACCGGCATGGGTGCCGCAACTGGCGGACGCCGAGGATCTGCTCAGGGCCCTGCCGCCGCGGGCGGGTCTCACGCGCCGTGTGCTCGTGCCGAACCGGCGTGGGATGGAGCGGGCGCTTGCGACCGACGCGGACGTCGTGAGCCTGGTCGTCTCCGCCTCGACAGAACACAACGAGGCCAACCTGAACCGCACGACCGCCGAGAGCCTGGCCGAGCTCCCGGAGCTGGTGCGCATGGCGCGGGCGGAGGGCAGAGAAGTGGAGGGCGGCGTCGCTACAGCTTTTGGCTGCCCATTCAGCGGTGACGTGACCGATGCTCAGGTGCTGGCCGTCGTCGACGCCTACCTCGACTCCGGTACCGACCGGGTGGTCCTCGCCGATACCATCGGTTCGGCGCGGGCAGCGGACTTCGTCGATCGCCTGAAACTGGTGATCCGTCATGTCGGGGATGCGCGACGCATCGGTATCCACCTGCACGATCGCGGATCAGGGGTCGCCCACCTTGTGCGGATCGCCCTGGAAGAGGGCGTGCGATCCTTTGACGTGGCGATCGGAGGCATTGGCGGTTGCCCGTTTGCGCCAGGGGCGCCAGGCAACGCGCGCGCAGAGGAAGTCGTGCCAGCTGTCGAAGCCGCCGGCTTCACGACCGGCATTGTCGTAGAGAGGCTGCCTCGGATCGCGCTGGCGCTTGGCCTCGCGCTCGGTCGGGCGCCAGCCGCTCCAGAACGCGTGACGCACGCGGGCTCCTGATCGGATATAGGGGACGGCCGTCTGCTGCGCAGGCGGCCGCCTGAATCGTGCGTGCACGTCCCTGGCCCTGCGGCAGAAGACGCAGCCGCCGAACCTCTTCCTGACCGCTGACGGCGGACGGCACTGGCAGGTCCGGCATGACGACGTTGCGGCCGCCGCGCCGGACGGCACGATCTGGCTCGAGGGCGGCGTGTCGCCGGTGTCCTTCCTGAGCTGGCGGCGGTGGTGGGTTCTCACGCCGCAGGGGCTGTACCTCACGACAAGCGGCGGCAGGACGTGGCGTACAGTTGCCACGCGTCCTGTCCTCCAGGCGGCGGGCGTCCCCTAGGAGGCCCCGCGCCTGCCAGGCAGGGAGCGCCTTTCGCGAAGCGAAGTTACGACCATCGAACATGACGCTTGCGGGAGGCTACCATCCGTGGCACAGCAGGTCGCTTCCTACGGTTCCTGGCACTCGCCGATCACGTCGGACCTCATCGTCCAGAAGAGCGTCGGCTTCGGTCAGACCATGATCGCGAGCGGGCAGGCGCACTGGCTGGAGAACCGCCCGCAGGAGGGCGGCCGCAGCGTGGTGGTGCGCTATGCGGACGGCGAGGCGCGGGACCTCGTGCCCCAAGGCTACAACGCCCGCACCATGGTGCACGAGTACGGCGGAGGTTCCTATCTCGCCCTGCCGGGCACACTCTACGTCACGAACTTCGAGGACCAGCGCGTCTACCGCCTTGACGAGGGGACGGCCCCGCGGCCGATCACCGCCGCGGGTGCTGTCCGCTACGCGGACTTCGCAGCCGACCTCGGCCGTGGCCGTCTCATCTGCGTGCGGGAGGACCACCGCCATCAGGGGCGACAGGCGGTCAACAGCCTAGTCGCGCTGAGCACGCAGGGGGACGAGTTCGGCACGGTCCTGGCGCAAGGTCACGACTTCTATGCGACGCCGCGCCTGAGCCCAGACGGCGACATGCTCGCCTGGCTGGAGTGGGACCACCCGAACATGCCATGGGACGGCACGGAGCTCATCGTCGCGGCGATCCTGCCGGACGGCTCGCTCGGGCAGCCGCATCGCGTGGCCGGGGGAGCCGAGGAGTCCATCTTCCAGCCGGCATGGTCCCCCGATGGCGTCTTGCACTTCGCCTCGGATCGGACGGGCTTCTGGAACCTCTACGCCTGGCGGGACGGCGCGGTCGCCGCCCTGCACCCCATGGTGGCGGAGTTCGGCAGGCCGCAGTGGCAGTTCGCCATGACCACCTACGCGTTCATTGGCCCTGGGCGCCTCGCCTGCTCCTATGAGCTCGACGGCGTCTCGCACCTCGCCGTGCTCGACGAGGCGCAGGGGACGTTCGCCGAGATCCCGCTCCCGTACACCGTGATCGGGAGCCTTTCCGCGTCCGGCGACCGGGCGCTCTTTCTCGCGGCATCGCCGACCGAGCGCGGCGCCGTCGTCTCGCTCGACCTCAACTCCGGCAGGCTCTCGGTGCTCCGCCAGGCGAGCGCCGAAGCCATCGACCAGGGCTACATCTCGTCGCCCGAGGCGATCTCCTTCCCGACGGGCGCAGGCGAGACGGCCCACGCCTTTTACTACCCGCCCAGGAATCGCGACTACGCGGGACCCGAGGGGAGCCGCCCGCCGCTCGTCGTCATGAGCCACGGCGGCCCTACAGGCAGCACGTCCTCCAGCCTCGACCTGCACGTACAGTACTGGACGAGCCGCGGCTTCGCCGTCGTCGACGTCAACTACCGGGGCTCGGCGGGCTACGGCCGCGCCTACCGCGACCGCCTCAAGGGCAACTGGGGCCTCGTCGACGTCGAGGACTGCGAGAAGGCTGCCCTGTACCTGATCGCGCAGGGCAAGGCGGACCCGGAGCGCATCGCGATCCGGGGCGGCAGCGCGGGCGGCTACACGACGCTGGCCGCCCTCAGCACCCGCGCCACCTTCAAGGCGGGCGCAAGCCTGTTCGGCATCGGCGACCTCGAGGTCTTCACGGGCGACACCCACAAGTTCGAGTCGCGCTACATGGACTCGCTCGTGGGACCCTACCCGCAAGCCAAGCAGGTCTACCGCGAGCGGTCGCCCATCCACCACCTGGACGGGTTTCACGCACCATGCATCTTCTTCCAGGGTCTAGACGACAAGATCGTGCCGCCGAACCAGGCGGAGCTCATGGTGCAGGCCTTGCGCGACAAGGGCGTGCCGGTGGCGTACCTCGCATATCCCGGCGAGGGGCACGGCTTCCGCAAGGCCGAGAACATCCAGCGGACCCTCGACGCGGAACTCTACTTCTACAGCCGGATCTTCGGCTTCCCGCTTCCCGAACCCGTGGCGCCGGTGCCGATCGAGAACCTTGGTGTCTGACGGGCCGGACGGGTCTCCTCGCGCAGGCGGACCCGGCTGGCAGGTCGAGGATTGGCTGACCCGCCTCGTCGACGCATTGGCCGCCTGCCTCGGGCCAAACCTGGAGGGCGTCTACCTCCACGGCTCGCTCGCGATGGGCTGCTTCGTCGCGGGATCGTCGGACGTGGACCTGCTCCTTGCCGTCGCCGCAAGCCCGACCGCGAGGGAGCGCGAGGCTTTGCGCGACCTGCTGCTCAGATGGTCAGGGAGGCCCTACGCCGTGGAACTCAGCGTCATGACGCGGGCGGAGCGCTTTCCGTGGCGCCATCCGTCGCCGTTCAGCTGGCACTACAGCGAGGCCTGGCGCACAGTCATGGCGTCCGAGGCGGCCGGCGGCCCTCCGGCGCCGCTCGGGGCGACCGACGCCGACCTCGCGGCGCACATCACGATGCTGCAGGCGCGGGGCCGACGGCTCAAGGGCGTGCCTGTCTCGGCGGCATTCCCCGAGGTGCCGCGGCAGGACTTCCTCGACGCTGTCTTCACGCGCGACGCGAGGGACTGCCTGCACAGACTGCGCGAGGCTCCGGTCGACGGCGTCCTGAACCTCTGCCGGCTCGGCCTCTACGCCTTGCAAGGAAGCCTCGGATCGAAGCGCGAAGGGGGCGTCTGGGCCCTCCTGCATGGCGGCCTGCCCGAACTCGGGAGCGTCCGCAAGGCGCTCGCGGCCTACGATGCAGGCGAGGACGGGTCCTGGAGCGAGCCCGAGCTTTGGCGCTTCGCCAGGTCATGGACGCAGGCGGTCGGCGGCTGGCTCGGCGAGCAGGCCTGAAGCCCGCGTATGGGCCAGCACCCCGCCCGAACGAAGAACGAGACCAGGGGGACCGACCTTGCAGCTTCCACCCGATCTGCGCGCTGCGCTCGACGAGGCATTGGCCCAGCTGCCCGCAGGACGTCTCAAGACCGCGGCGGCCGATCTCTCCCTGCGCTACCGCGCGGCCGCGGCTGCGCGTCGCGATCCCCTGCTGCGGTCGCCGCAGGACGTCCTGGCCTACCTGGCGGTCCGCCTTCCGGCCACCTACGCCGCCGTGCGCGCAGCCCTGCAGCAGCTCGCGGACGCGTTGCCCGATTGGCGACCGGCAACGCAGCTCGACGCAGGGGCAGGCCCCGGCACGGCGGCCTGGGCCGCTGCTGCGCTCTGGCCGGGTATCGGCGAGGTCACGCTGATCGAGCGGGATAGGGAGATGATCCGGATCGGCCGGCAGCTCGCCGCGCAAGCCGCCGCGGCTTCGCTGCGGCAAGCCGAGTGGCTGTCGGCGGATCTCTCGCGACTCCCCGAGCCGGTCCCGCACGACCTCGTGACCGCCGCCTACGTGATCGGCGAGCTGGACGAAAGGGCCCAGGACCAGCTCGTGTCAAGGCTGTGGCAGACGGCTCGAGGCGCGCTCGTGCTGGTCGAGCCGGGGACGCCCGCCGGGTTTGCCCGGATCCGGCGGGCACGCGACGCGCTGCTCGCCGCCGGCGCGCGCCTGGCGGCACCCTGCCCGCACGAGGGTCCGTGCCCGATGTCCGCGGCCGACTGGTGCCACTTCGCGCAGCGCGTCGAGCGATCGGCCTTGCACAGGCAGGCCAAGGGCGGGGAGCTCGGGCACGAGGACGAGAAGTTCTCCTTTGTCGCGGTCTCGCGCAGCCCGGCGCGGCCGATTGCCGGGCGCGTGATCCGCCATCCGCAGGTGCGGGCCGGTCATGTGCGTCTCGAGATCTGCTCGCCGCAGGGCTTGCGCAGCGATGTCGTGCCGCGCAGCCAGGGCGAGCGCTTCCGCAGGGTCCGGGACCTGCGCTGGGGAGGCGAACTGCCCGACGCGCCGCGGGACGATCCTGCCCGCTAGTCCAGCCAGAGCTCCATGCCGGGGGCGTCCTGCGGGCGGGCCGTAAAGCCGAGCTTCTCGTAGAAGCCCCGCTTGCCCTGGGCGCAGGTGAGCTGGAGCCAGCCGATGCCCCGGCTGCGCGCATGGGCCACCAGCCGCTCCATCACCTGGCGCCCGAGGCCCAGGCCCTGGTAGTCAGGCAGCACGATCATGTCGCAGATGAAGCACTGGTAGACGCCGTCGGAGACGAGCCGACCGAACGCCACGAGGCGCTCGCCCTGGTACACGCCCAGGGTGTAGTAGCTGCTCGCGACGGCCTTCGCCAGTTGTCCGGGGCTGAGGTTGCGCCGCGCATTCCAGCCGGTCGAGGTGTAGAGATCGAAGAAAGACTGCGGATCCGGAAGGTCCTCGCGCCACGTGTAGTCCATGGCGGAGGCTTCTCGCCCCGTTCGGGGGTTCCTGCTCAGACGGCCGTGAGGGCCACGATGCGGCGGCGCTCGAAGCGCAGGCGGCCGTCGCGCTCGATGAAGCCGTTCATGGCGACGGCGGGGGCGGGCGCACTGGTCAGGAGTCGCCAGATCTCCACGCGCCGCTCGTCGTCGACGCCTGCCACGTCGAGGTAGTCGGCGACGTCGCGCTCCTCCATGTCGAGTTCGAGATGGCGCACATGCAGGCCCGCCTCCTCGAACGCCTGCTGCCATTCGGAGAGCTTGAGCGCGTGGACGTGGCTCGGATCGCGCAGCTTCTCGAAGGTCTCGATCAGCTCCGCGCCCGTCTGCGACTCAGGCGTCGTCTGGTCGACGAGGCCGAAGATGCCGCCGGGTACCAGCACCCGCGTGACCTGACGCAGAAAGAGCGGGATGTCGGCGAAATGGTGGGGGGCGCGGCGGCAGGTGACGAGCTCGAAGGACTGGGGCGGAAAGGGGAGCGCGAGGGCGTCGCCCTGCACGAAGCGCACGTTCGCGATGCCACGCTTCTGGGCCAGTTGCTGCGCCTCGGTGAGCATCTCCCGCGTGAGGTCGAGACCGACGACCTGCGCGACGAAGGGCGCCATGGCGAACGCCGTGTGGCCGGTGCCGGTCGCGATGTCGAGCAGCCGCGCGCGCGGGTCGTGGGGCATGAGTTCGGCGAGGCGCCGCAGATCCTGCCCTTCCGCGTGGCTGCGGCTTACGGCATAGTTGTGCGCCTGACGCCCGAATTGGCGCTGGACGAGCCGCGCGAGGTCCTGTTCCGACGTGGCCGTGCCTCCTCTCCTCGCAGCCGGGTTTCGGCAGCTTCGAGCCTTTGCTTCCAGCATAGCCATTGTGGCCGTCTCGCGTGTGGCGAATGCCGATGGCCGATCTGCCTTATCTCCATGGCCCCACGGCGCAGGATCATGGCGGTCGGCCGCGAACAGCCAGGGCAGGAGGGACGACATGCCGACAGACGTGCTCGAGGGCGCGGCCCAAGTGCGCCTGCCCGACGGACGGGATCTATGCTACGCCTGCCACGGCCCTGTGGACGGCGAGCCCGTCTTCCTCTTCCACGGCGAGCCGGGCTCCAGGCTGTTCGTGCCGACGGGCGATGCGGCAACGCGGCAGGGCGTGCGCCTGATCACCGTCGACCGGCCGGGCTACGGCCGGTCGGACGGGCAGCAGGGGCGAACCCTGCTCGACTGGCCTGATGACGTGGCGTTCCTTGCCGACCACCTGGGGATCCGGCGCTTTTCCGTCCTCGGCGTCTCGGGCGGCGGCCCGCATGCCCTGGCCTGCGCCTTCGGCATCCCCCAGCGCCTGCAGGCGGTCGCGGTGGCCAGCAGTCCCTGCCCGTTCGACTACCGGCGCGCCACCGACAACCTGGCGCCGGGACGGCTCGAGGAGTTCGCCCTGGCGCGGGAGGCCCCGGCGACGCTGCGCCCGACCGTCGAACGCGCCGTGCGGCGCATCCTGGAAGAGCCGGACGCCTACTTCGCGGAGCTCACGGACCGCCTCGATGCCAGCGACGGGCGGCTGATCGCGTCGCCGGACGTGCGGGACATGTACCGGCGCGATCTCGCGGAGGCGGTGCGGGCGGGTGGCGAGGGCTGGCTGCAGGATGCGCACCTGCTGGCGTCGCCATGGCCGTTTGACCTGAGGCGCATCCGCGTGCCGGTGCGCATCTGGCACGGCGAGCGCGATCGCCTCGCGCCACCGCGCATGGCGCGTCTGCTCTGGCATGCCCTGGCCGCGAGCGAGCTGCGCCTGGCGGTCGGCGAGGGGCACCTCTTCTTCCTGCGGCATTTCGACGAGATCCTCTCGTCGCTCTCTGCCGGTTTCGAAGCGGGCGGACCGGCCCCCGGCTGGCGGGTGCTGCGCCATGCGGCGCTGCCGACGGTGTAGCGCGCCGGACAAGCCCTCAGGCGCTCAGATCCGAACCTGCCGTCACGCCACCTGGACGCCCACGGCCCGACGGATGGCCAGCGCCACGACGTGCGCGGCAAGCGCACCGACCCGCGAGGGGTCTTGGGGCCGATCGCCGGTCGAGACGGCGAACACGGTGTCGCCGTCGTAGAGCGTGTGGGAAGGGTCGATCGCGCGGCCGAGCCCGTCCTGGGCCATCGCGGCCACGCGCATGAGCTGCGCCTTGTCGAGGCCGGCATCCGTGACTAGGCAGACGAGCGTCGTCGCCTCGCCGGGCCCTCGTCCCCATCCGCCTGCGGCGAGTAGCGGCAGGGTCGCGAGCGGCGCGGATCCCTGGGGTCTCGGACCCGCTATGACGCTGCCGTCCGCGGCGACGATCGAACCCAAGGCGTTCACGACGGCGATCGCGCCGACGCGCAGTCCGTCCGGAGCCACGAGCGTGACGGCCGCCTGGCCGCCGGCCATGGCGAGATCCGGACCAAGCGCCTTGCCGACCGTCGCGCCGCTGCCGGCGCCGACCAGGCCCCGGGGCACGTTCGCCGCCAGGGAGAGCCCGCGTTCGGCAGCCGCCCGGCCGGCGGTCGGGTCCGGCCAGCGCCCCGCGGCGGCGCCGCGGTCGAAGATGGCCGCTGCGGGCACGATCGGTATGCGGACCCCGCCGAAGGCGAGCCCGCGCCCGACATCCCGCAACGCCTGCATGACGCCGTCGGCGGCGGCGAGGCCGAACGCGCTGCCTCCCGAGAGGCACACAGCGTGCGGGCCAGCGACCAGATTCTCGGGGCGCAGGCAGTCGGTCTCACGCGTCGCCGGGGCCCCGCCGCGCGCGTCGACGGCGCCGCGACTGCCCTCCGGCAGCACGACCACCGTGACGCCCGTCAGGTCCTGCGCCGTGCCGACGCAGCCGACGCCGACGCCAGGGAGGTCCAGACGGTCCCAGATCGGCGTGCAGCCGCTCGCGTCAGGCATCTCAGAGTCCTGCGAGCAAGAGACCGAGACCGTAGGTGATGGCGCCTTCGATGGCGCCGACGACCGTCATCTCCATGCCGCTCGCGAACCAGTTGCGGGCGGTCACCTTGGTCTTCAGGGCGCCTACGACGAAATGCGCCACGAGCGAGATGACGGCGGCGACGATGATGGCCGCGTAGCCCTGCATGAAGAAGAACGGGATCACCGGCACGATGGCGCCGACCGCCGTCGCGAGGGACGAACTGGCCGCCGAAACGATCGGGTTGGGCGCGCTGTCCTCGGTGAGGCCCAACTCCTCCTGCACGAGCGTCTTGAGCATGGCGTCCGGGTTTTGCGCGAGGCGGTCGACGAGGTCGTGCGCCTCTTCCTCCGAAAGCCCCTTCAGCTGGTAGAAGAGGGCGAGTTCCTCGCGCTCCTCCGCCGGCGATTCCTCGAGCTCGCGCTTCTCGCGCGCGATCTCGGCCTGATGCACCTCGCCCTCCGCCTTCGCCGCGAGGTACGCGCCGCTGCCCATCGAGAGCGCCGACGCGAGCATGCCGGCAAGGCCGGAAACGGCGATCAGATGGCTCGCGCCGTGGGTGTAGCCGGCGACGCCCGCGACGATGCCGAAGATGGCGCCAAGTCCGTCGTTGGCGCCATAGATGGCGTCGCCGATCCAGCCGCTCGAGCCGGTCACGTGCCAGTGCTCACGGCCGAGGATGCGCGTCAGGACGGCGCCTGGGTCGCGCTGATGGACGAGCGCGGAGAGGCTCTCAGCGTGTCCGGCCTCCTCCTGCGCCATCATCGCGACCGACTTGCGCACCTCGCCCTGCGGCAGCCAGCCGAGCAGGTCCCTGTACTTGCCGACGTCCTGCTGCTCATCCGCCTCGAGACGCTTCAGCCAAGCGTCACGGGAGAGGCTGTGGTGGCTGCGCTTCAGCTTGCTCTCGACCTCGGACTTGTCCGGCACGGGGATGCCGAGCTCCTGCATGTGCTGCTCCCACAGCGCGGCGTGGCGCTCCTCCGCTTCCGCGAGACGGATCAGGATCGAGCGGCGATGTTCGTCGGGTTCGCCGGTCGCCAGCTCTCGATAGGTGTAAGCACCTTCCATTTCGTCGTGCCAGTTGCGCAACATCGCCTCTGTGACGCGCTCATCTGCCAACGACCGCACCTCCTCGTCCATGACCAGATCCGCCGCGGCGGAGATGGTCCGCACGCCCATTTCCGCGAGCGGCGCTGGGGCTCCTGCCTGACGGCGGCCACTGCCGTCAGGCTTCGTCAAACCTTAGTCCGTCGCGGCCCGCCTTTGCCGTGATGTGCAACCGAAGCCATGGTTGCAATCGGCGTGCGCAGATTGCAGGCTTTTATGCCGCTATTTGCGTCGGATATGTGCAAGGCGGTCCGACGACACTATTTGCCGGGCGTCAGATTTGTCGATGGCTGCCAATCGAGGTTCTCTAACGATTTGGCAACGGCGGCAGGACTGCGTTGTATGCACCCGCCGGGCCGCTCATATACTGTGGGCGACCCTCGGTTGGGGAGCGTGGTGACGATGGATGTCCTCTCGATCGAAGCCTCGCGGCACACCGATGAACTCGTGCAGCTGCTGCGCCAGCGCCTCGAGCGCTTTAAGGGCCGCACCGAGCTTTCGATCCGCGAGGAACATCGTCGCGAGGCGATCCTGCTGGGCCTGCAGTGGCCAGACCGCGGCGTCGACGACGAGGTCGGCAGGGAGGTCGCGCACGCCCTGGCACAGCATATCGTCTCCAACCTCGAACCCGACCTTCTCAGCCAGCTGATCCGCCGCCATTACGGCCGGTTCGACGCTTCGGAGCGCGCCGAGATCCTCGACAGCGCCAGGGCGGAGTCACCGCGACGGGGACTCATGTCGCGGCTCGCGCGGCGCATCGGCGACTACCTCTTGCAGCATCGCACCGTCAACCTGGACGGATTTGTGACATTCAGGCTGAAGGACTACCTCCTGGGACTCGAGCATGACGTCGACGCGGCGGTCGACGAGTTCCTGATCGACCGCGAGTATAGGGAGTTCGTGCGCCTGCTGCGCTACTTCGTCGAGGTCCAGTCGCCGAAGCTGGCCGAGGTGCACGTGATGCTCAGGCCGGATGGCCACTTCGAGTTGCGCGACGCGCTGATGCAGCCCCTGCCGGACGAGGTGGCCGCCGAATTCCGGCTCGAGAGCCAAGGTGCGGAGATCAATCTCGAGGATGTCCTGGTCTCGTCCCTGATCACGCTCGCGCCGGCCGAGGTGACGGTGCACGGCGACGACGCGGCGCAGGAGCTGCCGTCGGTGCGGACGGCGCAGCAGGTCTTCGGCCAGCGGCTGCACTACTGCACCGGTTGCAGAGCCTGCGAGGCGCTGCGCCGCGCGGGCCTCTAGGGGATCCGGGCCCATCCGCCATCTCGGGCCGCACCTCTGTCGCGGCCCGGCGCAAGCGTGCAGACGGCTCTGCGTCCGTCACGCCGATCCGCCGCATGACGGGCGGACGTTCGCGAGCAGGCACATAAGGGCCCAGCCGAATCGGGACGCTACCGGGCAAGGAGCGATGCAAGATATTCTCGAGACGTACTGCGATCGCCATGCTCGGTTTGCTGACCCTCGTATCTCTGCAGTTGTCCGGGTGCGATGCAAGGAATCCGTTGAGCGAGCCGGCGAAGCGACTGACGCGCAGTGTGGCCCTCGACGCGAGCGTCCAGTCCTCGTTCGTCAAGGGACGCCAGAAGGCCATGGGAACGCAGGTCCGCAGTCAGATCCTGCGCGAGAACCTTTTGGAGCAGCAGAAGATGTGGACCAGTTCCGCCACGCGTTCCGGCATGGCGAGGCTCCTGGTACGGGGGCGCGCCGTGGCTATCGGTGATCCGCAGACGCGTCCGGGGATCTTGAACCAGAACCTGCACGAGCAGCAGCTCATGTGGTCGGATCCCGCCGCCAGCCGCAAGATGACCGCGTTCGCCGTGGAGGGCCGGAAGCTTGCGGTCAAGGATGCCGCCACCGCGAAACCGATGCTGCAGCAGAACCTGACCGAACAGCGTGCCGCTCTGACCGTGCCGGACCTCGCGGCAGGCATGGCCGAAGTCTCCGTGCGGGTGACCCAGGAGGCCCTGAAGAACCCCCTGCAGGCGAAGACCCTGCAACACACCACGATGTCGGTGATGGAGGGGATATCCAAAGACCCCGAGGAGCGCACGCGCCTGCTGGCCGTCATGTCGTCGCTCATGCAGGATCCCGGCATGAAGGCCAAGCTGCTCGCCATGATGAAATCCATGATGGCGGGCAGCTCCTCGAGCGCGTCGGGCGGGAGTGCCGACGCGAAGTCTTCGGGAATGCCGCAGGCGTCCGGCTCCGATTCTGCTGCGGGCCAGAAGAGCTCCTGACCAGATCGGGTGTTGTCGCCGACGGACAGACGGCAGGGCTTGCCATAGAACAACAGTTCGATTATCATGGTGCGTGAAAGCGAGGCGATGGGCGTGCAGGTGCGCGCAGTGGATTTCGTGGGCGTCGCGGTGCCCGACATGCAGCAGGGGAAGGTCTTCTACAGGGACACGTTGGGCCTTGCGCCGCTCTACGAGGGTGACGGCTGGGCGGAGTACGACACGGGCAACGTGGCGCTCGCGCTGTACCATGACGCAGACGCGCCCTCGGGCGCACCGTCCACGCGCAACGCGGTGGTGGCCCTGGCCGTGCCGGATATCCACGCCGCCGTTGCCGAGCTGCGCGGCAAGGGTGTGGCCGTTGTGCAGGAGGTCGAGGAGTACGATCCGTGCTATATGGCGACGGTGACAGACCCCTTCGGCAACGCGGTCATGCTGCACCAGCGCAAGGACGGGACTGCGGGCTGACACGGATACGGCAAGGGACCGCGGTGATCGCGGTCCCTTGCTTGTTGCTGGCGAGGGGCGTCGAGGCGATCGTGCATCTCACGCGCGGTGCGGCATCGGCAGAGACTCGGTGGCGAACAGCGTCAACTGTTCGCCGCGCCGCCGCAGCGGCGGTACCTGCCGAGCGAGCCCGAGAGCGTCCCGCTTGGCCGCGATCGGCGCCATGACGCGTTCGCGCTCGGCTGTCGGGAGCGTCTCACGCCGGCCGTAGAGGCGCTCGAGCTCCCGCGTCCCTTGCGGCAGGCTGGACGCGATGCGCGGCAGAAGCCACGTGCGTACGCCTGAGGAGAGGCGCAGCGGCTGCGCCATGACGTGCTCCGCGCCGACGTCCGCCGCGGCGTCCAGCACCCGCAAGGCCTCTCGCTCGCCGATGGCGGGCACCACGGGCGCAAGGAAGAGGCTCGCGGGAACGCCGGCTGCCCTCAGGTCGGCGAGCGCCGCAAGCCTGCTGTCCGGTCTTGGCGTCATCGGCTCCAGCAGCCGCCAGAGATCCGCCTCGAGCACCGTTACCGTCAGGTGGACACGGATGCCGCCGTAGGCCGCGAAGGCCTGCAGAAGATCGAGATCGCGGGTCACGAGGGGAGATTTCGTCGTGATCGTGACGGCTTGCCCAGCCTCAAGCAGCACCTCGAGACACCGCCGCGTGATGCGCTCTTTGGCCTCGAGCGGCTGGTAGGGATCGGTTGCGGTGCCGATGGCCACGTCGCCGAGCAGCGGCGATCGCCTGGCCATCAGCTCCCGCTGCAGCGTCAGGGGCAGATCGGCCTTGTGCAGGATCACCCGGTCGAAATCGGCCGGATCCTCGAAGCCGATGTAGCTGTGGTAGATGCGCGCGTAGCAGTAGAGGCATGCGTGCCGGCAGCCCCGGTAGGGATTCAGGCTCCACGCGAAGGGCATGCCGTGCACGCGCTGCAGCGCCGACTTCGCGGACCCGCGGAGGTACTCCATGCCTCCAATATAGAACAAAAGTTCGATTCCGTCGAAGGAGTGAATCGGCCGCGCGTGATCGAACGCGGGGCGATTGCGGCGGAGCAGCTTCTCTGCCTCGTCCAGCAGACGCCTCTTGTCCCCCTTCGTCGCCTTGCGGTGGCGCTCCGCGAGTTCCTTCAACACCGCCCGGCGCTCCCTGAACGGCAGCGGCCCGTCCAGCACCTCCCTCTGAGGCAGGTCTGGCACGTCGATTCGCGACACTCGGACAGCCCTCCCTTCGAGCACCTTTTTCTTCTGCGGCGACGGCTCGGTTTCCAGTTACTTTAATTGTGAGTCAAGTCGTTGCCTTGACGGGCTCGCCTGGCGCGACGTACACTATCGTGCAACGAAGCCGAGGACGGAGACGAGTACCCAGTTGCGGTTGCGCAGAGAGGCGCCGGGTGGTGCAAGGCGCTGCAGCCTGCCGGGGAAGACCACTCCCGAGGTCCGGCGACATAAGCCGGCGCTTGGTGCACGATAGCGCACCGACGAGTTAAGTGGGGTGGAACCGCGGGCAAGTAGCCCGCCCCGATGAGGGGCGGGCTTTTCGCGTCTGCGGCCCCGAGATTGAGAGGAGGGCTCAGGCGTGCAGGTGCGCATCGACGGGCGGGAACTTACCCTCGAGCCGGGGGGCAGCTATGCTGACGCCGCACGGGCCGCGGGCGTCCAGGATCCTCTTGTGGCCCGCAGGGACGGCGGGATCCGCGAGCTCTTGCAGCCCGTCTCGGGCGAGGGTGACATCGAGATCCTGACATTCGCCGACCCGGAGGGGCGGATGGTCTTCCACCACACGTCCACCCACATCATGGCGCAGGCGGTCAGGCGGCTCTATCCCGACGTCCGGCTCGCGATCGGGCCGGCCGACGCCGACGGCTTCTTCTACGACATGGACCTCGGCCACCAGCTGGTGCCGGAGGACTTCGCCGCGATCGAGGCCGAGATGGCGAAGATTGCGGCGGCGGACTACCCCGTCGTCCGCGAGATGATCTCGCGCCAGGCGGCGATCGAACTCTTCTCGTCGCTGCACGAGAGCTACAAGCTCGAGATCATCGAGCGGCTGCCGGAGGACGCACAGATCTCGATTTACCGGCAAGGCGAGTTCGTCGACCTCTGCCGCGGGCCGCACCTTGGCAGCACAGGACCGGTGCGGGCCGTCAAGCTGCTGTCGGTCGCGGGCGCCTACTGGGCCGGCGACGAGAGCCGCCCCATGCTGCAGCGCATCTATGGCACCTCGTTCCCGAGCCAGGCCGGCCTCGATGCGCACCTGCGCATGCTGGAGGAGGCGAAGCGCCGGGACCACCGCCGCCTGGGGCGCGAGCTCGAGCTCTTCACCTTCCACGACGTCGCGCCCGGCTTCGCCTTCTGGCAGCCGCACGGCACCATCGTCTACCACGAGCTCGAGGAGTTCTCCCGCAAGGTGCAGCAACGCTACGGCTACCAGGAGGTCATGACCCCCTGGATCTTCCGACCGGACCTCTGGCAGACCAGCGGTCACTGGGGCCACTACAAGCAGAACATGTTCGTGGTGGAGTCCGAGGACGAGGTCGTGGCCTTGAAGCCGATGAACTGCCCCGGCCACTGCCTGATGTTCTCGGAGACCGTGCGCTCCTACCGCGACCTGCCGATCAAGTTCGCGGAGTACGGGCCGCTCTCGCGCTTCGAGCGCTCGGGCACCCTGCACGGCCTGATGCGGGTGCGGGGCTTCCACCAGGACGATGCGCACATCTTCCTGCGCGAGGACCAGATCGGGTCGGGCATCGCCGAGGTGCTCGAGATCATCTCGGTGATCTACGGCACCTTCGGCCTGCAGTACCGCGTCGAGCTCTCGACGAGGCCAGAGGAGTTCCTGGGTGAGATCGAGCTCTGGAACCGCGCGGAGGCCGAACTCGGCGCGGCGCTCGATCACGCGGGACTCAGCTACCGCGTCAACGAGGGTGACGGCGCCTTCTACGGCCCGAAGATCGACGTGTATGTGATCGATGCGCTCGGCCGCGGCTGGCAATGCGCAACCGTGCAGCTCGACTTCCAGTTCCCGCTCCGCTTCGAGCTCGAGTACCGCGACCAGGAGGGCAAGGCGCGCCGGCCGGTGATGGTGCACCGCGCCATCTTCGGCAGCATCGAGCGCTTCCTCGGCATCCTGCTCGAGCACTTTGCGGGCGCCTTCCCGACATGGCTCGCGCCGCAGCAGGTGCGCGTGCTGCCTGTGGCGGACCGCCACGCGCCGTACGCCCAGCAGGTGGAGGCGGGCCTCAAGGCCCTCGGTCTGCGTGCCGTGTCCGACCTGCGCGACGAGAAGCTCGGCTACAAGATCCGCGAGGCCCAGACGGACAAGGTGCCCTACCTGCTGGTCGTCGGCGACCGCGAGGCCGAGGAGGGGACCGTGTCGGTGCGCGCGCGCGGCGAGCAGGCTAGCCGCACTCTGCGCCAGGGGCAGTTCGCCCAGGCGCTGCAGCACGAGGTGCACACCAGAGCACTCGAGCTCCGTGCGCACCTCGTGGCGTTGGAGGAGGCCTAGGAGGCGGACATCAGCGCGCTGCGCGCCGCGAGAGCCCGCGCCGCCGCGCCCGCTGCCCCGTCGATCGTCCGCAGGCCGTCCGGTTCCTCCGCCTCTCCCAGGCCGAGGGACCGGGCGGCCTCGGCGCAGTCCTGACAGGGTTCCAGTAGGCCGAGATCGGCTTCGAGCAGCAGCTCGTACTGCAGATTGGCGCTGCGCAGCCGCTCCCACACCGCGTCCTGGGCTGGCAGCACGGCGCTGCGCACCCGCGCGGCGAGCTCCTGCAAGGCCTGCGTGCGCTCCTCGAGGCGGCGCAGCGCCGCCATGCGCTCCGCCGGCGGGAACGGCTGCTCACGTGTCGCGGCAGGGATGCGCTCGTCCCGGTAGCGCGACGCGAGGTCGCGCAGGACGGTCGCAGCCGCGCTCAGGCGCTCCGCGGCCTGGGCGCGGACGAGCAGGTCGTGGTCGCGCACCTGCGATGCGCTGTCGAACAGGCGGATCGGGCCGAGGCCGAGCAGATGGCCGAGCCTTCGCGCTGCCTCCGAGGACATGCTCAGCGCTGGCCCCCCGGGGCTCCGGCGAATGGCATGCCGAACGCGCCGGCCCCCACATGGAACGCCTCGCCCACGGCGACGTTCGGCGCGGAAACGAGGTTGTGCTCAGCCATCATCATGGCGACGTAGTAGCGGACGGCGTCGATCTCGGACAGCCCGAACGCCTTGAGGGAGATCAGGGACTTCATGCGCTCGTCCTTCGGGAACACGAGCACCTTCACGTCGTTCAGCGTGATGCCGTAGGCGTTCAGGAAGGCCTGCAGGTGCTCCTTGACGAGCGCCGTGAGGTCGTGGATGTGCTCGTTCACCTGCTCGAGCGGCGTCACCTGCACGATCTGGTTGATCGCCTGCTCGACGACGGGCCCGGCGTAGCGGTTGACGTCCTCGGCGTGCAGGAAGTGGCCGTTGTACGGCATGTGCTGCACGAGCTTCAGGGCGTCGTCCTTGTTTTCGATGTGGATGTAGTAGTCGACGTCGTACGAAAGCTCCGCCATCTCGCGGGAGAGGGCCGTGCCCGAGGCCTTCAGCACGAGCTTGGCCCTGCTGATGTAGAGCACCTCGTACTGCCATGGCGACTGGCCGCCGAAGAAGGCCTGCTGCACCGAGCCGACGATCGGCCGGTCGGGCGTCTGGATCGGGTACTGGCCTGTCTCGTAGACGTTGAGGATCGCGCCGCGCGACTTGAGCACCGCGAAGTGGTTCGACTCCACGGTCAGGAGCGAGCCGTTCAGGATGTTGGAATCCGGGTAGTGGAACAGGAGGATATCGGTGCCCATGATCTCCTTGCCGTCGTCGCTAAGGGTCGAGATGACCTGGCGGATCGCCAAAAGGAAACCCTCCTCGCCGGTGCAGACTTCTGGCAGAATGATGGTAACACGCCATGCGGCGTGCGCATATTCCTGGCAGGGTATGGAGCCTTGACCGCGGTCGCGTTGACCGCCGGTTACGCCTTGTGCTAGGCTACAGCGTAAGCAGAAGCCCCGCCGCTTCTCACCCGGACGCGCCATGTGGCAGCTTCCCGGGTTTGCAGGGAGAGATCCCGACCGGGAGGGGCATATGCCCGTCCCGTTTTTTGTATTCTCATTCGGAGGTGACGTCGAATCAGCAAGGACTTGAGGGTCAACGAGGAGATCCGTGTGCGCGAAGTGCGTGTCGTCACGCAAGAGGGCGAGCAGCTCGGGGTGTTTCCCATCCGCGACGCGCTGCGCCTCGCCGCCGAGAGGAATCTCGATCTCGTCGAAGTGGCCCCGTCCGCGAAGCCGCCGGTCTGTCGCATCATGGACTACGGCCGCTACCGGTACGAGCAGGCCAAGAAGGACCGTGAGGCGCGCAAGCGGCAGCACCAGGTGACGATCAAGGAGGTCAAGCTGAGGCCTCGCATCGACGACCACGACTTCGAGGTCAAGGCGCGCAACGCCGAACGCTTTTTGAAGGATGGCGACCGCGTCAAGGCGACGATCATGTTCCGCGGTCGCGAGATCGTCCATACGGACCTGGGGCGCGAGGTGCTGGACAGGCTCGTGGCGTTCCTGCAGGACACGGCCAGCGTCGAGCGGCCGGCCCGCGTCGAAGGGCGCAATATGATCATGTTCTTCGTCCCGAAGACAGACCACACAAAGGGTGCGTGACGATGCCGAAGATGAAGACCAACCGCGCGGCCGCCAAGCGGTTCCACCGCACCGGCAGCGGCAAGTTCAAGCGCTCGAAGAGCCATGCGCGGCACATCCTGACGAAGAAGCCCTCGAAGCGCATGTCGGACCTGCACCGCTACGCCTACGTCTCCCCGTCCGACCAGAAGCGCATCGAGCGCCTGATTCCGTACAACTAAGGGGGGCCACTCGCCATGGCACGCATCAAGAAGGGTGTGACGGCGCACCGCCGCCACAAGAAGATCCTCAAGCTCGCCCGTGGCTACTGGGGCGCACGCCACCGCCTGTTCCGTCCGGCCAACGAGGCCGTCATGCACGCGCTCTGGTACTCGTACCAGCACCGGCGCGAGCGCAAGGGCGACTTCCGCCGCCTCTGGATCGCGCGCATCAATGCCGCCTCCCGGGCGCAGGGCCTCAGCTACAGCCGCTTCATGAACGGCCTGAGGCGCGCCGGCGTCGAGATCAACCGCAAGCTTCTGGCGGATCTCGCGGTACGGGACCAGCAGGCGTTCGCGGCCCTCGTGGAGACCGCGAAGTCCAGCCTCGTCCGCTGAGGCCGTGCTGAGCGCGGCGATCCGTTCGCAGGTGCGCGACGTGAGGCGCGGCCGGGTGACCGGCCGCGTCGTCGTCGAGGGGGCGCGGCTCGTCGCGGAGGCGGTTGCGCACGGCGCGGCGACGGAGCTCCTGCTCTGGTCGCCGCACCTGCTCGGCAGACCCCTGCCGCCCGAGGACCTGGGCCGCATCACCGGGTACCCTGCGGCCCGCGAGATCTCGGACGCCGAGATGGAGCGCATCGCGAGCGGCACATCGCATCAGGGCGTCCTGGCCGTCGTCGCGCTGCCGGCGTTCCGGCCCGCGGACTGCATGCGGGGCGACGGCTGGCTCGTGGCGCTCGATGGCGTGCAGGACCCCTTGAATTTCGGCGCCATCGCGCGTTCGGCCCGCGCGTTCGGCGCGAGTGGGGTCTGGTACCGGCGCGGAGGTGCTGGACCGTGTTCGACGCGGGCCTACCGTGCCGCGGCGGGCGCCTTCCTCGACCTGCCCGTCGCCGCGCTGGACGATCTCGAAGCCGCGCTTGCGGCGCAGGAGCGGCCGATCTTCGTCGCGGCCGCGCAGGCGCCGCCGCTGCCGCACGACTGGCCGCCGCCGGGTCCAGGGGTGCTGGTGCTGGGCAGCGAAGGCCAGGGGACGGGGATCGGGCTCGGCCAGCGCGTCTCGATTCCCATGCGCCAGGGCAGCGAGTCCCTCAACGTGGCGCAGGCGGCGGCCATCCTGCTCAGCCGCACCTACGCCGGCAGGCTTTGACAGGCCCTGCGGCCGAACATATACTGGCGTCGAGCAGGCGATGACGGAGAGAGTAGCGGCCAAGCGCTGCGCGACAGGGAAGGGCGCCGCGATTGAGAGCGCCCGCGCGGCAGGGACGCGAAGTTCACTCCCGAGTTCCGCCCTGAAGCAGCAGTAGGGGCGGCGGATGTCCACCGTGAGCGGGACAGCCGGGTGTCGGCCCGGCCGAGCGGGGCCTTTCGGCCCAATTGCGGGTGGTACCGCGGAGTCTGCGGACTTCGTCCCCAGGGGGACGAGGTCGTTTTTGTTTGCTGCATGCTTGGAGGGAGCAGGATGGCAGAGGGCGGCGTGGAGGAACTCCGGCAGCAGTCGCTCTTGGCGATCGGCGACGCGGGGGATCTCGAGGGACTGCAGGCGGCGCGGACCACCTGGCTCGGGCGCAAGGGACCGATCGTCGATGCCTTGCGCTCCATCAAGGACGCGCCTCCTGATCGGAGGCGGGAGCTCGGGCTCGAGCTCAACCGCCTGCGCGACGAGCTGGAAGCCGTCTTGTCGGAGCGCGAGCGGACGCTGGCGGAGGAGGGCCTGAGGCGCAGGCTGGCGCTCGAAACGGTCGACGTGACGCTGCCGGGAAGGCCGCGCGCGATCGGCGGGCCACACCCGCTGCGCATGGCGGAGGCGGAGCTCGTGCACGTGCTGCGCGAGATCGGCTTCTGCGTCGCGGAGGGTCCTGAGGTGGAGACGGAGCACCTGAACTTCGAGGCGCTTAACATCCCTCCGGACCATCCGGCGCGCGAGATGCAGGACACGTTCTATCTCCGGGACCTGCCCGGACTCCTGCTGCGCACCCACACCTCCCCCGTGCAGGTGCGCGCGATGCGGGCCCACGCGCCCCAACCGCTGCGCGTCATCTGCCCGGGCCGCGTCTACCGCCGCGATGACGATGTGACGCACTCGCCCGTGTTCCACCAGATCGAAGGTCTTGCGGTGGGTGAGGGCATCGGCATGCACCATCTCAAGGCTACGCTCTACGAGTTCGCGCGTCGCCTGTTCGGGCCGGACGTGCCGCTGCGCCTGCGGCCGAGCTACTTCCCTTTCACCGAGCCGTCGGCCGAGCTCGACATCGGCTGTCCCTTCTGCGGTGGTCGGGGCTGCCGCATCTGCAAGGGCAGCGGCTACATCGAGGTGCTCGGCAGCGGCATGGTGCACCCGCATGTGCTGCGCGAGGGCGGCTACGATCCCTCCCGCTTCACGGGCTTCGCCTTCGGGCTCGGCATCGAGCGCACGGCGATGCTGCACTACGGCATCGACGACGTGCGACTCCTCTACACGAGCGACCTGCGCTTCTTGACGCAGTTCCAGGGAACGGAGGCCTAGACGATGCGGGTGCCATATGGCTGGCTTGAGGAGATCCTCGGCGCCTTGCCGCCGCCCGATGCGGTCGCGGAGCTTCTGACGGCGCGCGGTCTCGAGGTGGAGGGCGTGGAGCGCCTCGGCGCGGGGCTGGAGGGCGCCGTGGTCGCGCGGGCGGACAGCGTGGCGCAGCTCACCCAGCGCCTCTGGCGCGTCGAGCTCGACACAGGGCGCGGCAAGGTCGTCTGCGTCACCGGTGCGCAGAACGTGCAGGCGGGCGCGATGGTGCCCTATGCACCGCCGGGCACGCGGCTGCCGGACGGGCGCACGCTGGAGCTCGCAGAGTTCCACGGCCAGGTCTCGGAGGGCATGCTGCTCTCGGCCGATGAGATCGGCATCGGCCCCGACCACGACGGTATCCTGCTGCTGGGGCAGGACGCGCCGCTCGGCGACGATGCCGCCGCCTACCTCGGTCTGCCGGAGGTGGTGTTCGATGTCGCCCTGACGGCGAGCTTCGCGCAGCACTGCCAGAACATGCTCGGCATCGCGCGCGAGCTGGCGGCGGCGCTGGGCAGGCCCCTGCCCGAGGGCCCGGAGCGCCGGGACCAGGGGCCTGCGATGGACGCCCCGGCGGTGACCGCGGATGCGGCGCTCTGCCCGCTCTATCTCGGCGCCCGGCTCGTCCGGGAGCGCGAGCGGCCGACGCCCCTCCCCATGCGGCGCCGGCTCTGGGCCGCCGGCATGCGGCCGCTGCTGCCGGTCGTGGACCTGACGAACTATGTCATGCTCGAGATCGGCCAGCCGCTTCACCCGTTCGCCTTCGAGCGCCTCCGTGGGGCGATCGAGGTGCGCTCCGCCCAGGCCGGCGAGGAGATGGAGACGCTCGACGGCGTGCTGCGCGTGCTGCAGGAAGGCGACATCGTGATCGCTGACCGCGAGGGGCCGGTGGCGCTCGCCGGCATGATGGGCTCGCAGCGGGCGGAGGTCACGGCCGAGACGGACGAGGTGTTCCTCGAGGCGGCCATCTTCCAGCCGAGGGCGATCGGCGCGTCGATGCGCCGGCTCGCGCTGCGCAGCGAAGCGGCGCAGCGCTTTGCGCACGGCCTGCCCGGCAGCTTGCCCTGGCGGGCGCTGCAGCGCATGGCGGAACTCCTGCCGGAGATCGGCTGGCGCATGTTGCCGGGCTGCGCCGCCGTAGGCCTGGAGCCGCTGGCGCCACGTGCGATCGCCGTCGACGCGGAGTATGTGCGGCGGCTGCTCGGCATCGACCTCGCAGCCGGCGATCAGGCCGAGGCCCTGCGGCGGCTGGGCTTCGACGTGCAAGGCGGACAGGAACTTCGGGTCACGCCGCCCTACTGGCGCATCGACGTCGAGGAGCCGTGGGACGTCGCGGAAGAGGTGCTGCGCTCGGTCGGGGTCGACCGTCTGCCGGAGGAGCTGCCGCCGCCTGCACCGCGGGTCGCGGAGCCGCCACTCCACGGCCTGCGCCTCGAGGCGCTCGCCGCCTTCGAGGCGCTTGGCTACCGCGACGCGTTGAGCTACTCGCTCTGCGACCCGCGGGAGCTTCAGATCCTGGGCCGGCCGGCCGAGCTGGAGCTCGCGAATCCCTTGTCCGGCGATATGCAGGCCTTGCGCACGACGCTCTGGCAGGGCCTCCTGCAGGCGGTGCGGCACAACCTCGACCGCGGTCGTCAGGAAATCGCGCTCTGCGAGTCGGGCCGGGTCTTTCACCGCAAGGGCGACCTCGTCGAGGAGACGGACATGCTCGCGGTCGCCCTCGCCGGCACGCACATGCCGTTCGGCCGCTACGATCCGGAGAAGGTCGACTTCTTCTCGCTCAAGGGCGACGTGGAAGCCGCCATGACCATCCTGCGCGTCGGCGATCTCGCGTTCGCGCCGGGCGAGGACCCGGCACTGCATCCCGGGCGCCAGGCGGAGGTGCGCAGCCGTCAGAGTCTGCTCGGGCGGTTCGGCGAACTTCATCCCGCCGTCGCCGCAGCCCTCGACATCGACGTGCCGGTGCTGCTCGCGGAGTTCCGCCTCGCCGACATCGGCCAGGCGCAGGCCGCGCCGCGCGCGACGGCCTTGCCGCGATTCCCCGCATTGATCAGGGATCTTGCAGTTGTTGTCGATCAAGCAGTAACCTATGGGCGGTTGCGGCAGGTGTTGCGCGCGGCGCTCGGCGAGCTTCTCGTCGCCGAATCGCTGTTCGACGTGTTCACGGGACCGCCGGTGCCGGACGGAAGAAAGAGTCTGGCCCTGCGGCTGACGCTACAGAGTCCGGAGCGGACGTTGACCGAGGCGGATGCCGAGGCGGCGATCGCCAGGGCGCTCAAGGCACTCGGGGAACAGTGCGGCGCGCAGCTGCGCTAGGTCGGAATGGAAAATGGCCGGCGGATATGTCGTGACCAGGAGGAGATACCGTGTCGGACTTGACGAACCCCTTCCTAATCGTGCAGGGTCAGCTCCATCGCGCAGTGAAGAATCTTGGCCTTCCCGAAGACGTCTATGAGATGTTCAAGGAGCCGTTCCGCATCACCCGCGTCGCGGTGCCGGTACACATGGACGACGGTACAGTCCAGACCTTCATCGGCTTCCGGGCCCAGCACACCGACGTCACCGGCCCGACCAAGGGCGGCATCCGCTTCCACGAGGACGTAAGCGAGGACGAGGTCAAGGGCCTCTCGATGTGGATGACCTTCAAGACGGCCGTCATGGGCCTGCCGTACGGCGGCGCCAAGGGCGGCGTCATTTGTGATCCGAGCAAGCTCTCCCAGCGCGAACTCGAGGAGCTCTCGCGCGGCTACATCCGCCAGTTGGCACCGGTCATGGGCCCGGAGATCGACATCCCGGCGCCGGACGTCAACACGAACCCCAAGATCATGGGCTGGATGCTGGACGAGTTCGACAAGGTGCGCGGCCACCACACGCCTGGCTTCATCACGGGCAAGCCGCTCGTCCTGGGCGGCTCGGCCGGCCGCGACGCCGCGACGGGCCGCGGCGTGCTCATCGTCGTCCTGCGCGCCATGGACCGGCTCGGCATCGACCCGAAGCACGCGACTGCAGCCATCCAGGGCTTCGGCAACGTCGGTTCGCACAGCGCCCGCCTGCTGCATGAGGCCGGTGTGACCATCGTCGCGGTGTCGGACATCCGCGGCAGCGCCTACAACCCGCAGGGCCTCGACGTTCCGGCGCTCCTCAAGTACGTCGAGAAGCACCACACGACCAAGGGCTTCCCCGGCAGCCAGGAGATCTCGACCGACGAGCTCTTCGCGCTCGACGTCGACGTCCTCGTGCCGGCGGCGCTCGAGAACCAGATCGACGGCGTGCGCGCCGAGAAGGTGCGGGCCCGCATCATCGCCGAGGCGGCGAACGGCCCGACGACCCCCGAGGGCGACGAACTCCTGCGCGAGCGCGGCATCTTCGTGATTCCGGACATTCTCTGCAACGCCGGTGGCGTCACAGTGTCCTACTTCGAGTGGGTACAGAACACCATGGGCTACTACTGGCCGGAGGAAGAGGTCAACGAGAAGCTGCTGCGCATGATGAACGACGCCTTCGACACGATCTACGCGATGCTCAAGCAGCACAAGGTGACGATGCGCGAGGCGGCCTACCTGGTCGCGGTGCACCGGGTCACCGAGGCCGCTGTCGCCCGCGGCTGGCTCAGGGTGGACTTCCAGCACGCGGTGCCGCAGGCCCTGCTGCGCGGCGCCGGCGACTGATCGCGCCGGACCGACCTCGATCACAGCCTACGCCCCCCGGGGAGTGTCCCCGGGGGGCGCTTGGGTGAAGTGCATCGGATTTCGGTTCGGGGGCGTCAGAGACGGACGCCAGAACCTGCGGCCCAACGGAGGCCGCCTTGTAGCCGTCAGCCGCTGGCGCGAAGGCTCCGACATGATATGGCGTTATGGCATCTTTGTGAACCGGCTGCGGCGCATGGCGTACTCCGAAGGCAAGAAGAGTGTAGCCATCTCGGCGCAGCATGCCGTGACGCGTCGGGGCGAGGCTTGCATGCGCTACGGGTGCTGCAGGCCTCGCTTGCGGCAGGGATTGCCTCAACACGTTTGGTCGTGTGAGGCGCCTCCCCGGGGAACTCTGATCCCGGGGGGCGCAGTACATGGAGATGCCGTGGCACGATCTGCTCTCGGAGCTCTGGCGGACCGGGCTGCTGTACGTGCTGGCATTTGTCGTCTTTCGGCTCATGGGCAAGCGATCGGTGAGCCACATGGCTCCCTTCGACATCGCCGTCGTGATCATCATCGGCGAGGCAGTGGCGATCGGCATCGAGGAGACGTCGAAATCGATCCTCCTGCCCGTCGCCTCGATCGTCACGCTGGGTGTGCTCCAGTTCGGGCTGACATGGATCAACATCCGCTGGCGCACCTTGGAGCAGGTCTCGCAGGGAGTAGCGACGGTGCTCGTCGAAAAGGGCAAGATCCGGCCCAAGAACATGGCACGGGAGCATCTCTCGCAGTCGGACCTGATGATCAGCCTGCGCGAGCAGGGGATCGAGGACGTCAAGGATGTGGACGTCGTGCGGCTCGAGCCGACGGGCAAGATCTCGGTGCTGCCGAAGAAGACCATGCAGCCGGTGACCGCCGGACAGCTCGGCCTGCCGGGCGGCGACACGCTCGTGCAGTACCTCGACCGCAAGTTCGAGGAGTTGCGTCGCGGCGGCGGATGACTCCGCGGAGGTGTTCTGGCTTTTGGACGAGCGCAGCCTGCGCCTGCTCGAATTTCGGGCCGTGCAGGAGAGACTCGCGTCCCGTTGCGACACGACCCTCGGCCAAGCGGCCGCCCTCGATCTCCTGCCGCAGAGCGATGCCGCCCAGGTGCGCTGGCGGCTGCTGCGCACCGGTGAGGCTCGCCGCCTGCTCGAACGGGTAGGCGGTCTGCCGCTTGGCGGCGTGCGGGACCTCGGACCGCACCTCAGGCGCGCGCTGCTCGGCGGCACCCTCACGGTCGAGGAACTCGGCGAGGTCGAACAGAGCCTCTCCGCCATGCGCAGGAGTCGCCAGCAGCTGCTCGCGGGCCGCGAGGACTGGCCGACGCTCTGGGAGGACGGCCAGCTCCTGGCGGAGATCCCCGACCTCGAGCAGGCCTTGCAGCGCTCGCTGGGTCCCGACGGACTTCGCGACGAGGCGAGCCCCGAGCTCGCGAGGCTGCGCCGCGCGCGGCGCGAGAAGGAACAAGCCCTGCGCCAGCGGCTCGAAGCGCTCCTGCGCACCCCGGACCTCAGCCGCTACCTCCAGGAGCCCTTGATCACCCTGCGGAGCGGTCGGCTCTGCGTGCCTGTGCTGCGCGAGCACCAGCAGCGCATCCCGGGTGTCGTGCACGACGCCTCGCAGACAGGCCAGACGCTCTTCATAGAACCGCTCTTTGCCCTCGAGATGGGCAACGAGGCACATGCCCTGGCGCGCCAGGCCGAGCAGGAGGAGGAGCGCATCCTGGCGGCGTTCAGCGCGCAGGTCGCGGCGAACGGCCTGGCGATCGAGGCCGGCATGGCGGCGACAGCCGCGCTCGACCTGGCACTGGGCCTCGGGCGCCTCGCGTTCGAGATGAACGCCGTGGAACCGGAGCTCACTGCGGAAGGCCGCCTGAGACTCCGTAGGGCACGCCACCCCCTGCTGCATGAGCCCGTGCCGATCGATCTGGAGATGGGCCCGGGACGGCGGCTGCTGGTCGTCACAGGACCGAACACCGGCGGCAAGACGGTCAGCCTCAAGACGGCGGGACTCTTGCAGGCGATGGCCCAGTGCGGCATGCACCTGCCCGCGCAGCAGGGAACGACGGTGCCGGTGCTCCGCGACATCCTCTGCGACATCGGCGACGAGCAGTCGATCGAGCAGTCGCTCTCGACGTTCTCCTCGCACATGACCGCGATCGTGGACATCTGCCGGCGCCTGGGACCCGATGTGCTGGTGCTCCTCGACGAGATCGGGGCGGGCACCGATCCGCAGGAGGGCGCCGCCCTGGCCCAGGCCATCCTCGAGCGGATCGCGGGCAGCGGCGCACTGGGTCTCGTCACGACGCACTACGGCGAGCTCAAGGCGTTCGCCTATGCGACGGATGACGTCGAGAACGCCTCCATGGCCTTCAATCCCGAGACCCTGCAGCCCAGCTACAGGCTGCAACAAGGGGCACCGGGCAGCTCGTACGCCTTCGTCATCGCCGGGCGGCTGGGGCTCGAACAAGACATCGTCGGCCGCGCCAAGGAGCTTCTCGGCAAGGAGCAGCTGCAGCTGACAGAGGTGCTGCAACGGGTGGACAGCCTGCGCCGCCGCCTGGAGCAGGAGCTCGCCGCGGCCGAGGAGGCCGCGCGGGCCGCGCAGGCCGCCGCCAGTCGCAGCGAGGAGCTGAGGCGGGAGGCGGAGGCGGAGCGCCGGACGGCCCGCCAGCAGCTGCGCGTGCGTCTCGACGAGGAGGTGCAGGCGGCGCGGCGGAGCCTGCGCGCGGCGCGCGACGCGTTGCGCCAGGAGGAGCTGCAGCAACGGCGCGAGGGCGCCCTGGCGGAGGCGCGCAAGCGCATCGAGGACGTGGAGGCGAGACTGCAGGACGAGGAGCCGCCGGCAGCCGCCCCGGGACCCGCGCCCGAGGGCCTGAGGCCAGGCGACCGCGTCTTCGTGCCGCAGGTGGGGCAAGAGGGCGGCGTGCTCTCGGCACCCGACGAGTCCGGGCGCGTCTGGGTCGCTGTGGGCAGCTTGCGGTTGCAGGCTGCCATGCAGGACCTGCGCCTCGCGAAGGGCAAGAAGCAGCAGGCCAAGGGAGGCACGGGCTGGGCGGCCCTGGCGCAGCAGAAGGCGCAGACGGTGCAGAGCGAGATCACGCTCATCGGCATGCGCGCCGAGGAGGCGCTCTTGGTGCTCGACCGTTACCTCGACGATGCGCAGGTGGCAGGACTGGGGACCGTGCGCGTGATCCATGGCAAGGGCACGGGTGCCCTGCGCTCCGCCGTGCACGCGTTCCTGCAGGGGGACCGGCGCGTCAAGGGACACCGCCTGGGGGCGCAGGGCGAGGGCGGCGTAGGCGCGACGGTGGTCGAACTGGACACGTGATGGCAGCGCCGTGAGGGCCTTTGCGCCGCCGTGGCAAAGGAGTAGCATTGGCCGTGGATTGCAAACCCTGGAAGGGAGTCTTGGACGCTTGGCGAAACTCGCGGAGCCCTATCGCATCAAGGCTGTGGAATCCCTGCATATGACGACGCGCCAGGAGCGTGTGCGCGAGATCGAGACGGCTGGCTACAACACCTTTCTGATCCGCTCGCGCATGGTCTACATCGACCTTCTCACGGACTCGGGCACCAACGCGATGAGCGACCACCAGTGGGCGGCGCTGATGGTCGGCGACGAGGCGTATTCCGGCTCGGAGAGCTTCTTTCACTTCGAACAGGCGGTGCAGGACGTCTACGGCATGCCGTACGTCGTGCCGACGCACCAGGGACGCGGTGCCGAGCACATCCTTTCGCAGGTGCTGATCAAGCCGGGCGACGTCATCCCCGGCAACATGTACTTCACGACGACGCGCGAGCATCAGGAGCTCGCCGGTGGGCGCTTCGTGGATGTGATCTGCGATGCTGCCCACGACCCGCAGGACCTCTCGCCGTTCAAGGGCAACGTAGACCTCGCCAAGCTCGAGCAGGTGTTCAAGGAGGTCGGGCCCGAGCACGTCCCCTACGTCTCGATCGCCCTCACCGTGAACATGGCAGGCGGCCAGCCCGTCTCGCTCGAGAACCTGCGCCAGGTGCGCGCGCTCTGCGACCGCTACGGCGTCCGTCTCTACATGGACGCAACCCGCGCCGTCGAGAACGCCTACTTCGTGCAGGAGCGGGAAGCCGGCCAGTCCGGGCGCCTGATCCGAGACATCTTCAAGGAGCAGCTCTCCTACGTGGACGGCTGCACCATGTCCGGCAAGAAGGACAACCTCGTCAACATCGGCGGCTTCCTCGCCACGCGCGACGCCGAGGTGTTCGAAGCCGCCCGCGAGCTTCTGGTGGTGTTCGAGGGCTTCCCGCACTACGGCGGTCTCGCCGGCCGCGACATGGAGGCCATCGCCGTAGGCATGCGCGAGATGGTCGAGGATGAGTACATCCGCCACCGCGTGCTGCAGGTGCGCGGCCTCGGCGAGCGCCTGCAGGCGGTAGGGGTGCCCATCGTGCTGCCCGTGGGAGGGCATGGCGTCTTCCTCGACGCGCGGCGCTTCCTACCGCACCTCGAGCAGGAGCAACTGCCTGCGCAGGCCCTGGCGGCGGCCCTCTACGTCGAGGGCGGTGTGCGCGCCATGGAGCGCGGCGTCGTCTCCTCAGGACGCGACCCCGTGACAGGCGAGAACCACCACCCGAAGCTCGAGCTCGTCCGCCTGACCGTGCCGCGGCGCGTCTACACGGAAAGCCATATGGACTTCGTGGCCGAAACGGTCTCCGAGCTCTATGCGCACCGTAGCGAGATCCCCGGCCTGCGCTTCGTGCACGAGCCGAAGCGTCTGCGCTTCTTCACGGCGCGCTTCGAGCCGCTGAGCCCGTCTGCCATCTTCCAGGCCTGACCTCACGCGCATTCCGGCTATCGGGGACGATGTGCCGCCCACGAACGCAGGCTGGCGCGAGCAGGGCCTGGACGGGCGCAGCGCAGGTGCGGCGAAGGACGCTCTCTAGAGGCGCCGCGCGCTGTGGCACGCCGCCGCGACCTGGTCGTGGACGTGCCTGTGCCCGGACGGCTTCCCTCTTTGCGGCCACCTGTGCATGACCGAGCAGGAAGGACTGCGTTGACGGCCGCGGACGCGGTGGAAGACCGCGTCCGCGGCCTCGATGCGCCTGTGCGTGGATGGCCACGCGTCCCGGTCGCGCGGTCGGTGACCGGATCCGCATCGCGCCGGAGCCCGGACGCTTGACGCGGTCGAGCGGCACCGGAAGCTTGCCGGCTGAACGCCGAGGAGATCGCGCCGGCCAGGGCGGTGGCCGCATCGCTGTACGTCCCGGGCGCATGCTAGCCCTGGAGGGATGTTCGTGCAGCAGAGGCAGCCGCTTGCCTGGTCTTTCTCCCCCGCTGGGCCCAGGACGGCATGGCCTGCGGCGCTGCTCTCCGGCGCCGTCGGGCTGGCCGCGGTCGCGGAGGGTCACGGCCCAGGCCGCATTGCGGTGGCCATCGGACTTTCCGCCATGGTGGCCTTGCCGTTCGCGGTGCTCGCCGTCGTCGAGGGAAGGCTGCAGCGGCAGGCTCTGCACCTGCGCGCCGGTCAGATCGCCCAACTGCGCTGGCGCGAGACGTGGCGGCGCATGTCACAGTGGGAGGTCTGCGATGCGGTCGCGCTGCTGATGCGCCACGACCAGGTGCGCATCGACTGGCTGCCCACGCCGTCCGAGGCGGAGGACGCCTTCTTCGGTCTCACGGGCGCCACGGCAGAGGGGCGCCGGCTCGTGGTGCGCATCCTGCGCGACCGCGCGCTCGACCCGGAGGAACTCGCAAGAGCCGTCGGCAGGGCCGTGTTGGCAGGGGCAGGCCGCCTCGTGCTCGTCACCCTGCGTGGAACGGAACTGCCGCGCTCCCTGGATCCACCCAAAGCTCCGGGCCAGCTCGAGATCGTGATCCTGCAGGAGCGTGACATCCTGGCCCGCGCCGAGGAGCTCGCGACGCCCGGATCCCGGCCGGACTGAGACGGCCGGAAGTCTGGGCGTCGAGCCTCGGGCCGCACCGGCCACAATTATGGTCGCCACGTTTCGCAATCTTCCCTGCCGCCGCATAGGTTGCGGCGAGGAGGGTATGCCATGGCGCTCTTCGAGTCGACGTTCCCACCCTACGTGCCGTTCGGCTCGCGCAGCCTCACCCTGACAAGCCCGCAGCAGAGGGGCACTGATGTGGCCGTGTTCCAGGCGGTCTACGACCTGATGCTCAGGACGATGAACCCCGCGTCCGGGCCTATCGGCAGTCCCGTCACCATCGACGGCATCTTCGGGCCCAACTCGCGCCAGGCCGCGATCAGCATCCAGACCTACTTTGGCCTCACGGCGGACGGCGTCGTGGGACCGAACACCTTCTTCCTCTTCGGGCAGGGAAACACCTACGGCGGCCCACCGTTCGGCAGCCGCACCCTGCAGCAGGGCATGTCGGGCGGTGATGTCACCGTCCTGCAGAACCGCCTCAACCTCTATCGCTATGCCTCCATCCTCGGCGGACCGGCGACAGGCAGCTTCAACAGCCGGACGTCCGGTGCGGCCTTCGCCTTCAAGCAGGACGCGATCGCGAATGGCCAGACTGGCCTCACCGCGAACGGCGTCGTCGGGGACGGCACGTTCGACGCGCTCTGGCTCTACACCGGGGCGGGCGGGCGCGGCATCCTGAGCGGCCGCAACGGCTTCGACGTCGTCTTCCTGCAGGTCCTTCTCGGTCGCCTCGGCTACTACGCGGGCCGCTTCACCGGCTTCTACGACGCCGCGACCATCGCCGCCGTCAGGGCCTTCCAGGCCGCGCGCGGCATCGCGGTGGACGGCGAGGTGGGGCCCGTGACCTTCCACCAGCTCGGCATCCTGAACCCCTTGTCGGCCCCGCAGCCGCTCGGCCTCGCCTGGCCCACGGCGCCATTGGCGCAGGTAAGCGTCTGCTCGGCCGGGCTCACGAGCCAGACGAGCGATTTGCACCCGTACGGGGAGGCCAGCCTGGTCATCAACCTGGCGGAGGGCTTCGAGAGTGTGGACGTGGTCGGCAACTTCCTGCCCGCCCCGTCGACCTTCGGCGCGCAGTTCGGCGCCTATGCCTTCGAACTGATCGGGTCGTCCGGGGCGATCCTCGCACAGGTGCTGATGGTGGGACTTCCGGCTCCGAGCCCGACCGGGGACTGGGCGGGCAGCTACTCGCCGGGCGTGTACGCCATTCCGAAGGGCGTCGTGCGCGTACTGCCGACGCCTGCCGGATCACCCGGCGGCCCATACGGCCCTGTCGTGCTGCAGGGCGACCTGAACCAGTGCCGGTAGGCAGTCGCATGTGACGGGGTGCCGCAAGGCACCCTGTCTGCATGTCACGGGGCCGCCGTCCCATGACGGACGCAAGATTGAGAAATGAAGGGTTGCGCGGAGCAGACCTGGGTGCTAGCATATCGTTCGGTTCCGAAATATTCGTTTCAGGATTGCTCGTCTGCGAAGGAGTGATCAACCGCGGATCGCCAGTGGCGCGTGCGGCATCTGATGAGCCAGGTGCGCCGCTTGAACCGCATGATGCACGGCCGTTTCAAGCCGATGCACCTGGACGTCACCGTAGCCCAGCTCACGGTGCTTCGGCTCATGGCGGACAGTGGGCCGATGCGCGTCAGCGACGTCGCACGGGAGATCGGTCTCTCGGCGAGCAGCGTCACCGGCCTCTTTGACCGGCTGGAGGCGGAGGGCTACGTCGAGCGCCGGCGGGGCCAGGAGGACCGCCGCGAAGTGACCGTACGCCTCACGGACGTGGCGCGCCGCATCCTGGACGATGCGCAGGCGCAGATCGTGACCGAGGTCGAGCGGCTGTTCGCTCCGCTGAGCGACGAGGACCTTGAGACCATTACGCGGCTCATCGCGAAGCTCGTGCAAGGCCAGGACTAGGGCAGGGGGGGAAGGCGCCGTGTCGCGGCGCAAGGCATGAAGCTAGGCAGACTGATTCTGATCGAGATCATCATCGTGGTGATCATCGCGCTGCTGGGGGCTGGCGGTTACTACTTCTACTACCAGGGGCAGCATTACATCTCGACCGACGACGCGCAGCTGAACGCCGGACTCGTCACCGCGGTTGCACTCGCACCCGGTCAGATCGTCGGCAACCTGCCGAGCCCGGGCGAGCACTACAAGGCGGGAACCACGCTCCTGCGGGAGAAGGTGGCCGTGCCTGCGCAGGGCGCGCATCCGGCGACGACGACCACCATCGACGTCACCGCGCCGATCGCGGGGCGCATCGCGTCGCTGGAGGTCATGTCGGGGCAGTACGTGCAGGCGGGCACGCCGCTCGCGCAGATGGTGGGGTGGCAGGGCAACCAGGTGGTGGCCTACGTGCCGGAGACGCAGATCGGCTCCGTCAAGGTGGGGCAGACGGTCGACGTGACGATCGACGCCTATCCGAGCGACACGTTCCCTGGACATGTGCAGGCCATCGTGCCGGCGACCCAGGCCGCCCTCTCGATCCTGCCCACCACGCAGAGCAGTGGCACCTTCACGAAGGTGACGCAGCGCGTGCCGGTCTACATCAGCTTCGAGAACCCTGACGGCGCCGATCTCTACATGGGCCTGTCGGTCGAAGTGCGGATCCATACAGGGTCATGAAGCGGCTTTGGATGCCCATCGCCTTCCTGGTGCTTGCGGCCTTGGGCATGGGGGCCATCGCCCTCAACTTCAACATCAACAGCCAGGACTGGGCGAGTTCGGACAACGCGGAGCTCCTCGCGCCCACGTACGCCGTGATGGCGCCGGCTGCCGGCCGCGTGACCCGTTGGACGTCGCTCCTGCCGGGCAGCCGCGTGCAGGCAGGCACCGAGCTGGGCGCCCTGCAGACCCGGACCGGCAGCGTCGTGCTGCGCGCGACGCATCACGGCCGTTTCGTGGGGGACTTCGCCTTCACGGGCGACATGGTCACCCAGGGACAGGAGGTCGCACTGGTGGCCGACCTGAGCCAAGCATACGTGCTCGCCTATGTGGACGAGGGCAGCGCCGGGTCGATCAGGGCCGGCCAGACCGCGGACATGCGCTTCGCGAACGCGCCCAACAGCTTGGTGGTGGGTCACGTGCAGCGCGTCTATCCCTCGGTCGCATCGATCGTCTGGCCGGTGCCCACGCTGACTGAGAGCCAGGCGTTCTCCAAGCAGAGCCAGTGGGTGCCGGTGCGCATCGCGCTGCCGCAGGGCGGCAGCCTGGCGCGTTACATGGGCATGTCGGTGTCGGTGCGCATCGCGATCGGAGGTGGCGGGTCTTGAGCGACGACAACAAGCTGGACGGGAACGACACGACGCGGCAAGACGCCGAGCCCGCCGCGGAGAAGGGGCGTCGTGAGAGCCATGCCCCACGGCACCTCGCCTCGTCCGCCGGCGGCGAGCGCGACGAGCGCGACGAGCGCGGCGAGGAGGAGCTGATCGCGGCCGCGGAGGCCACGACGGCCGCCCCCGCGTTCGAGGTGGGTGGCGATCACGGTCCGGAGGTGCAGGTCGACAACTGGGTCATCGCCCTGCTGGTGACGGTCATCGGCGGGTTCATGGCCATCCTCGACTCGTCGATCGTCAACGTGGCGATCCCCAAGATCATGTCGGTCTTCGGCATGAGCACGAGCCAGGTGCAGTGGATCGTCACGATCTACATGCTGACGCTCGGCGTCGTCGTGCCCACAAGCGCCTGGATCGGGGACCGGATCGGCTACAAGCGGCTCTACGTGCTGTCGCTCGTGGTGTTCACGATCGGCTCCGCCTTGAGCGGGATCAGCTGGAGCGGCGGCGCCCTGATCGGCTTCCGCGTGCTGCAGGCCATCGGCGGCGGCATGATCATGCCGGTGATGACCTCCATGGTCTACCGCATGGTACCGCGCAACCGCATCGGCAGCGCCATGGGCATCCTCGGGGTGGCGATCATCGTGGCGCCGGCCCTCGGCCCCACGATCGGCGGCTACCTCGTGCAGTACGTGGACTGGCGGCTGATCTTCTACATCAACGTGCCGATCGGCGTCTTCGGCATCCTCGCGGCGGAGCGCGTGCTGCCCGCGTTCAAGCGCCATCCGGTCGGTCCCTTCGACACGGTGGGCTTCCTCGCGTCCGCCAGCGGCCTCTTCACGCTCCTGTACGCCCTGTCGCAGGGGCAGACGCTCGGCTGGACGAGCGAGACCATCGTGCTGATGCTGGTCGGAGCGGGAGCGCTCCTCGTGTTCTTCGTCTGGTGGGAGATGCTTGTCGAGCATCCGCTCCTGGACGTCCGCGTCTTCCGCTACGGTGTCTTCAGCTGGTCGAACCTGCTGGTGATCGCGACCACGGTGGCGCTGTTCTCCGGCATCTTCTACGTCCCGCTGTTCCTGCAGAACATCGCCGGCATGGGTGCGCTCGAGACAGGACTCATCCTGATGCCGTCCGCCCTGATGAGCGGCCTCATGATGCCGTTCTCGGGCAGGCTCTTCGACCGCCTGGGACCGCGGCCGCTCGCCTTCGCGGGACTTGCCGTGGTGGCCTTCGCCACCTTCCTGATGCACAACCTCAACGTCTACACCCCGACCTCGACCATCGTCTGGTGGCTTGTGGTGCGCGGTCTCGGCATGGGCCTCATGATGATGCCCGTCCAGGCCGCAGGCCTCAACGCCATCCCGACGCGGCTGGTGGGCCAGGCGTCCGCGTTCTCGAACATCATCCAGCGCGTCGCCGGGTCGTTCGGCATCGCGTACCTCACGTCGTACCTCGACGGCCGCATGGCGTCGCACACCAACGATCTCATGGCGGCGATCGCTCCGAGCCACCCGGCCGCCATGATGCTGCTCAGCGAGATCGGCCGGCAGTTCGGCGCCTGGTTCCCCGGCCTCCAGCCGACGGTGCTGGGCAACGTCTTCCTGTCGGGCATGGTGTCGCAGCAGTCCTTCGTCAGCGGCATCGACGACGTGTTCCTCCTGACGACGTTGATCCTCATCGTGGCGTTCATCCCCGTGCTGTTCCTGCGCAAGGCGCATGGACCGGGCGGCGGCGGCATGATGCCGATGGGCGGCGAGTAGTCCGGCCGTCACGGCCCGATGATCCGTGTGGCGGGCTGTCCCGGACGGGTGGCGAGGAGCTGCCCGCTGGGGCGGCCCGCCTGCTTTGGTGGGGAGTGCGCCGGTGGCGCTCGACGGCCTACGGTACGCGGCTGCCCAGCCGCAGGACCGGCAGCGAACAGGGAGCCCGCAGCGCCTGCTGCGGGCTCCCTGCAACGCGACGTGGGACGTTAGGGCGTGGTCGGGGTGGTGGGTGCGGTCGGGCTCGTCGGGCTCGTCGGCGTGGTCGGTGTGGTCGGTGTGGTCGGGGTGGTCGGGGTGGTGGGCGTGGTAGGCGCTCCGGGACCGGCAGGGGTGCTGGCCTGCGACACCTGCAGGGTGCCGACCGCAGACAGCTGGTCGGCGAGAGTATAGGTGAAGTTGCCGGGCTGCGTCGGCGTGAAGTTGACGGTGATGCTGCTGTTCGGCGAGACCATCTGAGGTGCCGGCATGAAGCCCTGCAGGTCGAACACGTGCGGTGACGAGTCCAGGTTCTGCACGGTGAGGGTGACCGGCGTGCCGACGATGGCCGAGAGCTGGGTGGGGTTGAGCTGGTTCTGCTGGATCGTGACGCTCAAGGTCTCCTGGCCACCCGTGGGGGAACCGCCGCTGCCGCCCGATGCCGGACCGCTGCAGTAGGTCGTCGGCACCCACAGGTTGCTGTCGAGCGGTCGTGGGATGCCGTGTCCGATCTGGATGTCGGTCGGGACGTTGAGGAAGACCTTCGAGACGGCGGGGTCGGGCGCGCAGGCCGGTGACCAGAGCTCCTTCGGATGCAGGGCATCGACGGTGGCCTGCGTCCAGACGCTGGAGATCTGGGTCGGCTGCGTTCCCTGGATGAAGAGGTATGAGGCGGTGTACTGCGCTGGGGTCAATGGCGAGGGCAGCAGGCCGCTCTTCTCGTCCACCTTGACGCTGACGATGCCCGGCGGCCGCGGGAAGTTCTCCACCGGCAGGTTCGCCGACGCCTGCGACATGATGGAGCGCCAGATCGGCAGGGCGTATGTCGCGCCGAAGACGCCGGGCTGGTTCTGGTAGTCGTCGAAGCCTTCCCAGACGGCCGTCACGAGCTGCGGCGTGTAGCCGATGAACCAGCCGTCGCGGCCGTGCTGCGAGGTGCCGGTCTTGCCCGCGACCGGGCGGCCGAACGAGCCGCCGACGCCGGTGCCCTCGGTCATCACGTGCTCCATCATGTCGATCATGATGTAGCTGATCTGCGGCGAAAGCTCATACATGAGGTGCGGCGTCTGCTGGAAGAGCACCTGGCCGCTCGGCGCGATCACCTTGCGCACAATGATCGCCGTCGGCCTGAGACCCTCGTTCGCGTACGTCGCGTAGGCATCGGCCATCTCGAGCGGCGTCACGCCTTTCGTCAGACCACCGATGCCCATCGCGAGGTTGAAGTCGTTCGAGGCGCCGGTACGCACGAGCGGCAGGCCGAACCGCTGCGTCGCCATATCGAACCCGGCACCGATGCCGACCATGTTCAGAAGGTGTACCGAGTTGTTGTTGTCGGAGATTGCGAGCGAGTGGCGCATCGTGATGCGGCCGTAGTAGTCGAGGGTGTCGTTCTGCGGCCACCACTGGCCGTTCACTTTCATCCACGGGCCGTCGTCGAGGACGGTGGCCTCGGTGAGGCCCTGTTCCAGCGCCGCTGGATATTCGGCGAGCGGCTTGATGGACGATCCCGTCTGCCGGTCGACGAACGCGCGGTCGAGAGCGAAGGCCACGGGGTGGGTCCGGCCGCCGACGATCGCGAGCACGTCGCCGTTCTTGGGATCCATGACGACTGCGGCCGCCTCGGGTTCCGGCGTGGCGGCGCTCGACGGGAAGGCGCTCTGCATGATGGAGGAGACGGACTGCTGAGCGATGTTCTGGATGTTCGGGTCAAGCGTCGTGTAGATGCTGAGGCCGCCGTTCAGGATCTGCTGGAGCGGGATGCGTCCCTGCAGGCTGTTGATCACGGCTTCGACGAACCAGGGGTAGGGGTAGGTCTGCGTGCCGAGGTTCGACTGCAGGTGCAACGGCTCCGCGTAGGCGGCATCCGCCTGGCGCTGCGTGATGTCGCCCACCGTCACCATGTTCTGCAGCACGATCTGCTGTCGGGCCTTCGCCGCCTTGAAGTTGTAGTACGGGTCGTAGTAGGACGGCGCCTGTGGCAGCCCCGCGAGCATCGCCACCTGCGCGAGGTCCAGCTTGCCGACCGGCTTGCCGAAGTAGACACGGGCCCCTTGCCCGAAACCGTACGCACCGTTGCCGAGGTAGACCTCGTTCAGGTAGACGGTCATGATCTCGTTCTTGGTGTAGTCGCGGGTGACCTCGAGCGAGAGCAGCGCTTCCTTGATCTTGCGGCTGATCGACTTCGTGTCGGTCAGGTAACGGCCGCGCACGGCCTCCTGCGTGATGGTGGAGGCGCCTTCCGAGAAGCTGTGGTGGAGGAGGTCCACCAGCAGCGAGCGGGCGATGCCCCGGAACGAGATGCCGGGGTTGGTGTAGAAGCTGCGGTCCTCGGTGTCGATGAGCGCACGGATGAGGTCGTGCGGCACCTGGTTGAGCGTCACCGGAATCGAGTTGTGCAGGCCGATCGACGTGACGTAGTGGCCATAGCGGTCGTAGATGCGCGACGACATGGCGGGCGCCGTGGTGAAAGTGGCCACGCTGGGCAGGTCTCTGGCCTCGTAGAACAGGAGCCCCGCCGCTGCCAGGACTGCGAGCACGACCAGACTGAGGAAGGTGACCAGCGCGAGGCGCCACCAGATCACACGGCGCTTGGGACGCGTAGGACCGTGCTGACGGGACATCTTGTACCCCCTCAGGCTGGGGCGTTTCCTCGTGAGTATACCTTGCCCGGCATCCCGTCGGAAAGGCGCCAAGCCGCGACCCCAGTGGTATAATACCTTTCCAAGTCGGAGGTGGACGCGATAAAGCCGGTCGAAGAGCAGATCGCCATTCTGACGCGAGGTGCCGCGGAGATCATCGAGACGGAGGAACTGCGGCAGAAGCTCAGCCGCGGCAAGCCGCTGGTCGCGAAGCTGGGCGTCGATGCGACCGCGCCCGTGATCACCTTGGGCCACGCCGTCGTGCTGCGCCGGCTGGCGGCCTTCCAGGCGCTCGGGCACCGGGCGGTCTTCCTGATCGGCGACGAGACGGGAAGAGTAGGGGATCCGAGCGGGCGGTCCGACACGAGGAACGCGCTCGACGAGCAGGCGATCGAGGCGGCCGCCGGCGCATTCCTCGAGCAGGTCGGTGCGATCCTCGACCTCTCCGTGGTGGAGGTCAGGCGCAACTCCGAGTGGCTGAGACCCCTCGGCTTCAGCGGTGCCCTGCAGCTCGCGAGTCGGTCGACGGTCGCCCGCATGTTAGAACGCGAGGACTTCTTGAAGCGTTTCAGGGAGAATCAACCGATCTACCTGCACGAGCTCATCTATCCCCTGATGCAGGGTTACGACTCGGTGGCGCTGAGGGCGGACGTCGAGCTCGGTGCCACGGAGCAGAAGTTCAACCTGCTCATGGGGCGCCAGCTCCAGCGTGACCACGGCATCGAGCCGCAGGTGCTGGTGCTGATGCCGATCCTTACAGGCCTGGACGGCAGCCAGAAGATGTCGAAGTCCCTCGGCAACTACGTGGCGATCAACGAGAGTCCGGACGAGATGTTCGGCAAGCTGATGTCGATCCCGGACCACCTGATCCCCGAGTACCTCCTGCTCGCGGCCGACATGGCCACGGACGAGGTCGCGGACCGCGAGCGACGGCTGGGCGAGGGCTCCCTGAGTCCGCGGGATCTCAAGGCGGAGATGGCCGAGCGCACCGTGGCGCTCTACCATGGGGCTGCGACCGCCGATGCCGCCCACGAGCGTTTCACGGCGACCTTTTCGCGGCGCGAAGTGCCCAAGGACGCGCCGTCGATCCACCTGGGCGACGCCGACCGCTCGGACCTCGCGGCGGTACTGGTGCGCGCGGGACTGGCCCAATCGCTCACGGAGGCCAGGCGCTTGGCCGAGCAAGGGGCGGTGCGCGTCGGTGAGACGCGCCTCGGCTGGCAGGAGGATCTGCGCCAGCACCTGGGCGCGACGCTGCGCGTCGGCAGGCACCGCTTCCTGCGCGTCGAGGCCTGAGCAAAACGCAGATAACGTCTGTTGACTAGTATGTGCGATGTGCATATACTAGCCACGGAGGCGATCTTATGGAAGGTCACGGCTACGGGCGGCACTGCGACGGCATGGGACCGGCACACGACATGGCATTCGGGCGATGGGCGGGCCCGCACGGCATGGGCCGTGGCCCGGCAGGACCGAGAGGCGGCCCGTTCGGACACGGGCGCCGCGGGCACCACCACCTGGTGCCCACGCTGCTCATCCTCTTGCGGAAGGGACCGCAGCACGGTTACGCGCTCCTCGGGCGCCTCAGCGAGACCCTGCCGCAGGCAGCGGCGATGCCCGACGTGTCGAGCGTCTACCGGGCGCTTGCGGAGCTCGAGCGGGACGGCGCGGTCGTGTCCCGCTGGGAGGCGGGCGACGGCGGCGGCCGCAGGGTCTACGAACTGACGCCGGCAGGCGAGGAGATGCTGGAGAGCTGGCTCCCGCAACTGGAGGAGGAACACCGGAGGCTGGGACAGCTGATCGCGTTCTACCGCGGCTGAGGGCGACGATGGCGGGGACGAGGGCCTAGAAAGCTCTCGTCCCCGCCACAAGGCCGGGTGGCGCCGGCGGGGGGGGGCACGCCTGGGGCGGGG
>Ga0080006_1230290_pt1 | contig 50593 bp, 48 predicted proteins | sample RS3BMetagenome_FD_69209 | JGI IMG/M metagenome (GOLD analysis project Ga0080006, IMG submission 69209) | Ferric oxide microbial mat and aquatic microbial communities from Rainbow Spring, Yellowstone National Park, USA - RS3B (SPADES... ... | reverse complement strand
CCCCGTAACGGGACCCGTGTCTCGACCAATATCGATTTCCTCGACATAGAGTGCGTCGGCATCGGGGTGCGGCTTTGCAGTGAGAATCTCCCCGACCCGAATATCGACGCGAGCAAGGTCGCTTCGGCCATCCCCCGAAGCGTCTTTTGGCGTTTCAACTCGCGTCGTCTTTGCCGTTTTCGACGAGGCGACTGCACTTCCGGGCGCGGGCGCAGCTTCAACACCCGCCCTCGTCTCCTGGTCTTCCTGCTGCCCTGACTGAGACTCTGTTCCAGACCTTGCAGCTGTAGACGATAGTCCCGCGACACCAAACATCGGTGCTTGAGCTGTGGTTGATCGAAACCACGCTTTCGGAGGCAGCGGCACGAGTTCAACCCGGTCTGCGTGGCCGTACCGATGCAGGAGGTTTTGCATGAGGTCAAACCAGCGCCATACCTGTACGAGGTTGCTCCTCTGCGCAGCGTCAAGACCATCTTTTACCCAACTTTCAAAAACTGGTGCAGTTGCTCGAGCTGCTGCCACGTCTAGAGCAGTCACCACCGGACCGCAGAGGAAAGTCTTTTCGCCCCGCGCAAGAACGTCTGGAAGCACCTTTCCAGCAAAAGTTTCCAACGACTCTCGCTGTAGCCGTTCCAGCATTCTCTCTATAAACTTCGTCCGCTCTGATTGCAGGGATCCTCCTCCCAGAAGTTCAGAGTGTGTGGGCAGCGCTTGCCGGCACGCTGTGACGAGTTCCGAAACGCTTTCGAACCGGTTCCGTGCAGTTGCTGCACGGCAAAGTGCGACCCACTCGGGGCAGAGGTTCGGAGGCACTATCGTCATTACAGGCCAGCTTACGCTTTCTTTTATTCTTCGCCCAAAACCTGTCCCCAAACCCGAGAGGAACAGATCCCTCTCGATCAAGAAGAATTTTCGTGCGCTCATAGAGCTCTTCGCAGTGCATGCGTCGACGAGAGCCTGCGGGCATTTTCGCCAGCGAGTGGCGGGTCTTCTTTCAGGTTTTGTCTGTGCGCAGTCGCCGAGTTCAGACAAGCGTCAGACTCAAGTGGAACATAGGAATGCTTGCTTCGTTCGTCGTTCTCGACATCGACGAGCTTGGTTCAGATGTGCAGCATAGACATTCGAAATGCAGGGATAAGGGCTCACGGAAGCATGCGTCGTGTTGAGATTCACCGACATCGTTTCTGAGTGGCTTCTTCGACGGTTTACCGCTGGAATTCGTTGCGTCTCCGAAACGAGGATGGCTCGCGACACCCTCGATGCAGGGCTCTTAAAGCGACCAATACGATCATCGGATTCGTTCGTACGCGGATCTATTCTTCCCCTTTTCTCAAGTGTGGCAAGCTGAAATCACGCCTTCCTCATGTTTTCGATCTTTTTGTGTTTCAAGGAAACAGGTGAACAAGGCAACTTGAACCAATGTATTGACTAGGAGCGTACTCGAACTCGTCCTTCGACGACTTGCCCACAAACTTATGCCGCATGCTCTCTGAAATCGTCAAGCGAAATCATTGACCCTGTACTTATGCAATATCCTAGTCTCTTGGTGGCTATCGGCGATACAACATTCTACTCCAGCATGATATTTGTCACAGGGTACGCTCCCAGAGGTTCTAGTCTCTAGTGTTTGCAGGGAAGATGTTCTTGGACTCGAAGTCGAGTTCTCGCAGCAATCGCCTTCATTCGGGAGAGCGTCAGCGCTTCGCATGAACGGAACCTGGCCGGATCTAGGTTTCTTGACGTGATCTCAGGCCTGGATTTTTCCGTTCAATAGTTGTTTCATCGCGGACAACATCGCGTTCCACAAATCCGGTTCTATTCGGAAACAGCTGCGAACAGAGCACGGTTCATCGTACAGACGCCATCTTATTCTCTGTGATTCAACCCGAGTTAGATCGTCACCAGGGTCTCGAATGGAAGCAAATCATTCGTTGGAGAATGCAACAGCGTGCGTTAGTTTGAGCAGCAGACCGAGGACTTGCCGAGGGATCGCTCCGAAGAAGCCCATGATCATCGTGGACAGTACCGGGCGCGAAATCACAAGCGAGCATCCATGTCATGCTCTGCATTCGTTAGGGGCATGTACAGAGCGAGGAAGCATGCTTCTTTTTCAAGCGCCACAAGGCGGTGCCTGGAACAGCAGGAGCTCCTTCGGTAGATCGTTCTGAACACCAAACCACACTCCCGTGTTACTGCAACGAAGGGCGCACCGAGGCTGTGTTCAAAGAACACGAAGATGGCAAGCAAAGCGTAGATTGCAACGCCCGCTCGTGTGTGAAGCGCCCCGACAACAGTCGATAGCAGCAAAATCGGGAACTGAACGCTGCCATCAACATCCTTCGACTACTGACAACAGACGCAGAAGGACAGAGGAGACCAGTGCATTGAAAGCGAGAGATGTGTGTTGAATGAAACGAAGAAGGCGCTGCGATCACAGAGGGCATACATAAACACCCACTCACAGACGCCTCCGAGCCCTTTTCGACGGGCCGCCTGCTATCGGCTACAGTTTTTATCGCAGCGCACTTCGTGTTGAGCGGCTGCCCGGTAAGCTTAGATGGCGGCAGCTCTGCGAGTCTCTTGTCGTCAGCACCGCACACATCATCTGGTATTGGTGGCAGCATTGAAATCTGGGTTCTCGAGCTCCATGCGTTTATTGCCGCTGAATGAACTCGCCAGTGCAAGGATTCCTCTAATTTGTACCCTCTGTGGAAATACAGTCTCACCATCGTCCCGTCGGGCAAACACCTCTTCTCGCATATATCCCATCGTCTTCGTCACTTGCGTTTCTTCGCTCGATTGTCGGCGAGAAGAAGATTTTTTCGTTTTGTTTTCGGGCACCCGGCGATGATGGCCCTCCAGGATCCGCGACTTTCCGGTCCATACCTTCCCATTAGATTTTTATTTCTTCAAATGAACGCACTTTGAACGCTTCTCCAATAAACCGCGAAAGCGCATTTGATGACACGGAAGTGAGCGTGCAATGCAATTAAGGTGAAAGACTATGCCAGCGCGAGCATATGCTAGACCAATGTCTTGATGAACATGGCCCGTAACGTACGGGCACACGACACAGGCCGCGTGCGGACGGACGCTGCTCTGCCCCCTGTTTACCACATAGGAGCGGAAGGAGTAGGACTCGGCTGTTCGAACACCAGATCTAAGCATTCGTATGCAGAGTGAGCGAATCGAGGATCTGTTGCTCGATGGACCATGCACGCTGTGCAAAAGCTCGCTGTACTGATTTCAAGCGAATAAGACACATAGCGGTCTTTGTCCATACAACCAACTCGCTTCGGAGAGCAGTTCATGTACATCAGTGCATCGTGCATCATCTTGCGGGAAGGTTTTGGCGGGTCTGTTCGACACAAAACCTCAGTTGTCTTACAGGACGCTCCTATGCGATTTGCAGCACGAAATCAAAAAGTATATACGAGTTATCGGAATCGATACACGAAAGCATTACATGGGCGACGCACTCGAGCATTCAGGACGGGCATGATTGCAGAAGCTGCGCCCTGCAGTCCACGAATTCCTCTAGGGGCTTCGATTTCCCTCTTTACAAATTAGTCACAAAGATTCGAGCTGAGCTCGCTAACAACGGTCAGGTATCATCCACGTTCGATTTTCAATACCGCCTGTTGCTCATATACAGACCATAATGCCGAACAAGCATCTAGTTATTCTCAGAATGCCGCCGAGCAGACTCGTACAGTACCCATCAGCCGTGACGCGACTTGGTCGCTGTGGGGCACTCTGTCTGAGCAAAGCGCGAGTCCCCTGGCAATAGAGCCTCGCGCCTCGACAGCTCATGGCAGGCGCCAGACGAACACATGCGAGAGCTGCACAAGTTCAGCGAAGCGCTTCCCCTGTTCCGACCTTACCCCGGTGTCGATACCCGTACACGTTCACGAAAGTAGACTTTGCAGCCAGACCCGAGAGCGATTGCAACCGATTGACACTAAAACAATGGTTTTCGTTCGAGTACCCTGTGACACGTGAGAGCGGCCGGGTCCTCGCCGCTGCCTCGTTCCAGACCAGCTACTCTGCAGCTGCGTACGCTACGAACAAGAGCCAGCAACCCACGCGCACTGTTTTCAACCGCCCGCGTGTGGAGCAGAGGCATCACAAGAATCGTCTTTCCACTCGGGCCCCAGTGTTCGTGACTCGTACACAGCAGCTCGAAGCGAAGTATCAATCGCCGAAGCGAGCTGCTCCACGAGACGCAGTTTCTCGCTGAGTTCTTGAGTTTTCGACTGCAGACTCTCCACGGTGGAGTTCATGTCCCTGACAGCAAGTAAGAGTTCCTCTAAAGCGGCTATAGACGCTTGTTCCGGTGCTTGCATTACCCCGCTCTCTACACAGGAAAAGCGCACAGTGTTTTGTCCAGCAAACTGAGTGCCAATCTAACCGCGGTGTCCGCGCAGCTGGGCGGCGCCGCCTCCGCCACGTATGACAGCAGAGCGAACGGGACGGGACACGCAACCCGCCGCGTGCGCGCCTCCGTTATGCTTTTCCATCTCAATTGCGTTCCATGCCCAGGTGCGTTTCATTGAATGCTCTCTCGTGGTTCATAGCAGAGGCGGTGGAAGCGCGTCCCTTTGATGCGATAAACATCTGAGGGAAATGGATGGGCGTGAAAGTCGGGAGTCCTGGACAGCTTCTATAGCCGGGTGTCCGAGACAGAAATGAAAATAGTTTTCCCTCGCCGACAATCGAGCGAGGAAGCGCAAGTAACGGCGAAGAAGACGAAGAAGAGGGTAGACAGGCGAGAAAAGTGGTTATCCTGCGGGAGAGTCACGAGACTGTTGCTGGACAGAGGCCAAGAACGCTTGGGATCCTCGCACCGGTGCGATCAACCAGAGGCAATGCACGCACGGAGTTCGTGAACCGAAACTTAACATTGCCATCATTACGCGACGATGCGCATGGAGCTGACGTGAGCCAACTTTGTTCGTGCAGCTCTAGCTCTGGCAGAATCGGCAAACGCTCAAACACGCAGGGCCTGGTGAAATCCCAAGTTGTCCAACTGATGGACGTTGCTAGACGTGAGGGGAACCTCTTCAATCATTCGACAAGGTGAATGAAGATGTGTGCGCCTTCTATTCGCGTTCGATCGTACATAGGACGGGCGCCCTGCTCGGCGAATACCCATAGACGCTCCGACCGTTTCGTCCAAAGGGAATCTCATGGACTGAGAAAAACAACGTCCCTGTGCTTCATACCGAGCGCGAAGATCCAGGGACGCTGCCGTTGCGATGATCTCCGCAGAAGATGGTCGTGAAAGAACCAGGACTCTGTTTTTGCGATTATACCCCAGTGTTTTCAGGACCACACGAGCAAGCTGCTGAGAACCAGTGACGCCCGTAGCGACTAATATCGTCGCTTTTGCATCCCGCTTGGTGATCAGCGGGTCATTTTTCTACTATAGAACGCGAGCAGTCTTTAAAAATATCGGTTGCTGGCGCGGAGCGCATATCCTTCTCTCTTTCAGTATTCCACAACCATTTGAGCACTGTGGTATGACTCACCTGAGGGAGGAATGCAATCCTGGTTGCACTGCGTAGTAAACAACATATATCCGACAGTCAATTCGTCTAGAATCCATGCGGTACCTGGCATCGTGATGTTGATCGCCATCTATCCACCGCAGCAGGCGTGGTCCACCATTCAGTCGAAACACGACCATGGCGGACGATTCGTTGGATTGCACCGCAGCCGCTGCGCGCGCGCCCGCGCATTGCGCATTCATGGTACTCTGCCCTGAGTCTATGGTTCGCGACTAACAAGATATTCGTGAGCCCTGGAGACTTGAGTGCTTCTCTAACTCTGCAGACGCCTTGGTGAGCGGGCCTTTCGAAGCGTTTTCTTGGTGGAAACGTGGCAGAAGGCTCGGCCGTCCGGGGGTGCGTTGGCCGCGAAGCGTGCAGCGAACGAAACGCTGACTCAGCAAGGGTGCGGAGCAGCTTTCGTTGCCACTCTGCTTTTCCGCTGGGAAAAGATGAGCGGTGGTCGAATAAGTTCAAGCGATGCGCTTCGTCTACGAGTGCCGGCAACAGCGCGTTTGTCCACAGCTTCCACGAGTCTGTCGTGGTCCGCGGGAACCCAGCGGAGCCAGCCGCAAGCGTCTCCAGCGGCAGCTGCCCAGAGCGTACCCGAGCTGGACCGCGGTGCCTTCCTTCGCCGAGACTATGTGAACCGTGAAATAGAACGGAGGGCGGCGGAGTATACACGCACCCGAGAACTTCGCTTTTTTGTCAGTACTTTTAACGTGAACGCCAAACCGCCGGTGTTTGACCTTTCGCCGCTGTTAAAAGACCACCGAGCAACACCAGCTTCACGCGACGCGCTCTGGGAGTCATGGGCAGGCGCTCACGGTGCTGCCCTCGGGCCGCCCAGCGCTGGTATGAAAGCTGGAATCCCAGAAGTAGCGGCGGACGCTGGCGACGTCCTCATCTTTGGCTTCCAGGAGGTGCAGAAGCTCTCCGGGACCGCCGCGGTCATCACTGACGAGTCCCAAGGCCGGCCTTGGCGTGACTCTATCCAAGCGCTGCTCGACAGCCTCGGCTCATACGTCTGCGTGGTGCAAAGGCAACTGGTGGGCATTCTGCTGCTCGTCTTTGTGCGAGCAGACCACGCAAACGCCGTGCAGAATGTTCAGATCACGAGCGCTGGCACTGGGATTGCAGGTGTGGGTGGGAACAAAGGCGGCGTGGCTGCCAGATTCCAGCTCTATGACACGAACATTTGTTGTGTATGCTGCCACTTGAGCGCGCACGAACAGAATCTGGAAAAACGCAATGCCGAGTATCGTGCGATCATGGAACGGGTCGTCTTCAACCCGATGAGCGATGACAACGGGAATCCTGCACCGCTGCTGCCGAGCTATCCTGGCTCTTATGCCGTACCACAAACAACTTCGATCCTCGATCATGATGTGGTCTTCTTCTTCGGTGACTTGAATTACCGTATCGCGCTGCGCCCCGAAGAAGTTCTCCGATGCATCAAGGCCGGCGATTGGCAGTATATGGCCAGCCACGATCAGCTGAATTCTTGCCGGTCCATGGGATTCGCATTCGAGCCTTTTTCTGAGGCACCTCTACAATTTGCACCGACCTACAAGTACAAGCCATTCGAGAACGAATATGATAGTGATCCGGACAAGCCGGGTACATTGAAGCGGACACCCGCCTGGTGCGATCGCATCCTCTTCCGCGGAAACGGGATGCGGATTCGCTCGTATCGAAGGCATGAGATTTTTGCTTCCGATCATCGACCAGTTTCGGCCATTTTCACAGTCCCTATACAGCAGATCGATCGCGAGCGGCGGCAGGCCGGATGTGATCGTCTGTGGCGAGAGATTAGTCGACGGGAAAATGAGACCATACCGCGGCTGGCGGTCTCCGAAAACGATATTGTCATCGGAACCGTTCGCTTTCGATCACCGCTGTATGTACACTTCACCATCACCAACGTGGGCCGCGTCCGAACACGCTGGTACCTTCCGCTGCAGTACATCAAGAAATGGATGCACTGCGTTCCGTCGAGTGGAGAGCTGGAACCCAAGCAACAAGTGCGCGTCCAAATCAAAATTCTCGTCGACGAGCATTGTGGATACTCAGCCATGCTCGCCGAGGCACCGCGAATAGAGTGCACGCTCGTTGCACAGGCGGAAAACGGTGCGGCGTGCTTTGTAGCGCTACACGGCCGCTATGCGCCCACAATTTACGGCTGTTCGCTCGAGCTGCTGGCCTCGCGGAACGGTGGCAATGGGTTCATGGTGCCGGAACTCTGGCTCATGGGTGATGCGCTCTTGCATCGGCGCATCCTGGGCACGAATCGCAACCTTTTCGTAGAAAATTGCCCAGACACGCAAGCAGTCGAATCGTTACGCGATGCCTTGGCAAACACCACCGCAGCTGTTCGCGAAGAGGCGCTTGAAAAGGCGCCGCCCCTGGCCCTTGGGCAGGTACTCGTAGAGTTTCTGCGCTACCTCGAGACACCAATCGTCCCATTCGAATTATATGATGACTTTATGCAAGCAGCCGGATCTGGCGACGCACGCGCCGTCCTCCACGTCATGACTAGAGCCCCGCCTATCTATCGTAATACCTTTGTGTATGTGCTTGCCATGGTAAGAGAGCATCTTCAACGACTTGCGCTGGATTTGCGGTCTGAGCGAGACGCGAATCCAACGGCGTCGCTAACCCTGAGACTTGCGCACGCTTTTGGGACTGCACTACTGAGACGTAGGCCATCCGAACAAGCAGCTGGTGGCGATGCTGGCGACGCCCATCTCGACAGGGCGCGCTGTCTGCTGCCGCTGCTTCGGGCTCTTGAAACAGCCGATGATACGCGCGATAGCGATGCCGCGAGCCAGACTACGGAAGATGCAAGCAATGGATCCGCGTTTCCTCTCTATGAACTATTGTTTGACTCTGTATAAAGCCCGCATCAACATGAATGGATTCATTCTGGTGTTCTCGGTACTGAGTTGCGAAAGGGGCGTTCGACGTTCAGTTCAGCTCGCATCACCAATTTTGCATCCCAATGGATCGTACCGACAATCATGGCAGCAACATGCAGCGGAAGCGATCAATTGCCGATCTTTCCATCACACGATATCCAGGAATCGAACTAGAGTCTTCTGGACGCGCTGTGGATACGGCGCTGTCGAGCGATCGTGCTAACTCGAGCTCTACGTTCATGTTTCGCCACGCACTCGGATACATGATGCAGGTCACATGCTTCTACGTTGTGGCCGAAGCCGCAGCATATATGCACCGCTCGCGAGACGTCTCAGATACTGGCGCTGCTCATTATGGGTTTTTCGGAAGCTTGGACCTGATTCAAGGCTCTGAAGGACCCAGTTGCAAACCGTAGCCCTGAACAGAAACGGCCTATCCGTGCCGATCTATCCAGCACCTAGGCCTCCGCTGATCCGGGGCATAGACACTGCGCCCGCTTCAAGGGCAGAAGCGCGCCACGCGTAGCGCGCTCCTCTCGAGCTGGGGCCCCGAGCGCAGCGCTCTCGCCTACCGAAGTTTCGCGCGCGGGCGAGTGCGCCTCCACTCAGACAATGCCGCCACTGCATCTGGTCGTGAGGTTTCAAACTTTGACGAACGCTCGGAAAAACATTTGATGGATATCGGCTACGATATCGAAGACTGTGACAAGGCACCATTCGGGGAACACACACCAGAGCAAGACATGCATGGCAGCGCTCGAGTGCACCGTACCCCCAAGGCGAGGTCTGGATGGTCATAGTTCTTGGAACTCGGACGTCTGGTGCAGTACGGTAGTTGACTACCTTCATGCCGGTAACCAACGTGCACTCGGGTATCCCTGATGTGAGTCAACGATCCACCGTGAAACACGAAGCAAGTCATGCACAGCACCCTGTACAGCTGGGGGCGCGTCGCGCGCGACGCCAGCATCGCTTCGCGAACGAAAGCTTACGTTGTCGTGCGCTTGCGAGCAGCACTCCACTGGGACAAAGGATTGAACACGAAGGGATCGAATACATTACTGCGACTGGTTACGCATTTTTCCAGGCTGGTCTCGGAAGCGACGAGCTCGTCACGAGGAGAAGGCGTTCACTGCCGCGCTTTTTCCTTCAGGGCTGAGCGTTCGTCCATTCCAACCAGGTGTGAGCTGTTGGTTTTCGTTTCTAAGAGAACACGAGTGTGAAGAACCGCACTCGAGCACACTGACTCGATCCTACAGGTTGGCTACAGCAGCTACGAGCACATTCTCACCTCGAAAGCGTGCAAAACTATGCACAGCGGAGAACGTCTTGTTCTCGGTATTGAAGGAAGTGCGAATAAAATCGGGGTCGGGATTGTGACGAGTGATGGTGCGATCTTAGCAAACGTTAGGCGGACGTTTGTGCCAAAGACAGGCTCGGGCTTTCAACCGCGGGAGACGGCGCGGCACCACCAAAAACACGTCGCCTCGCTCATAGAAGAGGCGCTTCACACCGCCGGGGTGCGTCCGACTGACCTCTGTGCAGTCGCGTACACAAAAGGCCCGGGCATGGGAGCCCCACTTCAGAGCTGCGCGATTGCTGCCCGCATGTTTGCGCTCATGCACGATCTTCCGCTGGTGCCGGTCAACCACTGTGTCGCGCACATTGAGATGGGACGACTCGTCACCGGTGTCGACAATCCTGCTGTGCTCTATGTCAGCGGCGGCAACACGCAAATCATATCCTATTCCGAGGGACGATATCGCATATTTGGGGAGACAATTGATATAGCGGTTGGGAATTGTCTGGATCGTTTTTGTCGACTCGTCGGTCTAAGCAACGACCCATCTCCTGGGTTTCAGGTGGAGCAGGAAGCCAAAAAAGGGCGACACTACGTTCCTTTACCGTATTCGGTCAAGGGTATGGATGTGAGTTTCTCGGGAATCCTCTCGCGAATCCAAGATCTTATCGGATCCTACGCTATACCTGACCTTTGCTTTTCGCTTCAGGAGACCGTGTTTGCGATGTTGGTTGAAGTCACTGAGCGCGCGATGGCGCACTGTGGCCAGCGGGATGTCCTCGTGGTGGGCGGTGTCGGTTGCAATGAGCGCCTCCAGGAGATGCTGACCACCATGTGCACTGATCGAGGTGGAAGGGCCTTCTGTACAGATGAGCGCTTTTGTGTGGATAACGGTGCCATGATCGCTCGGACCGGCTGGCTTCAAATCTCGTCAGCTGCGCGTTTGCGTGGTTCCGAAAAACTCGAATGGCCCTGGAGCGACTGCACAGTGACTCAGAGATACCGCACCGATGACGTAGCGATCACTTGGCGCGAGGAAGGCGCTCTGCAGCTAGCGATGGATTAGAGCCCGTCGCGCGCTCGTCCAACGCTGCAGTACGTATCTTGATGCGTCTGCCTTTGCAGACCGGAGACGCTGCCTCGACGCTGCACTGATGCCAATGCGCGTTTGCCGCGGGCATGGAGCCTGAGATGCGCGGGCGACCAGACTGGCCACCTCACTGACAGTGGTACCGCGAGCAGGGAACGAAGCGTGTGCAGTTGAAAGTGCTGGTCTGGATTTCGTTTGGGTTCGTGCAGAGACCCTCTGGACCATCTGTTTTTCTGTCACAGCGTTTCACAAGCTCTGAACGAGACTCGACCTTCTCCGAGACCGAGTAAACGCCTGCGTTGCATCGCCTGTATGCAGTGCACCGAGATAGAGCGGGACGCGCGTCCCATAACGTTCCGCGTACAGGCGCCAAACAAACTGGCGTGTTTCCTGACTCATGCTGGGCAGTGCTCGGGAAGTAAGGCGCGCGCCTAACCAAAGGCATGAGCGAGCGGGCTAGTCAAGGCGTGGGCGCTCGCGAACGCCAGGTTTAGCGTGTCAAAGATCTGCCGCTGCAACCAGCGACAGTGCACGAACAGGTGCTGTTCACGCACAGAGGTTTCCTTGGTCACGCAGACGGCAGCAGTGCAACCGCTGCGCAGCCGAATACGTCAGCGCGGGCGTGCTACTACTTGGACAGGCCTCGAGGCTGGAACTCGCCCTGAGCGACCGCTGCAGCGAGGCCCCAGAGAAGCTCGTGTAGAGAACGCTTCTGTATTGCAAAATTTGCGCAAGCGAGGAATCGAACCTCGATCTTCACGGCCACAACGTGATGTTCTGACCGTTAAACTACTTGCGCTCGACCGTCTAGCATCACATATCTCAGGCATCATAAATTCATATATAAAGCGTGAACGCGGGAATTCGTCGACCGCAGGTGGCGTGCGGCGCGCACCCGACGCTTGGCGATTTTCGCAGCGCAGTACTGATCGCGGCACGCTCCTCGAGGCTGCTGGCGCAGCAGACGCAACTGCTGTCCCGATTCGTCGGGTCGCCTCCGCGTGTTTTGCAGCTGTTAGCGGAGAGAGCCGCATTCACCATCCTATTTTCGTTGTATGCTCCGAACGATGCTGAACCCAGCTGGGTTCCCGGTCCTGCAGTGCGGGTTCAGAGCAGTGCTCGAGTCTGCTTCGCCATAGCCACGCTGTCAGACGAGCAGCGCATTCGAGACTCGGTGCCCGTCCGAACATGAACCATGCCCAACGCACTGAAAATGAAGCAGTCGTGCATTGACCTGCATACAGATCAGCAGTGCAACGCGGGAGAGCGCAGCACGGCGCCTTGCGGAGTCCTCTTCAGCGCTAACCGCCATGTGCACAGCGCTATACACCATGCATTCAACCTGAGCAGCGTCTCGAGCTGCGTCTGTCATCATGGTTGCCTTTGAGGATCCTGAATCACCAGAGCGGTTCCGAACGACTGCGAAACCGCTGATGATATCCAGAAACCAAGGTCGAGGGGGGCTTCGCTGCGAGGCGTCCACAGCGGCAGGCGCTGCTCTGTGGATGCCCATCGGGTCGCCTTCGCGCCTCCGAGTTCGGCAATGGTGCGGATCTGCTGCTGCTGCTGCTGCTGCTTCTAGGTCAACGAGCGAAGCTGTCCACGCTTCTCTACGAAAACGTTATGAACCTGGACGCTTGGATTGCTACGTTAAGAACAGGAAACATACTTCCAGAATCAGACCTAAAAAAGCTGTGCGAATATGTGAAAGAACTGTTGATCGAGGAGAGTAACGTCCAACCAGTCGCAGCACCGGTAACGGTCTGTGGCGACATTCACGGCCAGTTCTACGACTTGTTGGAGCTGTTTCGAACAGGCGGTGAGGTCCCCGCAACATCTTACATATTCATGGGCGACTTCGTGGATCGTGGACGAGACTCAATCGAGACGCTCTCGTTCCTCTTCTGCCTCAAAGCACGATATCCGTCTCGGGTGACGCTTTTGCGCGGAAACCACGAGTCTCGCCAAATCACCCAGGTTTATGGATTTTATGACGAATGTCTTCGAAAGTACGGTTCAGCAAATGCGTGGAAGTGGTGTACGGACGTTTTTGACTACCTTGCTGTGGCGGCGCTGATCGACTCTAGGATACTCTGCGTCCATGGCGGGCTCTCACCAGATATCAGCACCCTTGATCAAATCAGACTCATAGACCGTCGACAGGAGATTCCACACGAGGGCCCGTATTGTGACCTCATGTGGAGCGACCCGGAAAACATTGAAACATGGGCGGTGAGCCCCCGGGGCGCCGGCTGGCTCTTCGGGGCCAAGGTAACGCACGAGTTCAATGAGATCAACGATCTGGAGCTCATTTGTCGGGCGCACCAGCTTGTTCAACAGGGCTACAGGTACATGTTCGATGATGAGTCTTTGGTAACGGTATGGTCGGCTCCGAACTATTGCTATCGCTGTGGAAATGTAGCAGCGATTCTGGCTTTCGACAGTGATCTGAACAGGGAGTTTCGCATCTTCAGAGAAGTCGAGGAGGAGCACCGACGCGAACAGAACCGAGGCATCATTCCGTATTTTTTATGAAGACTATTTTTCATGGATGCATGCCAAATGAACCCACGGTCCTTTTACCGGGCGTGATGATCTGGTTGCTGGAGGCAATCCGTTGCCGTACCATGGAAACTGTTTGCTGGGACGAATGCCAGTTCCCCCGAGGCCATATGGGCAGCGCCGCGTGCTGTCCGCTCGATTCCAAAGCGCCGTCGCTGAGGTCGCCAGAAGACCCGGAGAGATCCTGCCCGAAGCACCATCACCTAAACGAGCGCTCCCCGGACGACATGGTCTTGGAGCGGGCGAGATCGATATCGCCAGGAGCATCGACAACGGCGCCTGAGTGCGCATCCAGCAAACAGTTGACGCGTGGCGTTTACGGGGGAGCTCACCCCTGGTTTCAAGGAACCCTGGCGATCCGGCGCGATGCTTGGCACGACGCGCACCGTGCCCTCTCTGAGATGCTCCACGGGAAACCAGATGTGTTTATGGGCATATGTGCGTTTGTGCAAGCGTGAATGCGTGTGCGCGTTTGCGTATGCGTACTTTATGCGCGTCTCGGAGGGAAAAGAGCAACGGATGTGGGCGTGTGTGTGCGCGAACAAAAACGCCATAAACTGCCACCACGGTTTCTCGTTGCAGGTGACGGCAGAGGATCCATCTGCCTCGCATATCTGGAAAATCATCGTGGCCAGAGAGCCGCTTCGACTTTGCAGTCACTGTCACAACCTGCGAAACGCTATAGTATCTAGATTTACTGATCGCGGGCTGATTCCGGATATCAGCAGACCGTTTGCGTTCGACTGCGACTGAGTTCAACGCATGCATCGAGTAGCTTCCGTATTTTTCCGAATACGACGTGCTTTCCGGCGCGTTCGCCCGCTGCAGATGATTGAGCCGATGTGTGCGAGTCGGCCGAGCCTCTTCATCATTCAGTGCATACCATCGGTGAGGATATGCGGGCTATACGGATGTACATACGACCGGTACACGAATTCAGGTGGTGTCTGCATTCCAAACCGCGTCGACCTGCAAGATCCGTGAGCATCCGTTCGAATCGGGACGCTCAGCTTTTCGGTCAGCCCGATTACTCGGGCCCTGCCTCCCCCGGGCGCGACACTGATGCCTGTTGCCTCGCGCCGAAGGATGTACTCGTACACACAGCGGATTGTGCTTCTTCCACCTGCATAAAGCTCAGTCTCGACCGTACCATACGGACGATGCGTGGCTTGCTCCCGTACACCTGGGATACTTTCTGATGCACACGGGCAAGGGAGATGCTATGCGCTACGCAACGAAGCACATTATCCGGTCACTGCTGGACGCTAATTGCAAGCCGCGACTGTGCGTAATTATCCAGCATCACGGAGATGACATTCTTCACAAGCTCCGACATACACAAGTTTTAAAGCACGAGGCACGTCGAGCAAAGGAACGGAGCTCACACAGACACCAGCGGGTATTGCTCACATCATGTGATCACAAGCGATTGGATCGCATTACGATCCCTTCGCTCCACCATTTTGTCGTTTGCATTCGTCGATTCGCAACAGCCGCGGGGCATCGTCACGGTCGATCGTTGCGAAAACGCTGGCGATTCAACGCCGGCAGAGCGCCTTGACAGCATCTCGGGGCAAGCGAGTGACAGCCGCGAGTCGCAAGGTACCATCTCCCAGAGCCGTTGCAAGTTAATGACGGACTCACGTGCCTACGCAACAATCTTGCGTGCAATGCCAGCAGAGCTATCGCTGCTCTGATAATCCGGGCGCGAGCCAGGTATCAGAGAGGTCCCGTCACCATGACAGCTGCGTACGCGCGCTACGCGGCTCTGGGCAGCGAGCGCCTGCTTCAGGGGCGCAAAAATGGATTCCCGAGCACCGCAACGTCGCAGATCACTCGGCGCCCTTCGTCTTGTTCAGTTAGAGAGCTACAGTCCCTTGCAGAGGGATTTACTTGAGACGGTACACAATGCGTCCGCGATACAAGTCGTATGGACTAAGCTCTACGCGAACGCGGTCCCCAACGATACAACGTACAAAGTTTTTCCGAATTTTTCCACTCACATGCGCTAAAACCACAACGTCATTGGTCAGTTGCACGCGAAACATTGCGTTTGGAAGAGATTCGACGATAACGCCTTCCATTTCAATCGCACCCTCTTTCTCCGGATCGGTATCCGTACGTCCATTTTGCGTATCCTTTTCTCTCCGCATCGACTTGGGTGGCGTTCTCTTACTTCCAGGATTCTTCTTCTTGCGGTCCCCAGCAGCGACAAGAGAGAAACGGCCAGCACGCCAGCACGGGCTCGCTGGCCGGTGCCCCTGCGAGACCTCTCGAAAACGCCCGCCCCAGAACGCAGGCGTGCTTTGGACAACATTTAATTGAACCCCCGCAAAACTCGAAACAAATGCCTGCAGAGATTGTGTGCCCATGGTTGAGAGTAGTTGAGCCCGCTCAGTCACTTCGCTGCGAAGAAGAGCGGACGCGGCCCTGCGTTGAAGGACTTTCACGCACCAACGCTCAGATTATGGGCGAGCTTTAGGCGCACGTCAGGCGCAGCGCGCTGCTGGGGCGCTCTTCTCCGAGGGTACGACGCCGCCGCAGCCGCAGCCGCCGCAGGCACCCTCGCTGTTGGCTCACGGAGGCGGTGGCGATGTGCGCGCGTCGGGCGGCAGGTCATAATGCGAGTGTCCTGTTTATTCCATAAAGTTCTGTTTCATCAGCGACACGCTGTGGTATGCGAAAGTGTTGGGCTGGCTCTTGTGCATGGACCGACAACCGTGTTGGCATGCAATGGAACAGGTACTTTACCAAGACATGCCATTGAAACAAAAGATGTCTTCAGGGAATGGAGTATATATACGCACCAGCAGACGACTCCCAGCCTTTATTGACCGGCCCACTGTTATAGTTTTTCAGTTTATCTAGGTATAGTTCGGGCGCCAAAGACTGCCCCACGACGTTGGATCGCTTCAGCTCTTCGAGTATCGTCTTCAGCACCGCATATCGTCTGATACAGATGGAGATGTTGAAGTCTTGCTTGAATATACCATCGCAGGGATTGCTGGCACTTGTACCCTCTCTGCCGCAACAGGCTCGTCATTGTCCCGTCAAGCAAACTGCCTTACTCGCCTATCTGCCCTTTTCTTGTTAGTCATTTGCTATTCTCTGCTCGATGGTCGGCGTGAAGAGGGTTCTTCTTTTTTGTGAAATTCGCCTATGAGAGTCCATCAGGATCCCCGACTTGCGTGTCCATAACTTTCCTTTATTTTTTTAAATCTTCAAATGAACGCACTTGTTTATGCCCAAAGGTGAGGAGTCTCCCCCGATTGCGAAGGACTTGTGGAAGAAAGATGACGCGTGCCCCAATGTCTCCATGTGCTGAACGCTACAGCGAGTCGCCCAGTCCAGCGATCATTACGTTTTACCATAGAAAACACTCTAGCCATGGGTTTGAACCAGGCAGCGCGCTAAGGAACGAAGAGCAGCTCTGCCCGCGGATAGAATCGGCAAATGCACGAGCGCAAAGGGAATGGTGATATGCCACGCTGTCCAATGAGGAAAGTCTCTAGGAGTCAGGGAGAAAAGTCTTCAATGATTTGAGAAAATGGTTGGTGCTATCTTATGCGCATTCTCTACGAGCGGAACTGAGGCCACTACTGGAATCCACTACATCTAGAACAGATGATGGATTCCTGGTTCTCTTCGCGTTCGATTCTGCATACCACGGTCTCCTTCAGTGCGAATGCCCATATACGCTCCGACCGTTTCATCAGAAGCAAGTCTCACCGACTGAACCAAACAGATGTCACTCAGCCGCAAACCAATCGCGAGATTCCACGAATGCTGTCGTTGCGATTTCGGTGGAAGATGGCCATGCGTGAATTGGTCACTTTTTGCGTCTGTATTCCAGTGTTTCGAGGACCAAACGAACAAACTGTTGGGAAACAGACACGCCTCTGGTGGCTAATGTCGTCGCTTTTGCTTTCCGTAGAGTGATCAACGTGTCGTTTTCAACCATGGACCGGTTGCATTTTTTGAAAATATCGGTATTGGACGCGTGGCCCATCTACTTCTTTCTTTTAGTGTTCCTCAGCCATCTGCGAGCTTTTTTATGACTGACCTGGATGAGGCATGCAGTCCTCCTTGTACTGTACAGTAAAGCGTATGCCCTGCAGGCAATTCGTCTACGATCTGTGCCGAACATGGAGATCGTGATTACGATCTCCAGCGATGCACTGCGCAAAACTATTCGGCAACACTCGGCGCGGGTGAAACATAACTGAGTTGAAAGACTATAGCGTGCAGATGCTCAAGCTCGTGTAACCTTTCACTGTCGTCAACATCAGTCCTTACAGGCTTTTTCTGCGTGTGTTTCCTTTCCGTTTATATTATCTTTGGCTATAAATACAACGGTATCGGGTTTACCGCTAGCTCCATTGGCAACAGCTGAAGACGCTGATGGAAGCGCTCAGGTCTCGATTTCTGCCGTTCCGGGTATTGTTCATGCATTTTATGTACAGAAGGAATTTGCGATTTCTGTTGGGTTGCACTCGTTCCTGTGCTGTGCAAACGGCCTTGGTAGGCACTCTGCAGCGGTGACATTGGAACGTCGCCAGGTGCTCCCATACATTCACTCTATATGGCATTCTCCGGTGATCACCGTATGGAGTCTGAACGCCCGCAACATCGCCCGGTACCTGCCCTTGACGGGCAAAGAAGGCTCCCGTCGATGCCGTCCTCCGATTTAGCGTACTGCATCGTACTCTCCCGTTACGGGCTTGTTCCAGATGCTAGCCCGGGAGAGTACTCTGTCTGCTGCAGATGCATGTACTTGCTGTTCTATTCGATATACAGGCTTTGTCGAGCTTGGTTTTGTACGTCATGAAAGAATTGCAGGGAGGAAAAGCTAACCTGGTCAACAAGTCGGGAAACTTCGATTCGTCCCGCTTTATCCGTGCAAATCGGTAACGCACACTTGACTGGAGGCGATCCCTGGGATCATTACAGTCCGAGTCCAGCACCCTTGTCCATCTGAAGATGAGAGACGACAGCATCTGGCAACGCATCCTGTAATAGGGATCATGCTGATGTCGAATGCGGTCTTGTCGATAGCCACGAAAGAGGAATGTGTTGGATTTCGGACGGAATTGCTCATTGTACGTGACAATTTCAGTGAACTTTAGGAATGAGCGTGTGAAGAGGTCATCCAGGGACAACCATTTTGTTTCCTGTTCAATAAAGCTGCGCGAATCGCTGCGTCGACGATTTGCGACGAAACAGAAATATCGAATACTTGATGCAAGCGTGATTTGAGCATGGAACTCGGAAGTGAGCGAAACGTGGACGCATGTACTCATGATTTGGGTAATGATATCGGTTACTTTAGGAATCCTTATTCGATAGCGTTGCGAATCGCCTCTATTCCGTCAAATTCATGAATTCCAGCGGCTAAGCTTCGGAGCCACATCAGATAGACGACCGAGTATCCTGGACCTTCGTATGAATCCGTATGTCGGTATCGCTGTACTTTGGGCGTAGAAATTAGACATTTATGGATAATTTGGGACGAAATCGAGTGACGGGGAACAGAGCACGCAGTTCACTTTTCGAATTAATCTTGTACGTATCTCGCACGAGACAACTTAAGTGCCTGCCTGGATATTCTCAATATTTCTCGAAGGCTTAAGATTAGCTCCCGCTTGTCGTGACTGAGAAACGGAGGCGTTGCCGGTGGCGCTCAGCGGTCCCAAGGTGTCGTGATGCAACTCGTTGCGCTCTGAACGGTCGAACAGGGTTTGGGCCCCTGAACCCGTGCCTCTCCGAGCTGATCACTTTCTGGCATCGAAGGCATTGGAACAGGCCCTAGCCGATAAGATGCAGCACAGCAACCTCATTGGAATCGTTATCGAACTTGAGGCGCACTTTCCGTCACTGCAGACTGAATATGCTTCAACTCCATCTAGCTGAGGAAGCTGCAGTTCGCAGCTGTGCAACAGTGGTTGTACCCCAGTGAGGCACTCTTCGGATATTTGTTTTCATATCGGATGCTTTACAAGTGCACCGGCCTGTCCGAACTGAATGAGTCACAGCACAATCTGAGTATCGCCATGCTCTTTACGTTCCCATCTAATACAGGGCAACCTGGCTCCATGACCATCTTCTCTTGTACCAGATATCCGCACCGGCGACATTCCCTGGTGTCGTTGTATTCGAAACTGCTGCTCGCTCGCCTCATTCCATCTTATAGACGCAATGGCCTGGTGGTCCTGCACTCCTCACAAACAACGTATAGATGAATGCGCCGTACAGCTGGGTACCGTTCTGGATCGGATCAATTGTGAATGCGGTTTCCCTGTTACCAGGGTAACAATTTGACGGCAGGATGCCAAGCGCCGAGTTTGTTGAGTTTTCGAAATCAACGACCCCGCTGCTCAACACGAACGGAAAACCAACGGGCCCTGCTGCGGTCATGTTGAACGCAGCGCAGGAGACACCATCAACGAGCACGTTTCCACTCGGAACTGTGCCCGGTGCAGAAAACTTGTGGCGAACGACGATTTCCGGCGTACAGTTCGTCGCGGAGATCGGCGTGGTATAGAGCTTATAAGTTCCGGCCGGGACAGTGATTGACTCCAGCGTCTGCAGCGGCTGCAGCGCAAAAGAGCTATTATAGGCAGCAATCGTGCACGTCGACACGCAGAGTGCCGAAGAGGGGCATAAGGCGCCGCAGTAACACTCCGTCTCACAGGCTGTATCGGGGACCACTTTCAGGCTGAACAGCCCCAGTCGACTGGAACCGCAGTCATAGAGACACCGTGCAGCTCTGGCGGAGCTTGCACTCAACGAAACTACAACAATAGCCCATATGGTGAGTGCAACTGCAAAATACCGCGAAAAAATCATTGGTTGCTACTTTCTAAGTTCCGCTCTCCTACACGCAAGTGCTTATACACTCGTAGGCTCAATTCTGGTTCCAAGAAAAATGACGCATTGATACGAGATTGCACGTCCGTTACGGGCAGCGCACAAAGAGCGCTCAGATCAGCGTCGAAACGATCGAGCGATCGTTGCTGAGCTCGCGTACGGGATGCACCAACGCACGAGAAACTCCACTCGATACGCCATGCGGTTGCGTCAAGCATGCGAGCACAGCCCAAAATTGTCCATTCGATACGCTGGACACGTCACGTGAATGCAATGCGCGCATGCGGACGCTTGAGGCGTGAATGAATGGCGATCGTCGGGGTATACGATATCTGTGCATTTCTATCCTCTCAACTCAATTGTGTTCCATCGCCAGGTGCGTGGAATCAAATGCTCTTCCGCGGTTCATTGCAGACGTGCTCGATGTGGGTTCATTTGAAGAAATAAAAAGTTCTGCGAATGGAAATGGAGACTTCTGGAAGCCTGATTTCGCCGGCTGCCGCAGAAAAACGAAAAGCAGTGTTGAGCGAAGAGGAACAAGACAGCATGAAGAGGCAGAGGCAGGAGGCCCTGCGTCAAAAGCTGCTCGAAAGATGAGAGTACGACGAGACGGTCGTGGACGCCTGTCTTCTTGTACATGTCAAGGATCCGTATGAGCAAACGATGCAAGCGGACGTCAGAAACCTTATCGAGTCGTACCGCATAAGTATGATAAAGGCCGCTCCAAGACTGATGTATGTGGTAACGAAAGTGTATCGCGACATAACGCACGCGGAAACAATCGAGTTTCCAGAGGAAATTTCCAACGTAACCTTCATCGGCCACCTGACGCTTGCCACCGGGGAAACGTCGAGGTGAAATGAGCGGGTGCATGGCCTCCATGAAAATTACGCCAAATACCGCCTCAACGGCACTCGATACAGGGATGACTCGGGTGTTTACACCTACGGGGCGTTGAATTACCCTACGAACCTGAGAAAGCATATGAACATGAACCTGAAACGCTTCATGGTACGCGCCGTCATTGCGCTGTACCCGGGCCTCTCTCGCAAAGGGATACGAGTCATCATCCGTGGCATCACGAATGATCGACAGCATGAACAGGAGATCGAATTCTTCCACAAGAAGACATCACGCAAGAGAAAGAATGAAGCTTCTGTAATCCGTGCGGCTATTATTGAGCACCGTGCAGTCTTGGGGCTTGTCAACCTACAAGAAAAGATATCAGATAGGAAAAAAGATGAAGAAAGATATTATCCCCTAATCCTGCGCAATTTCGTGTTTTTTGACCGAGAACTCGAACGCAAAGCCGAAATGGAGCTGAGTAGGGGAAAATTCGCAGTCGGAGAGACGCAAGGCTGCGGTTCCGGGGAGGCGCCTCAATATCGTTCCGTTATGCTACGTCAAGTCACGCGTTGTGACAATCGACTCCACAATCCTTTATACCATCATGAAGGAGATCAGTCCCGAGTTCAATGCAAGCAGGGAGAAGTTCACCCGCGGAGACGGGAAAATCTACCGGATGAATATCTTCGATTTCAAGCGCCTCAACACCAGCAAGAAAAAGTTATTCACTGGGATGATCGAAAGCGATGGAGTAGCCGTGTGTGGAGACTATCGGCGCTTGAAGGCGGATCGCCCAGTTCCGTCATCGGCTTCGCCCTTGGCGAAGCATGAAGAAAACAAAGAGGCTGGCAGTACGAAACAGGAGGTGCAGGAGGACGACTGTGCCGTTGGCGCGGACCCGGGAACACGAATATCGTACCCATCGCAGCACCCAAGCGTGCGGAAGACGGTATCGACGGCAACTTACGCCACAATGACATGCGACTTCCAAAGTTCTTGAGAGCGAAAAATTGCCGATAATCGGGAATAATGAATGCAAGGAAGGAAAGTGAGACATGGAATGCAGGAGTGAGCGCGCACCTGGAAGCTATGAGCAATTTCGCGAGTCGTGGATCGAACTTTCATTTCTTTCGTGAATTCATGGAATATCAAGCTGCTCGTGACGAGGAGCTGTGGAAATAGCATACAGAACCGCGATGGGCTCGTCTGCGAATGAATCCGCACAGAGGGAAGCAGCGCGCGTTCGCGAAATTTTTCAAACAGTTGATTGCCCTCATGGAGGACAAGAGTCAAAGGCTCATACTAGCATACGGAACTGGGCGCTGGGTACCCGGAAAAGGGTGTGTACCCGCCCCGTCGACGAGAGCGTACAAGGAGTGCGCACGATGTTTTGTCACGATACCGGTAGATGAGCTCCGAACATCGTATATGGATCATGAACTGGGATGTCCACCTCCGAGGGTCGAGATGGAAAAGTGCCCGTGGAGCCCTGAGGATATAAAAAAGCACGGAGAGCTGACGGAGCATCAAATGGCTCAGAGGGCGCGAGTTGGAGGACTCCTTGCATAGGTGAGCTCTACCAAAGGTAACAAACGCACTGACTTCGTGAACCCAGACTTTAACGCCGCTATCAATATCAGACGACGTGCTGTATTGGAGAAGAGATATCCCGAGCTAACGAGAGCCAACTTTGTCGGGCAACCTCTTAAGGTGGCACTCTACGAGAAGCATTTGAAACCGATCGCAGCGGGCCGGTCGTAAACGGCCGGGAGACGCCTGCCGGGTGGATACCCATTTACCCTATGTGGCTTTGGAACAATTTTCGCTTCACTGAAAAATGAGTTTGCTCTGGTAGCGCGTACCGGGTCGTTTTCGAATAAGAGTCTTTCTCAATAGTGCCTCTCAAGAGTCTTCGATCGATAGCTTGGAACCTTGGGGTCGCGATTCACCGTGCGCAGCGGAGTCTACACATACCTCTACCCTCTCGTCTCGGACAAGCCCCGCACGGGGTCCAAGCTCCTACGCACGGTAACAAACTCGAGCAAGTCGACCTGGCGGCATCTGCTCTCGCACTGTCTCGGATAGATTAAAGGCAGCGCAACTGCGTGACTTGAACCTGATGGATACCGGCGAACTGCATGACCTGACTGTAAAAGGCGCTGTCGTTACCCAACTTGAGCGGTGTGAAGTGGCCTGCCAGAGACTCTTCCAGAACCTTGCGCTATTGGGTCTTGAACTGCAGAATTCAGAGAGCATCACTGAGGGAGTTTGTGACTCAAAAGCAGCCTCAGACCTAGGAAGCTCCGTGGAGCTTCTCGAAAACGAAGAGCGGGCGCTGAGACTCTGTGTCGACAGGTTCGTACTGGAGCTCCGGCAAGTAGAAAATCTGGCCAAGACTCTAGATGGAATCAGGGAGGAGGAGGAAAGGATTCTGTCGCTCGAGCAGCGCTCCATCGAGCAGGCAGAGAGATGCTTTTACTTGTGGAACGATGCCCGAGAAATGTTGCGGGGAACGAGGTTGACCTCGATCAAAGAGGTGCTCGAGTCAGCAGCTCGCTATCCGCGCATCCCGTCATGGACACCGTTGCCTACATCGAACTGAGACTGGCAGCGTGCAGCTGAGCGTTTGTCTGGCTAGAACCAGTCCTCTGAGCTTCTTACGGGCAGTCCACAGGGTACGCACGCGCGGCGACTTGACGATCTTCAGAATGGTTTTTACAAATTAGCCACGAAAATAGGCTTGTTGGTAAGCGGGTCAGTCTTGTTACGGTGCAGAGGGGATTGATGAATCCGGGATCGACGTCCGGCTTCGCTTCGTACATAAGTCTAGCGTTCTGCGTACCGTGAAAAGCGTGCTCCGTGGACCTCTGTTGCGTTCGTGCATACTGCATTCGCATAAAACTGACACGCGATGCAGTCGCTTGCGTTCACACATTCATATCCACGTGCACATATGCACTCGCGAACGCAAACGAGTATACATGAGTATGTGCACACTCGCGTGCTTGTGCAACATAGATCCGTTGACGACCTCGGATTTTGGGGAAGCGCTCTATCCTCACGGCAGAATGCTTTCGCAAAGGCATGAATAGCAGCGCCCCCGGTGAATGTCCTTCTTTACGTGCCTCCAGCACCTCTTCATTCGATCGATTATCGGGAGAAAACTTTTTTAAAACATGGGTATTTCCGAAAAGCGATCTGAAAACAGAAACTTGTCAAAGAGCCTCGCGGTGAATTCGATGGTTCATCGGTAAGGCAACACCACGAATCCGACAAATGACCCTGAAGCAGGATACCTCACTTGTAGCAGAAACGACGCTGCCTCACAAGCTGAAGCTGAAATTCGTGACCAGCACCGTTCTAAGACGAAGACAGTGTAAAGTTTCGCATCCATCATCATGTTCCAGGCACAGCATATCAGACGCATAGGATGCTCGTGCATGAACCATGAACGGTATGAAGGCGTACGTCCCGCGGTAGCCAAAACTCTCGTACGAACACTGCTCGCGCGAAGGCAGTGAAGCGATCCTGCTCGTGCGCGCGGTCGACGTTTGCAACTGCTGGACGTTCAACGACGTATCTTTGTTAGGTTGCGCTCTATCGTGCCGCGCCGAGCGTTGGGCAGGCAAACTCTGGAAAAGCAAGACCTCGCGGCAGACGAGTATGAACAGCTTGCCCAAACAAGCGCTACCGTGGCACAAAAATGTTGAGCAGTGCAGTTCAAGGTTTAAGCTTTCTGAATCGACAACGACGACTGGTGCCGCTGCTGCTGCAACGCTGGTCTCGTTGCGAGCTGGCAACTGCAGTCAAACCGAAAGCAGAGACCGGCGCTGCTGATGATGCCGTTGCAACTGAACATGACTCTTGGAGCCGGGCGACTTGTCAAGAAGCCGAAAGTCCTCCACAGCGAACCGCTGAGCACGCCAGTTTGCTCGTTTCCGAGATATTTGCGTCGATCCAGGGCGAGGGTCCCTTTTGCGGTTCACCTTCGATTTTTCTACGCCTCGGTTTATGCAACTTAGAATGCATCTGGTGTGACACGAAATACACTTGGTTATTTAGCGAGCAGCGCCTAGCCCGGCTGCAGTCCCGTAGTCGCGCCCGTGACGGCAGTGCCACAACACCCGGTTCAAGTCAGCAGCAGGAGCAGACGATTGCGTCGCAGAAAGCCAACTTCTGTACAGTTTTTGATAGACACAAGGAGCTGCGACGGCTCTCTATAGAGGAAGTTTGCAGATGCATCGAGCTCGCCCGGGAAGGAACGCGAGCAGATGCTGTAGTGGTCACTGGGGGTGAGCCACTTCTGCATCTAAAACCTCTACGACCGCTCGTGAAGCATCTCGTACAGGATCTCGAGCTGAGAGTCGAATTCGAAACGAACGGCACGATCATGCCGCAGGTCCTGCTTGATGTCGATCACGAAGCGAAACAGCGAATCCACTTCAATGTTTCACCTAAGCTAGCGAATTCGCTTCAGTCAGCAAAACAGCGATTGCGATGGGATATACTTCATTACTACGCGACCCAGCTTCCGCACCAATCAATCTTCAAGTTCGTTGTTGATCGCGAAGAAGACCTCGCTGAAGTGGAAATGATTGTGAATGAACTGCAGTTACCGAGGACCCGCGTCTGGCTCATGCCGCAAGGCACGACAAGCGAATCGCTCGCACTTGCTGCCAGAGAACGAGTCATCCCTTGGTGTCTGCGCCTCGGCTTCCGCTACAGCCATCGTGTCCATATCGCGATATGGAATGATCGCAGAGGAGTCTAGCTACATTGTCGCCGCTCGGCAATAGATTGATCAGTTGCGTCTGGACGCGCAAGGTCAGCTTCTGCACACACACTACCGAGCCCATTTACTCTTGCAAATAGAATGGTATGCAGCTCGCTCGATTCCTCAGCTTTCATGGAGCGCGTGGCTTTCGTGAAGCGCAGCTACCAGCATAGCGGCGAGTTCCGGAACACCTGCATCAGCATGCGTATTGGCACCTGATTGTCCTCCTCATCGATATTCAATAGAAGAAATGTATCTCGTAGATCGGAGGAAGGTCGCGGAAAGAGTTTATGCTGTGACTGCTCGCTTGTGAAAAACGGGCCAACTTGTACAAGTCAGTCTTTGTACGGTCAGCAAACGGATGAACACCAGTCTCGATGTCTAAGCCTGTGCATCAGAACCCTAAACCCTACTTGTAAAACGCTGTCAACGCGAATGTCATGTCGTCGGCCCACTCCTCTCCATAGATGCAATGGGGAGTACCACAACAGAAGCCAGGCGGTTTCAGGTTTCCCCAGCATGGATTTCAATCGCGGTGAAGAGACACGGATTCACAAAAAGAAAAAAGCACGCCTCTACGGGGGATTGTCTCGCATTGCACAAAAATCTACCGATTTCGCTCCGAAATGCGACGGTGTATTACGTCTGGGACGGATGCTCGTCGCCATCGATGAGAATTTATTCGGACGACATGCTAGACCTCTGAATGGGACCTCGAAGAGGGGCAAACAGCTGTTCATCCGGCACAGACAACTGAGCATAATGACAATATCAGGCATAGCAGCGATTCAAACGTGTGGTCGCCTTTAAATCGCCATACGGTAGAGGTTGCTCAACATCTCATTCTTCGTTGAAACACTTCGTGGCTTCCCCTTCCCAAATAACTCTGTCTTGCTGCCGGACAACGTCGCTGTCTATAACTCAGAAGCGGTCAATGAGCATGCAACTGCGATTGGCCTTGAGCTGCTGTATCGCTAGCCTAAGCTCACGGGTCTGTACACGAGCCGTTCGCAGTGATCAAACCGAAGTTGTTCGACAACTCGTTCTGTACTCTATTCACGAGCCTTGAACTGCCGTGTTGCTTGCTGGCTCGCAAACGAGAAAGAGCGAGAAAACGCACTCGGATCCGGCGGTATGCGCGCGACGGAAAGCTACTTGTGGATTAGAAAATACGTATGCAGAAAGATGAGCTGGATTCGCTCCATCTAACCAGTGCGTACGAATCCGGAAGAAAAAAACGAATATAGAGTATAACGACAGCATCCATGTGAACACGCTATGACAATTTGAAGCAGCAGAGAGCAACGGAGAAAGAAGAGCGAGATCTTCCCGAAAAGATCACCAGAAAGATCAGGAAGCACATTCTCTTGGAGCGGAAACATGAGTTTGATACGCAACTGGAAAATCCTGCTTAGCAGAACGTATGAACCGGGTGAAACTTCCGAAAACTGAAGTGCAGGTTGCCGTTCATCGTAGCGTTCCATCTGTCTAGGGTGACAATTGTGACGCATCTTTCGACTTGATGCAAGTCGTTGAGCAACGGGTTGTAGGAGTAACGGACGTAGACCTGCCAGCTGTCCATTTTCCTGTGGAAATTTTGATCGAACATTCGAGCGACGACACACCTGATGCTTGGGACAGAAGATGGAACCCGACCGGATCGAATGAATCATGGATGTGCGGAAACGCTGCCAAACATACTTTGACACGTCGATGGGCGACGTTGATGGTCAGAACGTCAACAGCTCAGGTGCCAACGAATATCAAACATCCTAGAAAATCATATGCGGGTCGATCAAGAGCGCTTCATCAAGCACAACCTGTAGGCGTGACAGCCTCACCTAATTTGCGCAGAAAAATTGGCACTCATGTTAGGGATTCCTGGTGTGCACATAGATACGAATGACGAGCTGGCGCCTGAAAAGGTAGAAATGGTGGCGAGCTCGGAACAGAGGTCGCAACGACAGCCAGAGTCGCTGCAGATCACCCAAGCGTATCGTGTTGCTGTCGACCGCGGATTGACGCACGTCGTGTCCAAAGAAGAGTTGAGAAGCGATGCGGGCCTGTCTTGCATCTTGCGCTGCCAAGTTTCCGCGGATAGAGACCTCTCGAGCAAAGCAGACTTGCTTCGCAGAGTCCGGGCGCCCGTGTCTCCTTTAGCGTCTATTCGACGCAATCCGAATTCGACACATCAGGGACCATGATATCACCCTAGATGCTCATGATATGGACGGCCCATGTAGTGAGATGTATTTCGTCTCTGCGAGCAAGGATGCAACATTCGAACGAATTCAGATATTTCAGTGGCGGGACTCCTTCAAGACTTTCCGTTTACGGTAAGGAAATGGAGATCACTTTACACGAACGATTGAGACGCACGGCGTATCGTTCTGCATGTGCCTGCTCGAAGTCGGCAAGCCCGGTCTGCATTGCGTATCGGAGGCCATGTTCAACTGCGCAAGACAGATGGAGAGGTAGGCATCGTCAACGGCAAGCATCCAAAGCTGGTCAACGTTTCTATTGTATGCTATTGTAAACAGTCGGGCATAAAACATCCCAGGTCGCATACCACCAAGTAAAATGATGGTGTCAGGACGCCTGTCGACACCCTTAGCTCCGTCTCAGGCGGAGGAGATGCGATGCACGCTTCATCCAGACAGAGTACACGAGCGTCCAAATGGCGTACGCAGACGAGCTTCGCCAGGAGTTCATGCGCCCGTGCTAGGCTGCCGGAGCTCTCTGAGGTCCGCAGTCAAGATGCATGCATTCACCGAATTCCTTGCATCGTTCGAAATGGAAATAATCTATCTTTCGCGTCCTTCAGTTGTAGTCCATGACGCTGCACCTACTCTGTCACGCAAGGGCGAGCACTTCTGTCCGTCCGATGGGAGCGCACAACGAGTGTATGAGTCAATGCTTCGAGATTTCCAGTGATGCATTCATGACGACTTTCACGCATCACGAGCGCGGGTGCTCGCTGCATGAGGTAAACAAAAAATGAGCGTTAAACAGAGAGTGATGCACGCGATGGTGTACAGTTCGCTGACTGAACGTCAGATAACGAGACAGTCGAAGAGGCGTTGCTTGTCATCGCATGATGCCAACCGCGACCATACGCGCAAGCACCTTCAGCACCGAGGCTCTGCGCCTCGGTAGGCATCCGAATATATCTCGTGCTTCCAGAGCGTGCAGTAGTTTTGTTTCGAGCATTTTATCGAGTGAATTCTTTAGCACTAAATGTGGGCGTTGTGCTTCAATGCTGCAGACTTGCAGTGAAAAACAACTGTAGCCCGGAGAGTGCAGTGGATTCTCACCTCCAGTACGGCACTGGTGTGGAACGGTTCAGCAATCCAGCTGCACGCCTGGAACGCCGCACACATGCACCGTGAAAGAATCTCCCAGGGGAATTAGCTGATGATACTAATGCTCGGTAATTCGATGGTGCTGAGTATACGAGCACGAGCATCCAAAAAACAATACACTCTTCAAGGGCCTGTATATAACGCAGCTTCCAACGCCGGCACTTTGTGTGCGTTATGGCGCACTGAGTCACCGGCCGATGAACCGATCCTTTCGCGTGAGAGAGCTCCCACTAACGCTGACCTCTTCGCTGTGCAGAATATGCGGCATCGGTGCGTTCTGCTTGACGCACAACCTTCCTAAAGACAATGCATTTCTAGCGAGCGAACCTCTGACGCAGCGCGGGTAAACGCAGTTAGGTGTCAGTTGCGTGCACGCATCCGTGCGCTGCTTTCCAACATCATATCTTTGAACGCGTCCCGTGCCGCGTTGACGGCCATCGCATCGAGCCACTTTTTCGGAATATATACAACAGGTTGAAAGTCTATCGTCAGAGACATGTAACAAGCCGGCCGTTGCTGCTGCTGTGGAGCAGCAGCAGCAGCAGCAGCAGTAGCAGCAGCGCCAACCTCGGACACTGGTCGTATTTCCCAGTTGGCAGCATACCGACGCACGCCTTGGCCGCTGATGAACACGAAATTCACAGCTCCGCGGCTGGGGTATTCCTCTGCTCGCAGCAGCATTTTCGCTTTCACCGTGAAAATCCACAGCGACCGTGACTGCGTGGTGCGAATCAGAGAGATGCGCCCGTGCTCACCCTGGTGACTCTCGACGATTCGACATTGCTCGACGCCTCGGCAAAACTTGCCATAATGTTCATAATCTGTAACGGTTTGAAAGGCGACGGATTCGCTGACACCAGGCACAGAGGCGGAGGCGCGTACTCTGCGATGCGTCCCTTCGCTGAGCTCAATCACCGTGTCGATCTCCAGCGAATCCAGAGTTTGCAACCTCCGCTCACACGCCGCATCCTCGAGCTCCAATTGAGATTGCCACCAATCCGCTAATGATCCCGTGTACATCACGGGAATGATCTGAAAAGTCTCCCATGGGCCAGCCTGCTTGCGATCACATCGGACGCTGAAAAAGCCGCTTGGCCCCATCCGCGACTGGTCTGCGCAAAGGAAGCCCCATCGGGATTCGAGTTGAATGATATTGCGTGGGTATGCACGCACCACAAAGTACTCCGCAGCATGTGGTAGATTTGAATGCGCAATCACATGCTTACCGCAATCATGTGTCGCGAGCAAATATCGACCAGAGACATCTCGAATCAGTGCGGTTCGGGACATGTCTGCGTATTCAAAGAAGAATGGCGACGGTTGGACACTCTGAGAACTGCGCTTCGCGCGATGTTCATGATGCCACGGCAGCGCGACAAGTTGTCCAGTGAAGAGCACTCCGCACCATAACCATCCTGTATCCCTTCCATAATAGTTCCTTGTGCGGATAAATGCCGCGAATCGGCAGGTAAGCGTCAAGGAACGCTCGATTCCAAACGTTGGAAGGAGCTCCAACTGGAAGCATTCCCAGCGTTTTGCATGCACTTTGTCTGCCACCACGCTCCCAGACCTAGGATTCGCTGAAAGGTAACGTGCTCCTACACGAATATATACGACCGCTCGCTGCGCGTCCGTCCCGCCAGCCTCAAAAGCGACGGATAGGTGTTGGGGGCAGGCGGCCTCATCGTCGTTGGCACCCTGCGGCACGGTGCTTTCCACGGCGGCCTCTATGCGAAGGATTCTCCCTTGGAGGTCGGTGAGCTTCCAAGGCCCTTCGGCAACCTCAGGCAAGTGCAGCAGCAAAACCGTGGAGTTCACCGCACCACGCTGTCTTTTCAGCGCGCGGAGGCAGCGTTCGTCCCTGCCTAGCTCAGGGCCTGGAACGGCTGCAAGATAGAGGCCGCGGGTGCAGCGCACCCTGACGGCCAGAACCTGCGACGGGTGCAGTCGATCAGCAGGCACAGAGCTGGCGGATTTCTCTCTCCTTTCCTGCGAGGCGCTGAACAGCGAGGCACCTTGCCAGCCCAGGCTTTGCAGCGTTCGCCAGGTGTACCCAAAAGTGCGCGTATAGTTTTGGAGTGTTTGGAGAAGCATGCAAGCGAAAGTAAACGAGGATCTTCTGAAAAAGTTAAACTCCGTACAAAGACCCTGAAAAGCGACTCATTGGTTAGACAGTCTTCCGCTAAAAGACCCAAGAATATTGGCGCAGTGTATGGAGGATTTATGCGCCTCGCCTCATCGCTGTTTACCGTCCGATACGCTGGTGCACCGGCATGCTGTCCAGCGAATGCCATTTCATGTCATGCCATATGTTTGCCAGGTTGCTATGCGAAAAAGACCAGAAAAGATCCTTTTCCTAACACAATTTACGGGCCAATGCTTCAAGTCAAATTGAGGCACTTGGATCATCGCTGGAGTTTGCCGGCACTTTCGCTAACCAAGAACGGAGTCGTCCTGCCTGGCGGGGTGCGCTCCCGCACTGCTGCTCTCCGCTCCACCAGCGACATGGAGGCAGTCGTCGCTTCAGGCAAGCGATGGCGGCAGAAGATCGCATACCCGCGCTTCGAGTCAGCGGGCGGACCCTTCTATACATCACCTGAAATGATGGACAAGAAGCGGCGCCCTTGCATCGTGGACCAAACATATGAGCCACAAACTCCGTCGAGCAGGGGTAAAGGCGCACGCGTCTGCAGTGCTCGATCCATTTGCGCTATACGGAAGCCAGTGGGCGCATTCTGTTCATTTTACAGTATCGGACGCACCAGAAATACAAACAGGGTCAGTTCGATCCATCCATATCGAACAGAGCATACAGCGCATTCTAGGTGCAAGACGGACGCCCCGGCACCGATGCATACCATCGATCAATGAAATCCTGTCGCTCGGGATCTCGAAACTGGAGCGTAAAGAGGTAGATCACAAGGGCGGCAAAAATCCACCGAAAGGGCACGACGGCGATCAGTAGAGCGCTCACCACAAGCCCATAGATGTACTGGCGGGTTCGTGCGGGATCCCGCCACAGATGGATGCTCTCGAACTTTTCCAAGTGTCTGTTCATGTGCTGCAACCAGACTTGCGTCGCTACTAGCCCGTGATGGATACGCACAAAGAAGCCGCTGAGGTACGAGGCCTTCATTTTCGAAGATTCGGACAACGATTCATGTTTTGGATTCTGCACAGCCTTCCTGACCGATAAAAGAAGGCCGCAGTAACCAAGAATCGCCAGCGGTATCAGGTACGTCACAGCGTCCAGCAGCACAACGAAAAGCAGAAAGAGGAAGATTGCAGCGGACACCGCCGGTCGGTCCCAGCGAATCACATAGCAAACAGCATCGAGCATGCAGCCTATGGGGGCCACCAGCTCTATGAAGGTCGAGATCTGGTTGCCCAGTGAAACTATGTCCAGGGTTTCAGTGTCGCGATCGCCTTGCCTCCGCCGATTTGCCTCCATATTCATGTTCACCCGTTGCATTGCTCGAACAAACCACCAGGAGCGTTCACCGGCTGTAATGCGATGAGCAGCATCAACGTATTTCCGAAATGCAGCTCGTCTGAGCTCGCGGCCGCGCAAGTCATCAACAGACATGGGGTGGTGTTCGACGACCACGTCCGCTTCAGATGCGACACTAAAGATGAATAACGAACGCGGTAGACGTCCGCTTAATACACGTTTCAGTGCCCTGCTACGCAAAATATTCAACCTAGCGATGCGTGCAAATGCCGGAGTTGGACACTGAACGATTGCCTCGAAGCTTGACGCTGGCACTTTAACGCCTGCGGTCTGCGCTGTAGTCGAAGCCGCGGGTGATGCGTTCGGCGAGCAGTCGCGCATCCGCGAGAGGCGCTGGCCCCGCTGCTGCGTAACTCCAGGGCTTGCCTCCTCTGCGAATCGCGTCGTCTCTGCCAGATCCAGAGCTTGTCGAAGCCGGACACTCGAGCTCGTTTCGTCTACGCTCATCACGATGTTTGCATCAAGATGATCGACGTGATGTTGCTTGCTCGCTACATGGGCGGCGACCATCTCGCGAATGTACATCACCCACGCATCCCGGAGACGTGTTGAACGAAACTCGTTAAACGAGAGCACCAAACCTTTGTCGATCGCTCCAGTGGGTAGCAGCTTCGAGAATGGACCGTTGACATTCTTCTCAAGGTTCTTCGGCACGGTGAAACTGATCACGACAGCATCGCGTCGCAAAACCGGCAACTCAGTGGATTTCACTTCTCGGATCATTGAGAGTGGGACCAAGAAGTGCCCCCAGCCGAGGCTCGCTGCGAAACAGAGGTATCGCTCCGAGAGAAACAATTTTCCGAAGATCGGTATCGTGCCAGAGTGATCAAAAGCGGCTCCGGCCTTGACCAGTGGTTCGGCGTGGTCGATTCCGAAAAGACGTTTCGCCTCAGTCCATTCGGGCTTTGTTTTGGAGAAAATCTTGCCCAGTGCGATTAAGAATTCATCCCAGACTGCGAAGCTTACATGCGCCTCCGAAGGTTCGCCCTCGGTCAACGTACCGGACGTGAAATCCATGTCACGTTGCTCCAAAGAGACGTTTTGCCTTTCTGTAAACTTTCCCGTCTTGTCTCCACCGTACATAGAATCTGTGGCTGCCTTTGAGCTTGCCTCTGACAGCGTCTGAAAGACGAGCTCCACAACAGCACTATCCGCCACCGGGGTCATCAGAGGCGCATACCGAACGAACTCGGCAAGGTACGCTCGACCTTCACCAGAGCGGTCCATCAGGTTGAACGTCCAGGAGCGCGAGTTCTGCATAGCCAAGGCATCCCGTTCGCGCAGGGTGCGCATAAGAACGTAGTCTACAAAGTCGCGCGGTGCGTTCAAGCCCAGGTCCTCGAGGAGACGAGCCCTCGACGGTACCGTGTTTCTGGAGCGACCCTGGACTGGCGCCCCGAGATCTCCATGCTGCAAGTATTCAGCATAAGCGTGTCGCAAACTCTCGAGACTGGACTCGAGGAGCTCCGCACAGGCCTCAGCAAGCGCCAACCGCCACTGAAGAGCCCGCGAGTCCGCAGGCCGCTTCGAGGACGGCTCGCTTTCAGCGTTCGCACGCCAACCAGTCTCGTGGGGTTCTTGTTCACCGCTGGCGTGCTGACTGTGCCCAGAAGAAGGCCTCTTGGATAGGGTTTTCGAAGGAGTCCACAACGGAGGCAAGTCACTTGCCATAAACAAAAAGCAGAGCGCTTCGCATATCGACTGCACGTTCAACACCGGCAGGTGTTGTCGATGGAGCGGTGGCGGCTCGGGGCATGTCGTTCGGGGCACTGCAGACACCACCGTGTACTGTGGAGCTGCGAAAACGTACCGGTTCGCGAGTCGCCCTCCCTACAGGTGAATTCTGCTATTGCGCTAGTCTTTTATGGTGCTGTCTCTCCTACGGAGAGGGGCTCTGCTCTTCGGTACGAGTGCTGCACTAGTCGGAGCAGCGCTTTCGCCCGTACCGGTGCACAGCGAAGCCCCAGCGGTGCACGGCATCGAGGAAAGCGCAGCAGACGCTGTCACGTTGTTGAACTGGTCGGCAACCCACGCAGTCCATACAAACGCTCTGTTCGTACCAGAAAGCGTTGATCAAGTTGAACAGCTTGTTGCGGATCGCCACGCAAAGTCCGAGAAACTGAGACCGCTTGGCAGCGCACTGTCGCCAAACGCGTTGGCCTTCGAGGCGGGCGGCATGGTAAGCTTGGCTCTTCTGGATAAGATTTTATGGATAGATGAGAAAAAGGCTCAAGTACGCGTGCAATCGGGTGCGCGAATCGCGCAAGTGACGAATGAGCTTCGCAAGAGAGGCCTCGTCCTACAGAACTTCGCTTCCATTTCAGAACAGCAAGTGGGTGGCTTTTTTCAGGTGGGTGCACACGGGACGGGGATCCGTATCCCTCCTGTCGATGAACAGGTGGTATCATTCCGGATAGCGACACCTGCCGTAGGCTCGATAGAAATAAGCAGCGGTCATCCGTTGTTCGGATTGTTGCGTGTTGGCCTCGGTGCCTTCGGCGTTGTGACCGAGGTCACTCTTCAAGCCACCGCAGCACACAAACTCGTCGAATACACAAAGGTGATGACGCACGAAGAGCTGCGAGATAGGCATGAAGAGTTACTAAGTCAACACCAGCATGTGCGCTATATGTGGATACCGTACACGGACTCTGTGGTCGTTGTCTACTCGGACCCGCTAGAACGTGCCTCTGCGCCAAACAGTGCGGATATGCAGCACCTTACGAACGATTACAAACTGGCACCATTGCGTGAGTTGTTACTCGCGAGCGCTGGAAACAGACTGTCGCCACAAGAAGTACAGAGAATGTCTTTTGCGGAGATGCGGGACTACCTGATTGCGAGAGACCCCTTGAATACCGAGTGGATTCGGCGAGTGAATCAGGCCGAGGCAGCGTTTTGGAAACGCAGTGAAGGCATACGCATCGATTGGAGCGATAGAATTCTGGGCTTTGACTGTGGCGGCCACCAATGGGTAAGTGAAGTCGCTTTTCATGCACCGCTTGGCCAGCGTCGTGATCTCGAATACATGACGAAGCTGTTGCGCCTCATTCAAGATCACCAAATACCAGCACCGGCACCAATCGAACAGCGCTGGACCTCGGGAAGCGGATCTCTGATGAGTCCTGTCTACCGGGGACCGGATACGCTCCCGCCGGATCAAGACGTTTACTCGTGGGTTGGGATTATCATGTATTTACCGACAGATGATGAGGCTGCGCGTCAAAGTATAACCAGGGAATTCTGGCGATACCGGCACCTATGTGCAAAGTTATGGGAAGCGTACGATGCCGCCGAGCACTGGGCCAAGATTGAAATCCCCAGTCCATCGTATATGGGATCAGAGGACGCACTCCGATACAAAAACTTCATTTTGAAAAGAGTTCGGGAGAAGTATCCATTGGACAACTTTGGACGCGCGCATAGGATGTTGGACCCTAACCGCATCATGACGAATGCTTTCATCGATGAGGTATTGCTCGATAATGTGGAACCATCGAAAGAATCGAACGTTTCGCAGGACCGCGTTATCTGAACGCGTGCCCGACGCTTTGACCTCAACGTCACAGAGTGCGGTTCTGCGGCGGCCGCTAACACATATGTTCCGACATGGTGCCCAGCGACATACTCAACGGAAAATACCCGGAGCATGCAGGACAGCTTGCGACCATCTTGCACAGCGTGGACGCCTTGGAAACTTCAATCCCAGCATACGACTACGGAGATCGGTGAACGTTCGAACGGGAATATATGCGGTCAAGGAAACTGTTAATGTGAGAACGCGCAACTGTGTTCACGTCTACGGACTTTCGACCGACGCGGAACTCACCGTTCCGATAATAGTAATGCAGCCGCGTTCGCTTAATCACGTAGGCATGATTCTGGAACTCGAGAATATCTCCGTTATGGACACGAGGATCGAGCTTGAACTGCCCGAGGTAGTACGGCGGAGGCGTCGTGACGTAAACATCAAAAGGCAGTTTGTCGCGATTGTCTCGAGGCCACTTTTTTCGGCTGATGACCGCCATTTCTCCAGAAGAGTCCCCACTGTTACGCGGACCGTTCTCACCAGGCTCTTTTTCTTCAGGAGACGCTGCCAAGGATGCCACAAGCCGCCTCAACACTCCGTTCAGCGTTCGCGCCGGGGCCACGCTGGAGAGCCCCGGCTGCACAGGACGACGAGGGCTTTGGCAGTACACGCGCAGCCGCGGACGCGACAGCAAACTAAATGTTTCTACGAACATGAGCCCCCAGCTTTCGTGACTTTCACCGGAGTAACAACGCTGCACGCGACGTTCGGTACGAGTTTCACCACAGCGCCAGCGAGAGCGTGCTGATACGTGTCGCTCCCTCTCTTGAACAGAAATAATTCAGCAAGTCTCAGGGACAAACGCCTCTTGAAACCAACAGAGCTTTCAAAAAGAATCCAAACCTCCGGGATACCAGGCGAAGGAGCAAACGTATGTTTTACGGTGCAGGTAGAATATCTGTCAATCGTTGAAGCAGCCTATGCAGCAGGCGCTGCATGTGAAAGCAGAGCGCGCATTTCACGTGCATCAGACACGCGTCGATCAGATCGCACGCGCGCACGCGCGCACGCATACGCATGCGCGGGAGGTCGCGCAGCGGACACGTGTACGCTGAACAACTCCTACAGTCTACGCGTTGACTATCGGCAGCGATCCGGCATCGATGAGGGAGCCTTGAGGAACGTCGTGTCGAGTGCTTGGATTCCGAAGCATGACGCATGAAGCGCGTCTTCGCTTCATGTTTTCTCGAAGGACCTACAGGCAGCATAGTGATTCCTGCTTGCTTCTTTCGATGATGATTCCGAACGAAGATAAAGGCATTGTTTCTGGTGCTTGTATATCTTTGGCCAAGTTACGTGTGCATCGCTTGTCCTATACTGGATTGGTTGGAATGCGCAGCAGTAGCAATTGCCTTCGTCAGGGACGATAGACTGATATGTCCCTCGTAGGGTGCTATTTGCGTCTAGAGGTCTGGATCGTGCACTGCACGGGCCCCTAGCGTCTAGGCGCTCGGGTAGCGACAAGTTCGGTCTGCAGGGACCATGACGGGAGCGTCTGACTTCACGAGTTGTCTGCAGCTGCTGCTGGACCTCGGTCAGGTTGTGTATTCTTTAGAACCGTGCAGATTGGATGATTCATCGACTGTCTGGAAAAAAATTGGTTTTCAGAAGTTTACAAGGCAATCATTGGCGTCGGGCTGAAAATTCAAAGCGTAGCGGAGCACGCTGATGAGTCCGATGTCGCAGTTAAGCTCGGGGGCAGCACATGCGTCTTGGAGCCGGTTAGAACTGCTGATACAGGTGATGCGATTGTCCGCAACGATCTCTCTGGTGCTTTGATTTGGTTCAAACCCGTATCGCTCCTTTGAATCGCAGAGCTGTGACTCGTGTTCTCGCTGAGGGACTGTCTTTTGAGGCTCAGCTCCAAATCCATGGGAAATTCAAGTTGAGGCCTCGCACGAGTTCAGCTACGCAGCGTGCTGTATGCGTCGGCTCAGGCGGACATGCCGTCCAGGTGCTGCTAAGGATCTTCGCCACATGTAATACAAGTCTCGAAACAGGATCTAAATGATAGACAGATTCAATAACCATGCTCATTGTTCCTCAAAAACCGCCTCTATACGCAGATCCACTCTCCAGAACACCGTTCTCCCCAAGATATCGCACAGCATTCCGCAGGTGCCCCGCTTGGAAACGATGACACGCAAAACAACGGCTGCATCGCTTTGTATGCCAAACGGCGAGACTGTGCTACTGGACTTGTGCTGTGGACAGCCAAAGATTCCTCAGTGCATCGCTTGTGCTTGAGAGCGGTACGGAGTGCTCAAAGCTGCAACGAACGCAGCGGCTAGTTTGCAGCGTCGCTGCTGCTCAGCGCAAACTGCTGGCACACGCCCATTTGCGTCATTTTGGCATATTCTCTCGATCTGCGTACCTCTATCCATCACCAGAGTCCCCGAAAACTGAAATGTCACAACACTTGATTGAGGCGTGAGCGCGCCACCAGCTACGCAACGAGACGGGGCTTCTTGCGTGACCTTTCGCACGCGCCTGCAGCTCCGCTATCTTTGAAGCCGCCCATATGCTGCAGGCCGTGTACTGGTGATGTCGAAGCCCATTTACAACGACCTCGCGCCACTGGTAAGACGCGGCCGTCGTTCGGTGCCAGCTCTCGAGGCGACCGCCCTGAGCGCTGCGGTGCCAACGTTACCTCCGCGGCGCACCTTGAAATGCATAAACTCTCGATCTGCAAGTTAATGAAGACCACCGCTGTTCACCTACCTTCCTTCGTACCAGCACCTGATATAGCACAACACGGTGTGTGTAGAACAGTCACCAAACGTCAAAAAACTCACATCTGAGATCCGCTGGGAACTGGTGAGCGCACATCCGAGCGCAGCGCTGCGCTATGGATGGGCAAACAGGCCGCCTGTATCGATGCAGAATACTTTTGCCTTTGTACTTGGAACAGTGCGTGTGATACAGAGCATCGGCTTGTGTGTGTTGTTCTTGCGTCTGACACTGTGGTTGCTGGGCTCTACCAGCACGTAAACACGTCTAACGCTTGATAGTGTTCTGGGTTCTTGAGGACAAGTCTAGCGCTTTTACGACGCAGATCGGAAGTGCTCGCGCACACCGCAAGTCTCCGGAAGCCAGTGCTACACGGATAAATGTTTCGTTCTGAGGATATTGTTCTACTCCGCGTCTATTTTCAAAGAACAGCCGCACATGACTGTGTGGAAGAACTTGGACGCCGGGGTCTTGTAGAGTTTCGGGACCTAAACGCGAACACCTCGGCACTGCAGCGAACGTTCGCCGCTGAGCTCAAGCTGTGCGATGAACTACAGCGGAAACTTCGGTTTCTTTCCGAACAAGCAAATAAATATTTGCCAAGCGAGAAGACGTTTACAACCTTGGCTGCGCAATCACAACAGCTGATCGAAGCTGGACCTGGGTACAGCCGCGTGCAAGCAACGGACACCGTGACGTTGGAGGATCTTAATGGGCAGCTCCGGAGACTTGAAGCGGATCTTGAGGAAATGAACCTTCACTGGGACGCGCTGCAGAGTGAGCTGATTACCATTCGTGAGCACGGTTACGTTTTGGAGCTCGGAGAAGCCATTTTTTCGGAGGCCAGAACACAACGCATATCAGTGTCACAGTACGGGACGCTGCCGCTTTTGGAATCCAACGTTCTAACAGGTGAAGACGTCATCTCGGAACGTCGCGGACCTCCGGATGATTCCGAATCCGCAGGACAGCGCGTTGAACGAGGTCAAGGCCAGGGTTACACGCCTGTGAACGCAGTGCTTAATGTGTTCGCGGGTACCATAGCGGCGAAGCATCTGGAAGCATTCTCCCGAATGGTATTCCGTGTCTCGCGAGGGAACTGCTTTCTGAGATGGGTATCAATACCTGAACCCATCTTTGATATAGAGCGAAATGAGTCTGTGGCGAAGACGGTATTTGTTCTGTTTTTTCCGGGTCAGCATTTGCGATCGAAGCTCACCCGCATCTGCGAAGGGTTCGGCGCAACGCGCTATCCATTCCCCGACTCAACTAGTGAACGTGATCGCCTGAAAACGGAATTAGTAATCCGGAGACAGGAGCTAGAGGCTATCATTGAGACAACACAAAGACAACGAGCTGATGTACTCGGTGAGGTAGCTACAAACGTAACATTCTGGACCGAGAAAGTTGCCAAAGAGAAAGCAATCTACTTCACACTCGATAAGCTGAATTACGACGTCTCCGAACGGGTTTTCGTAGGCGAGTGTTGGTGCCCCCGAGCGGAGATCGAAGAGGCCCGCGCAGCTATTCATATCGGCGATATCCGCTCGAATGCCCAGGCGCCTTCCATCATGGAAGAGTGCGCTACGGATGAAGCGCCTCCTACTTTCTTCCGATGCAATCGCTTCACTGCGGTTTGGCAGGATATCGTCGAGGCGTACGGTATTGCTGCCTACAAGGAAATGAATCCGGCTCCGTGGTCCATCGCGACTTTCCCTTTTCTGTTCGCAATCATGTTTGGCGATGTTGGGCACGGCATGCTCATGACGGTCGCGGCGCTCTACGTCGTCTTCCGTGAGCGTCAGTGGCGTTATCGCAAGCTTGGAGACCTCCTGCAAACCATGTACGATGGCCGATATCTGATCCTTATGATGGGTGTATTCTCGATGTTTACCGGTTTGATTTACAATGAGTGCTTTGGTGTGCCGATCAATCTATTCGGCTCCACTTGGAAGTGGGTAGACGGTTCCGCGGTCGCTTGTGGGATCGATCACTGCGAGCAGCCCAAGTTGGGAATGCCGCCCAAGAGAACCTATCCGTTTGGCTTTGACCCCGCCTGGAAAATAGCCGAGAATAGTCTGACAATGCTGAACTCCTTCAAAATGAAAATGAGTATCGGCTTCGCGGTCGCGCAGATGACCCTGGGTATCATCTTATCGTACAGCAATGCGAGATACTTTGCGCAGTCGCTTGATATCTGGCATGTGTTTGTGCCGCAGATTCTGTTCTTTTTAGCTATTTTTGGCTATCTGCTTCTTCTCATCTTCCTGAAATGGTCAACAGACTGGAATGCGCCGGGAGCTTCGTCACCGCCTGACCTCAAGGCGGTGCTCATTGCCATGTTTATGTCGCCTGGGTCACTGCCACGAAGCCTGCGTCTTTTCCCAGGCCAACATGTGGTTCAGCTTGTGTTGCTCGCTATCGCCATCGTCACGGTCCCGTGGATGCTCCTTGCAAAGCCGCTCGTACTTCGACGTCGGATGCGGACGCAACGACCTCATGCATACACGCCACTACACAATGGGGATCGACGTGACGCTCCGGCGAACTTGAATAGTTCAGAGGCGGCGAGCAGGAAGGCAGAGCCTCACGAGTCGGCGGGCAATTTTGCGGAAATCTTTGTGAATAACATGATTCATACAATCGAGTTCGTCCTCGGTGCAATTTCAAACACCGCGTCTTACCTGCGTCTCTGGGCGCTATCACTCGCACACGCGGAGCTCACGGACGTCTTTCTTCAGAAAATTCTGTATACTGCGCTGGCTACCGAAAATGTGATTGCTACCATGATTGGATTCGTGCTGTGGTTCGGTCTCACAGTTGGCGTTCTCATGCTCATGGAGTCGCTTTCCGCATTCCTGCACGCGCTTCGACTGCACTGGGTTGAATTCCAGAACAAGTTTTACAATATTCATGGTTCTGGTGTGAAATTTACACCGCTTCGGCTCTGAGAGCGTAAACTGCGGGCCTGTAAACGTTCAGAGCGACGAGCAGTGAAAGTCCCAGTCGTGGACGCTGCATACCGGAGTGCTTGGCGCCAGGTGCTTTCCTGTCTGAACGAAGTCGCTGTGAGAAGAAAACATGGTCAGAACCGCGTCCTTGGTATAACATGGAGAGACCCAACAATAATCGCTGCCGAGAACTTGTCGATGGACAAGTGTCGGAAGCGAGCACACCCTTTCCGGAAGGAAACACGAGTAGCATGCTTTCAAGCTGGTGCCTTTTCCTTCATTACGTCGCTTCCGTTCTGTTCGCGCCCCCAGGACGACCGATAGAAACGTAAGAGCTCGTATCTCGCCCTGGAACAGGAAAAGCCATCTTGAGACGCCCGAGCAGCGCTCGATAAAAGGCATGCTTTGTCTCCGCCAATTGAAACGCATCCTCCCCACACATGTAAGAGTGCAAAGCGTCAACGGTTAGGAAAGAGCCATCTTTGAGTACACAGACGCTTCCGCATTCCATATACAACACAGTTCGGTTTTGTGTGCAGCTGGAAGCAGTACAGCGGGTTCTTCGAATAGCGCCCACGTCAGCAAGCGTCCCAGGGGCTTACTGCAGGGCAAAGGTTACCATTATGATCAATAAAATGAAGTACAACATTTCACAATCAGGGCGTATGCATATACCTACTCATAGACGCCTCCGAGCGTTCTTTGAACAGCCATCTGCTATCTACTTCAGTTTACCCATGCACACGTCGACCATGAAACGTTGCCGCACGAAGTTAAACGGCGTCAGCGGCGTTTTTCCAGCATTGGGAGTCGGATGCCTGCCTGTAAGCGTCGCACAGGTCGCGGAGGTCTCCCAGCATGTCCTTGTGCACCCCTTTGGGATCAGCTCTCTGGAAGGGGCCTGCTGGGTCCGAAATAGACACAGAGTCTTGCCCCTATTCTGGATGGACGATACCTCAAGCTGACGCCCTCAATGGCATCGCTACGTACTACGCTCTCCGTGTCGCTTCCATGCATGCGCTAGGGACGAACTTTCGAACGCTTACAGCAGGCTCGGCGCCCCGTGGACCGTAGGAAATAGCCGCTATCTCCGAGAACAAGTACAGGCAATGTCATTTGAAGGTTGGAAGAGCGATGGGCGCTTTTGCGGATCGCTTATATCAGGCTCCGTCGCACATCACAGTGCAGTGCACATATGCCGTCAACGGAATCGTGAGAGGATCCGCGTCATTGATGATCATTGATATCTTGTACATTTTGAGAAGATCTGGTACATACGGTACGCTAGGTTCTTCGACCCGGTGTATTTGTTTCGATGTCTGCTAAGCTTAACAGTCAACACTGATGTGCGCATGATACTGGCGAGGAACTTGCTCCATGTACCAAGACCCAGCTTGTACGTGGTCGCAGCGCTGGGAGCGTTTTCGCTCTTCCAAGTTGGTAGCACAGTCGCGAAGTATGCACTATGGTTCTGGAAACAGAAGCGCGCTGGCCGCCCTGTAAGTCGCGGGCTCCTTGAAGTCGTCACAGCGCTGGGGCCGGTACCGGTTCCGGGTTTCGGCAACGCTCTCTACTTGAGTCGCGTCGGTTTCTTTCGTGCCCTTTACGAGTCCTGTTTGGAACGCCAGGTCACGGTCTTTTGGCTTGGCAGCACGCCATTGTTGATCGTTTCGGCTCCTGATCTGGTGGAACAGGTCCTAACGAGTCGCACGTTCGAGAAGCCGCAGTATTTCGGGTATCGTTCCCGCACTGTAAAGACCGCTCTGGAGCTGCACCAAAGGGCCGAGCTTCTACGTGAAAAAATCGAGACTGCGGACCCAGATCAGCAGCAACGAGTTCGCGAAGACCCGTCGCGGGCGGCTTTGTTGGACTTGATTGACCGCTCGCTCACTGAAATCGCCTCGAGTACAGAAAAATTTCTCGCAGAGCTACGCGCTGAAGACAACGTGGGGAAAGACGCATCCAAGCTTATTCAACGATTCTACGTACAGCTTAACTGCAAGGTGCTATTCGGGCTGGTGGTCGATAATGCTGAAGCAACACGCATTGCGTCCGCTATCGAAAAGGCTGGTGCGGAGTTCAGCAGACGCATGATTTTGCCACAACGAGCCCTTTATGCATGGTTCGCCAACGTAAGCTACATCTACCATACAAGTGTCCTGCTTATCTTCGGGCAGAAGATTCTCCGCCATCTGCGGATATCATCAAATTCGTGGATAAATGGCTGGCTTGGTAAAGCAGGTCGGCTGCGAAGGTTGGCGAAAGTGCTCGGCTTATTGATGGCGGCTACGCAGACGGTGCCTATCGCTGCTAGCTGGGCACTGATACTGGTAAGCGTCCACGAAGATGTTCGTGAGAAGTTGGCTTGCGAGGCGCGACGGTTTCTTTCTGAAGATCTCAGTGTGAACGGGGGCAGAGGTGTCGCCCAACAGGGTTCGGAGACCTCGCAGACTACGCCAGTGCAAAACGCAAACTTGACTGCATCGGATATTGCCACTGACGTGAATCGTCTATCCAAGCTGTTGAAGAAACATTCCTACTTTGATGCGGTAATTGCCGAAACGCTACGGCTCTTTCCACCGTTTCCTTTGATTCAGCGGCAGGCTCAATGTGACACTCACTTGGGCGACGTATTTGTGCCCGGGGGAACCCTCGTGGCGGCTGTTCCCTGGCTTCAGCACCATCACCCGGCGTACTGGAAACAGGCAGAATCTTTCAACCCGGAAAGATGGATCAGCCCAACGGATAATGTTGCTCGCCATGGAGATGCACCATCCGACTACTGCTACATTCCGTTCGGAAGGGGTCGAAGAATGTGCGCAGGTAATCCGCTCGCGATGGTTGAGCTCAAGTGCCTCCTGTTGCTTGTTGCTTTACAGGAGCCGGACCTGCTCTTCGACTTGGAACCACAAGAGACGTCTCCTGAGCCTCAGGCTGGGATGCGGTTCCCGCCCCTGACCATGCGCCCGCCACGATTTGCTGTTCGACAGGAAGAACCGATTCATCGCAAGTTATGCCAGCAAAACTCGAATGAACTTTGACGGGGCATCCGTAATTCGTTAGGTATGATTCCAATATCTCCACATTAGACGTCGATATAATAATGTTCTCATTGCGAGCGACTGGCTTCCAGTCGAGACACAGATTGCCGATATAGATTCCATGCGAACGATCCCAAGCGATATCAGGTCGCAAAGACGCCTTTGCCATGAGCAAATGCCATGGTTTGTACACCGAATATTCCCGGCCCTTCTCATATGAATAGTGCCCAATCGTGGTGATGTTCATCAGAAGCGCAGCTCTCCGTAAATCCCGTAATGGTCAGATGGAAATACAGCATGCCCGAGTCGCTCTCGACCCAAAAGCCGCATGGCGTTCGCTTGAAAAGGCCTAGTGAAAAGCACTTGGTCGAAACGAGCCCGCGGCCTGAACCGAGGTGGCAACTCCTTGACTTTGTTCGTGTTTGTGCGTGTGTCCCAGGTGAAACGCAAATGTGAAGGCTCCCCTACCTCAACAAATAGGTCAAAAAGTCGCATCTCTTCTGAGCCGATCGCTTTAGCGATTTCCTTCTCAAATCCTGCTTTTTCTTTCTCTCGAAAATTGGTATCTCCTGCAAATATTGCCGGGGTGTCACCCTCGAGCATCTCATACGCGATTTGCCTCATCTGCTGAACTCGGACTTCCGAACAGGCAGTTCCGGATTCGAGGTGTGATGTAAGCACTCGAAACTTGAAATCTCCGCACATATCTCTGGGCTCGAGCTGTATTGCGAGCAGACCTCTTCCCTGTGAAGAGTTTTCAAATTCAGTGTATTCGTATCCGTGAACTCGATACTTGCTTCGGTCAACGAACGCCATCACGAAGTATGCCTGCTCTGAGGGTAAGCCGAGATCAACAATTGGCTCATATAGAGCCTCAAGACGACGCAAGAGGACCTTGTAACAAGAATCATGCTGACGAGCGGACGTAATCGTCGACTGCTCTTTCTCGCCCTGCCAAGAGGAGAACGGTAAATCAGAGACTTCTTGAAAAAGCACCACGCCGGGTTTTGCACCCAGGACCTCTTCGGCAATAGCTGTAAACCGCTCGTAGTTAAACGGAGAGTCGAAGTCAACGTTCCATGTTACCAGCCGTATATACGACATGGAAAGAAGCTGCTTATGCTCAAGAGCTGCGTTAAGCGAGCCCTATCGCCGGTTACCTGCGTAGAATCATAGGTCGTGCCGCGGAATCGTGCGCCCCACCGGTGTGTGTTCAAATCGCTGGCGGTGCAACCGGTGGTATGGATTGGTGAGCTCGACTTCCTTTCCTGTCTGTCAGTCTGTCTGGCAACAGTTTGAAGCTCTTAATTGCTGTACTCAGCAGGTGCACGACCTAAAGTTGCGGTGGCATCGAGTCGACGAATGGAACCAGATGAGCTCAAGAGCCCGGGTCAGAGGGTACCGAGTAAAGCGATAAGCATACTTCTTTGGTGTATGCGATAATCCCAAAGCTTCGGAGCTGTGTTCTCATCGGAAATAGAGGTTGGTATGCAATTCCTGGCACGCATGCTATGCACCATAGATGCTGCTCGTTTCGGAAAGGCGAATTGGTAGCTCGCGACTCGCAATGTTCGTATTCCGGATCGATCCTCGGAAGCTGAACATATTGCAAGCGCGAACACAGCCCGCTGGCAGGCTGTAAGATTCAGCGCGTACGCAGACGCTTCCAGGTTCCTCTTGGATCAGATTATCGTTTCGCTGGTGAAAATATGTTTGAATTATCCGACTACCTGCTGGTGTGCTCGTCGCGGCGCTGCGTGCGCCACTCCGAGATGCAACCCCTTCGCCGTGCCAGTGCCGGATCCGGGGCAAGATACACCACCCCGGCACCGATGACTTTCCCGCAGGCGTCGACCGAGAGGATGCATCTGGTTGTTGTCAGGATTTGGTCAACGGATGCCACGGACAGCAGAACAGTGAGCTGTACGCTATCTGCGAGGGGAGCAATTTTGCTTTCTGTCGTCTTGCTGTGTATTCTCAGCACAAGCTCAAAGTCATTTCGCGATGTCTACTTTGATGGACAGATTCGGCTCTTCAAAATTTGAAAAAAAATACCAGTATAATTCCCGAAGAGTCCACGGATCTGCGAGGAAAAAGGTTGCTCTACTGCTTGATGACGTGTCTGTACATGCGAAACCGCCGCTTGGCTCTCTCTGTCAGTATTAGCTCCGCAGCGCGCACCGCATCTCTGCTTTCGAAGGATGCGTCTCTTCATGGGCATCCAAGCTGAACCCAACAGGAGCATGCGATCGCGCATCGAAAACCGTCTGCCCGCAGTGCTTAGCGCTCCCCGCTACATCCCGACAATCTTTCACCGATTGAGGACAACAGTGTGAAAGAGTACGAACGTATCCTTTGCGGCACATACTTCCGCGTTGCGCAGTTCGTTTCCTCGATGCATCTAGAGGTCTACCGATTTTTCGGGCCGTTCGCCGAAGCTCGACATGTATCGATAAGGAGAGAGGCGCAACGACCGGTATTGTTCCAGCGTGTGAGCATTGCCGAACATTGATGACGTGATCGAGTCCATCACAGCTAGCATGACCGGTTCCGCCAGACATCAGGCGTCTCTTTTACAATTGAAACAGGTCACAGCATCCGCGACGTTGAACCACCACCGGGACCGATTCCAATACAGCGGACTTTGTTTTTCCCGTTTGACTCGTAATTGAGAGTAAGTAGCAGGGCGATTTCTAAGCAAAGGCTGTGGTTCAACTTTTGCCAATTGCAGCCATTGTTCGCAGACCCTTGCAGTCCGCCAATACGCCACAAATTTTGTTGTTATGTTCAAATTCAACTCGTCCTAGTGTGCAAACATTTGCACATGCGCGAAGCATATCGACTAGGCCCGTTCGATATTACGCTCGGCGAAAAAGGCTGCACAATATCTGCTGAACACGCGGATCCGCTGCAAAACAGTTGAAAGATAATGCACCTCGATGTCGTTATGTGAGGCATTTTCCAGCCAGAGGGGCTCAGTTTTCATTTTGCAGCGTTCATAGAGCCCTCTTCCATGGCAAATTGAAACAACATTATCCTGCATTCCATGAATAATGAGAACCGGAGCCTTGATGAGATGGATCCGATCAATCGATGGGAACATGTCCAGACAGGGAATCGTACAGCGAATGTCGGGGTACACCACGCGTAAACAGCTCATGAGTGGTGCAATGAGGACGACACCACCGATGGGAAATCTCGAAGCCAGCTCAACTGTTGGTCCTGATCCAACGGAGCGGCCAATGAGCAGGATTCGCTCGGGAGGCACGCCTAGATTGATAAGGTAACGATAACACGCGTACGTATCCTTATAGAAACGATATTCTGAGGGGCGAACACCAGCCGGTAACGAAAGACCGTATCCGGTGTAATCATAAGCAATCGCCTTACAGCCCAGAACCGTCGTCAATAGCTGCACATATGCTCCTGCAGAAGCAAGGTCCTCGGCATTGCCGTGCGAGTAGAGTATCGTGAAAAACTCCTCCGGATATCCCCTTCGTTCCCTCCTGGGTTGCGGCACTTGGTTTAAAATATCAAGAACGTGTCCAGCTTCCATTTCATCACGGGAATCTGCAGTCCCCCCGGAGGTACCCTGACCTCTTTCCAACGGGGTGTCTTGTAGCTTCTGCCCATGCGCAGCCCTGCTCGACAAATCAAGCAAGGCTGCGACCTCACGTGGATCAACTTTTGCCTCTTGACCGACGTGAGTAGACTTTCGAGGCCAGACTTTCCAAAACGGTCGACTGTAGCGACGCAACTCTTGCACAGGAGACGCCGAGGTTCGCTGCTCCGAGCGGTTGCGTGGGGTCGGCTTTCGAGCCACACCTCCGTCGTAGTAAATAACTGGAATGCGCGACCCACTTGCGGTCCATATCCAAAAAAGTTCGTGCTCCGACTCAACGGAATACTGCGGGGGGCGCGGAGGCTGAAAAACCATACGGGAATAAAGCAGCCCCATTTGTTCTCAAGGAAGCAGCGAAACGAGCTGCCATAAGCTCCAAAAAGACGCTTTTCTTCCCAGAAAACGCGACTGTGGATTTCGCGGAGAGCGATACCTGCCTCGTCCGTTCTGAAGCAAACAGAACCAACTGTCAGAATCCAAGTTAGATTAATTTGCAACAGTTGTAGTATTTCAACTTAATTGGGTTCCGCTACCAGGTGCACGCCATCAAATGTTTCTTCGCGATTTTTAGCAGATGTGTCCAAACAGCGTCCACGTTCAGAAGTAAAAATCCAGGGAAACGTTATGGTGGTGAAAGTTGGGGCATCCCGTAAGCGCAGCGTCGCCGGCAATCGGAAGAAAGGAAATACCTATTGGCCGACCATCGAACGATGAAGAGCAAATGACGAAGAAGAAAGAGAAGCTGGGAGATAGGCGAGAATATTTGTTTGCCCGACGAGACGATGTCCAGAATATTTTGGTACAGACGGCGCGAGTTCTAGCAATCCACGCACAGCTGGGTTCAACCAGCGTCAATGCACGCGAAGGGTTCGTAAATAGAGACCTCAAAACCGCCATCAATGTTAGACGATGTTTGGTGCTGACGGCGAAACCCGAGGAGCTGAAGCGATCCTGCTTCGTAGGGCAGCCTTTCAGGCTCAACGCGTTCAGTGAGGAGCTGAAGCCGGTAGCTGTCAGCGGACCGAAAAAGGATGGAAGGCGTCTGTGCGTGCGTATATGTATGTACGCTTGTTGGTCGAAGAATGTGCTTCGTTTCGCTCACGATATATGTGCGCGCCTTGATTCTGCCTTGCGATTTTCCCAAGCTTCTTAGGCGTACAGCCTGCATATTCAAAGTGCAGTAATAAGGACCTACGGATTCAAACGCAAATTAAGTATTCTAGGTCGTCTTTTCGGAGTGGATCCGTCGGAGCTTCGCAGCTCGAGTTTGCTTCGTCACCAAGATAAAAATGATTCGCGACGCTCCCGAAAGCGGTTCCTAAAATGACCGATTCATCATTTAGTTTATTCGTACATTCCTCCACTTGTATCGTTTCCTTACGTGAAGCAAAGTCATATTACATATTCGACAAGCTTTCGAGCTTGTTGTTTAAAGACAGCTCGTAGGCAGAGCACTTCGCGCTGCTGCATTGACGAGGTAAAAGTCAAGCAGTCGTCAATTAACAACATCTTCACGAGCTCATGCCGCGGGCTCAGCGAACATGTCACTTCAAATCATCGATTCCGTTCGAAAGACAAGTACGTTTCTCTGATTGATCATCGTTGATATAGGTTTTCGCAGCTACAAGACACCTTTACCGAGCTACGCTCCCAGAGGCTCCTGTGCCCTCGGTTTGCACCCAAAAGGGTATCGGACTCGGAAATTAGTCATTGCTGTGATCGCTTCATGCCGAAGGTGCGTCTCTGCTTTGTACGAAGAGAACGTATACTGGTCGACATTTCTTGACTGGTTCTCCAGCTTGGTTTTCCTTCTGATCGTTTTTCGTCATGCACGATATCATGCTTCCCAAATCGTCTATAGAATGGTACTACGTACGCCCG
>Ga0080006_1156032_pt1 | contig 50713 bp, 54 predicted proteins | sample RS3BMetagenome_FD_69209 | JGI IMG/M metagenome (GOLD analysis project Ga0080006, IMG submission 69209) | Ferric oxide microbial mat and aquatic microbial communities from Rainbow Spring, Yellowstone National Park, USA - RS3B (SPADES... ... | reverse complement strand
ACTGAAATAACCTGAGACACGATGGTAACTGAAAGAGCGTTTTAGTACGGGTATGTAGAACTCTCTTGCTATCTTGTTACCGTCACCTTCATACAAAATGTCCAAAGTCGACTCGAATTCTCGCCTAAAGCATGCCATCAACAATCACCGTTGGCATCGCAGCTTTTAAGATATGTGCCATGAAACCTCTTTTAATACTAGCTCCGATCTTCATCAGCCTTCCATTGTCTGAGAATTCCGTTTTAAGCTCTTGAAGTTCTAGTCCTAATTCATGTAACTTCTTCGCTACCTGCTGGGACTTATCTTCGCTTACCTTCTGGTTTCCGAGAATACAAATGACCCTTAAGGGCCCGTCTACGGAGCCGAACCATTATCGTGAAGTTGAACTGGAACGTCTTAGGCGCCCGACGTTTTATCCCTACTAGGGCCTTGAGTTAGCCCCCCTTTCCATATGGGTCCGCCCAGATTTGAACTGGGGTCACCAGCACCCCAAGCTGGAAGGATACCAAGCTACCCCACGGACCCACTGCATAACTTAATGGAATGGAAGTATTTCATCGATGAGATCTGCGTGTGAAATTATCATCCTTCTGCAGCAGTAGCGTGTGATGCCTAATGAATCGAGCACTTCTTTGGGAGTTTCCCCCATACTGACTCTTTTCAAATATATCTCATAGGAACTGCCGATGACCTTTCCACATGTAAAACATCTAACAGGTATTATCATGAGATCACCTATAGGATTTCTGCTTCTTCTTTCTTGCTCCTCTTCCCATCGGACGCTTGGGCAACTTTCTTCTCGGATCACTTATGAGGAGTGTTCTGTCGTACTGCTTGAACTTCATCTCTAACTCCTGATCCTTGAGATAGGAGACGAGGGCCCTGGCTATGGCTGTTCTCGCGGCCTCTGCCTGTCCCATGAAGCCCCCTCCTTTAACTGTTACATCAATATCCACCTTGGAAGCGTTGTCGCCGGCAAGCATCAAAGGCTCCCTAATCTTTTCCCTCGCGACCTCTGGACTGAATATCTCAATCGGTATACTGTTTACTCTGATCCGCCCATTGCCTTTCCTAACGGCAGCTGTGGCAACTGCAGTCTTTCTTTTCCCCACATCGATAATAACATCAGCGCTCATCTGCCAAACCTCGCACCAAGCATCTCAGAAATTTTTCCAAGTTCAATGTATTTCCTGCCTTCCTTTGCAAGCTGTATCCTTTCAACTTCCTCTGATTTTATTTGAGATGGTGTTCCTATGTAAACCTTGAGACGTCTGTAAGCGTCCCTGCCTCTTTTTGTTCTGAATGGAAGCATGCCTCTTACTGTCCTACGGAAAAGTCTGTCCGGCATTCTTGGAAATTCAGGACCGCGAATGGCTTTTCCCCTGTTGTATGCCGCAAAATATTCTTCAAAGCTGTTTTCAAGTCTGCCTGAAAGGAGAGCATGCTCAACATTTATCACAGTTATCTCCTCTCCACTGAGCAGGCGCTTTGTAACAACGCTTGCCAGTCTGCCCAGAACTGCACCACGTGCATCAATTACGGCCATTTCAAAACCTCATGAAATTATCTTTATTCCAGTCCCCTTGGGGTTTGCTTCAGCAAGCTTATCTATGCTCATGAACTCGGAGCCCGATGAGTTCAGCTTTTCAACAGCACTCTTAGATGCGGCAAACGCGGCAACTTTTACCTTTTTACTTATCTTTCCACTGCCGAGAAGTTTGCCTGGGACCAAGAGAACATCACCCTCCTTGCTATATCGCTCCAGTTTAGAAAGGTTTACAGAAGGCCAGTTACTTCTTGAACTCGATAGGCGTTTCGCTACATCCTTCCATAAAGGGGAATTGTGATGCGCATGAACTGTCTGAAGCTTCCTGGCAAGTGAGACCAGCTCCGGGTTGCTCTTTTTTTCCAATCTGCTATTCAATCGGCTCATTTACGATCTTCCAGCTGTCCTGTGTGCTAAATAGCCTCCATTTATAAACTTTTCACCGTATTGACCAATCAAGCACAGGGAGCAGAGACCGGAAGCATCGAACAAGTATGCGAGCAGGTATATGTCAGCATCAGACAAAACTTATTTTAATAGGCATCATTTGCCAATCCCATTGAATTACAGTTTGAATATAAAAGCAGAAGAAAAGCGCTTTTGCTGCATTGTATCTGATTCTGCGTTTACAGGAGGAACAATATGATACGCTTCGGTCCTGCTGGAATTCCTCTTTCCTGCAAGGGAAGGACGCTGATAGACGGAGTAGAGGACGTCCATGCAATGGGGCTTAATGCAATGGAGGTTCAGATAATAAGGACAAATCTGGCTGAAAGACCTCCCGATGAGGAAGAGATTGGGCTTCCACCCAAAGACCTTGTTACTGATTTTGTTCTTCAGATAAAGAGGGGGCAAGGAAAGAACCTGGAAATAATTGAGGATCCGGAAGAAAAAATAAGGCGGGATGACACTCTTGTAATTCTTGACAAGGGAATCTGTAATTCTTACAGGGAGCTGTATGAAGTTGCTCAGTTTGCAGAGGATCACGATGTGCAACTCTCAGTTCACTCTTCGTATTATGTGGATCTCACTGGCAGAAAAGAGATAGTTGAAAAGTGCAAGATGAATCTGAAGATTGCAGCAGTGATCTGCAATGCGCTGCGCGGCGTTGTCACTGCAACACAGCTTGGATTTTATGGCCACAGAGGGAAAAAGCGGGGTACGGCTACGATATTGAAGGAGCTACGGGAAGTAAGAGACTGGTGGAAATCAATGAAGTTTGACTTCCCCATAGGATTAGAGACGAGCGGCAGACAGGAGATATTTGGAAGTCTGGATGAGATAATAGACACTGTGAGGAGGGTAAAAGGAACAGTTCCGGTGCTGAATTTTGCTCATGTCCATTCCAGAGAGAGTGGTTCGCTCAACACTGAAAAGGATTTTAAAGAAGTAATTGAGAGAACGAGGAAGGCTGGGGAAGGCTTTCTTTACACCATCTTTTCAGGTGTTGAGCACAGTGGTGGTAATGAATTGAGACTGACACCTATTAAACGCGGGGATTTAAGGTTTGAGCCGCTGGCTGAATTGCTTGTTAAGGAAAACTACGATATGACTATAATATCCTCATCTCCACTACTGGAACACGATGCAATATACATGAAGGTGATCTACGAAAGGGTCCTCACCAGAACTGTAGCAAAGGAGGAGAAGGTCAAGTGAGATGGGGGAAATGAATGTCGATAGCCTGCTTAAAGGAATAAGATCTGCAATATCTAAGGAAACACTTGAAGCCTCAAAAAGAATAGTTGAGGAAATAAGGGAAGATCGGAAGACATTCATTTATGGGGTCGGTAGATCTGGGCTCGTTGGCAAATCTTTCGCAATAAGGCTTGTTCAGATGGGCCTGCCCGTTTTTTTCATTGGTGAGACAATAACTCCCATAACTGAGCAGGGCGATCTCACCATTGTCATCTCAAACACAGGCGAAACTATGTCAGCAGTGCAAACCGCAAACATAGTGAGAAGAATAGGAGGGTATGTGATAGCAGTTACAGCCAGAGAGCATTCAAAGCTGGCTCATGCTGCTAATTTTGTTGTTCCTATAGATCTTTCCAATATATCGGAATATAGACCAATTGCTCCTCTCGGCACGATATTCGAGGATGCGGTACTCCTTCTATTCGATGCTCTCGTCCCTGAACTCATGGCAAAGTTCGGACAGAATGAAGCATCGATGCGTGCAAGACATGCTATATGGGTTTAATGTCCCATTAAGCTATGCGCCTCTGCGAAAATATGTTCCTCATTGTCATGCATGCACTTATATATCCTTTAATGCTCCAGGCTGCAATTTGGTCATTGACGTGTGAGTTCCGGAGCAGCTAAAACATGCAAATCCCGCTTTGAAAACAGAAATTTCCATTCACATCTTGCATGAATTAACTGTTTCCCCAGGCACGGGTTCCGACTGCGCTGCCTATACCTCCTTACCGTTCTACTGCTTTGAAGCATGATATCGACCTTTACATTGAGCGTTGTCTCCACATCGAATCGCTGACACGATTGGAATGAACTCTTTTCCTAAGAGGTTTGATATTTCCCTAAAGAAATTTTAAGGAGTCCCGTGGCAAGGAGAGCATAATGATGAGAAAGAGCGAACTTATGGTTTAACATGTTATTTTAGCAATTTTTCCATTAATTTCAAAATACCTTCAGATGCAGTACCGGAGAAGAGAGGGAGCAATAATTAGCTCATGCTAATGACTCTTTAGATCGCCAGGCCAATGAGATGAATGGGAAGACATCCCGAAGATAGGGTTAAAGCGATAAGAACAACAGATTATATTTTACCAGAAAGGGGTTGGAAATTTCCTCCTTATGTGAAATACGTTCCTTTGGAGCCCGTGATATTGGTTATTAGCTGAGATTCGATATATATTCGCATTATGATACCCAAAAAAAAGGAGTGCTCGTTACACTTTGGAAGATTGCAATCGAGCAAAATATCCATTACACGCAATAATTGCGAAGGATTGTTTTCCAAATACATGATGACTAGTAACTAACATTAATGCAGCGCAAGAAGCAAATGGAAAAGAGGGTCCCTCAAACGGGAGAAATAAAATTTCTGTGTCTTCCGTCTATGTAATAATTAAGCTGTTCCCTTGCTATATCGAACAGACTATGCCTTGGCCTATAGCCTAGTTTCTCAATCTTAGTAAAATCTGCCAGAAGATAAGGTACATCAGTCGGTCTGTATTTCGAACTGTCAAAGATGATGTCAATCTTGTTCTCCCCAGCGATCACCCGCAAACCCTTATCCTTGAGATCAAAAGAGAGCTTCTCTTCCAGCATCAACTCTTCAACCCTCAGTGAATCCCATCTTTTACCATATTTTGATATTTTGACGGGCTCTGAAGGCTCCATGACTCTCTTTTCTCCATCAATTGTGGAGAGTTGAGTTACATGCTTTCCAGCTGCCTCAAGACATAACAATACATAACCTAAAACCGAATTCATTCGTCCTGATCCCACGTTGTAAACATCCCCTCTATTCCCTTTTTCTGCTAGAAGCCTGTAGGCTGAGACCATATCCTCAATATGTGTCCAGTCTCTGAATGCAGAAATATTGCCCAGATTCATTGCCTGGATTTCATCTGCCATAATAGACGCAATTTGCCTCGCAACCATTGCTGTTACAAAATAGGAGCCCCGCCGTGCTCCTTCGTGATTGAAACCACGAGATACAACATTATGCAGTCCAAAGGTGTGTGCGTACTCCCTAGTTAAATGTTCTCCAAATACTTTGGTTACCGCATATGGAGACATTGGTCTCAGAGGGTTCGTTTCCTTGATTGGGAGTTCAGGTATATTTTGTGGTGGGGGAAAGATATTACCATGTTTCTTCTCAAACTCTTCAATCTGGTGCTTTGAGATCGCCACAAAACCATATTCCTCGCTGGATCCTGCAAATATAAGCTTTGTCTGGCTTCCAGCTTTCAACCTCATAGCCTCAAGAAGATTAGCGGTACCAACACAATTTATCTCCACAGTTTCTAGCGGATTTACAAAAGAACGATGTACAAAGCTCTGTGCGGCAAGATGAAAAACAATATCTGGCTGGACTTCATCAAACGCCATGAGGAGTGAGGAGAGGTCTTCGATGCTTCCCTCTATCTTTTTGACCTGTTTTTCTATACCCAGGTCCCTGAGACCGCGGGAAATGTCACCGTCCGATCTTCTCCTAACAAGGCCGTATACCTGATTTTCCTTATCTTCATCTATGTATGATTTTGCCAGGTGTGGACCAACAAAACCTGAAATGCCAGTTATAAGCACACTCTTTCCCAAGCAATCAGCCCCATGCGGAATTTTAAATGCGCGTTATCCATGGTACTCAGATATATTATTGCTTTCATGATATTACCATATGACCAAAATTTTCTCAGATTACACAACGAAGATTTAATTCGGTTTGAGGACGGTACGATGCACGACAAATCACATATTGTTAACAACGAAAGCCATCGGACTATTATCTCTGAAAAAGACAATTGCTGATTGTGAGAGACGCATATTATCTCAAAGAAGGGAGCGCGATTTTTCAAGAAATGCATTTCAGTTTCCAAGGATGTGAGGTGTATATGCAAGAGGAACAGAATGGACAAAGACCAATGATGCACCAACGGATTTAAGTGGTTGCAGATACAGTTATTTCATGAACGTTGAAGCAGAATCTATACTATAATGATGTCGAATGTGCATGACTCAGCATCTACCCACCTCGACCTGATCGAATAAAATGGTTTTATATTCAATTCAAAGAAAGGAATTTTGCCTACATCGATACTGTACATGTAAATATCCACTGGCGCAATAAAATGCCGTGGATCAATGAACTGGTGCGGGAAAGCAGTAAAGGTACGAGAGTGCATTCCAAACTTGCCGAATTTTTTGTCAAATAATGGTGGAATAACAGTGGTTGACGACAGTACATTGAAAGGGTTATAGAAAACATGTTGAAGCAAAGATATTCGTTTGTTTCCTTCCTCAGTCAAAGCTTCTTTGTCATCGGTGTAAATTAATGAGATGCAATAGATAGAAACTATATTTGGAAAAATAGCAGAAAGAAAGAAAAGTATCTTCGAAGCTGTAGGCTTGTTCAGCATATCAATACGCCATATTGAGATAAGACTCAAATGTTCAGCCACAGAGTTTTTGCCCGAGCTCAGAGGGCTATGCAAGATAAGATACCTGGAGCCTGCAAACCTGGAAAGCATTTCAGATGCAAGACTTATTCTCTATTCCTCTTCAATAGATTTATCTTATATATCAGAGAAAGATTGTTCACATCTCACCTCTATGGGAGTAATGCGTTCAGGATGCTTCGCTTTAAATTCACGAAATAAAGTGGATGAAGAGATCTATGACAGAATGCCAAAGTAATTTTGAAGATAAGAAAAGTGCCTGTAATGTATACGAATTGAAATAAATTGATTCATTTTAACAGGGGCTTTTAAGAGGAGTCTTTGCTATGTATTGGAAATAGAGGCGGTGTCTGATAAGTGCCTATAGCGCTTGGACCTTATGTGGGAAGAAAATACGACTTTGTCAGAAGATACATAATGGAATACATTCCATTTGTAATAAAGACAGACATAAGGTTTGTAAATTCAGTAGCATGCCTTGAGATGATAAGGCGGGAATACGAGCGCTTCGAAGACTTTCTACCCCACAGGGGGGACATAGTGTTCGATGTGGGAAGCCAGTACGGCGATTATGCTGTGATATGCGCGAAGCTTTATGGGGCAAAAGTGGTTGCCTTCGAGCCTATTGAATCCAATATTGAGATAATGAAGAGAAACGCCATACTCAATGGAGTTGAGGACAGAATTGAATGCAGAAACATCGGTATTTCGGATCAGAAAACTATGACACAGGGAAATATCAGGTTTGATATGTTTTTAGACGAACCAGGCGGTTACACTGTAAATCTCGATACTCTTGACAACTTGTGCGGTGAGATTGAGCGTATTGATCTTCTGAAAATTGACGTGGAAGGATTTGAATTCAAGGTACTCAGTGGTGGAATAAAAACAATTTCAAGACTCAAACCTAAGATAATTATCGAGACACACTCTTCAGAGCTGAGGAAGAAGTGCGACGTGCTTTTAGGCAGCCTCGGCTATACCCTTCGCCATTCTGATAAAATAAGGAAAGCGCAAAACTGGATGGATGAAGTTCAGAATAGATATTACTCAGCAAAGCCCTGACCAGTAAACAATTTATTTAGTATGAAAATATATTTTAACCTGATACTAAACTCCATATATTTATGGGATACAATGAATTGCTATCTGGGAAAGAAGCCGTTCTTCAGAAAATATTCACAAAATTAACAGGAATTTAGGTGATTTATCAAGAATTTCGGGAAAAGGGGCTAAAGTTCATGCACAAAGGCAGGCGACGCTGGACAGATAGGACGAAAATCGTACGCTGTCATATGCCTGCATACCGGGAAATTTGCATATGATTTGTATGCGATTTACAATTCACTTGCAAAATTTACTGAAATACATGGAACTTCAATAATTGTCACGATGAACATGAATGTGATGAAGGCGCTACTGGCAGTCTTTATAGTCTTGACAGTGATCTTTGCGGCTGCGCTTGTTCTGGAAATGAATGCATATAATTCAGCGAATTCCAAGGCAAGCAGCACGCAGAGTTCACTGAATGCAATTCAGAGTGAGTATGCGAATGCACAGGGAGCGGTTGTGCTTAAGTCAGCATACAACCACTGGAATTACATATCCACCAAATCGCTAACCGCACTGATGGCTGAGTATGATTCAAATGCGACACTTTACTGGGTTGGTGGACCGCTTAATGGGACATACGCAGGCGTATATGCTATAAACGCAGTCTGGCAGAAGTTCTTTGCAGCCTGGGGTGCAATCTGGTTCTTCAGCCAGAGCGAGCCGACAGTCTCAGTTAGAGGAAACAATGCAGTAGTCACCGCAACAATACAGTTCGTTGCAACACCGGCGTCAGCTCCACAGCAGGTCAATTATCTGAACATAACATATACACTGAAATATGCACTTGTGGCATCAAACTGGCGCATCTACGCAGAGGTATGGAAGATAAGCGGTGCCGGACTCCTCTCTTCTTCCCAGACAGAATTCAGCAATCTGAATTACCTTGCAGTGGAAGAAGCTGCCTTCGCACACTGGGATGCCATTGCCATCGAGAATGTAACACTATTCAATGCTCAGTACGCATCCAACGCAACACTTCACTGGATAGGTGGTCCTCTAACAGGGACATATATTGGTCCCTCTGCAATCGAGAGTGTGTGGAACAAGTTCTTTGAAATATGGAGTGCTGTCTGGTTCTATACTGTTTCTCCGCCAACTGTAATGGTTAACGGGAATCTTGCGACTGTGCTCTCCATGAACCAGTTTGTGCTCACACCAACCACGAATCAGAGCCAGGTACAGTATCTGATGATAAACTACACCCTGAATTTCATCAAGATGGGCGGCATGTGGCTGATATACAACGAGATATGGCACATTGTCGGTACAGGCTTCATCTCATTCGCACAGGAATCTGTTGAATGGTACACGGTAAACTCCCTTGCCTTCACACACTGGAATAACATAGCTATCGAAAACAACACGTCTGTGATGCAGGAATACGCATCAAATGCTACACTGAACTGGATAGGTGGTAAGCTGTCAGGCACATACACTGGTATAAGCGCAATAAATACAGTGTGGAACAAGTTCTTTACATTATGGAGTGCTGTCTGGTTCTACAGTGAAAGCCCGCCAGTCATAATGCTTAGCGGGAACAATGCGTATGTATCGGCGACCATTCAGTTCATAGTCCAGAATGCTTCCAACACATCCCAGTTCTTCTTCCTGAATGTGAGTTACAGCATACACTATTATAACTTTGGCTTCAATCCAGCAACGGGGACAGATAGCTACCTCATAGTCAATGAGACTTTCCAGCTTACAGGAACAGGACCGCTGAACAGGGTTTAAGGACAAACCTCTTCCTTCTATTTTTATAGCTCTCACTGATATCATGATCTGTGCGCACAGAAGGTGATGAAGATTTCAGAAGACTCTGTCTCTGGCTATTAATTGCAACGAAGGGAGGTAGGACAAGATTGAATATACTCAAATCTATATTCGAACAACCAATGAACGCGCATCAGCTGAGCGTTAAGTTGAGACTCAACTACAGGACGATAGAACATCATCTCCAAATACTTCGAAAAAATGGACTGGTAACAGTTGTAGGAGATGGATATGGCCAGAGTTATTTTCCATCAGAAGCTGCCGTCTCGAATAAGGGGTTAATTGAAGAGCTTGAAAGAAGGTTTGAGGGAGGAGCATGATAGGCTTCTGGTGGCTACTTTCTCTAATATTTCTTGCGGTTGAAGTTGGCCTGCTGATTTCAATTCTGGCAATATATGCCAGGGTTCACAGAAGAACTGGCGGGAAGCTATTCCTTGGTCTTGAGCTGTTTTCTGGTCTGTTCATAGCACAGGACGCAGTGGGCGCCTGGGCTTTGCTCAACTTCTCAAGCCATCTTGGCTCATCCGTCTCCATTCCACTGGCAGCCATGAATGCAATAGGGCTTGGAGCGCTTATTTCACTGTACATCATGCTCAGGACATGAGAAAGATAAATATACGAAATGCAGTTGATAGTACGAAGGAATGGTACGACGGCCATAGTGGTGGTGATACACCTGGTCTCGTCCGATCCCAGAAGTTAAGACCACCTATGTTCCTGGTTGTACTGTTGTGCGCGAGCCAACGGGAAGCCTGGCCCCGCAAGGGGTTAAGTGCCCAGTGCCCAGGCAAATCAATCGAGATCCTTCGGGATTTCGAGGAAATTTGCCGTTTTAAAGGCATTGTGCACTTAGAACGCTGTCGGCCTTTCCTTTTAAATTTCTGAGAATGAACAGAGAAGTTTTAAAAGGCACTGTCTCGAATGTTTATCGGGTGCACCGTTGACACTCAGCAATGAAGATGCATTCCTTACAGCGCTTCTGATAGCCATAGTGCTCCTGGCCGGCTATCTTGAGTGGAGCTACGCAAGGGGAAGGCTGATGAAGCGAAGGACCAGAAAGATGGCCCTTGAACTAGACAGGGATGAAGCATTCAATGCGACAGTGACATCGATGGCAATAGTCAGGAACATGAAGCTTCAGGGATTTGATGTATCCGCAGCCGAACAGCTGATGCGGCAGGCCGAAATGGAGCTGGATGCGGGGAAATACAGAGAGGCAAAGGAACATTCACTGGAGACAAGGGAGCTGCTCATGAAGATAAGAGATGGCGGTGACGGTGGCGACATGGATCCGAAAGAGCCCAGGGAGGAGATGAATAATCCGCAGACTGATGAGGAAAACAGACCGAAGCTCCCGAGGAACTATGCAGAGGCCAGCTTTACTATAAGATCGCTGGAAGAGGATATGAGGCATCTCAATGGCAGTGAGCAGGCTATTGAGGCTCTGAACGCCGCAAAAAAGGAATTCGAGAATGGAAGCTACGATGCAGCACTGAAATATGCAGTGAAGGCGAGAAAACTGATGGGTGAGGAGGAAAAGGGGTCGCTGCAGGTTATCCCTTCAAAGGAAGCCAGGGTTAATATTGAAACAGTAATGGCGTGTCCTGAATGCGGGGCGCAGCTCAGAGAGGGGGACAGATATTGCAGAAAATGCGGCACCTCAATACAGATTTCGTGCCCTGAATGCGGTGCTGAGGTGGCATCAGATGACCTTTACTGCGGGAAGTGTGGCAGGAGCCTTTCATAACCCGCAGGTAGGGGACGCATAATATTATATTCAACCGTTAACATTGAACCATGGAGCTTGCTCCCTGCCAGGGGCTGAGATTTTGGAAACGAGAGCTGGAAACAAAAAGACAGAAGAAAAGATACTGGATAAGATAGTGTCTGAAGGTATGCTTTCGTCCTGCTCTATCGTTTCCAAGACAGGACTGCATGTTGCCGGGGATTCAGGCAGTGTGCAGAAGAAAGAGACATTTGCTGCCATGTCTGCTGTCGTGGTCAGCGCCTCTGAAACAATGCGCTCTGATATGAAGAACAGAAAACTTGACCATGTTGCTGTGAAATATGATGGCGGAAGCGTTCTGCTCCTTCCAATAAGTGGCAATTACATACTTGTAGGAATAGCTGAGGGAAATTCGGACGAAAGGGCATTGAAGGCAATGAAGAATGGCGTTGAATCTCTACTTAAAGAAGCGCCATGGCTAAATTGAAATTGCACTGAAATCAGATAATATATTCCTCTACTCTGGACTGGGTTCTATCGCAAAAATGACATTTTAACGTCAAAGGGAATTCGCGTATAACTGAAAATTCTGTCTCCACAGGCTCATTGCTGTTTGTGATGCAGTTTGGATTGGCACAGCGAACTATGCCCCTTATAACAGGGGGGATCTTCACCTTCCTCTTCTCAGCCACATTGTAATCCCTTATTATGTTAATTGTGGCCCTTGGAGAAATGAGGGCTATCCTGTCCACCTCCCTTGCAAAGAGTTCCCTGTCCTCGATCTTGACAATATCCTTCCATTCCCCTTTCTTGCTTCTGACATGCATCGCGACACTTATGGTGCTCCTTATGTTGTCTGATGTTATGCCCAGTATTTTGAGAACATTCAGCGCCATGCCTGATTCAATGTGATCAATAACTGTCCCGTTCCTTATGGGCTGGACCTTGAGTTCCTTCATGGCTCAACCCCCAGCAACATGCAGAGTACTGCCATACGCACTGGAATCCCATTCGCAGCCTGCCTGAAGTACAGGGAGTGCGGCGTCCTGTCTACCTCCGGGTCGATCTCATTGACCCTCGGTAGGGGATGCATAACGGAGATATCTGATTTTGCCTGCTTGAGAAGCTTTGTGTCTATTCTGTAAGAGCCAGAAACCTTCGCATATTCAGTCGGATCAGCGAATCTTTCCTTCTGTATCCTTGTGACATACAATATATCTGCATCACTGATTGCTTCCTCCAGACTGTGAGCGTAGTTTGGTTTCACCCCCATAGACTCTATCTGGTTAATTACATCCCGGGGCATCTCCAGTGAGGAGGGAGCGACCAGAGTAAGATTTGCGCCAAACATTGCGAGTGCCTCAGCGAGGGAGTGGACTGTCCTTCCGAATTTCAGGTCTCCTAGAAGCACAATATTAAGACCTTCAAGCTTTCCCTTTGCCTCCAGCATTGTATAGAGGTCCAGAACAGTCTGTGTGGGATGCTGACCTGCGCCATCCCCTGCATTAATCACTGGCTTTTCACTCAGGTCAGCGGCAAGACGGGCAGCTCCCTCAAGTGGATGTCTTATCACCAGTATATCAGCGTACGACTCAGTGACGCGTATGGTGTCTGAGAAATTTTCACCCTTTTCAATGGATGTTCCTGCAGTAGAGGAAAAACCCATTGTTGCACCTCCCAGTCTGAGCATCGCAGCCTCAAAGGAAAGTTTTGTGCGTGTGGACGGTTCATAGAACAGTGTGCCAAGTATCTTGCCAGACATCACATTTGTCTTCTTTTCTCCTCTTGCATATGGAACCATCTTTGCTGCGTTCCTCATTATTTCATTTATCTGTTCCTTTGTAAAATCCCGGATGGAAACAAAATCTGAAAAGGCGGGCTTTCCCATAAGCACCGCTAAAAGTCAATGCATGTAAGTATTAAATTATGTTGAATGGAATGGCTATGGAAAACTATTAGGAAGCAGAAAGGCTCGCTGGATTTAATGATTACACCGGAAAGCAGGTACTGCCTTGCTAGAACTGGAATGGCTGTTATTGGCGAAAAGGAGTTCAGAATACCTGCTATTCTGTATGCCACAGAGGAGGAGGGGTTTGTCCCCAAAATAGGAGTGGAGGGGGCAGATTTCAAGGCGCCATTGAACCCATTAACCCATGCAGCCGGGCCCACTAGCGAGTTCCTTCCGTCCTATATGCGTTACTCCTCACTTATGAAAAATGCTGCTGCAGCGCATGTAATTGACAGCCACGGCAGTACCGTTGCCTGCCACACGGCTGGCAATGAAATAGTGAGGGAGATAGAGAAATATGCCGCCCAGGCAGAACTGTTATTGATAGGCAGTGCTGCAGAGCTGAGCCATGACCCATATGAGCTTGCCACTACCCTGGTAAAGGCCAGAGTTGCCGCAGGATTCAGAAAACTACTTTATGTTCCTGGAGTTGCCAACCCTCAGAATCTTGCACTCCTGATTTATGCAGGATGTGATATAACCGATTCTCTAAATGCACAGCTCATGGGGGCAAGGGGGCTCGCCTTTGTAAATGGGGATATTTACAGAGAAGAGGTGCTCCGCAATGGCGTATGTAGCTGTCCCTCCTGCTCCAAGGGCGTAAATGCAGAACTGCACAATCTCTTTGAACTGCGCTCTGAACTCAACCGCTGTGTACAGGCTTTGAAAGAGCACTGCTTCAGAGAGTATGTTGAAAGAATGGCTGGAGCATCGGCATGGAACAATGAGTTCTTGAGATATCTGGACTCAGAAATGCTTCTGGAGCAGGAAGCTACCGCGCCAAATGCGGGCGGGGTTATGAAATGTATCACCGAGCATTCATTCAGAAGGGCTGAGATAATGAGATATGTTATGCGCATAAAGGAACGATACGCCCCTCCACCACTTGAAGTACTCCTGCTTGTCCCCTGCTCAATGAGAAAACCTTATTTCAAGTCCCGTTCGCACAGATTGTTTGAAAGCGCAATAGTGGCATCCGGGAGAGCAGATGCTGTCCACACAGTGGTCATTACATCCCCCCTTGGCATTGTTCCCGAGGAACTGGAGACTGCCTTTCCATCTGCAAACTACGATATACCTGTAACTGGACAGTGGACACTTGATGAGCAGCATAGATCTCTTTCACTGCTGGAATTGCTCCTTAAAAAGGGGAATTACAGGCTAATTATCTCTCATCTTGAGGATGAAAGAGAATTTGTCAATAAGATGCTGAGAGATACAGGCGTTGATTTCATAGATACATCAGGGGGAAGGACTAGAGGAGAGTCATCGTTGAGGAGACTCACAGAGGCACTGCAGTCAGCTGACTACAGGGGGCTTAAGAAGCAGCGCAGGTTATCCATTTTCTTGAGCAATATTGCTGCCTATCAGTTAGGGGAAGGAGGCAGGGCATTGATTGAGGGGGCGGAATGCAGGGGAAGATACCCGGACATCAGGATCATAGCTGAAGGGGCTCAGATAGGGATGCTCACTTCCGCAAGGGGGGTTATTTCGCTAACACTGAAAGGGGCGGAGAGGATAGCGCATGTGGAAGGGTACACAGTATGGAAACAGGATTTCCCGCTAAAGGGAAATCTGTTTGCTGCTGGCGTGGAGCATGCAGGAGGCGATATAAGGGAGGGGGATGAAGTTATAGTGCGCGATGCTGCTGGCATAGCAGCAGTGGGCGTCGCGGCTATGTCTTCAAGGGAGATGAATGAGAGAGGCAGGGGGCTTGCAGTAAACGTCAGACACCGCCGCCCGGTCTAATTTTCGGTTCACCCCCGAGCATCTCTTTATATAAACATACGGAGCTATTACATCCAATGTCCGCTTCCAAGGCAATCCAGAAGGAAAAGAGGCTCGAAGACATACCAGGTATTGGTCCTGCTACAGCTGAAAAGCTAAGAGAGGCGGGTTACGACGATCTGATGTCAATAGCTGTCGAGAGCCCGAAGGCGCTTGCAGAAATATGCGAAATAGGTGAGTCCACAGCGGCAAAGATAATCAATGCGGCGAAGGAGCTCATAGATATAGGCGGTTTCGAAAGCGGGGAGGCTATACTGGAGCGTAGAAGGAATATAGCAAGGCTAACAACTGGTTCAAAGGCGCTTGATGAGCTTATAGGCGGAGGGCTTGAAACACAGGCCATAACGGAGTTCTATGGAGAATTCGGAAGCGGGAAGACACAGATTGCACATCAGGCGGCAGTGAACGCAACCTTGCCTGAAGAAAGGGGGGGCCTGAACGGCGAAGTGCTCATGATAGATACTGAGAACACATTCAGGCCAGAGAGGATAGTGCAGATGGCAACTGCCCTCGACCTGAATCCTCAGGAAACGCTCAAGAAGATACATGTCGCCAGGGCATTCAATTCAGCGCATCAGATGCTTCTGGTTGAAAAGGCAAATGAGCTTGCCAGGGAAAAGCCGATCAGACTTCTAATAGTTGATTCTCTGACAGCCCATTTCAGGGCTGAATATGTGGGCAGGGGAACGCTTGCAGAGAGACAGCAGGCACTGAATAAGCACATGCATGAACTCCTTCGTTTCGGCGATGTGCATAATGCAGTGATACTCTGCACAAATCAGGTTGCTGCAAAACCAGATGCATTTTTTGGCGACCCGACCAGGCCCATAGGTGGCCACATAGTGGGGCATACTGCCACATATAGGATATATCTCAGGAAAAGCAAGGCCGGAAAGCGCATCGCAAGGCTTGTGGATTCCCCCAGCTTGCCAGAAGCAGAATGTGTCATAAGTGTAACTGAGGAAGGCATCAGGGACTGATGGCCGGGCAAAAGATACTGCTGGAGCTTACACTCGAGCATCCAGAATTTGCTCGAGCTGAGGCAGAGGCAGTCAGTATCTCCCTCGAGGATAAGTGCAACAGAATTGATGAACGGCTGATGCTTATCGAATCTCACAAAGGATGGGAGATATATGCAAAGAGGCTTGCATTCACCAGATGCATCTCCGAATATATAGGGGCCTTTGAAAGCATTGATGATCTTTCGAGGCATATCGAAGACCTTTATCTGGAAGGAAAAAGATGCGCAGTCCGAGTAATAGCGCGAGGGGAACTCAGGAAGAGTGTGCCTGAACTGGAGAGACAGATTGGCAGTCATGTATCCAGGAAGGCGAAGATTGACCTGCAGAACCCTGAGGTAGAGATAAGGATATATGCGGGGCAGAAATGGATAGCTGCCAGAAAAATTGCTGAGGTGGAGAGAAGTTCATTTGACAGAAGACACTCAAGGCACAGGGCATTTTCAATGCCAATCTCGCTTCATCCTAAATATGCAAGAGGGCTGCTAAACCTCTGTCAGGTCGGTGAGGGAAAACGGGTCCTTGACCCGTTTGCTGGTACGGGGGGTATTTTGATAGAGGCTGTCCTGCTCGGAGCATATGCTGTGGGAAGCGATATTGATGAACGTATGGTCAGTGGAATAATGAAGAATATGGAACAGCTTCAACTCACTGACGGTTGGGAGGTTCACAGACTCGATGTCAGAGATATAAGAAGACTTGGCGAGTTTGATGCTGTGGTTACAGACCCTCCCTATGGCCGCTCTTCGCCAGGAACAAGAGACCTTGAGGAACTTTACATCGAAGCGATGAGTTCCATGATAGATGTCCTCAAGCCAGGTGGTATGCTCGGCATAGTCGTCCCTGACAGAAAACTTCTCACTGGAACAGATGATCTTGAACTGCTCTATTCCTTTTCGCAGAGAGTCCACAGATCACTGTGCAGAAACTACCTTGTCTTCAGGCTTCAGAGATAGGAGACCTCAACAGTCACAGTCCTGGTTATACTTCCTTCCCTGGCAACAAAGACAAGTGGATATGTGCCTGGCTGTGTCAGAAATCTCGTCGGTGCAACACTCACAGATACATTGACTGTTTCCCCCACCTTCAGTTTCAGCAGAGCATAGGAGCCATTTAAACCACCCATCGTCTGGAAGGCAGAAACAAAGTAAGCGTCCGGCATCTGACTCAGATTTATTGTTTCCAGAGTATTCCCCTGGTTACTGATGGAGATCATGAGCTGACCAGTGCTTGTAGAATTTGGGATCGAAATATTCTGAGGCGTGGCAGTCATAGAATAGGAAAGATTGGCAGGCACAGATGTAACTGGGAAGGGAGTAAAGGTCACAAGAAACATTGCTGCTGCAATAGCACCTAGCATCTTCCTGTTAAGTTTGAGTTTCGTGACATCGTTTAAGGGGGGAGGATGCCTGAAGCCAACAAGAAGGACGAAGAGCGCCATCAAAAGCCAGCTTTCAAAGCCGAAGGAGAGAATGACCATTGCAAGAAGTGTTGCCCATCCAAGATACTTTGAGCTTTCTCCAAGCAACGCACGCGCGACATGCCCCCCATCCAGCTGTCCTGCCGGAAGCAGATTCAGGGCTGTGGCGAAGAACCCCACCCAGGCTGCGAAGGCAGTTGGGAATATGGAGGTTGATGAGGGAAAACGGAAAAGGGAGAGTATAAGACTGTAGAGGAAGGGGACTGAAAAGACTTCTGCGCCCGGTGGAAGGATCTGCGGAGGAACCGGGTTCATCTGCGTAAGAATGAAACCCACTACTGCCACAGGTATGGTGACAAGAAAGCCTGCAATCGGACCTGCGATGCCTATCTCCAGTAAAGCGCGCCTGCTTGGAAATGGATCTCTTATGGATATAAATGCTCCCAGCGTTCCTATTGGAGGGATGGATGGCAGAAAATAAGGAAGGGAGGCGTTGACATGATGCCTCTTTGCGACAACATAATGCCCCATTTCATGCGTGCCAAGTATGAGCATTACAGGGACAACAAAGAAGACTATGCCATTCAGTATGTTGCTCAGCGTGAAGATGGAGCTCTCTTCATAATACCCCGCCCAGAGAAATGCGCCTGTGACTGTTGTGGATATGAGAGTAAGTACAAGCAGAACAATGTTTGGAATATTCCCCTTTTTTCCGATTGGTTTCCTCTTTCCCACTGTGATTGTCATCTCCCCCCCATGCCTCTGAAGGAAGGGGATGTAATTCTGAGGGACAAGCACCTTTCTTACTTCATCGAAATCCTGCTCCAGTGTATCTGGATTGGCAGAGATGAAGAAGATCACAGCATCGTAGGTCACCCTGATATCATAAATGCTGAAGCGTGAAGATATTACTGATTTAAGGCGTTCTATCTCTTCCCCTATTGTGGAGGGCGACCTGTAGGTACCATTCACGGATTTAACACTGAAGCACAAGTAGTTAAGTATTATGCCAGGAGTGTGCAAGAAAATTTTAATATGCAAGCATTCAGCAGTAGGCCGGGAAAAGAGAAGAGATGAACCCTTACATTCAGCTGATGAGATATAGGAACTGCATCATGTCATCTGTCGCGGTCGCCATAGGTGCACTTGCGGCTTCTGGCAGGTCCTTTCCCTCACACATACTCTCAGCCGTAATCGCGATGGTTGTGGTTTTTCTCTTCACAGGAGCAGGAAATACGCTTAACGATGTGCTGGATGTTGATATAGACAGGAGAGTGCATCAGGAAAGGCCAATACCGTCAGGAAAGGTGAGTTTAAAAGCGTCCAGTATATTTGCTTCATCACTCTTTGCAGCAGCTGTTCTTCTCTCCATTCCACTTGGTCTTTATCCTGTGACTGTCGTCCTCGTCTCCCTTGCTGTAATACTTCTCTATGAATTCTCGTTGAAATCAAAGGGGCTTCCAGGCAATCTTTCAATAGCATGGCTCACTGCCTCCCTCTTTCTCTTTGGCGCCATATCAGTCGGCAACGTTCTCTCCATCTGGGCATTCTTTCTCACTTCCTTCCTTGCGACTGCAGGCAGGGAGATAATGAAGGATATTGAGGACGTCGAAGGAGACAGAGGGAGAAGGAGAACACTGCCCATGATAATTGGCAATAAGGGGGCGATGGCTGCTGCATCCATATCTATTGCAGGTGCCATCGCAATAAGCCCCTTTCCATATCTGCTTCATCAATTCAAGCTTCCATACCTCATCACAGTTCTTGTTGCAGATGCAATATTCGTTCGGGCAGCCCTTATACAGAGGAAGGATGAAACAGTGGCACAGACAACTTCAAAAGTAGCTATGTATGTGGCTATACTTGCTTTCCTGGTCGGAGCGGTGAGCGCTTGAAAAGGAATGTGATGGAATACATAAGAGAAAGGTTGAAGCACGGAAAGCTTCACATGACGCTCATAGATCCTGAAAAGCAGTCTCCAGCCAGGGCTGCTGAGATTGCATCCTTCGCTGAAAGGAGTGGTAGTGCTGCTATAATGGTCGGTGGCTCGACAGGTGTGGACATGGAGAACACAGAGGCCACCTTAAGAGCTATGAAGAAAGTTGTGAATATACCGCTCATCTGTTTTCCCTCCAGTGCTGCATCGCTCACAAGCAGTTTTGATGCTGTCTTTTTTCTTTCCATGATGAATTCGACTGCCCCTGAACATATTACAGGCGAGCAGGCTGCCGGTGCATTGCTTGTGAAGAAGCTGGGAATAGAGCCCATTGGCATGGGGTATATCATTGTGGAGCCAGGGATGAGAGTTGGAGAGGTTGGTAGGGCAGACCCTGTAAGGAGGAATGATATAGCAAGGGCAGTGGGATACAGTCTTGCGGCGGAATACTTCGGCATGCATCTAGTCTATCTTGAAGCTGGAAGCGGTGCACCTTTCCATGTTCCTGAAGAAATGATACGCTCTGTGAAAAGAGAGATATCAATACCTCTTATTGTAGGAGGAGGCATCAGAACAGCGGAAGCTGCTAGAAGAGTGGCTGAAAGCGGAGCAGATATAATAGTTACTGGAACGATAGCTGAGGAGGACAGCTCTCTGAGATCGCTTGCGGAGATCGTTGCATCCATCACAGGAAGATCTCATTATACTCATTAAAGCGAGAGAAGCATCTCGTGTATTTCAGTGCTACCGGATAGCTCTGGGTGAAATGTAAGCGCTAGCAGATTACCCTGCCTTGCCATTGCAATCTTAGAATCTATCTTTGAGAGCGGCCTGCAGTTTCCCCACGTCTCTATAATTGCAGGAGCCCTGATAAAAACGCCCATGAACGGATGGTCGAGACCCTCAATAGTGAGGTCGGCTTCGAAGGATTCCCTCTGTCTTCCAAAATAGTTCCTGTCAACCTTCATATCCATGAGGCTGAGAAGCTTTGTCTTTGTCTTTTCAACCTGCTCATCACCCTGCTTTGCAAGCAAAATACATCCCGCACATGTACCCATCACTGGCATTCCTTCTTCTGCCCTCTTCTGAATAAGATCAAAGAGACCTGCACGCTGCATGAGCTTTGAAATGGTTGTGCTCTCTCCTCCTGGGATCACCAGCACGTCAACCTGTTCGAGATCCTCTTTCCTCCTTACAAGCACTGTGCTGCCAGATATTTTCAGATTTTTCATTGCCCTTTCGAGTGCATCGATATGTTCAGAAACGTCGCCCTGGACTGCAATAACTCCTGCCTTCATTCAACCGTTCAATTACATCTGCACCATTAATTCCTTTTGCATATGACAAAAGCTTTTTACACTGATTCAAAGTGCATATCCCCCGTAATACGGTGCATTGAACATGCAAAGAGAATGCACATTTTGCTCCATCATTGAAGGAAAGCTTCCATGCTTTAAGGTGTATGAGGACGAGGATACAGTAGCATTCCTGGATATCAATCCAATTGTTCCAGGGCATACCCTTTTAATGCCCAGAAGACACATCCCCTCACTTGTAGAGATGCCCGAGGCCTTGCTTGGAAAGGTCTTCAAATCGGCAAAGCTGATCGGCAAGGCTTTCTATTCCATGAATTACACAGGCGTCAATTACCTCATTAACGAGGGTAGTGACGCTGGACAGATAATATTTCATTTACACTGTCACATAATACCAAGAAGGGGAGAGGATGGTGTTAATCTGCGTATGGGTAGAATGAGACTTTCTTCGCAGGAAATGGAGGAAGTTGCCAGAAGAATAAATGAGACAATCATGAGATCAAAGTAGAGCAGAGCTCAGTATTCACATGCTTCAACTGAAAGGATAGGCGGAAGTCCATCAGCCACCTTGAACCATAGCTCCTCTCCGCATTCAGAGGCATATATTTGCCCTGTGGTTGTGCCGAAGTAGATAAACGATCTATCCATATTATCTGTCTTCATACCATCTCTGAGCACGTTGTAGTAGGAAATCCTGGGCAGGCCGTCTGCAATGCGATCCCATGTGCCTCCCCTGTCATGGCTTTTCCAAACGCTGAACTGGTCGCCAGGTGGAGGCCTGCAGTCGCCACCCCGCAGCGGTGCCACATAAACTATATCCTCCCTCCCGACCCTTGCTGTAGCGACTGGAAAACCAAAATCAGAGGGGGGCCCGCTTGATATATCACTCCACTGTTCACCTTCATCGTCGCTCCTGTAAACACCGCAGTGGTTTTGCTGAAACAATGTTCCATCTTCTGTGACTGCTATCTTGTGAACACATTGACCAAATACCGGGTATTTCTCAGTAAGGAAATCTGCCCTCACGCCTTTATTCCGGAATTCCCAGCTCCTCCCTCCATCGCATGTGAAAAGAGTACCAACGGCTGATATAGCCACATGCATCTTCCACGGATCCTTATGTGTAATCACTGTATGAAAACATAGACCTCCAAAACCAGGCTGCCACTTGCTCCTGGTTTCATGCCTGGCAAGAGCTGCATTAACCTTCCAGCTAATTCCCTGGTCTTCGCTTTTGAAAAGGCAGGCTGGCTGGACACCTGCATAAATTGTCCCATCAGATGACGCGTGCAGCTGCCAGATGTTCTCCACCGAAAGACCGTACTTCCTTGGGAAGGAAGGAGGAGAAGGTGAATAGTTCCATGTATCACCAGCGTCTCTGGATATTGCAACCAGACAGCCAAACTGATTTTTCTTTACGCTGGCAAATACATTTCCACTATTTCTGTCGAATATGGCGTGATATACTGCTGCCCCTGGAAAATAGGGACCGGTCATCTTCCACTTCATTCTTCTGCTATTTGACCTGAAAACAAAGAGGCCCTTGGATGTTCCAGCGAGGAGTAGGGCTCCGTTTCCCCTAATCATAACTGCTCCCGCCTGCAATGGATGGAAGAATGAGTATCTCCTTTGCTCGAATGATGTTTGCCTGTTCCCTTCCCAATTCCCTTATGTCTATACCATCAGCAAATATATTGACAAATTCCCTTACCCTGCCAGTATCATCAGCAATCATTCCAGCGAGAGAGGGAAACTTCTCCTCTATGACTGAAATCAGTTCTTTCACTGTCCTTACACTGTTGATATGAAAGTCAGATTTTCCCCCTGCAAATTCCGAAAGTTGTCCTGATATTTTGATACAAATCATGAATACAGCGTTGCAGTATTACCCTTTGAATACATAAAAGTGCTTTCAATGATAAAATATGCCTTCCTTGATATGAGCTGTAAGAAAGAGTTGGAATAGAGAATAATTACTGACCGATCTTTATATCGCTCTGCTTCAGAATACCATCGAGATAGGTATTGCACTTGGCTATTTTGACGTGTATCTCATTTCCGGGCTCAACATAGCGGTTGCCTTTGACTACGAAAGTCTCATCCCCCACAGCACAGTAGAGATAGTGGGTATCGCCGATAGTATCAACGCTTGCAACAGTAGCCCTGATTCCTCCGTCTGCGCTTATCTCCGACCACTCTGGTCTGAAGCCAAGCTTGTATCCCTTGTATTTACCGTCAAACAGCTCACCCGAGATATAATTCATTGGATAATTTCCAATGAAGTCACCAACCCAGACAGTCCTGGGATGATTGTATAACTCACTGTACTCTGCAATCTGTTCAAACCTTCCTAGGTGCAACACCGCAACCCTGCTTGCCATATTAGCTATTTCAGCCTGGTCATGAGTGACATACACAAAAGTTTGTTTAAGCTGCTGCTGTATCTTCCTTAGCTCCTCCCTGGCGCGGAAGCGAATCCTTGCATCCAGATTACTCAATGGTTCATCTAGAAGGAAGATTGCAGGATCCCTGACAAGGGCTCTCGCGAGTGCAGTTCTCTGTTTCTGACCACCACTGATCTTCGTGACGTTCTTGTCCAGTATCTCATATATACCCAGCTTGGTAGCAACGTCTACTACTTTTGCGCGTATCTTGCTCTTCGGAAAATGACGCATCTTGAGTGGGAAAGCTATGTTCTCATAGACAGTCATGTTTGGGTAGAGTGCATAACTCTGGAAAACCACAGCGAGATTTCTCCTGTTTGGCGGGAGGTCTGTGACGTCCTTTCCATCGATGAATATCCTGCCCTCATCTGGTTCTTCAACACCTATAATTATCTTCAGCAGTGTTGACTTACCTGCACCTGATGGACCGAGCACCGCGAAAAATTCATTTTCATAGACAGTCAGATCTATGCTATCGAGAACGACGGTCCTTCCATAAGACTTGGATATTCCCTTGAGTTCAAGCTTTGGATTTTCAGACAAACTTGCATCACCCTATCCGTTAATACCACCCTGCAGTAGCTCACCTCTGAGAAATCTGGAAAGTATAACGACAAGAACAACGACTGGAACAGTCACGAGAATTGAGAATGCGGATGCGTCCAGTATACTTCCCCGTGTGATATAGATGTATATCAATATTGGAAGCGTCGGCTTGGCAGGAGAGAGAAATACTGCAAATGTGAACTCATCCCAGGATAGCATCCAGGACAGCAGAAACGTTGCAGCCACCCCTGCCTTCGCAAGTGGCACGATTATAGTAAATATTGTCCTGAAGAGGCCAGCACCATCAACCCTTGCCTGATTTATCAGATCCTTTGGTACTGATTGAAATGCACCAAGGAGGAAAAAGACAGAAAGCGGAAGAACAATTAGCTCCTGGGCAAGCGCAAGCGCGATGGGCGTTTCACTCAGCCCCAGCTTCAGGAATGTCACACTGATTGGAATAGCTATTGTGATTGACGGCAGCATGTTGGCAAAGAAAAGCAGGGTTGAGATACTGTTCGCAATTTTAGGATGCAGTCTGCTGAGACCGTAGGCCGCAGGAACTCCAATGAGCAGAGCGAGCCCTGCTACTATAAAGGCGACCTCCAGGCTCTTTGTGAATGCGGCAAAAATCTCAGGAATAGCGAATGCCCCGAGTAAGGAAGAAAGTGTAAAACCAGATGGATAAAGTGTTGGATGAAGCGAAGCTACCGGCGTGTGGATGGGAGGTGTGAAAGCGATGAGAATCAAAACATAAAGAGGAAAGAACGTATATATCATTATTATTGCGAAAACTATATAGAAACTAATGCGTGTGAGGCTTCTGTTGATCATCTAGACTGGCTCCTGCTTCTGTATACCGTTACTATAATTGCAAAGACAACTATGAAACCAAGCAGAACAACAGATGCCGCATATGAAAGACCCAGGAAAGTCTCCGAATAAAGACCATACGCCAGCGTGGTCAGAAGTACATGAGGGAACAGCACCAACGCCATCGCAAATATATTGAATTCGCTTATTCCACGGATTATCATTGCTATTGCTATATAGGATGAGAGATTGGGAATCGTAATGCGGAAGAACCTTGAAAAGGGGCCGGCACCGTCAACCTTCGCCGCCGCATAAATCTCAGGCGGTATTGTGCTCATGCCCGCTGTAAGAATAAGAGCGACAATGGGTGTATTCTTCCATGAATCTGAGATTATAAGGGCAAGCACATTGAGCCAGTAATTGTGGTAGGCCGTCCAGCCAACCGGCTTAAGGCCAAATATTTCAAGTAAGGAATCGGCATATCCTCCAGGTGTCACAAAAACGTTGCTGAATGCATAAACAGCGACTATTGTTGCAACTGAAAATGGGATAAGCACGCTCACCTGAAAGAACTGTTTCCCTCTGAATTCCTTTGTGAGAATAGTTGCAATAACCATCGCAATGAAGAATTGAAGGGCAAGTGCGCATATGGTGACAATGACTGTATTGTATATTGCATTGTAAGCACCAAAGCTCACAAGTTCCTTGTAGTTAGTCAGTACATAATGTCTGTTAGGCGTCTGGAAGCTCTGATAAACTGCTTCTGCAGAAGGATAGAAGGATAGCGCTGTAACGTAAACTATTGCAGGAAGAACAAGCAATATGTTCGTGTACTGCTCCTTCCATTTCAGGACAGCATACCTCCACCAAAAATGAAGTTAAGAGGATTAATGAATTACCAATACTTACACTGTTATAGGCTGGTACCCACCAGCCTCATATGTGTTGGCCACAGTCGTATTGTAATTTGTCTGCAGATATGTGTACATTTCTGAGTTGTAGGAGCTGAGTATGCTGGGTATCTGACTGAAGTTGACATGGTTAACTATTATCTCATAGAACGCCTTGCTCGCATAGGCATTCCATATTGTAATCCAAGGCGTTGGATTCCTCAGGAAAACGCCCTCAGTAATTGCCTGCTGAAGTGCGCTTCCGACAACAGAGAAGGATGCTGGCAGGTTCTGGTACGCAGCCGAGTTCACGGCCACCCAAGAAAGGTTAAGCAATGTTTCCCTCTGTGCCTGAGCACTCAGCAGAAATTTTGCGAGTGTCTCTATTGCGGAAAGATGTGTTGCACCCTTGGGAATAACAAGTACATCGCCGCCGAGCAGGTGATAGTCATTTGCCGGACCTGCAGGACCTGGATATACTCCGAGTGTTGAATTTGTCATCTTGTAAGTGGAGTTGGTCAGCAGGCCGTAGATATATGGCCATTGATAGTCGAGTATGGAATAAGTTCCGCTTGCCAGACCAGAGTAACTTCCCCAGTATCCCGATGTGTACTGCGGATTGAAATAGGCACTGAGGTTGTAAAGGTATTCCCACGCAGCTATATCTCCGCTGTCATTGAAGACAAAGGGATTCCCACCGAATTGAACCATCCACTGATACAGCTCTGTTCCAGTGCTTGCGCCAGTGTGACCTCCAGTCAGGCCAGCGCCCTGGAACATTACTGGACCGGTCCCCGTTTTATTGTATATCATCTGTGCATCCTGAAGCAGCTGGGCATCATTGGCCGGAGGTGATGAGATACCAGCCTGAGCGAAAACTGCTTTGTTATACCACACAAGAGGTATGTTCGACCTGAATGGAATGAAATAGGTGGCATGAAAAACAGTGTTCTCATAATTTATCATTTTGACAGCACTCGGTATTAAGCCACTAGGAAGTATATTATTGATCATTGGTGCAAGATTCATTATGTACGGCCCACCTGCGCCATAGATGACTTCTCCTACTGCTAGATTGTCCAGACCTACAAGCGAAGCGCCCACATCGTTGCTTTGAACCAGCGTTACAATTTCCTGCGGTGGTTGTCCAGACGGCAGATTCACAAAATTCACAGTTATGTTGGGATACAGTCTCTCAAACTGTGGTATCAGTGTGTTCTGGAAATAGCTTGACTCGCTGGGCGCAAGGCTTTCATAGAAGGTAACCGCAACCTTCGATGATGAAGTCTTGGTCGTTGTCGTTGTATGTGCAACGTAACCCGCAGCGAAGAAAACGATGGCTACAACAATTATAGCGGCTATCCACACAAAAGGCCTCTTACGTTCCTCCCCCTGCATAATTAACCTTATTGGCTTCATCCTATTTATTATTTTCAGGTAGACATTGTCAATACTGATAAATATATATAAATAATGAATGGATAAATTATCCGATTCGGAAGGGGCGAGAAGGCAAAACAGATGGTTTGAGGTATAATGTTTCGAAAAACAATTCTCGCTCTGAACGGCGTTATGAATCAAATCGGAAGTAAACTGCTTCGTCTGTCAGCACCTTTAAACACACGCGGGAAGAATATCCCGACTCCCGGATTTGAACCGGGGACCTGCTGATTTCAGCGGCCGATCGGCTATGCCGATAACAGAACTACAGTCAGCCGCTCTACCAGTCTGAGCTAAGTCGGGGTGAACGACAGGCGAGTAATTATGCACTCTATTTAAAGCATTTTGCAGAAATTTAAGAGCATCTTGACGTAGCAAGGTCAGGAACATTATTTCACAGGAGCGAAATTAGCAGAATAACGGATCTTATGTTAAAAGAAATTAAGCAATTGTCGAAATCACAGCACTTTGCATTTTTCTAATCTCCAAAACGATGAGTGAATTATTAAATAATGCATCGATGTTATGTCTGTCAAAAGAGGTCTAAACGACATACAGGTGATGCCACGGAAGAGGACACAAAGGAGCTCGAGAAGGTCACCATACGGCTGCCGCAGAGATATCTCGAAGCACTCGACCTTCTCGTTCAGGCAGACGACTTTCCCTCCAGATCAGAGGCCATAAGAGCAGCTGTGAGAGACATGATATACGCCAGGGTGGATTTAGTTACAGATAAACTTAAAAAGATAGCCGAAACCCAGAGATCTCTTGTGGAGCTTGAGGAGCTCAAGAAGAAATTCCTCAGCAAGTAGGGTGGAGGATAAATAAAGTTACGGGCCAGAAGGGATGGGATGCGCTCTAAAAAATAATTATCAACTCCCCCTCTTCCTTTTTTTTAACTTGTATTTGAAGAAACTTTGCTTGAAAAATTCAGGCTTACTGGCATTCTATAAACGAAGTGTTAGCAGGGAACAGAGTTGCTGATACAAGGTGTGTAAACACAGAACTGAATTGATAGAATTTGGAATGAGACTGCAAAAGCTGAAAAAGGAATTCGCTGACCCTGCCTGGATAATGTCAGCCGATGTACCCTAAATCCTCAGGGCGCTCACTGCGTGGTTCCTGCAACTGCTGCGATTCAAAGTCCCTCAGCCTCGCTGTGATCTGATCTATCTGCTGTGCCTTGTGTCTCAGGGCTTCATAATCTATCTTCACATTCAGAACCTTAACAAGTACGTTGAGAACAACCTCTGCTGCCCTCGGATCAACGAAATAACCTGAGGTTTCACCCATAAGACAGACGCTGCGCATTCCATAGCGCTTGCCAAGGCCGAGCAATAGACCACTTGCACCCACAATTCCACTGCCTGGCTCTCCCTTCGCGAAAACTACACCAAGCGCCTTCATTTCCTCCACAAGCTCTGCATCCGTTGCCGCGCCGAGAACCCTTGGCTTTTCAACCATCTTACCCACGCCGTATCCACCGAGTGTAAAAATACGTTTGACGCCCAATTCGCTCGCAATGCCGAGCATTCTGTCCGAGAGCATGTACTGGCCCTCAGGTGAAATACCCTGATAGTCTCCAACGAGGAAGACCAGATCGTTTTCACCCTCCTTTCTTTTAACATAATAGAGCTCGTTGGATACGAGCCTTATCAGGCCGTCATCCAGAACGAGTACCTGGGGAGGAAAATACTTTGAGATTATCTCTGCAAACTTAGTGGCATGGAGCTGCTCTATTAGATGCTCCGCAGCCAGCTTTCCAACATTGCCAACGCCCGGGAGTCCTTCTATGAATATAGGATCCCTTAGAACAGGCTTTTCAAGGAAGATAACTTCAATGTCCTGCATTATCTGATCCCTCTTCTTTCGCCTTCTCCATAAGTGCTCTTCTGTATTTAGCATATCTGTCATCTGGTGAATAGCGCGGCGGTGCCGTGAACCTCGTTGTCTCCCCATCCCTGGGACATATTGTGGAAAGGGTGTATGAACCACATTTAGGACACCGGAGTATGATTGTCTTCAACTCCGCTCCTCTCTTGTGAATTTACCTGTGCCACCGAGTTTTGTAATGACCTTTATTACTTTCTCGGAACTCTTCTTCAGCTCTTCCTCAGCCTTCCTGTAGTCCGGTGCGGTCACGACCATTCTGTATTTGGGCGCACCAAGGTACTGTATCTCAACCTTAAAGTCTTCACCCCTGGCCTCCCCTTCAAGCAATGACTTCTTGATATCTTCGATTCCATCAGGCTTCGGCGATGTGATTTCGAGTAGACCAGATACCTTGACTTCGGCGGCTGCGATATTCTCCTTCGCAACTTCAACAAAGGTCTCCACCCAATCACCCGAAAAGCCTGCCTTCTTAAGCGCATTCTTATCAGAAGATGCGGCCTCAAATGCAGCATAGAGTGTTCCAAACTGTTCTATCAGCTTCAATCCTGTCTCCTGGAAAAATGTGCCTGGATCCAGAGAGCGCCTCTCAGCAACTATGTCAAGCAGTTTCCGGGCCTTGTTCTCATTCTTCCACTGCTGTATCTTTTCTCTTCTCTGATGTTCATTAACCTGCTTGAGACTTAGATTGATATGCCCCTTTGTTCTGTCTACTTCAATAACCTTGCAGACTATTTTTTGACCTTCTTTGACATAGTCTCTGATATATTTTACCCAGCCTGTGGCGATCTCCGCAATATGTATGAATCCTTCCTTTCCACCGTACTCATCCAGAGAGACAAACGCACCGAAATTCTTCACATTCTGGACGGTGCAGACGACAAGTTCACCTTCCTCTGGATAATCAGGAGTTTGCTGCATCTTCAACCGGCCTCATCTGTGACGTTCTGAATTTTGCCTTGCCACCAGTTGGAGAGGCTATTGTGGCGCCACAAATGCGGCATGTAACAGTCGTTGTTGCTCTTTCGAAGACAATCTGCTCTGAACTGCAGTCTGCACATTTTACAAGCAAAAATCTTGCCCTCTCCTTCATCACCATCACTCCACGAGTTCAAATTTCCTTGCCCTGAAACCTGGGATTGGATATGCCTTCTTACAGGTCTTGCATCTTAGCCTCAGTGCAACACGTTTGGTGGGCTTCTCTCTTCCTTCTGGTTTTGGTCTTGGGAAGCCTCCATATCCGCTAGTGGCTCTTCTGAATCTTCTCTGCCCCTGGCGGAGCTCTGAGACCTTTCTCTTCCTCACACGCTCAACGTCATGTGGAGTGTGCTGTGTGCAGAACGGACAGTAAGCGTTTATCACCTTTGGCATCTTCAATTAAGACAACTCCATTGAAATCAGTTACCAACTGATATAAAAATTCTTTTCTCTCAGCCGAAAATCAGTTAAAAGTTGTAAGATCGTGTGAATATAGAAAGCAATTTATATCCGCACTTCCTTAAATGTCACTGAATTCTATGCCTTCCCGAGGTTTCACTAAACAGGATGAGATGCTGGTGGAATTCCTGATAAACACAGGCATGCCAAAGAACATGGCCAAGACGCTTGTTTTTCTTAAAAAAAGGGATGAAACAACCTCTGTGGAAATCGAGACTTCAACAGCCCTCAGGCAGCCAGAAGTTTCTATAGCGATGCAGGAACTCAGAAGAAGAAAGTGGGTTACTAAAAGAGATATAAAAAAGGAGGGAAAGGGCAGACCTGTGCACTCATATAAGCTCGCAGTTCCCTTTGAAAGTATAATAAAACAGATAGAAGAGGAAGAGACAAAGCGTATTGAAAAGATAGAAAATAATTTGAAAAACCTCAAGGAATACGCGCTCAAGTGAGCTTCTCTATCACATGCACCCCGTTTCGGCTTCCCACAATTATTCGTTTGGCAAGGCCGACAAAGATACCATTATCAACAACACCCGGGATATTATTGAGCTCCTCATGTAACTTATGTGGATTCGACAGCGGTCCAAATCTGCAGTCTGCAATGAGATTGCCATTATCAGAGAAATAAAGGGCATTATCGTTACTTCGCAACTTGGGATTGCATCCAAGCGCCTCCAGCTTTCGTAACGTCACTCGAAAACCGAAACGTAAGAGCTCAACTGGCACTGCCTCCTTCTCCCCCAGCATTCTGACACTCTTTTCCTCGTCAACAACTATTATTTCCTCTCTAGTTGCAGATGCCACTATCTTTTCTCTTACAAGAGCGCCTCCCTTCCCCTTTATTAGGTTGAGATGTGCATCGAATTCGTCAGCACCGTCTATTGTCACGTCAATTTCAGGATGCTCATCAAGTGTTGAAAGTTCAAGTCCAAGGCTTCGTGCCTTCGAGGCGCTTGCTTCAGATGTGGGAATGCAGATGAATTTCAGACCATCTCTTGCCATTGCAGCCATCCTCTCTATAGCATATGCTGCTGTCCTGCCAGTGCCAAGACCGACCACATAGCCATCCCTGAGATACTCAGTGGCCTTGAATGCAGCAGCCTTTCTCATTTCCTCTATGGACAGGCTACATCACCGCCTTTATGAGCTTGACAAGCTCTTCGATAACATAGGAGTTTATTTGCTTCCCAGCCGCAGCAGAAGCCCGGCCACTATCACCTATGATACCTTCTGCCATGTACTGTCTTTTCTTCTTCAGCACAATGAATGGAGGCGCCGTGTCCCGTCCAGATGGTCTATCCTGCGTGACGAGTTCCGGAGAGATTGCGAGCATTCTACTGGTCTCTATCATACCGCCATGTCCGTCGTCTTCCGGTATATTTGACGTCCCCCTTAGCTTGTATGCGATTTCATAATCACAGAGTGCAACTATCCTGGCATCTGAGTTTTCAACAACCTCCTCGCATGCAGTCCTTATAGCAGACATGTGCGACTGTGCACCGTGGGACGAGAGGACAACTATCTTCCTGATGCCATTGCGTAGAAGCTCCCTGAGTATGTCCCTTATGAGAAGCCTGAGTGCGTCGAACGAAATTGATATCGTTCCTGGAAAATCGCGAAGAGAAGTTGAAACTCCATATGGAACGGGTGGAAGCACCAGTGCATTCACTCGCTCGGCAATTGCCCGAGCAGTGTATACTGCCTGAATTGTGTCTGAGCCGAGCGGAAGGTGCTTTCCATGCTCTTCAGTTGCACCGACAGGCAGGATGCATATCAAATCCTCCTTTGCTAAACTTTCGAAGCCGGCAAAGCTGAGTGCATCCATCTCAGTCAGTCTATCCCCTCCTTGAAATATTTAGGAGGGGCGTTCCGCATACAGGACATCTGTTCTCCTCGAGCAACGTATTGTTGAGCTTTTTCAGTTCTGCTGATATCTCGCTGATCCTTGAATCATCAATTGTCTTCATACACCTTGGGCAATACATGCGCTTGCATTGCAATACATAATAATATGCTATTCGCATGAAAGAATGTGAAGCTAGCAGCTCTTTATTCAGGTGGAAAGGACTCCTCATTTTCCATATATCTCGCAGAGCTCATGGGGCATTCGGTCACTGATCTTCTCACAGTTGTGCCTGAGAACAGCGAATCGCTGCTTTTCCATACACCGAACCTTGCTTTTGTCCAGGATATAGCTGAAGCAATGGGAAAGAAACATTACAGCGCAGTCGCACAGGAAGGGAAGGAGATGGATGCCCTGCAATATCTAATGGAGGAAGCGGTGAAAAGAGGAATTGAGGGCATAGTGACGGGAGCGGTTCTCTCCGATTTTCAGTTTTTTAGAATAGAAAAGCTCTGCTTTGAACTTGGCATCAAATGCATTTCACCGCTATGGAGGGTGGAACAGTCGCTGCTCATGCAGGAACTCATTGCATCTGGTATACGCGCAGTGGTGATATCTGTTTCAGCCGAAGGCCTGAGCAGTGAACATCTGGGGAGGGAGATAGACAGACAATTCTTAAAGGAGCTCAAAGCACTGCATGAAATGTATGGCATAAACATAAGTGGCGAAGGAGGAGAATATGAAAGCTTCGTGATAGATAGCCCTATGCACAGAAAAATATTGAGCATTGCAGACTACGAAATAATAGAAAAAGGAAAAATGAAAACAATGAAAATTAAAAGATTGGAGAAGAGAAGCAAGGGGTTTTAGCTACTCTTTGCCCTGATCACTGGAAGAGCTGTGGGTATGTTCTCCTTTCCGAGCACGCCCACATAGTACTTCTCCGTTATCTGTCTCTTGTATTCCTCTGTGTACTCTCTCCTAAATTTGTCGAACCTGAGCTTCTTGCCTGTCTTTTCCTCATACTCCTTTGCTGGGATTGAGTACTTCCTCTGGACCTTATCCCTGTACATCTCAGGTATCACATTGAAGGCGCAGAACGGAACAACTCTTCCATCCGGCATTGCGTAGTGTATATCGCACTTCTCGACCCTATCCACATCGTAGTTGTAGGGGTCCATGAAATGCATGAAGCCTATGAACATTGAACGCTTGTGGAAGTCCTTGAGACCGTCGTAGTTACCGCTCATCAGCGCCTTCATTAGCATGCGCTTTATGTGCAGCTCTGGCGGTACCTTCTCGTAGTCTATAAAGGAATTTATCTTTGCGATGACCTGAAGACCTGCCTTTAGTCTTGCGATCTTCTTGTTTCTTGAGTTGTTGATGTCATCTGCCCGTTCCTGCAGATAGTCGAACAGTCCATCCACATCTATGAACCTGGTCACAGGCACGAGTTTATTATCGTTGGATCTGAATACATATGTGCCAGCGCCGCAGGCAAAGTGGATTGAAAGTCTGTACTTGTTCTCGCCTGTGAATGCCTCTATGAAGTTCGTAAGCTTTGTTGTAGAGGGAACTGTGAAGAAGTCTTCCTTGGCTATCTCTCCGTTCGTCTGTTCCTCTATCTTCTTTATGCAACCAGGTATTGTTACACGCTGCATCTCCCTCTGCTTCTTGGGCATCCTGCCGACAAGCGAAACAGGCTGGAAGTTAACAGCGCGGACAGTATCACTGTTTGCAGCGCCAAATCTCAGTATTGCACCGAGCTGGTGGTCGTTAACACCACCTATGACAGTCGGGACAAGGACAACACCAAGTCCGGCCTTCCTGCAGTTTTCAATTGCAAAGGGTGCCTCATAGTAGTTCTTTCTGTTGACCTCTGGAGTAACTCCATCAAAGCTCATGTAGACAACGTTGGAGCCTGCCTCTCTTATAGCCTTGACAAGCTCGGGCTTCCTTGAGAAGTTGACACCATCTGTGTTGAGCTGGACATGCTCATAACCTATCTCTCTCGCGAGCTTGACAATCTCCACTATGTCATCCCTGAGTGTCGGCTCTCCACCAGTTATCTGCACCGCATTAGCGCCAATTGGCTTCTCATTCCTCATCTTGAGAAGCATCTTTCTGATCTGGTCAAGCGTTGGCTCATAGATAGGCTCACCTTCCTTGGCATAGAAGAAACAGTACCAGCAGGCAAGGTCGCATCTGTTCGTCACGACTATATTACCGAGGCCAGTGTGAGACTTGTGTTTGACACAGAGACCACAGTGCTTCGGGCAGTCAATCTTTGATGCTTTGAAGTCAACCTGAGGGTTCAAAAGCTTTATTCCTGGATCCTTGTAGCGTTCAGCGGTGATGTACATGTCGAAATCTTCCCAGTACTTGTCCTGTACTATGCCGTGCTCCTTGCACTCCTTTATCATGTTGACCATGCCATTCTGGGCATAGACAACGGCCGGGACCTTCATCGTGTCCCATTTCTTGTCTGCAGTGCACTCAGGACACAGGCTCATTGTTATCCTCAGCGGTTTCATATCCTCAGTGAGCAGATGCTTCAGGGCGTGCCAGGCTTCTGCCCTCGAATTGAAGCGTGCGTTTGGACTCAGTTCAAAGTCTGGTATATCCTCTTCCTCAGGATTTACCATATGCTCCATTATTGTTGTCATACCAAGACCTTGCCGTTCTATTTGCCCAGTTCATTTAAATATTTTGTAGTGTTAAATGCTACGTTACTTTCACCAGTTACCAAGGAAATATGAAACTTTACAATCGTCTATATCCATGGTAAGGGTGATGGTTGCATGGGCAATTGTTTTAAACAGAACATCTTTAATAGTTTAAGAGGGACGAAATGAAGCCATTGCAGAATGGAATGAATGCGCCAGACTTCTCACTTAAATCCCCAGAGGGTGTAATGGTAAATCTAAAGACAGCGTTGACACAGGGACCGGCTGTCATAATAATGTTGCCCGACATAAATCACAGGGACACAGCAGATATAGTGGATAATTTCAGGGATGACTACAATGAGTTCACTGCCCTGCGTGCTAATTTAATACCAATCATAAGGGCAGAAGATGATGCGCTTGTGAAATTAAAGCAGGAGCATGAACTTCAATTTTCATTGTTCGGCGATCCAGGTGCCACTGTTTTCAAAAAATACGGTGCCCTGGATGGACTGATATTCAAGAAGCCGAAGAAATACGGATGTGTTGTCGATAGGTCTGGGACTATAACAAGGGCATTCAGGAGCGTTGATGCAAATAAATTCAGCAGACAGGCGTTATATGCACTGAGGGATCAAATGGGAAGAAGCGCGCTGAGAAGCAAGGATGGCAAGTGAGAAATGCTGTATTTGACTGAGGAAGATGTCGATAGACTGCTTTCAATCGAGGAGGCTATTGATGCAGTGAGGGATGGATTCAAAGCGCAGGCAGCTGGAAAAGTTGCACTGGCGCCAAGAAGCAGAGTTAGAACAGAGAGAGGCACTCTCAACATGATGGGATGCACTGTGGACGAAATGGGTTACAGTGCTGTGAAAAGCTATTATGGCAGCAGGCTTGGAGCGCATTTTATTATCACACTGTTTTCAACGGAAGACACAAAGCCGGTCGCAATAATCGAAGCCTCCAGACTTGGCCAGCTGAGGACAGGTGCAGCAAGTGCTGTTGCAACTGAATTGATTGCGAGCAAAGAGGCAAGTGTTCTGGGCTGCATTGGCTCAGGATATCAGGCAGAAACACAGGTGGAGGCAATAACAAAGGTAAGACCAATAAAAAAAATACTTGTTAAGGGGAGAAGAGAGGAAAGGGTGCACGCCTTCATAAATAAGCTTCAGTCCAAAACAGGGCTTGAAATAATGAAGGCTGAGGATAAGGATTTTCTTGATGCGGACATAATAGTGACAGCCACTACCTCCAGGACACCAGTGCTGCCTGACAGATTTATAGCTGAGACCTGTCACATAAATGCGGTGGGTGCCAACAGGATAGAGAGCACAGAGCTTGAGCTGGAGACAGTATGCAGTGCGCGTAAGATTGTTGTGGACTCGCTGGAGCAGTCTAAAATTGAATCGGGAGATATAATGCAGGCGCTTAATGCCGGATGCCTGAATGCGGAAGAGATAAATGAGCTGTGGGAGGGCTTCTCCTCAGGCTTCCGGGAAAACAGACGTGCAACAACGCAAAGAACGCTCTTCAAATCGCTGGGTATAGCTCTCGAAGATCTTGTGTCTGCTGTATTTGTCTATTCAAAAGCAATTGAAAAGGGCGTGGGGACAAGGCTTTGAAAACGAAAGGAGTTCCCATAATACAGTTCGGTTTTACTGAGACACATGGGGTTATTGAAGAGGGCACGTTGCACATATTTCCTGATACAGTTACAATCTCAAATTTCAACCTGGCACTTCTTCAAACTCACGGGGCATGTCAGAATGAAAATGCAATGAAGGTGCAGGAGTTCCTCTCTCTTCTCGCAACAGGCGAAAGGAACCCAAGGCTTATTGACAAAAGTATCAGAAAATCCCTTTTAATAAAAATGCTGAAGAATGCTGAAATGGAAACTCACATCAATGTTCCCAGCGGCTTCGAGGAGATATTCGTCGATGAGATAGACGAGCTGCTTCCTGATCTCCTATCAAAAAGAATGTTGAAATTAGATGTGAATATCCCTGAAAGACCCTTGATAGAGGCTTATATTGAACAGTACCTGAACTCAATTGGGAAGTGGAAGGAAGAGAATGTTTTTGACAGCAATTCCCTCACAGAGGAAGCGATATCAAACACAGAAAGCATCTCAAAATATGGAATAGAGACTGTTGTCTTCTGGGAACCGTATTACCTGAACGCGCTGTCAGGGAGACTTGTTTCGTCAATATCAAAATATGTAAATGTCTATCTCAAATTCCAGGGAAGAAAGGACGAAGTTCTTGCTGAATTTATTGAGCAGGTAACAGATGGTGTTTGTTCTGAAACTTCAGAGCCGGAGAAAGCAGCACTGGCCTATTTTGGATGCCCAGATAAGCGAAGAGAAGTTGAGGAGGTAGCGAGGGGCATTCTGCACTCTATATACGAAGGATGTGACGCAGATGAGATTGCCGTTGTATCCCCGGACATTGAGAATTACTTGCCCGAAATAGAGGCGGTGTTCAGGGAATATGGTATTATATTTGAGAGGCCGGGAGTAAGATATGAATTAACCAGTGCAGGCATTTTCTTTTCAAGTGCGCTTCGTGTGATTCTTGAAAGAGCAGACAGGAGGAACCTCATGCGCTTTCTTTCTAATTTTTATCTCAACCTGCCACAGACAACCGTTGAAAAATGCAGGAGAGCAATGGAAACACTTAAAGAAGATCTTTCCGAGGATATCGAGAAGCGAAATGTTCTCAGGAAGGAGATACCTTCGCTGATGGATAAGATTGCAGATCTACGCCTTAAATATAGAAGGGAAATGAGTGGAAATGAGTGGAAGCATCTCCTGTCAGAACTTTATGAAATGATCAGCGCTAAACTAAGCTCAAATGAATTCAGGGCCATTGAAGGACTGTTGTCAGGACTGATAGAACTGCTTGAATCACAACTTCTGAAAAACAATTTGATTTCACCCGAGGAATTCTTGAGATTATACAGACTATTTGCCTCAAGCAACAGGGCGCCTGTGGGAGATCTCAGATACAATGGTGTCTTCATTACAGATTTGGCACTTCTGAATTTCAGAAAATTCACGCGCATCTTCGTATTGGGATTTGATGAGAATGCTGCCGGAAGAAAATATTCTGGTGTATTTATCAAAAGGGAAATGCTGCATGATCTGAGATCCAAATGTTTGAACATATGGAAATACGAAATGTTGAAGGAAGCTATAGAGCGTTATGTATTTCATAGAACACTGGCCCTTTCGAAGCATGTTACTCTTTCATGGACCTACAGGGAGAGGAGAGAGACGCGTCTTCCCTCTCCATTGCTTATCCAGGAAATAAAGGGACAGGGCAAAGATGGAAGAGAAATAATGGTCTGCATTGATAGATCAACTAAAGCGCTTGCAGATTACTGGCCTGAGGAGGGCAACCTCTTAACACCTGATTACAGAAGGGCGCTCAGTTTTAATTATCCATACACTGCGAGCAAACTGGATGGGTTCCTCGAAAAAAGGATAAGGCTCGCGAGAGAGATCGGGGAACAGGGAGGCCATCCCTGGCATTTTAAGGACGATGAGCTGAAGCGAGTATTTCAGAGCAAAAATCTGTCTGCAACTGATCTGAATGAGCATATGAAGTGCCCTTTCAGATATATTGCAAGCAGGGTATTGCATATCAGACCGCTTGAGCCTGCAATGAATGCACTCTTTTTCGGAAGCATGGTCCATGAGGTACTTTACAGCGTATACAGCGAATACGACATCAGCTCGCTGTCCTCTATGAGCGTGGAAGAAAGAAAAAGGATAGTGAGTGAGAAGGTTGAGAATATCATACCAGATAGTCCTTCACAGAATTTCAGATACAGGGCTTTGAAGGATGAGGTGAAGAAAATAGTCGGCAATTTCATTGAGAATGACATTTCATTTGCACCATCTGAAAGAAGTGTTGACGGTGTTGAGATCGAGTTTGGAAAGGATGGGAATTTCAACATAGGCGGCTATGTGTTTGAAGGCAAAATGGACAGAGTTGAAAGGGTGAGGAATGCACTTGTGATAACTGATTACAAGACAGGGCGCAGCGGTGGTTTCGAAAATAAGTACTTCAGAAAAAGCGGTGGAATTAAGGACTTCGAGATACCCCTCTATGCCCTCTACCTCTCGAGAAAAGGAAGGATCGCTGGTGGCATTTACAGATATGTTGGCATTGGCCCAAGACAACATGTTGCAGGTTTCTGGGTCAAGGAAATGGAGCATCTGTTAAATGAAGAGATAAGGAAGGAACTCAAAATTGTGCCTGCGCTGCAAATACCAGAAATGCTATCTGGTTTTGAGCAAGAGATAGGAAACAGAGCACGCAGCATCAGGGACGAACTGAATTTCAGTATTACGCCAGCAGAGAATGAGTGCAGATACTGCAGATATTTCTCTCTATGCAAATACAGGAGGGCAAGAAGTTGAAGGACGAGCATGAACGCCTCCTTGATCATGTGCTGGCAGGTAAACCTGCAGTTGTGGTGGCAGGTGCTGGAGCTGGAAAGACCACAACACTGGGAAGAACGATAGCAAGCCTCATTTCCGGTGGCGATAAGGGAGAGTATTATGCTATAACATTTACAAATGAAGCATCGCACAGGCTCAGGACAAAGCTGTTCGAGGAAACTGGAGAAGTGGATGTGCTGGTAAATGGCAACATATCCACGATACATTCGTTCTGCGTTTCAATTCTCAGGGAACATCTTAAGGAAGCCGAGCTTAAACCAGGGTTCAGGATAGTTGAAGACACCGCTTTACTCCGCTCTCGTGCTTTTTACCAGACAATTGAGTCGCTTGCAGAAGATAAGGATGTGAAGTTTCTCATCGAGAATGAGAGCCTGATGGACAGAAACGGGCTCTTCAATTCACTGAGTCTTTTTGCAGATGAGATGATAAAAAATGGGATAGAGCTATCAGAGGTAGAGGAGCAATTCCAGAGAGGTTTTCAGTGGATAACAGAATGGATTGAGAAAGAATCCGTCAATCAGGATTTGATTGAATGCGCAAGAAGAAAACAGGCAGCTTTCGGTAAATGTTGCAAATTATATTTGATGAAACTTGATGAGTTAAAGCGAGAAGAGAATCTTGTCACATACGATGATATAATCTACAGGACATACCTGTTGCTTAGAAAAAATAAGAAAATATGTGACAGATACAGGAGCAGGATCGATAAAATACTTGTGGACGAGTTCCAGGATACAGATAAACTTCAACACACGATAATTGATATGATTTCTAATGAAAATAACAGGGTGTACGCTGGTGATATCAGGCAGTCGATATATGGCTGGAGATACGCCGATACGGGTATTTTTATCGATGTGAGGAAAAAGTATCAATGTATTGATGAGCTCAATATATTCAATTTCGACAGGAACTACAGAAGCAGCGATGCGCTTGTGAATTTCTATAATCATTTCTTTCCTCATCTTTTCAGGAATAGCAGCATGCAGTACACACCGATGCGCTCTGATTCTCGAAATAGTGGAGAGAATGACACTGGAATGAATGATGTTGAATCCTGTCCGCTGCGACTCATTCCAATTGATTTCACACTTAAGATGGAAGAAAGAAGAAGAGCTGAATCACAGGCCATTTGCAGCGAGATCCGCAGGCTGGTCGAAAATGGCTTCAAATATGGTGACATAGCGCTTCTTTTCAGGTCCAGGACAAATATGCAGATATACGAAGATGCTTTGAGAGAGCAGGGGATCCCGTATGTTGCCGGTTCAGGTAATCTTGTTTTCGAGACAGATGAAGTGAAGGACATCATCAGTCTGATATGCCATCTTGCATTCAGGGAGAAATACTACACAGTTGCAGCACTTCGCTCATCTCTGTTTGCAGTTGAAGATGATAGTCTGCTACGCCTCTGCACTCAGCCGGCGTTTGACCTGCAGTTGCTCGCGCCAGAGCATCAGGGTATCAGACTTTTTCTTGAGATAGAAAGGTTGGTTGACAGCTGGAAGGGTGGTTCAATTTCACAGCTTGTAGAGGAGATAATGAACAGGACAGATATCTTTTCGATATACCTTGCTTCAAAGGGAAAACAGGCATACGCAAATCTGCGCCTCTTCCTCTCATACGTCAGGGAGCTGGAGCGTGAAGGAGTCCATTCGCTCAATGAGCTTGCTGAGATTTTGAACGACCCTTATGAAAGTGAAGGGATCTCTGAGGCTTCACTCTATGATGGCAAGACCAACGCAGTGCTGCTCATGACAATACACGCAAGCAAGGGCCTGGAGTTCCCAATTGTATTCATACCTGACATATTCAGAAGGGAAATGCAGAGGGATGAGAGGGCTGTTTACACAGATGGAAAGGCACTATATCTCAATTTATTTGACAATGAAGAGCTAAATAAGAAATTGAAGAGAGATGTAAGAGAGATGAGGAGGAAGGAAAGGGAGGAAGAGGAAAGAAGGGTTCTCTATGTCGCCATGACGAGGGCTAAAAAACTCCTCTACTTCGCGATACCAGCATCTGGGGAAATTGAAGGAAGGGAAGATAATGGAATCTTTATGTCTTCCATAATCAGCTATTTGAAAGATGTTGATTACAGGGAGGGTATGGAGTGTATAGATGCAGGGAACTACCGCATTTCTTTTGTCAGGACAGAGATTGGGCCAAAGAGAGAGGAAGAGAAAAATAATACCGAAATAAAGGAGTTGCTGGTGAAGTCAGAACCATCAGGTCTTTCAATTTCAGCGACCTACTTGGCATCCCTGCTTATCTGTCCCTACAGGCATGTGCTTGGAGAGGTTGAGGGAGAGAAGATAGGCGCAGAGAAGCTTCAGGGAATCACGAGAGGAGAGAAGATACACAGGGAGCTTGCAGTTGCTGACTTTACTGTATCCACTGTTTTGCCATCATCGCTTGCTGAATATGAACAGGAACTGCGCACAGCTCAGGCTGAAGGTCTGCTGAAGAGGGAGATCCCATTCAGTATGAAGGTCGGGAGCGTTCGAATAACCGGAAAGATGGATGCTCTTATTGTAAGAGAGGACAATGGGACAATTATAGATTACAAGACAGGAAAACTGATGGACAGGGCCCAGGAGTATAAAAAGCAGCTTCAGCTTTATGCCCTTGCATTGTCCAGGCTCTACGCACCTAACAACATAAGGTTGATAGTACTGGGCCTTGATAAACCTGAGGAGACAATTGTATTCAATTTCACGCCAACCGATGCTCAGAAAATTGAGGGAGAGATAACTGAGGTTGCCAGCCAGCTGCTCTCAAAGAAAGTAAAAGCGAAACCTTCACTGGAAGCGTGCAGTGTGTGTGCATTCAATTCAAAATGCACTTATTCTATTGCTCGATGAAACAGTTTTCAGGGCAAAGGATTTTCTTTGATATCCAGCCTATATGAATTTAGATACAGGCAGGTAATTATGACTGCGATGCAGGGCGCTGGCATTTACATGAACGATGTTCACAAATCGTACGGCAACAGGCCAGCGCTCAGAGGTCTCTCAGTCAATATTCCTGCAGGAGAGAGATACGCGCTAATAGGGCCTAACGGTGCTGGTAAATCAACAACATTGAAGCTGCTTGTAGGTTTATTGAAGCCTGATGCGGGTGATATTAGGGTCATGGGATTAGAGCCAAGCAGCATTGAGGCTAAGCGGATAACAGGTTATCTTCCGGAAGATGCATCCCCTTACGGAACTCTATCAGTGAGAGAAAACCTGGAATATATAGGAGCACTCAGAGGGGTGGAGAATTTGAAGGAGAGAATGGATGAGCTTTTAGACCTGCTCTCCCTGCGCGATTTTGAGCGCTACAAGGTTTCAAAGCTATCAAGGGGGAACAGGCAGAAGCTCTCAATTGCACTATCCATAATACACAGACCTAGTGTGGTTCTTTTAGATGAACCACTGAATTATCTCGATATCCCTACTCAGGAAAGTGTTGTTTCAATATTTGAAGGAATGAATGCAACTTTCCTTGTATCCACACATATCATGTCAATAGCAAAGCGCCTGACGTCTGGTGCCATACTGATTTCAGCAGGAAGGAACATATGGACAGGCTCGATGCATGAACTTGAACAGCACGCATCAGGAAGCGAGACAATTGAGAGCGCAATTATGAGGTTGATATCAAGTGATGTTAAAGCTCATTAGATTCATTCTGAAAACGCGCTTCTCAAAACCGCTGCTTCTATTCCTCATTGTTGTGCTCATTTACTCCATTCTTATAGGCTTACTCACTAGAAAGGAGAATGAGATCCTCTCTTCCTTCTTTACCACATACATAATAGGTGTGCTTACATTACTGATGATCTTCATGATCTTCATGGGGGGAGTGACGATCATGAAGCCAGATCTGGACTTTCTCTTTACCCTTCCTCTGAAGAAGACTGAGATGGCAGTTGCACTCTATCTTGCACAGTTTCTTGCCACAGGCATCTCATTCATTTTTTCAATAGGGTACATACTTCCTTATGAGGGAAAGAATGCAGTGAACGAGGAGCTCATAGTTTCAGGCGTGATTCTTCTCTCCATTCTTGTGACCTCAATTTCCTCCATTTCACACAGATTCCGTACGAACCAGAAGGCCGGTCTTTCAGCTGCACTGGGCGCCTGGGCACTACTTCCTTTTGTGGGAGTGAACTATTCATTCACATCACTGTTCACAGGCAATCCACTCTTCGCAGTCATTGCGCTGCTAGTTCTCGATGTGCCGTTGAGCATTGTATCTTTCAGGGAGCTGGAAAATGCAGAGATAGGCCTGATGAAAAGCAATACAGGTGGTTCCGCTATTTTCAGGAAGACAGAACATTTCTATGGGTGCAGCCCAGTGAAGGCAATATACAGGAAGAATTTGAATGAGCTGAGCCTGACAGGCAGGGTCGGGCTTGGCGGAAGCCTGAGGGTGAGGGTATCAAGGGTATCCATAACATACCCCGTGATTGTTGTCTTCTTCATCTCCATTCTCTATGCGTATCTCGCCATCAGAGAGCATCATTTTAACTTCGTGATCTTCTTCGGCACGCTATATGCTGGTATCTTCTCTTCCATATTGCTCAGCCAGGAATTTCTATCACATGAAAGGGCCTGGCTCGGCTTTTCATCAATGCGTGCTGATATGTACTGGAGGCATATATGCAATGCCAAGATACTTCAGTCCATGCTCATACTATCCCCTCTTGCGGCTGCAGACTTAGCACTCTCACTGATGCGCATTCCATATGCACCAGGTGCATTCATCTTCACACTTATTACGGTACCACTTTTCACACCTGTATCCATCTACATCAATGCGAGCTTCAATGCTTATCAGATCGTTGACACTGATATGATGGCAGGACAGCAGAACCTGAGGCAGGTCATTTCACTTTTGCCTGTACTTTTCGTATCCATTATGAGCATCATATCTGTCCTTTCGATTATTTTCGCTGCAATAACTGTGTTTGTTATGCTTGCAATATATTACTCATTAACTCATTCCGAAGGTCTGGCTGAGCATCTACTCAGCAGACTTGTAGAAAAGGGATATATCTGAACTGCAAAAAGTAAAATAGCTGGAATCCAAGGTGCATGGCGTATGGAAGCCTATAAGAAAAGTGCTCTTGCGGCGCTTGTTGCAGTCTGGATAGAATTTGTTATTGCAGCATCTGTCGTATTTATAGATCCAAATGATAATGACTTTCCGTACACTAAGATAGTCTTGAGCTGGCCCGGGGTACTTGAGGAGATACACAGGCTGTGGGCTGTGGTGATTATAATTATCTTCATAGTCAACATTCTGCTTATCTTGAGGGCGAAACAGAGACCTGCCTATCTCCTTACACTGGCAGCTGTCTCGTTCGTCCTGCTGATATTGCAGGCAATCTATGGGGCCATAACAATATTGAGCTATGATTATCCGCCCTATGTTGTGGTTCATGAAGGAAATGCGGGCGTGCTAATGATGGTTACTGCACTGATGGCTGCAGTTGCTGTTTATTCGAGGCCGGTGTTGAAATCCACCCGAGGTACAAAGTGAAACCTCCAGCTATTACTACAAGACCAGCAACTGAGAAGTGCGCGACGATAATATAACTGTTCAGTGAACTTGAGAGTGTAATAGGAATGAGCGCCCCTATTACAATTTGAATGAGTATGAGACCAAGAGTTATGTGAGACGCCCTGAATGCCCTGGTTCCCCTGAGATAAAATGAACCTACAAGCCAGAGAAGAAAGAGGAAGATTGCAAATGCCCTGTGTATGAAAGGGAGGACTGCGGGCCAGGCAAGACTGAACGAGTTGAGCGCAAAGCCTGCATTGGATGGATCATCAAAGGTCACAAAGCCTCCCAGGACATATTCAATGAGTATAGATAGTGCCAGAGAGATGAGCAGTATTCGCCTCGAATCCATGGTGCAACAATCCACTCAGCCGTATAAAACCTTACTATTTTTGAGGGCATCTATGCGCTTCAACGCCGCTTCCGCATACCTCTTCTCCCTTTCTATCCCAAGGAAATGCCTTCCAAGCATTGCTGCCGCAACACAGGAAGTTCCAGTTCCTGCCATTGGATCAAGCAGAAGATCACCTGGTCTCGTGGAAACCTTCATGATGTTCTGAAGCAGTTTCAGGGGCTTCTGTGTTGAATGCAATCTCTGACCGTTACTTTCCCTTACTCTCTCCTTACCGGAGCATATGGGAATGTTCCATACGTTCGCTCCGACCTTTCCCCCCCCCCAGCTCCCTTGCAACAGTCCTATCAAAATAATGCTTCGCATCTCTTGACGCTGTTGCCCAGATTAGCGTCTCTGTGGCATTTGTGAACCTTACGCCCAACCAGTTAGGCATGGGATTGCTTTTCACCGATATCACGTCATTGAGAGTCCAGTAACCCAGGTCCTGCATTATTCGACCTATACGGAAGATGCTGTGATATGTCGCAATAACCCAGATGTTTGCATCTGGTTTCATCACCCTCTTAGATTCAGCAAGTATGCCTGAGAGGAACGCGTCGTATTCTTCGAATGATGAAAATTTATCCCATCTATCGTCCACCCCCTGACAGGCGTCCTAACATTCCAGCGAATGAGTCTCTTTGGTTGAAGCTGCAGGTGATACGGCGGATCGAGAAAGACGACATCTGCCAGTGAGTCAGGGAGACGCTTCATCACTTCCAGTGCGTCTCCAATTATTATTTTATTCGTAAGCATGTGTGACCCTGCATCAAGGGTTTCAGGAAGCTTGTAGATATGATGCATAATGAGGGTAAGGGGACGCTTAATTAAAATCTGATTCTATTCTAGGGAATCATCTTTGTATAGCTCAACAACATACACATTACGGTGCACTCAAATTGCCTGCAATTGAACTTGCCATAGACGGCACATTTTACACAGGCGGGATGCTTGTCAAGACGACAGTTGGTATAAGCGAAGGCAGGATTGTGGAGATAAGAAAGGGACTTCAGGCTGAGAGAAGGGAAGAGGTGAAAGAGGGGATAATAGTCCCTGGGGCAATAGACATGCATGTCCATATGCGTGTACCAGGGATGGAGCACAAAGAAACTGTGGAAACAGGGACACTTAGCGCAGCGTTCGGAGGTGTAACGACTATATTTGATATGCCCAATACTTTACCACCAACCACCACGCCTGAGAGAGCCAGAGCAAAATTGAAACTATATTCAGGTAAGTCATATACTGATTTTGGAGTGTACGGCGCGCTGGTGAGGGGTGTCAATGTCAGGGCATTATCAAAGCTTGTGCCTGCATTCAAGCTTTATATGGCCAGCACTACAGGCGAACTGGTGTGTCAGAGAAAGGAAGAGCAGCTGAGACTTATCAAGGAGGTTGCAAAGACAGGGCGGCTGGTTGTAGTTCACGCAGAGGATGAGGGAAGCAGAAACAGGATGGTTGAGAAGAATCTCAGGGACCATTTCAGGGCGAGGCCGCCCACCTGTGAGATAAAGGCAGTTCAGGATATTGCAGATATAATTTCCAGTACACAGGGCGCCAGGGTACACATTGCTCATGCAACGCTGAGGGAAACAGTGGAGATGAAGAACATGGGTAAATTCACAGTTGAAGTGACCCCACATCACCTCTTTCTCGATATGGATATGCCACTTGGTGCATATGGTAAGGTTAATCCACCGCTCAGAAGAAGGGAAGACAGGATTGCACTGATGAAACTCGTTAAGGAGGATGCTGTGGACACAATAGGTTCTGACCATGCTCCTCACACAAAGGAGGAGAAAGGGGATGATTTTGATTATGCACCTGCAGGGGTGCCAGGCGTGGAAACATCTCTGCCGCTTATGATGCATGAAGTTGCATCAGGTTCAATCAAACTTTCGACAGTTGTGAGAATGTTCTCAGAAACACCTGCCTCCATGATGCGCCTGAAAAAGGGGAGGATAGAAATTGGGTACGATGCAGACCTTGCAGTCTTCAATCTCAAGAGGGTGACAGAAATAAAGGGAGAAAAGTTACATTCAAAATGTGGATGGACCCCCTTTGAGGACTTCAGGGGAATATTCCCTGAGGCAGTCTTCCTCAGAGGGGAAAAGATTATCTCGAATGGAGAAGCTACAGCCAAACCTTCGGGAAGGCAGGTTGAATTCTCAGATGTATGAAATAGACACTTCAGAGCTCAGAGGAAGATATTTCCGATGCATAGAGGGGTGCGGTTTCTGCTGTCTGTGCCAGCCTGAGCTCATGCGGGAAGAAGTTTCAGCGTTCAGGGGCACTCCGATTGAACTATTCATTGTAAACAGCCCCATTCAGCGGGGCAGGAAGGCGCTGAAGATGAGAAGTAACGGCGGAGCCTGTTCAATGCTCCGCAACAGAAAATGTACGATATACGAAAAGAGGCCACACTTCTGCAGGCAATTCCCAGTTCGCACTCATCTCATGAACAGAATACAGCTCACAGCTGATCTCTCATGCAGGGGTGTGTGGCTCAAGGATGGGGAAGATCTGGAGTCATATGGTCTAAATGAACTCCACAGACTTCCAGAGCAATATGTCCAGAGGGAGTTTGAGGAGGCCCGTTATGTTTTTGAGGAATTCAGGCAAAATGCATTGGAAGAAGGTGTCTGGTTTGAGACTGATATTTTGAGACGCGATGCACAGTACCTCATTGAGAACTCTTACTTTGATTCCATTCCAGGGATGGGGAGGGTGATCAGAGCAGCAGAGATTTCCAGAGAAAGAGGTATTGGGTTCATGGAGGCAATAAGGACAGTTGGAGCACAGGAGGGGAGAAGAGCGGCGCTGGATATGATGCGTGAGCTTCTTGGAGAGCTGACAGAAGAAAAACCGCTGAATGAATACCCTGTTTTTGTAGATAAGGACCTCAACTGGAAGATATATACAATGCATGATGGAATGATAGAGGAGAAAATACTGAAGGAAACTGGGGGAACCATAGGGGGGACAGATTTCCGTTTTGATACAGAAGCCATTGAAATTGAGGATGATGGCATTGCCACAATGAGGGAATATGCATCCCTCCTGAACAGGAGAGATGCATTTCTGGGCTTTGTTTACTATCTAACTGATGACGCTGAATATGAATATAGCATGTATGAAACATATATGGAGAACATTGCTGTACTCATGCTAGACCTTGCAATGCGCTCAGCACTGGTGCAGAGGGGCAAGGTACAGAAGCTTTCCTCCGAACATATTGAGGAAGGTATTGTATTCCTGGATATGGATGTGCACGACGCTCCCACAATAGGTGCAGTGATTTAGCGAAAGTGTTATTATAGAATGTTTGGATGCACTGCATATGGCAGAGCCTCTTAAACCGCTTACAGTGCTGGCGCAGGCACTGAACTCCCCTGTCATGGTTGAACTTAAGGGGAACAGGGGGTACAGGGGAACACTGGATGGTTATGACCCACACATGAATATTGTGCTCAGAAATGCAGAAGAAATGGTCAATAATCAGGTCGTCAGAAAGATGGATATGGCGATAGTCAGGGGAGACAATGTTATATATATCTCCCCCTGAAATAGGTAAAACATGAGTAAGGGTACCCCATCCCAGGGAAAACATAACACAAACAAAACACATATAATATGCAGGAGATGCGGAAAGCACTCCTATAACATCAAGGGATATTGTGCTTCGTGCGGATACGGTAGGAAGAGTACGTTGCGCTCCTATAACTGGGCAAAGGCCCACTGAGGTATGGGAATGGAATCCGACAAAGCCGGGCACAAGTGCGGCGTTGTCGGTATCAGCTGCGACAGAAATGTCGCTGGAATGCTTTATGCAAGCCTGAGGATAATGCAGCACAGAGGGCAGAACAGTGCAGGCATAGCAGTGAGCTCTGACGGTGAAACAATAAAGGCTGTCAAGGGGTTGGGCCTTGCACATGAAGTTTTTAACCAGGAGAACATCTCATCGCTCACAGGACGTTCAGGCATAGGCCATGTTCGCTACCCTACTACTGGAGAGGATATGCTTGAAAATGTTCAGCCGCTTGTGCTGAGCAGCGCATTTGCAGATGTGGCACTTGGCCATAATGGAGATCTTGTCAATTCACAGAAGTTGCGCGAAAAACTTGAGAATGAGGGCTGGGCCTTCTTCTCAACCACAGATACAGAACTGGTACTCAGACTCATAGTCAATGAATTGAAGGATACAAGGGACCCGGTCAAGGCCATCAGGAATGCGCTGAAAAGAGTAGAGGGTGGATACGCTTTCGCACTGATGATAGGCTCAAGGGTCTTCGGCATAAGGGATCCCTATGCGATAAGACCACTCGTCCTTGGAAAGATACCTGGTGGATATGCCATTGCAAGTGAGAGTGTTGTATTCGATATGCTTGGCGGAAAAATTGTCAGGGATGTCCTTCCAGGAGAGATTGTTGAGATCATGCCCTCAGACTATATTTCATACATGATGCCTTCCTCCGAAAAAGCGCACTGCATGTTTGAATACGTATACTTCGCAAGACCGGACAGCACGATGGATGGTCGTTCAGTATTCGAGGTCAGGAGGGAGATAGGCAGAGTACTTGCAAGAGAGAAACCTGTAAAAGCGGATGTTGTGATACCTGTGCCTGATTCTGGCAGAACGCATGCGCTTGGTTTCAGCGAGGTCTCGGGCATCCCAGTATGCGAGGGGTTGATGAAAAACAGGTTCATAGAGAGGACATTCATAATGCCAGACCAGGAGGCCAGGGAATTAAGCGTCAGGATGAAGCTCAATCCAATCAAACCTGTGATTGAAGGCAAGCGGGTTGTTGTCATTGATGACAGCATAGTGAGGGGGACAACTATGCGAAGCATAGTGCAGATGTTGAGGGACGCGGGCGCAAGGGAGGTGCACGTACGCATAGGATGTCCCATGATAATAGCACCATGCTACTATGGCATAGATATGAAGACCAGGGATCAATTCATTGCGCTCGGAAAGAGCGAAAAGGAGATAGCAGCGGAGCTCACAGCGGACAGTGTGGGTTATATCAGTGTTGAGGGGCTTGTCAGGGCAATAGGATACAGGGAATCAGAACTCTGCCTTGGCTGCATAACTTCGGAGTATCCTACAAAGATCCCTGGCGAGAGAATGAGGTTCCAGCGAAGAATAGAGAGCTTCCAGACTGAAGGGAAGGCAATTTGAGCTTAGGGGTTGGGGCAGGTTCAAAATTATTATAACACCTAATGATTTGATTCAATTGTGGGCCGGTAGATCAGCTGGAAGATCGCTACCTTGGCATGGTAGAGGTCACGGGTTCAAATCCCGCCCGGTCCATTAAAACTGCTAATCCGCTTTAATCTGTTCGTCATATTCTCGTGACCAGGCACCTGAAGTTTGGAGAACAACCTCAAAATGAAGATGGGCGAAGAATATCGCTGTGAACCGAGAGGCTGCCCGTAAGATGGACTACATGAAGTTCATAACCGAAGGTGTGAATATTTCGACGAAGTGATATGGACCCTCCATCAGTTCAGCCGGCGATTTCAACTGCTCTTCCAGG
>Ga0080006_1161311_pt1 | contig 50731 bp, 41 predicted proteins | sample RS3BMetagenome_FD_69209 | JGI IMG/M metagenome (GOLD analysis project Ga0080006, IMG submission 69209) | Ferric oxide microbial mat and aquatic microbial communities from Rainbow Spring, Yellowstone National Park, USA - RS3B (SPADES... ... | reverse complement strand
AACAGTCGCAGAAACATCCCGTAAAGGCCGACGTCCATGGCGATGGAATGAGACGAAAACTTTGGGGTGTACGCTCCTGCTAGGTAAGTAGACCTGTTCCATTTTATGCTGACATGGGTATCGCGTGTAAGCCCGTGTTCGCTCATCGGGCCTGCTCCATTCCAGTCGCAGACGGGTTTCGGAATATGCGCTGCAGCGCACAACAGTGAAACACCGTTTGAACGACTTCGGGGTTGGTGTGTATCTCCGCGTCTGTGTTTCAACGTTGTAGTTATATCGAGCGCTTCCATCTCGTGAACTCGCAGTGATCAACATAGCTACCAGGAGCGCGCTCACTTGACGTTTTCTTTTGTGAGGCCGACGCCTTTCTTTCGAAGCCGCCTGTGGTCGAACGGTCGCTATTTCGTTCGTTTGTTGCCAGCAGCGGGTCTGCTACGTTCAAGTTCAGTACAAACAGCTATTTCTCTGTGATTTTAATTTATACTCAACCTAGTCTATACTCGTGAACTGGTCACAGATGCTGGTAAACGCCGTCTAGGGTGAACTTTTCCCAGTCGACTGTGGCGTCAGAAGCAGTGCTTGGCGTTTTCTGCCCACTGCACGACCAGCTCGGACTTTGTACTCGTCTAGCGAGTGACGTCAAGCGCAGCATCACTCGAGAACAAAACACCGAGCAGCTGACAGACCGTTGGGGTTCACCCCGGCCCTCGCAAGTTGGACCCATACAGCGAAGAACCTAACCTCCTGTATCGCTCGACATCAGAACGTAGAGCGGCTGACAGAACTGAGGATATCAATCAAACTGAAGTTCGTTTCCGAGTTTGCTCATGAAGCGAAGCGATGTCGTCAGACAAACGAAATCCAACGAGCGCATCTCTCCTCGCTTAGCCCCTGGTATGTTGCTCGGCTCCGGAACGGATACTGATCCCGAGCGTGTTCCAATAGGGGCAGCGTCTGATCCAGCAGGAACTGCAGGAGGTGTCGCACCCGGGATGTCCATCGATGGTGCGAAGGATGCTCCTTGGAATGCGCCTGCTGGTGACGTCAGCATGGCGAGCAGAGAACAGGCGGTTGCCGATCTCGCTTTTCCCCTCACATCGCAAGACGACACCGTTGGCGGACCTGAGGCATCTGAAGGCGTTTCTACTGACGCGGGACAATGTTCCATCGTATTTCGGCTCTTTCCGCTGCAGTTATGCCTGCATCCGAGCATGACGCATCCGACGAGAGTCTCGAAGAATGCGCTGGGATCGGAGCTAACAGAAATGGTCAAGAAATGCACTACGTTTCGACCTCTCGTAGGCAGCGTATGCGAAATCGTTACTGGACGGGAGCATGCGGAAGCGACACATTCGCGTATAGGGATGACCTCTTTCAACCGAATGTTCTGTTTGCAGGATGCGTCACCGATGGAATGGCATGCCGGGGAGACCGCGAATCTCCGTCTAGAATTGGCCCATGGCTTGCCCTACGCGCTGGAGCGTTTTCGTGTCCGCGTTGAAATGAGGGATGCATCCGAGACGATGCTCCTTCTCGAGCGACTCGACGAGACCGCGCTTCCACCAGAACGATGCCGAGCTTGGTCGCTTCGTCTCCCGTTCGAAACACCGGGGGAGCACTTTGTGAGCTGTCAACTGCTTTTGGCGCAGCCGAGCGCGGGTTTGCTGTTGAGTACGCATCGCGCGAGTCCCGGCAGCGCTTTTGCGAAGAACGCAACACCAATCTCACCGACAGCAACGCCAATGACCTCGTTTCAACAGACTTTTCGCTTCCAGGTCAGTGATGCCTGGCAGTTAGAGGGGTATGCGCTCGCCTGGGGATCGACGACCCTCGACAAAAGATCTGAGCGCGGAAGGCAGACATTTCTCTGGCTCGTGAACATCCAGAACACAAGCCACGAGCCGCTGTACTTGCTTGCTGGACAATGCCGCCCAGACGCCCCAACGTTTCAGGGTAGTGAGAAGCCGCTTGAGCCGCCGGAAACCGTTCCTTATATTGCCAGTCCCATGGAGACCCAGGAGAAAGCCCCATTTTCCGCAGGACCATCCCCTGCATCGGGTGCAACAGCATCAACGTCGAGCTGGAAACTCATGCCGCTTCGCTTCCGTACAAAGGCACCACTGCTTTCACCAGGCGATCGAGCACGGTTTGTGTTTATGCTCCATCGTCGCCCTGCTTCCTCGAAAAGCGCCAACAGCGCACCTAGCCTGGATACACCTTTTCACCCGGGTAGTGTAAGCATTCAGTGGCGTACCACGCGAGGCGTTCTCGGAGAACGCACCTGGGTGGCTCTCTCGACGCGCTGGTTACCGCAACAGATTTATTTTTCGCCATTACCGGAGATACCGGAAGGAACGGGAACGTCGTCGCCTTATCGCATTGTCCTGCAGTTTTGTCGTCCAGCAGCGCGGATACGACTTGAAACTCCATTCGAAATCTGTTACACCATCGAGGTCAACTGGTCTGTTCCACACAAATCTGGTTCGAAGACGTTGCAAACGGAGTTTTCCGCGGTAGGCACCGAGTCCCCGTGCGGAGTCCTGCACCTGGAAGCCGAAACGTTGCCTGGGACACTCCTACCTATTGGAAACTGTACTCGTCACCTAGTATCCCTCTACTCAGCATCCGCGTGCTCAATTCGTTTCTGGTACTTTCCTCTTCGCGAGGGTTGTTTCCCGATACCCCGCTTGATCGCGAGAGAATCCGATCAATCGGGAAACACAGCTGCAAAGGCCGCATACCTGTTACCGGTCTCGACTCGAAGACTTCCATTTGGACACTGCCTGCTGTACATACATCGTTGAGCGCACTTGTGACGCCATGTTCTGAGCGAGGGATGCCTCAAAACGGAGGCAGCGCGGGAGCGCCAACTGCTAGACGGGAAATGCGCTCCGCAACACAGAGGCCGAAATGAGAGCTTAGCGCCTAGCGGAAGCGGAGAGCCCTGTTTCCCGGTAAACGCGTCGTGCCGTCTTCGATTCTGGCTAGACCTGTATATTCCATCTCTGCTGATAGTCCATCGAAATCGGATGAATCTGGAATGGGTCCCAGTTCTCTCATTCGGGAGTCCATGCTATTGTTTGGGTCGGTCCTGATTCCCATCAACACCAGCCTTGGTAGGTTGTATCTGCGATTGCTCGCGTTTCCTCTCGCGCATCTCCGGGTTTAAGTCTCTCTTTCTCTCCAGCTTCGTTGTCAGCAGTCGAAGGATGTTGATGGCAGTTTTCAAGTCTCGACTTGGGCGTTTCCGCATGTGATCGAGACTTTTTTTTTCATGCGCATGCGAATTTTGCAGTCTTGGTTATGCTTACCGTTTTCATGTTCTTCGTGGACAGCATCGCTGGGCCATTTGCAGCCTGGACACTAGACTGTAATCAGGCGCTGTCATACAATCACAGCATCTCCTGGTCAGAGGACCGCCCTACTACGCACGAGCACTTGCTTCATCGCTCGGTACATGCCCCTGGAAGCCGACTGTGTCGGTACAGTACCCTACGATAACAAGCCTGTTCTGGGCGATTCCCTGGGCGAGTCCTCTCTCTTCCGAGAGTGCAATCGCAGACTGTTCTATTCGAACAAAGGCACGTGGAAAGCGATGTTGTCCATGATGGAACAAGGACGGGAGGGAAAATCCACGCTGGTGATCCAGCTGAGAACTTTCGACTCGTCTACGCGCGCGTTGCGCAATGCAATGACGCACGCGGCACCGGCAGCGATCGCTGCGATAACAAAAGCCCGAGTCCAAAACACTATGCGATGCGGAAAGAAGGAACAGGAGTCACTGGGAGCAAATCCCCTGCGAGAGATATCATCCTGCCGTTCAATGCTGTTTCGTCGATGGCCCCAGAGAGAAGAGCATTCGTCTCTCGGACAGGATTAGTTATTCGACGTGACAAGCTCCGTGAGCTTTCGGCATGAACGAGTGAACAAGTCCCCAAGAGATAAAGTCGGGTTCTGTTTGGCCTTAATCCAAGGTCGCGAATCGCCCCGGCGATGCGTCTCCCGGAAACACGAGCGTTGTAAACTTGAAGATTGCGTGGTTTGAGCACGCCGCACGCAAGGAATAGTGAAGACTGGGCGCTTGTGTGTATGAACCCGATATTGACATCGGTTGTGTTACGAACTCTTGCTTGAAGACGTCGTGAGTCATGATCATCACAGAGATGTGAAAGATTTCGATAGCAAAAACTCCGAGGAGCCACTCCGAAACGACGACTTTGACTCCGAAAATTACGTATGAATCCCTGTGCCGTTCTTGCCATACGACGAATACCGAGATTGTTCGTCAAAACCAAATCCACAAAACTTCAAAAGGCGGAAACATAGCATGTCCTTCATAACTCCATGCTCATCGGATACGAATACCGGGGTTGGCTCTTCGGAACAGGGGCCATCGTGGCAGGTAGGATCCTGGGATCGCCCAGCACCAACGCCGCCGCACCGTTCACAACGCACCGTTTTCGTTGATTGTTCAGGCGTGCAGGAGCCAGCAAGGTCTGGATGCTTCCTATCGCGTCTACTGCGACGCAGATGGGGAGCAACAAGACCAGAATATTTGCTCGACAGCCGGCAAAAGCCCCACCGCCTCTGGCCTGGTTGAGTCGACCCCGAGACCCTCGAGCAACAGCGATTGCAGCTGCGGGCCAACAGTCCTCGCGACGGGTCAGTAAACGAGAACTGGAGTCACATGGCAGTGCTACTGACGCCTGGACGGCTATCCACGGAGTTGTGTATGACATAACCGCTTACTTCAGATTCCACCCTGGTGGTGCGGAAATCCTGTTCATAGAAGCGGCCGGAAAGGATAGCACAGCTGTGTTTGATGAGATGCACCCGTGGGTGAACGTGGCGTGGCTCCTAAAAGACTATCGAATAGGACTCTATGCGCCCGAGTCGGAGGACGACGGCGGAGACGACGACGACGACGACCGGACGATGACTAGTCCAGAATGACGAGCGGTTCGTGGTGTTGTTGTAGTCCGCGCAAACATGAACCGTCCGAGCACCACATTTGGCAGTATCCGAGGTGCTCCGAGGATACCCCATGGGAGTTCCAAATTATCCTGAGTTCTACACTGCGTATTCGTCGTGGAGGTAGGGGCATGCTATTATCAACGCGAGCTGATCAATGTTCGGCGTCTTGAGAGAGTTTTGCAGCGTAAGCGCGAGATCACCGCGCTCACTTGCAAATCGTTGTCGATCGAGGAGTCTAAAATCCACGCCCTGACCACTTGCTTGTGAAACGGTAGATGGAATACGCGCAAACGTAGCACAATACTTGAACGGGATTCCTGCGCTCATTCGAAAGCAAATACGGAACGAGGAATCCGCACACCATCGCAGGCGTATTCGCTTTAGAGACGTCAGACCGAACAACCTGCATCTTGCTGTGTAAGTGTTGTCCACTGCTGCTGGATCATGCCCTGATGTGCGGCTGGCACCCATAAGAGAAACTCATAGCGGAGGTAGAAGGGGTCGCGTCGCCACTGCCGAAACAACGCCTGCCGGCTCGTGATGTCGTACCGCTTGAGAGCTGTCACCAGGAGAACGGCCGCCCGATGCCGCCTATACCCCAAGTTACAGTGGCGATCCCCAGATGTAGACCGTTCGCCGTGCTCGAGACCCCAGGTGAGCACAGCAGGTGACGGTTGTAATGCATGCTGAATAGCCGGCGGAGGAAGACGCGGTAGCACTTGTCGCTCTAGTAGTGCCCTGGCGAAGATACAGATCCTGCGCTCCCGCTGATCCTCTATCTGCCCGTCCAAGGGGTCCTGTGTAAACGCTGGAAGCGGCATCCAGCAGAGGGGCAAGGTCCAGGCCTCTCGACCGTAGAGACAGCGCACCCAGGCCATCACCTGATCCGCTTCTGCATCATACTTTGGAGCAGGTTCCGCAACGACGTCTCCATAGCGTACCAAGCACGGATGATTCAGCGTCGTTAACCAGGCGGGTTCGATACGCGTCGAGCCTCGCAGGGTTGCCACAGTAGCAGGAGACTTTGTGGCCGGGTCCGGTGAAGGTTCCAGCTCCTCGAGCGTTACTTCGGTATACAGGAGGTACTGAACTTCATCACCAGAGACATCCACCGGGCAGCACGGTGACACACGCGCCACGACTCCCTCGACCGACTCGCAATCCTTTGTTTCCCAGACCGGGCAGCGGAAAAAGACTCCATTCGTACGCACTCCAGAGTGCTGTTGCCGCCAATCCTTGGCCTCCTCTGTATGCATTCGCCGCGCTACCTGGTCCGGGAAGGCCGCCAGCAGGGCACGACAAAGCGTCTGCTCCTGTTCTGGTGATGGAGGCCGCAGCGGTTCATCGCCCCAGCGGCAAACGAAACCTCGTCGTTGCCCCTTGGATACGTAGATACTGGGATCCTGGAACGGGATCCCGTCGTCGTTGTCGTTGTCCGCCTCTGTTTCCGTATCGTCATCGTCGATCATGGGGTCCGGCTCGCTGCCACAAAAGCACCCTGCAGCGAGATCTCGCACATCCTGCGGACGCTTGCAACCGTCTGTTTCGGATCCCTCTGGTCGAGTTTCTGCTGTTCCATTAGGAGCGAGATCATCCAAGCACTGCTTGCCCAGGAAGCGGTCTGCGCGCCGCTCCAACTGTTGCACGATGAGGAGCGCTTCTCGAACAATGGATTCCTGCAGACCGTACAACGCACAAAATCGAGTGAGTGCACGGAAGCCGCCTTCCGCTCGCCAAGCGTATTCAGCAGCACCCAGGAACCGAAGTTTGGTAAGCAGCTCGCTCTGTGGATGATAGAGCGCTCGGCGAAAAGCATAACGGCCTGCAGATGCACTCTCTGATGAGTCCTTGTTCGCAAGTGGTAACGTGCCGCTGCCGCTGCCGCTGCCGCTGCTCATGATTTCACGTACACTCAAAAGGGCAACAAGGCGGATCCCGTACCGAATAGCGTCTGGACTGTGGTCACGCACCCAGAAAAGCAATCTTGCCAGCCGAGCCGATACCGGTACGCGGGCCATGGCGATCCCCAGTGGTGTAGGCGCTTCCAGCGACAGGTCATCTGGTGCAGCGCTCGGTGCCGCCAAGGCGCGCTCTTCAACCGACGGACTGGTCACGTGGCGAGAAGCACGCTCGTCCTGGACGGCTCCGAGCACCCGGAGAACCCAGTGCGCTTTGCGCAGCGCGGCTGCTCCTGGTGTCGTTACCCAGGGAAAGCGCAATGGATGGCGTATGCCGAGGCGGCTCAGAAACAGCAGCACCGATTCCAACGGCATGCGTTGGATTTCGGGAGTATCCGTTGCCGGAAAGAGGTTCACAAATGTTGCGACAGAATAGAGGCGATAACAGTGCCCGGGAGCGGTGCGTCCGGCTCTGCCAGCTCGCTGTTGCGCAGAGGCTTGACTTGTCCAGGTGACTTGGTGCAGCGAGACGCCCTCGCTGTTGTACGCATGGGTCATGACTCGCCGCACGAGTCCGCTGTCTACGACGTAGCGAACGTTGGGAATCGTGATGGCGCTTTCAGCAACATTCGTTGCGACGATGCACACCCGCTCCGTTCCGTGAACGGCGTGCTCGAGCGCCTCCTGGGCGACCCGGGAGATTCCCGCGTATAAAGGTTTGACATGAAGTGGGCGTTCGCAGGTGCCTCGGCACGCCTTTCGCAAGGAAGCACAGAGCTGTGCGATGGCCCGGCGACCCGGGAGGAACACCAGAATATGGCCCGCAGGTAAGCGTTGGTGAATTTTGAGACATTTCTCGCAGGCAGCAGCGATGTAGTCACGATGCGTCTGTCGAGCAAAGTGGATGGTGACAGGATACTGACGTCCAGGAACAACCAGCACTGCTGGCGCTGAAGCAGCGCCGGCTTCTGGTTTGTCGCCCGCGGAACGTCCTGCCGCTATGGCTGCATCAGCTTCTGCTGCAGCGCGTAGTGCCTGCAGTGCCGCAACACTCGCCGGTTGCGTATGACGCGTATCCAGCGCATCGCTGCCTGCATGCTGTGGAGCGACGGCTGGCAGCAGATGAGCGTCAGCATCAGGTGAAGACACACCCGCATCCGAAGCTTTCGCGAAGCAGCACAGAGTCGCCTCGCTCGATACCGATGGCACATCGCTGATTGCGCATGATGACACCCGCAATGCCTCCGAGCGTGTCGCAGGCGACCTCGGCATTTCCGGTACGCTACCACTGGGCAGTTTCGCAAGCATCGCTGATGTCGCGCTCGTAAAGAGTCTAGGATGCCGCGCCAGGGATTCTGCATCAACCGTCGCAGACATGATAATTAGCTTGAGAGGTCCGATATTTGGATACGCTGATTGCCAGGCGGGTGAACGTCGCAGGCGAACCGTTCGACTGAGAAGTCCCAGGAGCAAATCCATTTGGATGCTCCTTTCGTGTACTTCGTCGAGAACAACGCATCCAAAGTGTCGAAGAGCAATGTCCTCCGCTAGCTGTTGGAGCAAAATACCGTCGGTAACGAAAACAAGCCGGGTGTGCTCGTCATGGACTTTTCGATCGTGGCGAACATGATATCCTACCTGGACGCCGAGTTGGACAGGTTGCCTCACGCCGCCCGTCTCGTCTTCTCGCGTTTGTCGTAAAATTTCTGTTCCTAGCTCTGAGGCAACGCGCTCTGCACACCAGACTGCTGCCAGACGTCGTGGCTGGACAATTGCAACTGAACCACCGGGTCGGCGCCGCTCGTCGGGATGCCCGTACCCAGCCTCGTAAAGAAACTGCGGTATCTGGGTTGTTTTCCCAGAGCCTGTTGGGCCGACCACGATGACAACATCGCGATCGCGGACCATCTCCATGAATTCCTGCTCCAATTCGAATACGGGCAGAGACGCTCGACGTGTCTGGATGTCTGCTGTCCGTTCCAGTGTCACATAGAAGGAGCGAGGTGCAGGCGCCGCGACAGAATCCCGCCGGTACGCGGCAGCAGGTAATCCGTGGGCAACCGGCACCACCGCGGCGTGCCCATCGTCGTCTTCATGATGTACAGGGGCTAGCATTTCCTGCCGATGCTGGTACAGGTGCTGACAGTATGCGCCTTGATTCGGAAGCGATACCAAGGCGAGCGGCAGTTTCCCAGTACTTGTCTGTTCTGCAGTGGTCCGCCCATTGTCTACGTCTGTTATGGATGGAGCTAGCATCAACGATGATGATGATGATGATGATACATTACTCGCGCGGCGTGTTGTTTCGCAAGACGTTTGAAGACGCGTGTCGATGGACAGCGCCGACGACGGGCTACACACTGCAATACCCGCCAGTGTATTCAGTGTAGCGTCCGTGCGGTCCACCATGACATCTGAATGGGCATGTGACGGCATTTCACAGCGATTCTGTGTATCTTTGGGTTCCGGCATAGAAACTGGGTGACCACTTTCACACCGCACCGCAACGCTCGTACGAGCATTTGCTTTTGAGCACTCGGGCGGGGTGTCTGTACCAGGCTCTGGATCGTTGCCAATACGTGCCGCCAAGGCTGCCGGGGTCTGGTGCTGACGCGACCGAAATCGCTTCTGAACCGGTGCCTGCGACAAGTGCTTCGGAGCTGTCGCCGTGGGCGTCGGCGCGCGTTCGGCCTCCGTTCGCTCAGGCGGGTGCGGGTGCGAAGCCACCTCGGGACCGGCGCGTCGTCGTTTGTGTCCACTAAGTGCTTGCGAAGGTAGTAACTGGTCCCGTAATGAGCTTGAAAGCATCTGTGATCCAAGAATGGCAAAATATCGCTCTCGTTCGGCGTGCCTCTCTAGGCCACGTTTCGCGGCGGTCTCCTGTCGGCGCTGGGCGTTTTCCTTCAACGCTGCAGCGGGAACTGCTTGACGTCTGCGCTTTGGAACGCGGTGCCACCGGTTACGCTGACCATGATTCCCTTCACGATCTACCTCTACGGCAGTCGCCTCGATCATGGAGCCGTACAAGAACGCTTTTCGGGAAAGGCGTCCGACCTGCGGCTTCCGAGGCGCAGTGCGTCTCGAAGGACGCCGGAACACTGCAGGCGCTGCTGCAATGCCGGGTATCAGTTATGTACATTATTGTCCCTAAAGGACTGGATCGTGGTGGATGGCGAAGACGGGGCAACGAAACTAGACATAGGTTGACTATCTAGGAATGTGATCGCTCCGGGAGTACGGGCCCTGTGTAGCGCAAGCAATCCAGCAGGGCGTCCTCGAATCCGCCGACATGTTTGGACTTTGTCAGCGGCGACTTTGCATCTACTCGTACACCGAAGTGGTGGATTATCCGCGAGGCGACGATCCGCCGATGACCGGCTGCGTGACCGGGAGCGTCTTGACATCTGCACTGCAGGTTCATTTCCCGGACTAGAGCGCTCTGCGGGCATCAGCATCATTCGCAAAAATGCACTGGTAGGTCAAAGTCGATATTCTCGAGCGTACAGCTGACTCCAAGGTTTCGCGGTATTGCACAACGCCCATTCCAAACTGAAATGGATGGAGACCCAGACAGCTACCTCGGTTGTATGCGATAAATGTCGGGCCTCTTCCAGATTTCGTGAACACCAGCCTTTGCGAGCTTTTTTTGCGACTGGTTCGTTTCCCTCTGTCTGATGCACGTTTTTCAATACGCTGGTTTCTCCTGTGCCTCCAGCTCCTGTGTCAGCAGTCGAATGAGGTTCATGGTGGCGTGCACGTCACAATTTCGCCCTTTTGCCGGTTGTCGACGCATATCATGCACAGAGAGAAGAAGCGATCTGCGCTTCTCTTGCCATTTTCATCTTGATTTTGCATACTGCGTCGATATCCGATTTGCAACGGTGGCGTCTGGCTCCGGTTCGGGTGTTCTCGTATGTCAAGCACTTCAGCTTCTCCTCCATGGGCTGCACTGTGGCTCGAGACGCCTTCGTTCATCGCTCGACGGATATGCACTTGACCAATCGAGAATGCCGGGCACGATACCGTGCACCGTTTTCGCACCTGATGGCGTCCCCAAAGAGTACGGGCTTGTTATGAGCGATCCCGTCAGCGACGACGCTGTTCGCTGGAAAAACGAGCGCCTGCTGTTCCATTCGATGATGGATTTGCGGACGGCAATGTTGTTCATGATGAATCCAGTACTGGACGAGGAATCCAGGCTCGAAATGTACTCGAGAAATTTTCTTTCCGTCTAAGCAAACCCCCCTGGTGCAAAGCGGTAACGCACTCCCCACTGGAAGCGAGCGCTGCGATGACTCAAGTCCGAGTCCAGAATCCTTTTCCAAGCAATCAGAAGAGACGGGAGCCCCTGCGAGCGCATCCCGACAGCCGTAGCATGTTTCCGTCGAATAACGTTACCTGGATCTCTTTCAGAGGTCGGGCCTCGTCTATAGAATAGAAACGATTATTTGACGTGCCATCTTCGGTGAACTTTCGGCATGAGCTTGTGAATGAGTCGTCACGAGACGACGTCGAGATTCTTTCTCATCGGCCCAACGGAGGGAATTCCCGTCATCATGAGCTCCCTCGAAGAAAAAATCGAAAACGTGAAGCGTTCCTGTTTTCAAAATGTCCGGAAAAGAATAAAATTGCGGCTTGTAGGTATAAATCCAATAGCGATATCGATGATTTCACGAACCCTTATTCGAGGACGTCGCGAAGGATCGCAATGCCGGTGCCAAGACAACTTCGTGTTGCAACAACTCGAAGCAGACATCCCGAAAAGACTATCGGGCATGCGGGCACTACCTAGGAATGCGTCGGCGCTTATTGCTGCACTTTGGATGTCGAGACTCTGTGTATGAAAACCCTGGGCCAAAGTCGAACGGTTGGAATCGAGCGCCCAGTTCAGGGAGGCATTGTCATCGAACACGGGTCTAGTGCACCGACCCGGATCCCGCAGAGTCGCCAGGTTTCATGCCCGATCGTTCCATTCCACTGTATATGATTCGGTTGCTTGACAGGAGCAGCAAATACCCACATGCTATCAAGGCTTATCACATGCACACTGCGGAATGAATGCAGAGCTGAACGAGCCCAGGGCGAAGCGGCTGCAGCTTGTCGCCTACGCGCTCGCCGCTCATTCGACCTCGGTTCCGATGCAGGTCAAAGCTCGTGTAACGGCTCTTTCGTTGCTGGATGGCTAGTCGGCTGCTCACAGGGCGCATTCGCTGTCCCTCTCACCCGTACAGTGCAAGTTCGACTTGGAACGCTTCCCCGAGGCGTTCTACGGCCAGCGTTTTGTACAGAGCCTTGCAGCGTTCGCTGCGCGACTATGCTCGCGAGTGGACGCGAGTAGAAAGCAGCAGGAGCGTGCTCCCGTCAGCGTTCCACGCCCGCGAATGGAGCATATTCTGTGGAACACTGGGTCCCGCATTAAATGAACTCGCACGAGTGGTGCCCGGGAAGGCGCCGCGAGACCCGTGGCAGCTCGCTGCAGCGCTGCGTCGCTCCGTGCGTGAAAGAAGCTTCACAGAGCAGCAGCCGAGTGAAAGAGAACTGGAGCTTGGGTTCGGATTGCTCAGGGTGCTACAATCGCGCGTTGTCGCGCTGAAGCGCTTAGTCTATGAACCGCACTCGAGTTGTTTGACGGCAGGCGTGCGGGTTCAGGTGGATTCGTTGTTTCTCGGTCGCGAGCAACGTGGCGTTGGTCTGGATGGTCTACGTGATATGTACCATTTCACGTATTTTGTACGGATAGAGAACCATGGTCCTGCACCCGTGCTGCTCCTCGGACGCCACTGGGATATCAATGACCTAGAGGGTCAGCTACAGACGGTGCGGGGTCTCGGGGTGGTCGGCCAGACGCCGACCCTCCAAGTCGGTGACAGCTACGAGTATCGGAGTCAGTGCGTGTTGGCGGCACCTTTGGGCGTCATGCGGGGCTTCTATCGCATGTTCCAGATGCCAAAAGGTGACGAAGTCGCCGTAGAAATCAAACCATTCGGGCTGATCGCATCAACGCTGCACAAGGAGCCACAAGAAGAACAGGTACCCGCAGATGGTAGCGTGCAAACCGCCTCCTCCTATGCGAGGCGTGCACGAGTGCACCCAGCTCGACCGCCGCTGTAACGGAGCTTTTCTCAGATCGTGTACATGAACGCAGAGCGAAGACAAAGTGTCCAACTCAGGGAATGCTGTGGTGGAGCTGTTCTCAGATTCTGGTTATGAACGCAGAGCGAAACCGGTGCATGTTGAAGAGAAAAGTGTGCGTGTTGGGGCGTTTATAGGATCCCGCTTGTGTATCACATGAATGTTACAGGTGAACAGCACTCACTTGACTTCAACGTAATCGTTTACGATGCCAAACGACGTTCGCGGTGTATACAGTATCGCGAGTTGCTGCCTCTCAAGGGCCCAGATGGCGTGCCTATGCTTGTTCGAGGCGGCGGCTGGAAACAGGGACCTTTCCAGAGCACCAGCCACGCCAATGGAATACGGATCGGGATGTGCGTACCCGTGCCCAGGCTCGAAACCGTTGAGGTCGTGCGCTCCGCGAGTGTCGGGCTTCCGCTAGACACTTCGCCTCGGAGGTGCTTCCACGCAACTGCTATGCTGAACATCTAACTAGGCCAGACATCTGCGATAAAGGATGCTACTGGCGGCGGGGTGCCGCCAACCGAACGCTCGCTCTCGTCATCAGATTCAGTGTTATCACCAGAGTTCAAGACGGGGCTGGCGGTTCGGGAATGATCAGCGAAGAGCGCTGCTTGCGGAATGTCTCTGGCGGCCTCGTCCACGTGCAACAAGGAGGATGATCCGAATGGAAGGCGGTCGCTCCCATTCGCGATGCACGGTGCTGCTATGAGTGCCGCACGACTCGCGTCGTTCTGGTTGTGTGTGTGCTCCAATGCAGCGCTAGAATTTCTCGCACTCGCAGCAACGAGCCATGTCCCATGCTGTGCCTGACCCAGCGATGACAATGCACTAGTGAGACTAGCGCTTCCTCGAATATTCAGTTGCATGTCTGCCGAAAGCAAGGATGACAAGAGCTGAGAGTCGTCTGTAAAGTCTGCGGGCCAGGTATCTCCCATAACTGACTGTGCATCCGTGGCGGCGCTCAGGTGCTGCGCGTAATCAGTGGCAGGTGCCTTCTCGAGTCGCAGCATCAGTTCTCCACCCGACTCGTATAGCATCCACACTGAGCACTGAAGCCGCTGGCTGAGCTCCAGCCAAGCTTTGAACGGACGGAGCGGGACAACGAAAACAGTTCTGCCCGATGAAATGCTGGTCTCGAAAGCCGATCGATTCTCGGCATCATCCAGGTTCTGATTCGTGCCTGCCTCCTGGAAGAACTGCGCAAAGCCCTCGTACACATCGAGCTCACTGCCATCAATCTTCACTTGGGTATGCAGCGACACGATGCGCGAATCTGGCCGCTCACCATAGTGTCTCGCGAGCTGTTCCGTTACCGCACTCGCTAAACGCAATTGATGTTGCTCGAAATAGAAGTGTAGGTGAACAACACGACGATGCATATTCGAGAGCGCTTCGAGGAAGACGCGCGGTGCGAAGCGCATGCGACAGCGATAGTGTTCAGGTGCTGAACGCTCGTTCAGCGACAATGCCTGATACCGCATCAGAGCTTGGAAACGAAATTGGAAACGCCAATGTCGGTTGTCGTGGAATCCAACCGGAGGACGGGCCTTGCGACCCAACGCATATCCAACGGAGGCTACTGCATCGAGCACCAGTTCACGATCACGCGTATCTGCACGTATTTCTAGCTGCTCGACCGGTACCCCGCCGGAAGCGTTCGATGGCGCTTTTGGGCCCGAGGGTGTGCCAGGGTGAGCGCGTCGGCGCTCGACATTTGCAGCAGCACCCGCACTCCCGACGGCATGCCGGAACACCGGCCACCATAATACTGGGTCGACACTGACAGAGAGCGTCCGACCTGGAGGCGCTTCTAGACGCCCGCCCTGCTCGCGTGAGAAGAATGCGCGGGGGAAACTGATTTCCGCAACGCATCCCAAATTCTGAATGGATAAAGTTAGGCTTGAGGCAGAGGCCGCGAGCCAGATGCCTTCGAAAGCGCTATTATCCTTCGCGCCTGCTTCGGAAAAGCGCTGAAGTGAATACGCAGTCTGGCAGCGGGCTAGACAGGAGAGTGCACTTCCGAAAATACGGACATGGGACGCGCTTGGCAACCGCACGCGGAAACTGGATTCCATCGTACCGCCTCGCACAGTCGGATGCTCAGGGTCGCTTGCAAGTGGTGACGGTTCTGAGACCGTTGCTCGCCACCAGCACCGGTCTCAGCGTCTGAATTGTTGACCTACACAACGAGATTTTGGAATACAGTGAGGGTGCTGTAGCAGCTGGCGGCCTCTATTCGCACGAGCCGTCCGGTGCGAGCGACAAGCCGTCACGGCTGGGGCGGCACGAGCGAGCGTCGCCCTGCTGCTTCGAAGCGGCAAACGCTTGCCTGCGCGCTTCGGAGACTGAGACCGAGACGCCCTGCTCTCAAGTGCGTTGACGTTGGTACGCCTTCACAGTTTGCCCCCGAGGAACATGCAGCGTAGCTGCACACCAACCAGGTGTGCGCAGTTCGTTGGTGCACGCAGCTCTCGACAAAAGCGCACGTAGATGCGCGCCAAACGAGAAAAGCGCCCGGCACCTTTCGATGCTGACAACGAAGTAGAGATACTTCGCTAAAGGTTCCTAAAGGTTCATTTATGGGCATCATGATCGCGATGCGCCCGGTACGCTTGGATGCCGACAACGAAGTAGAGATACTTGGCTAAAGGTTCCTAAAGGTTCATTTATGGGCATCATGATCGCGATGCGCCCGGTACGCTTGGATGCTGGCAACGAAGTAGAGATACTTCCATATACGTGCCTAAAGGTTCATTTATGGGCATCATGATCGCGATGCGCCCGGTACGCTTGGATGCTGACAGCGAAGTAGAGACACTTCCATATACGTGCCTAAAGGTTCGTTTATGGGCATCATGATCGCGATGCGCCCGGTACCCTTGGATGCTGGCAACGAAGTAGAGATACTTCCATATACGTGCCTAAAGATTCATTTATGGGCATAGTGATCGCGATGCACCGCGGACAGCTCATCGGCACAATATTATACATCTTCTTCCCTAACTGTCTCTAAAAATACGCGCAGCGGCGGCTCGCAGCGAGGCGGTAAACGCGCGCGCGAGGCCACTCCATGCGAATCTCGGAGACGGATGGCGGTTGTTATTTGGTGATCACGAGCACAGGTCTAGATATTTCTGCTTCGCTGTTCGTCTAAACGTGACGTTCGCGGAGGTATTACGGTTCGCTTGGTCTGAGGGCTTTCTAACAGTTGAATGTCGAGTTTTCATGGGATAATAGGAGAGAAAAACTTGGGGTTTTGCTCTGTAACTGCCGTGTCGCGCTGTACGCCCAAAGCGTTCAGCACGGGAGCGTGGCGGCGAGGCAGTGGTATCTCTAGACGGCCTCCCGGGAGGTTTTCAGCAGTCGCGACCCTAACAGTTAGCGAAGAGGTCGCGGACGAAGTTAGGTGCCCAAGGCTCTGGCGTAACTCGAGTTGTGTGTACCCGGCACCGCGCACGTTCGGGACGGCCTTTTATTATGTAGAAACACGACGGTTTGAGGCAGCACGGCAGCTGTTCGAAGAGCTCGTTTGGCAACACCCTTTCGATGCTCGCATATGGGTTGGTTTCGGTCAGTGTGAAGCTGAGGCGGCGCTAGCAGAGCCAACAATATACACGGACGACGAGAAGAACGGACTTGTTGGCGGAGATATCATGCGACGCGACGGAACCGCAGAGCTGGAACTCTCTGCGGTAGACGACCTGACTTGGGCGTCAAGCGTGTTCCATCGTCTGCACGGCGTAGCGCGGGCTCGGGCGGTGTTTCGACGGGGCCTGATTCGTGCGGGCGGTGTATGGAATGAATCCACCGTCGACGAGAACGGTACGGTGCCGGTGCATACGTTCGCAGACTATATCGGAACCGAATTTGTTCCCGATATTGAAGGCTGGAACGAGAAGGACGCAGAGGCTGGACGATGGTGCTCTGCTAGCAAGCTTTACCATGCCTGGGCGCTTGCTGAAGTGCGTTTCCTCGAGCAACAGGAGCTTCGACGCAGTATGTCATCCGTGAGCAAAAAACTCGTACCGCTCCACAAAAACGAGAAGCGTCCAGAGACCGATTCGAGCCGTCGGCCCAGCAATTGTGCCGGAGCAAGGCTCGTCCGTCGACTATTCGAGCTGAGCGCCCGTGCAGTGAACGGGCGGGATCCGATTACATGGCAAGCTTGGGTGCGCTTCGAAGCGAGTCTGGGCTTGGGCGTGACGCGCGCCCGAGAGCTTTTCAAACTGGGTGTTGCTTCTGTAGAGCAAATCAATCCCACGTGCAAGGAGCTTGCCTGCCTTTACCAAACCTGGGGTGTCCTCGAGCAACGCGAGCATCGCTACGATGAAGCAATTTGCTGCTATGAAAGAGCAGTTGCCTTGAATCCAAATCATGCCCGAACGTTGCACGCATGGGGTATGCTCGAACAGCAGCGCGGACGCATTGACGAGGCACGCGTGCTCTTCGAACGAGCAATTGAAGTGTCGAATGGGTCCCCGCATACCGCCCCAGCAGCGTACAACTTGCTCGGGAAACTGGAATGGCGCCAAGGTAGACTGGACAAAGCGCGGATGCTCTTTCAGAAGGGTCTGGAAATTGCGCCCGGTGATCGGCATCTCTGTCACGCGATGGCCTCGCTTGAACGCCACTGCGGCAACTACGAACTGGCTCGCGAGTATTTTGCCCGGTGCACGAAGCTCGATGAGCTCGTCGTCCGCGACTGGGCGGATATGGAAACGCGGGATGTTGGCTTTGCGGATATCCAGCTCGGCGAAGCCTCGCGCCTCGGAGAGGCGATCGAAGCCCTCTCTATGTTGCACCTGTTCACACGCACGGACGAGGATATAAGCACGTGTTCCTGTGACGAAAAGAGCGTGAAACCGGGGAACGAGTCGCTGGGGCAACAACCTCAGGACCCGCCGGCGTTTCAGCGGCCAGGTTCAATGCAATGCGGGACTCTGAAATCGCGGGAGGCAGCGAACGAACCATATAGACGACTTTTGAGCTGGTTCTATGAGCGACTGAAGCACGATCAGACCTTGCTGAATACTCTGGCAAAGAACAATGCTGTTCGGGCGGATCAACTCCGTCTGTGGATTACACGCCGCGGAGAGGACGACATTACGGCTTTTCGCGCTTGGGCGCGCTCCATGGCCCAGTCACAGCCTAAGCTGCTGCGGATGCTGTTCCGAGTGCCTGGCCCCATGAACGCATTCGGCTTCAAAATAGCTTCAAACGAGCGGAAGGGTCCGGGCCGATCGCATCTGCGGAGTGGCAAGTGAAATTGCGGCGCTCGCTGATGCTACCGGGATCTTCGATTCGCCGGAATGCTTTTGAATGCGTTAAGGGCAGGTTCCCGCGTCGCCTGTACGTTGCTTGGGTAGCCGGCATTCGCCTAGGTATGGGAATCAGTCAGTCAGTCAGGCAGGCAGGCAGGCAGGCAGGCAGACTATAAGACAGTTACTTGGGCAAGGCTTGCGCGTCTGGAGCGCTGCTGCGCTCGTCAGCGAGTTATCGCACGTATCGATACTTGTTCAGCTTCTGCTGCGAATTCTGTTACATTGTATTGTACCGAATGCTGTGTGTAGCAACGAAGGCCCGCGCTTCGGAGATGAGTAGAGATTTTCGGGACGCTCTGAGACCATACCAGGGAATCCACTGCACGCCTTCTACTCAGAGCGGTGCATTCAGCGATGCTTGCGCCAGCACGTCCTACTTGTTTTTTCTGTTTGCGTTCCTCGCTGGTATGCAACAGAAAGAGTGTACGCCGTGCATTGGTGCGGGACCGCAGACCGACTGTGTCTGCAGCCACTGCTGGCTTGCGAAATCGGCTTTGCATATGCAAGTGAGTCAATCTGTGGTCAGCAAGTGGATGAACCGCCTCTCTACAAGTCCATATTTTGAACGTTGTGCACCGAGAACGCTTTTCATCAAACGCATTCTACACTAGTGTCTTCGTGTCAGTCTATTCCAGTCCATATGTTCGCTGCGAAACCCTATGAAACAAGCCATATGGTGTGAAGTTTCCGTACGCTTGATACGAATGACGATAACGAGACATGCGCGTACAAGGGAGAGAGCACATTTCTGTGGGAGACCGTCGTGCGTTCAGCAACAAACGATCGATTCCGCACTGAGACGCAAGCGCTTACCACAGGGGGCACAGGTGTACATCTCACTCGATGCGAATTGATTCGAGTGATATGGCCGGCCTGTATATGAGTATTCAACGAAGGGTAAACAGCGATTGGTAGAAGCAAGCAAGCAAGCATTCCGAAAATATCAGCGCTTGCGGCGACCGAATCAACTTGTCGCCTTGATAGCGCCAGACGGATGCGATCGTTCACCAGCGCATCCTTCATCGCAGCACGCCCTGGCTCCTACTTTGGACGTTCCTCTGTCCTGTTCCTGGACAATCTCGCTTTCCATCACCCAAACGCAGCCAAAGCGGAAGCAGCTGCAATTTTTATTCAGCCGCGATTCATGCTGCAGTGCTTGCTCCCTGGTTCCACTGCGGGCGTTTTGGCGGTGCTTCTGTGCCATATTCGCGATACCGGATCAATAGACGAGTGCTTCTATCGAGCGCATTGCACAAAAGTCTCCTTTTCAAACACGCTGCGCATAAGGAGCCGCCCTGCACGACCCAAGAGCTCTCTCAAGCGCGCATCGAGACCAAGGCACTGAACGGCATAGAACTGGCACCTGTCTCAAATGAAAACTAAAGAACGAAACATCGGAGGTGCCAATCGAGCGCTTCTCGCTGCCTGTTCACGATCCATTTCATCTAGAGGCACTCGTATTAGGAGGCGCGCTGTGAACAGTCCATCGTGTCCCACATACATACCTTTCGATGCGAGCTCGGGTTCAGTCCGCACCTGTCCAGCATTGAGGTGGAACACCGGATTGCTCGCTCTGCCCTCGACTTTCTCGTCATTTCCGAACTGGTTTAGATGTGCAGCCTCGATATTCAAAGTGCGGCAATACGTGCGTCGGGATTCAGAGATGGTCTCAGGATCCGTGGTTGTAGTCTCGGAGTGAGTAATTCGAGGCTTTGCCGCAGGAATTCGTCACGCCGCGAGCATCAAGACGATTCGCGGCGCTCTCGGACAAGGCTTCGTGAAATAACCGATACCATTGTACAACGCATACGTGCAAGCCTCCATTCTTCTCCTTTTGCTTAGATGCAGCATGTCCGAGGCCGGTACGCTTCAAGCTTCCGATGTTTCCGTTTCGAGGCGACTCGTGGGCGCAGGGATTCGCGCCGATGGATGGATCAGGAGAAAAGATACTCGAAATCGCCCCTGAATGACTTGTTCACAAGCTCATGCGCAAAACTCGCAAATTCTCTTTCGTAAAAAAAGCCGATTCCTCTCGAAAGACAAATCCAATTCCCTACGAGACCATGAACGAAACCGCATTCGACAGCAGCTTGCTACCCTTCGCGGGATACGCTTCCAGCGGTTTCTGCCTCTTAAGCAACACAGACTGGCACTCGAAGGACAAGGCGTCCGGTGGACGTACACCGGAACACCCTATCACAGGCAAGGGTCACAGGAACAAAAGGCGCACCGAGGGTGTCAGGAGACACCATGAACATGGCAAGCACAGTATAGATTGCTGTTTCCATCAGTGCATCGTTTGCGTCGACACCAGCCAAAAGCGCAAAATCGGGACTTTAACGCTGCCTTGAACAACTTTCCATCGCTGACGACAGAGCTCGAGGGAAACGAGGCACCTTCGCAGATAAAGCCAGAGATATTCGAAGACTTGAAACAGAAACGGTCTCAGAAAAAAACCCGCAAACGCTTGTGTTCAACTTCATGAAAAGCGATCTAACTTGTAGACTGTACACCCGTTTTGAAAGACCTGTTGCCTCTCAATGCCTACTTTGCCATGGAACTCACGCGGAAAACGGCTGCCTAGCCCCGAAAAGCAGACGGGGCACTTGTCGTGCGTCCAGTGCAGCGCGCGGTCGACGACGCCGGCCCTCGGGCAACCGTCGGGCGCTTGCTGTTGAGCGTTTTCGTTTTTCTCAGCGACGTCTATGGGCAAGAAAAAGAGCAGCAAGTCGAACAAGGTGACCGTTAGTCTCAGCGAGTTTGTTGCTGGCAGTGGTCAGCAGCCCGGGTCGGGGCCCATTGTAGCGGCGGATCCCGAACTCGCCGTGCTACCGACTGCGCCGCGGAGTCGGGGACCCGATGACGAACGAGGGTTCGGAGCTCGTTATGGTGGGTCTTTCGGAGGTTACGGAGATCGCTGGGAGCGTTTCGGCGGTCCCGGAGCTCGAATGCGATCGGCTTTCGGTGAAGCACCCTGTGACTGGGCCGACGATGACGACAGTGGATTCGCGGGTGCCGGTGCTGCTTCCGATCGAGCGTTTGGTGCTGGTAACCGCGGTGCCGACGCTGAACCCGAACTGGACTGGAGCGCAGCTCGACGAGGTCTGACGCCTCGAGGCCCAGTTGGAGACGCAGGCGGTCGCGACTGGCTGCGAAATGCGGATCACTCGCGGGGGTTTCCCGCTCCAGCAGCGGCCGCTGGCTTGAACGGAGCAGGTCCGGCGCTTGAAGCCGAAGCGGCACCAGAGCCGGACTTTACCCGGCGAGGCCTGGCGCCTCCCGCGGCACTAGAGACAGCCGAAAAAGGTCTGGGTAGTTTTGGTGGCCGCCAACCCGAAAGGAGGCGAGAAATGTTCGGTCAGTTGGTGACAGACTCAGCCGAAGGAACGTTGGAACGCCGCGGACTACTCCCGCCTGCGGTAACGACTCGTGCGCAGGTGTCGCCTGTCGAGGACGTAGACGTTGATTTCCGCAAACGTGGCATGTTGCCACCTGCGGCAGAGGCAAAGGCGTCAGCATCAGAACCTCAGCCCTCTAGGGGGTTCATCCCCTCGGATGTGGAGGTCGACTTTGGGAAGCGTGGTCGACTGCCACCGGCAGCCTCGGAGGGCACGCGTTCCGAGGCAACACTTCCTGCAGATGCTCCAGCAGACACTCGAACGGAGCCCAGTGCTCGTGACGCCCGTCCAGGACGACCGCAAGAGCTGCCGTCGCACATGAACCCGCCGCCAGCGAGTAGCACGACGCACGCGGCGAAGCAGGGCGCCTCGACGGAGCCGACAACGTTAGACTTTAGTCGCAGAGGACGGCTGCCTCCGTCCGCTGTGAAGGCCTCGGCGAGTAACGACACCTCGTCGAGGCACCGGCGGAGACCTTTTGCAGGCATGGCTGCAGCGGCAGGGGATTCGTCCGCAGTGGAGTTTTCCAGACGAGGCGTACCATCGCCGGCAGCAGCAGCAGCAGCAGCAGCAGCAGCTGACGCTGACGCTGGTGCAGTGCCTGCCTCCGAACGAGCGCCTCGCAAGGCACCGTCTAGTCAGGGTGCCAAGTCTTTCTTCGGGAAAGATACCCAGGTGGACTGGTCGCAGGTACGGCGAGGGGTACCGCCTCCACCGGCGACGGAGACCTCCCCGAATGCAAACACGCCCTGAGAAACCCAGCGTTCGGCTGCTGAGAATATCCACAAGCTGAGCGCCCCCAAGACAGCGGTTGCTCCCGAAATGTCGTACTGCCGTGGGTTCGAACGCTGCCGCAACAGGCTGTATACAGGTAGTTTTTTTGGGGGCGAGGGCGAGGGCGAAGGCGAGGGCGAGGGCGAAGGCGAGGGCGAGGGCGAAGGCGAGGGCGAGGGCGGGGGTTCCTCTCTCTCTCTCCGGTGAGCACATCCGTCATAAACAGAGCGCAGCGCCATGCGAACCAAGACCAAAGTCCTTGTTTGCTCGAAGCGACACGATACATCGAATGAAGCGGGCCCGAGGCTATTGCTGCTACATCTCGCCAAGTACTGAACGTTCTTCAGCGCGTTGTGGCGGCCATGAGGTTTACTGGACGCTGCAAGCAGGGATGCAGGAGGTGATCTTTCGCCAAACACATGCAAGGGAACAAGCGGGTACCTCTGGCGTGCCTCTGTCGCCCAGCTTCTCCTCGAGATAGCAAACAATAAACAGACTCGCTGTGCTTGCCTGTTGCATACGACATCGGATGGTCTCGTTTGGAGAAAAACATCGAAGGTTCTGGAGGTCGTTCCGAGTGCGCACCTACCAGCCGTCGCATCGTCGCTCGGTGAAGCGCAGCTCTTGACGCAAGGGGACTGCCAGACGAGACTCCGCAGCGCGTAGCAGCCGCGAGTCTTTCGTGTGGCGTTTTCGGACACCTGTATTCGCATCCACGAACTCGAGAGGCCCCAGTTCGGCAGCACATGTCGACAAAATAGCAGTGGAGCGTGCATACGCTGGGCTCAATACGCGAGAAGATTTCAGCTGCCGCGGAAACGTTGGGCAGCAACGCAGCGAGCGACTCGGCATTGCAAGAACTCGGTTGTCCAGGCGCTGGCGTTCCGTCGAGGTTTACGCCCGCCTCGTCCAACAGCGACACAGCGCTTCTTGCCGTCCTGGCAAGCAGACGCGCCCTCGTTTATTCAAGTTCCATGAACGACACTGACTTGTTTCTACTGAATCACTGGAAAGAGACATCAACCGTTTTGGGGGATTTGGATGAACGATCGACGTCATTCTGGTCCAGTTTCTCGTGATGCACGTCATGCCGCTGCATCAAGTCTGTCCCTTGCTAGTTGCGGGGCATTTCCGAAGATGCTGCATCGCGACGCTCATCGAGCGTACTGGTGCCGTTCGGAACACCACCACCACCATCCATGGGGGCAACCTGGGCGAACCGCAGAGAACCGGTCCGTGGGTCCACTTGGGTTACCCGCACCACTAAAGCGTCTCCAACCTGAACCCTGGTCCATTCCAAGGCCGACGCAAATGCCGACCGATGCAAAAGGCCCTGTAATCGGAACGAACTCGGACTGGGCTGAATCTCGATAACAGCCCCAAAGTCCAGGATTTGCAGTACTCGACCATGGAACGAGTCTCCGCAGGCTGGAATGCGCGTTACCTGCTGCAGAATCTCGAGAGCCTGCTCCAGAACTTGCGCGTTCGGCGCCCACAAGGAAATGCTTCCGTCGTCTTCCAGCTGTATACTGCAACCGGTGTGCTGCTCGAGCTCCCGCACACGTTGACCTCCAGCACCCAGCAGACGTCCCCGATCCGCCAGAGACAGATTCCAGCTGCCACGTCGAGGTGCCTGGGGCGGCAGGAAAGGACGCGCTGCTCCAGCGGGCAGCGCAACACGCAGGACTTTCTCCAGCTGGACATGGTGGACACGGTGAGCCTCTTCCAGGGCTCGCGCCACTTGCTCCAAGGTGAGACCTTGATGTTTCACGTCCAGTTGCAAAGCGGTGATCCCCTGCTCTGTCCCCGCGACCTTGCAGTCAAAATCGCCGAAAAAGTCCTCCAATCCGAGTATGTCCACGAGGAAGAGGTCCGCGCAGGGCTCTGCATCCTGTGCGAATGGCGACCGCAGGTACGCTTCCGTCGTTGCGCTCGAGCCCGCAGACGTGGTGGCGAGAATCCCACCAATACTGACCCCAGCGACAGGACCCGCGAGCGGTAATCCAGCGTCCATGAGTGCCAGAGAGCCAGCCGCTGCCGCAGCCATGGAGCTGGAGCCAGCCGAGGCCAGCACATCCGCCTCGAGACGCACCGCATGCCAGAGGTCACTGGGTAGCACTGAGCGCACGGCACGCTCGGCCAGGATACCGTGACCGACCTCGCGGCGACGACGCCGGTAGAGTGCATCCCCACGACCCAGTTGATTGTTGCAGTAAGGTGGAAACTGGTAATGAACATAGAACTGCTTGGTGTCGGCACCGCCGCCGTAGGCATCGAGGCGCTTTGCCAGCGACGGGAAGCCCAGCGTCGCTACAGCGAGCACCTGCGTCTCGCCTCGGCTCACGAGCGCTGAACCATGGCAGGTATCGGACGGCAGGACTTGCACGCGAGCCTCCATGGGACGCATTTCACGTGGCAGCCTGCCGTCGACACGGTGCTGGTGGCGCTGCAGGGCCTGTCGCCAGGCCTCCCGCGAAGCCTCCAGCACCGCCAGCGCAGCCTCGGCAGGGCCAACAGCATCGACACCAGGCGATACACTCGATGCGTCTGTGGCAGGTGCAGACCGCAAAGACGCCGCGTGCTGGCGCAGGTGTGCGACTGCTTGGGCGCTCTCCTGAGCGACGGCGATACCCCGCTCAGTCTTTTCCGGAGCATGTGCATAGATCGATACCAGACGCTCGCCGCTGTGGCGCAACGCCTCGGCAACGACTTGTGGACGCGGCACAGCCCAGAAGAGGGCAGGTGGTCCAGCACCTGCCCCTGGCATCGACGCTGCCAGTCGACATTGCTGGAGCAGGGCTTCCTGTTGCTGTCGCAGGGGTTCTAGCGCGGCGCTTGCCAGGCGGCAAGCTTCAGCAATATCTTCGGGAGGCACGGCTTTCGCCTCGCCCTCAAGTGCGACACAACAGCCATCGCTGGTGCCGGCAAAGACCAAATCGAGGTCACTAGCCAGTCGCTCAGCATAGCTCGGCTGAATGATCCAGCGAGGGCGAGCAGGCGTCATCGATGCCGACTCGGACGGAGGAAAAGCGACCGTGTCCGCTGCGGTGCTCGTCTGAGCTAATCGAGCGATACGGACTGCCGCTACCAGGCGTGGTCGAGTCTGTGCCTGCATGACCTGCTGCGGAAAGCAGCGCTGAAAGGCCAAGAGAAGCGCGATAGCGGCGCCATTCAGAGCCAGGGTATCGGGGTCCAGTTGGCCGTCGGCACTGAGCACTTCGGCAGTGAGTTGCGTTTCTATACAATAACCTCGCGGCAGCGTCGGGCGTAGTGCACGATCGATGAGGCGAGCTGTAATCACCTCTTTTTCGGTTGCAGCACTTTCTCGTCGATGATAGGAGGTCGGAATAAGGCCTCGAGCGGAAGCACGCTCGCGCACATCCACCCACAACGGTGCCGTATGCAACGCCTGCAAAAGCTCCTGTGTCCGTTGCCACTCCGAGAGCCGCCCCGCAGTGTGCTGCTGTTGCAACAGGGCATCGAGCTGGGCGAAGCTTGCTGGTGCTCGATGTGCGGCCAAAACGCACGCCACGAGGACTTGCGTACTGCCAGCGTGAACGGTGACCGATCCCGTGGCGAGTCGAGCCAGCCGTCCTGTTTCAAAGTCCAGACCGAAGCCGCAGCGCACAGCGACCCCCGTTTGATGTTGAATGTGTTTCGCCCAGGCCTCAGCGTCGAGGCTAACGGAAGACAGCGGTCCAGCAGTTGAGCACGCGGCCAGCCGGGCGGTAGCCCCGCGGAGCGATAGCCGCTTCTGCAGCGTTCGTGTCAAGGTTGAGAGTCGCAGCGTCCGTCTCCAGTCCATAGGTGTGTGAACTGGGTCTCCAGAACACGAACCGCAGCTTTGCGAGTTCCTGGTTCAGTCACGTGCACACCAGTGTGACGACGTGCACGCTGGCTTCGGCGCAGGTGCTCCTCTAGAGACAAGCGCGAAAGCGGAGACCGTCACTTTGCGAGATCGTGTACAAGTTGCAGTCGCTGGTGGTAGCGAGTTCTGTCCAAGAGCGGGTTGCGAGCCAGACACAGAGCGCGTGTGCGTCAACCACAACCCGTAAACAGCAATCAACAGCAGTTGCCCATGAAAGCACGACACTTTCGTGTGTGTGTGTGTGTGTGTTTGTTTGTCGGCGGTCAGGGGCATTTTCGCTGGCGGACGTTCGCTGGGCCTTGGTTCTGGAGCCGTGCTTCAAGTCGGTGCGCTCTGAGGTATCAGCGCTAACCGGACTGTTAAGGGTTGTATGCGGAACTGTTAAAGGAATGTCGTTGGTGAGTAGTCCTCCCGTGGCCGTTTTCCAGGTATGCAGGCCCCAGCGATTTCCGACACCAGAAGACAACGCATGCCTTGTGCTTCGATGCATCCGGCACCAGGTGTTCCATGACTCTTGGTGTGGAAACTTGAGCAGTCGAAAAGCTTTTCGACGGAAAAGTCGCTGGCACGAGGCTTTATCTTTTTCGGGATATTGCACGAAACTTGCTATGGACGTTTGAGCAGTTCACAAGCTCTTGACAGGTACCCCTGTGGATATGAAGCCCTGATTTTGCGACTTCAGTTGCCATCGAAGCGGGCCAGCGGGGAAAGTGCCAGCTCCGTCAAGCAACGAGCGCTGACTCGCAAGACCAACACGCTGGGCGGCTTTTGCGTCTCATACTGGGATCTTCTCGCCGCCGGTATGCTGCCCCTTCAAGTGCAAGCGCCTGGAGCAGTTTTGCCTCCGAGGATGAGGGCCACAATCAGACCATACAGGGCAAGCGCTTCCGCGAAAATCAAAATGAGAATGAATCCCGTGAACACTTTGGGTTGTTGGGCGGTTGCTCGCACGCCGGCGTCACCGACGACGCCAATGCAGATGCCCGCAGCCAGGCCACTGAGACCCATCGCCAGCCCAGCGGAGAGGTGCGCGAACCCCAGATAGTACGGGTACGACTGCAGCGAGATCTGTCCCGAAAGAATCACTGCTACGATTAGTCCGTAAATACCCAAAATGCCCGCCATGACAGTTGGTATAATCGAGCGCATGATGAGTTCGGGGCGCAGCACGCCCACAGCTGCGATGCCGACTCCCGACTTGGCGGTGCCGTACGCAGCACCCATGTTGCTGAAAACCAGCGCCGACGCAGCTCCGATGAAGCCAAAGAAAGCAGCAGCAGGCGGGCAGGCGTGACTCGTCGCGCTCATGAGTACTGCAAGCTCACTGTGCGCACCCGCGGGACGAAAACGGTCGCCTGAAAAGCACACGTGCAGCGGCGACAGGCTTCAGCACTGCTGGGAATCTACGCGATGGATGGGTAGCGGGCGGTCTGGCTGTCGGGCGCAGGGTTGCAGCGCAACGCAAGCACATCTATGGACAACGTAGTATCTTTATGAAAGTAACTAGAGATCATGGGATGAATCGTACATGGAGCATGCATCGCATCGGTGACGTGCGCATGTATCTGCTGCTGCTGCTGCTGCTGCTGCTGCTGCTGCTGCTGCTACTGCTGCTGGTGGTGCTGCTGCTGCTGCTGCTGCTGCTGCTGCTGCTGCTACTGCTCCTTTTCGATGACAAAACGTTTACGTTGACCACAGGTCCCAGATTACACGATGGATCATGGTTATCGAAAAAGCTTCTATCATGATGCGCTTATCATCAAGTTCCACTACATATAGCTCCGCTCGGATAAACCGGTCGTTTTGTACGTGCTATCGAGCGCCGAGTGCCTGCACTGAGCTGCGGCTGTAGCGCCTAAACCGCTGGAGCAGATACATCACGGGGACAGAACCCTGCTGCCATACCACTGAGTGCGTCGGCTCGAGGAGTGCTTTACTCGGCAGGAATTGGGATTCATGATCATGCTGGGAGTCTGCAAGCTGCGCGGACAGACGTACTGCCTACGATAGCGCGAAGCGATATACTGGGAGTCCAGTAGGACTGGTCCGCAACGCCTAGGCACAGGCTACCGGCACCCTTGTCGCAGAATGAATGGCGTTGCGGACCAGTTGCTCAGATTTCGCCACAGCACCTGCCACTGGTGGTAGCATGAAGCACTAGCCCGGGAGACTCGTCCGGCTCGCTGGAACTTCCACCTCGAAGGTAAACTTTCGAAGATACGGAAACTTTTTCCCGTTTTAATCTTTATCGTAACGGGAGAAGAGTTCGTCATCTTGTTGGTAGTTAGCGTTCAGTCTCTGTTCTTTGTTCCCTCGAACCGATGCGCTTCGATAGAGCGCCGGTCATGAAGCGCTCCCTCGTGGTGCTCGAGGCGTCGCCCGTTCGCCTCTACGTCATCAAAGCCTTCACGCGCGAATGGCGTCGGGCAGTGACATGACTCAGAGACGCCGTACCGGGAATGCTCCCATGTACTGCTCCAGAGATCAATCTCACAAATCTCGATTCGTCTACGTTCCTGTCGTGCATGGCAGCGACCCACGCTCTAGTCGAAACGATTGCGTCGATGACTCACGTCCGAGTCCAAGACCCCATTCCATGTAAACAGAAGAGACACGGCCCTCTGCGAATGTCTCTATTGAGAGGCACCATGCCGCTGTCAAGTCCGGGTTCGTCGGCGGCCACAAGGAGATGCGGATTTGTCATTCGAACGGATTCTCTGATTTGGGGTAATAAGTTCAGTGAACTTTTGGTAGCAGCCTGTATACAAGTCGTCAAGGAGCACCGTCGAGCTTGGTCAACGTTCATTCGGAAGCACGAATCGCTGTGCCAACGAGTTGCATGGTGACCGATCGATCGAAAACTGGAAGAAATCGTGATTGGATCATATTACGAGTATGCCAGGGAGACGCACGGATGCTTATACGTCAACAGGACCTCATAATATCGGTTGTTTTAGGAACCCTCGTCCGAGAACGTCGCGAATCATCGGGGCTTCCAATGGCGTATCGAGTTCCAGCGGCAGAGCATCGAAGAGCCCTCTCCGGAAACACCTCTACGAATCCTAAAGCAACCCGTGCATCGGAAAGTCTTTAGTGCAGGACATCGCTTTTCGATGTCGTACATCTACGAAAGATCGGAAATGAGTTACAAGTCAGGAACAGAGCGTACAGTTCATCGCTCCATTCTTATCGGACACAGGTGTCGAGCGGTCATTCCGCGAAAAGCGCAGCGCTCGCTGGACCGCATCCCCGACTCGTGTTGACTCGGGCGACCCAGTGCCCCGGCTCCCGAGTGGATACGCGGCGTGCAAGCGTCGAGCCCGCGACACCACGCCACAGCCACGCGTTTTCCTTGGAGCACGAGCAACAGCACTCGATCACAAAGCGTGCAGTCAAGGTCATCACGAAATGAGTACGGCATCGTGCTTATCGCACGCGCTCGATCACTCCTGCTGTGGCACAGTGGCAGCGTTCCGTGTATCGCCGCTTGCCTGCTTCCGTTGCCGGATCGATAGACCGACCCAGACGCCCTCAGATATTCCCTGTTTGCCGGTACCCGGCTTTACAAACCCTGTTCCCTGCTAGACACTTCAGCGTGCCAGAAGCACCAGAAAAGAGGCCGTCACTCCCGCTTCCCCTGTGCGACAGCAGAGCGAATACCTCCCGGTGCGTACCAGCGCGAGGCCCTGTGGCGGAGTGCGCTCTCTCAGCGCGCACTTGTTCGTGTTCAGTCCCGTTCCGTGTATACGCTGAATCGGAGGCGTCAACTGCAAACTTGGGTGTCCTGGCGGACTTGTTACCGTATCAGTGGTTCCAATTGCGGTAAGCTTTTCACGGAACTGTCGTCGGGGAGAAGATCGAACCACAAGAAGGAGCGCAGCGATCGTCGTCGCCTGCGACGTTTCTTCCAACGAACAGGTGCGGGTGCGTGTCGGCGACGCGCTACCGACGCCAAGACGGTACACGTTCGTCAGGAATGCATCTCGCACGACCCTGGGCACGAGAAACGGCAACATCCTGTCGTCAGCTCTGGTCACTTGGGGCACGGCACTGGACGAGTCGGGCGGCGGCAGCTGCGGTAGCAGGAGGCTCTACCGAGGGTTCGGTTCCGGACCTTCACGAATACCGTTATTTGTTTCGTTACATGACGTGGGATATGCGCTCAAAACGCTTGAACGATGTTTTGAGGCGAATGCAGCTCCTCATACGGGCAGCCGGCGGCGAACTTCACGGCGGTGTCGCATCTCCGAGCGATAAACTCGAGCGCATCGCCGTGTTGCGCTCCCCGTTCGTGGACAAGAGCTCACAAGAGCACTTTGAACGGGTGACGAGGTTTCGTGTGCTTCGCTGGACGTGGCGTGCGGATACACAGTCCTCAGTGGCATCGAAGTCGAACGAGCACCAGCCGGTCGATATGGGCCACGCGGTGGCCATGGAGACACCTGCAGGCTACGGTCTTCGTGTCACCGAGACCCGCAACGGATTGGCTGCCCTAGCATTCTTCTTTACGGATATCGTAGATTCGCAGCATAAGTTGGGTAGCAACGGGCATGCTGCTGGCGTGGATGCCGCACCGAGAGCAGCAGGCGTCGTAGAGGCGCGGGAGTCCAGCCACGAGCGCGGGAACGCGATACCCGGTGCGTGGTCGCGAGAAGCGCACACGGCAGCCTAGCTCGCATACGCGGCTTTTGTCCACTGCCTCACAGAGCGGGAATGTAGACTCGCTCCCGAGGCTCCGATGCACTGGCTGGTCGTTCAGTAAGTGAATGCTGACCCGGTCATGTGCTCCAGGTGCGATACCTTTCCCTTGCCGTATGCGAAAATCATTGAACCTGTTTATGGTACTGGATTTATGAGACAAGCCATGAATCTCCCGAGTACGTGATGATAATCGGCAGCCAGGGAAGTGCCAGCTGGTCCGCTCGAGGCCCCCGAGTTCCGCGAATTACTGACCAGGCTTGCCCTTGCGGGGTCAAGGTTCGCTGACGCGATGCTCCAGAAGCCCAGTCGACTGTGCGTGCCTCCTGTGACACTGGAAGCGCCGCCAATGCGGTCGCTGGCCGGAGACAGAACGGCTCGGTGATGCCCTTGCGAACATCAGCCCGAGAAAAATCGCCACCGTTTCTGGATCAGCTAGAACCCAGGGCAAGATACGGTATCGGTAAGCGCAGTGTTGTGTATAGGTGCACCATGCTGATGCCTGGACGCGAACGCCAGGCGCAGCGCGGCAACCTGGCATGCACTTGATGATGCCGCAGCACGGCATACTCGAGATTCTGTCTCCTTTCACCGGTCCATATAGGTTGCCGCTCGTCGCTATCGAGGTAGCAGCAGCAGCAGTTGTTGTTGTTGTTGTTGTTGTTGTTGTTGCTTCCGGCATGCTCACGAGAGCATTGTATCCGGTTTCTCACGCTCAGTGATGCGCAAGCGGATCTCCAGAGCCTACGATACCTCGCGTTCTGCACGTTGCACACGCTGAAATGTGCGCTCCGCAACCGCCAGCGCATATGCACAAAAACTCTGAACAGCGCACTCGATCCGCTGTAGCTCCTCCGCTGAATACCCCATGCGAACGAATGCCGTTTCTTGCGTTCCTGGTAATGAGCTGGGCTCCGTCGCGCCCTGTCTGTCTCGTGAGTGTCTGTCGTCCTGCGTCTTTGTTGACAGTGGCTGGGGATCAACGGCTTCCGCCGAGGCACCATGATCCGCGCCTACGAAGAACTCGGGTGTATCCGCTGTCCAGTGCATAGCTGCATGCCGCTCAGACGAGTCGGCGGGTCCCAGTACAGGCGAAACCGAGCATGTGGCCAGCGAGCGCTCAGACGAAGTCCCGGACTCGGGTGTCCCACTCGTGCGACTTGCCAGGGCATGCGCATCCTCCGGGTCGGGGAGTGCCGACGGACTCGACGTTTTGAGTTCCGTGGCAGAATGAGCGTTGCGGTCGGTGTCTTCTACGCACCCGGCTCAGTAAAGACTCGCTGAGCGCCTGGTTTCAGCAGGCAGCGCATCGTCGCCAGCTGGTTGTCCGCGGAGCCAAGGCTCGGTGTTCCCCGGTACCGATAACGCTGCAGACTCGACAGCCGGAGACTGCCGGGTCGTGGAAGCAGCGTTCCCCGAAGTTGCCGCCTCGAAACGCTGGTGCTCGCTCGCCAGCGCGGGTCCCGACGAGGTTCCTGCTGCCGGCAACGCTCCCTGAGAGACCTCCGCAGGTGTTGGCTGCGAGTCTGAAATAGACAGCTCGCGAGCTACTTGATGCCTCGGCTCAGTAGCCTCGTCTGCGTCGGTAGAGCGCGTTGCCGCTGGCAGAGACGGTGCTGGCCCCGACGTCGTTGGCGCCTGCCGTTCCTGCTCTCGAAGCGCTTCGCGCTCAGCGAGCATCTTTTCCAAGAGTCGGCGCCGTAGTTTTTCCGCAGTTGAGTCTTGTCCATTCTCGGAACCGTCCATGAACCAGAAGCGGGCAAGTTGTTTCGGTCCGCAGGTGAACCCCAGCGCAGGCCGCTGGCAGAGACGATGCCTGGTGCCGGCTGTGGCTCTGCGTCCGCGGAGACCAGCGGGATCCACTTTCGTATTGCGGTTGCTGGGGAATCCCTGCGGGGGTGATGATGATGGTGGTGATCCATACATGCGTCCTATACCATGAAGAAAACGGGTAAACTGCGTTTGGATCACTTCTTGCCTGCATCGCGCTTGCGATGATGATCCATACATGCGTCCTATACCATGAAGAAAACGGGTAAACTGCGTTTGGATCACTTCTTGCCTGCATCACGCTTGCGATGATGATCCATACATGCGTCCTATACCATGAAGAAAACGGGTAAACTGCGTTTGGATCACTTCTTGCCTGCATCGCGCTTGCGATGATGATCCATACATGCGTCCTATACCATGAAGAAAACGGGTAAACTGCGTTTGGATCACTTCTTGCCTGCATCGCACGTGCGATGGTCGCAGCAGCGTAGCGAGCATTTGCATCTAACGCTTCATTATATCGAAGCGTTCTTGTTTAGGCGACAGGTTTCTAGTGCCGGTATGCATCAACCGGCTAGCAGCTCGCAAGCTCCCTGTAAGCAGCGCTCCCATCGCTGGATCGAACCTGGAATCCCAACAGGAAGCGCAGCTTAGAGACGGTGGATCCTAGAAAGGTCGGGCGGGAACCGCAGGTCTCCCGATCCATGACTGACGCTGAACCTGGGCACCGTCGCGAAAGTCTGGTCGTTGCCATCGATCCCATACCATCAACGGCACGTTCCACATAATGTGCACAGCGTTCATGCAGAAGACGCTATGCGGAATCGCTTCGAGCGCGATTTTTCGTACATTCCGCTACAAAACGCTTCTGGCGCCGATGAGACGACACTTACCGCGCATTCCGTCGCAGCCATGCTTCTGGTACGCCTCCAGCACCCCAAACCGTACCATGCGTTGTATCCATGCATTTGGTACGAATGCCACAGAAGTAAGTGCAAACTCCGTCGCAGCAACGCTTATGGCGTTGCAACGAAAAGGCTTTCGGCAGTTTTCAAGGTCGAGCTCAGGTGCGCGCCCTTGATACTGTGGGCACGCTGCTGCACGAGTGCACCGTGCGTGTCGTCCATGAGTGACGCATTGCGGAGCATCCTTCGATACAGATGAACGTGTCGACTTCCGACAGAGAAGCTGCATGGTATACATGCGACGACAGTGCTCGTGTATCGACAGAGTCTAGTGGCGGGAGTCTTTCCACGAATGTACGGCGCTTTGATCGTCAGGCTAGTTGCTGCGGGACGCGGTACAGCGCCCCCCTCGCGTTGCGCTCGCTCCAGCGTCAGCGATGACATTCGCTGCTCTCACGTTCATGGGACACAGGCATAGCTCCTGTTGCTCCTGTTGCTCCTGCTGCATGCAGATGTGCATCCAGTCGGGACGCCTCCGCGCAAAGGTTGATGCTTCGTCTCTGTATCCGCAGTTTGGCAGCACGCTGCGCGCTCCATCGAAGCTGCACCAGTAGCGACTGCTGACGACCCGAGTGTGCCAATGTCCCGTACATTGCAAACACAGAAATTAAGCGTTCTATCTCGTGTCCAAGTAGCTCACTTCCGGCGATCTGGCTCCTCTGGTGACTTGGACAATGAACTCGAAGCTGCACCTGATTCAAAAGAGCGCTCTGGGCCCGTACTCTCGCCATCATCGCCGTCCGCTAGGAGCACCTGCAACTCCTCATCGCTCAGCTCTGCTAGTCGCCTGCGAAGGACAGCATCTTCGTATGCCCGCAGCTGCTGAGCATAGGTGGTGCGCTTCGTACCCACACGCGTCAAATAGGTCGCAACCCAGCCTACGGTTAGGACTGTGATCCCAGCGACTGTCCATCGACCAGCCGAGACCGCATCTTGACCCGGTAAGCGCTCCAGCGCTCGAAACAGAACAAAAGGAAATACGCACCCTACGAGCGTGCCGACAATAACTTGCCCTCGTGTGACGCCTGGAGGTTTTGACGGCTTGGGCGGCAGCGAAGCTTCTGCCGTTGTGTCCTTCTCGTTCACAGGGTCCAGTGACGCGTTCACGCTCACAAGACGCGCGTTCTGCGTTCGCTGATGCCCGCTTCGCCGCCAAACGCTGCGATCCCCAAACGAATTCGCAGACAAGTTACAGGCACAAGGACGAAAGCTCGGTTTAGCAGCAATGAGCAACGAGACTTTCCCCGTGCGAAGCAGTGGCGCAGCTGAAAACGCAAACATCTCGAAAACTGTACCTGAACCGTAACGTCAAGTGCTACGCCTTGGCCGCTAGAGTGATCAGGCCCAGTAAATGGCACAAACAGTAGTTACTTATGCTCGGTACAAGAAATAGGCACAAGCACAATTTATAATTACAAACACGAAGCAACAGAAACGGGTACGTTCCGTTCCGTTCGGTCGCCAAGTGGTGCAAGGCATGGCAGCAGCGGCATCAGGCCGTGCTACAGCGGGCAGACGTCGCGAGCGATGCTTCACTGGATGTCGTCTTCGCTCAAGAGGAAGCGTGTGGCACGAAGGACTCGGCAAGCGTTGGGATCGAATCAGCAGCCCATTAAGTTACTGAAAACCGGAGTAGAAACTGAAGCATTGAACGCTGACCGCAAGTCGGAAAGAGCCATGCTTCGGCCTTTACAGCAGAATCCTTTCTTTCGTGTTGGACTTCCGTTCCTGACCCTGATGGTCGCGAGTCTCTACGGGGTAACGTACCTGCTCGAAGGTCGCTACGAACTAGACCGCACCCGTCGGCGGCTCGAGAGGCACGCGGGCACTGCAGTGTCGAGCACAACCAGTGCTCCATCCAGAACCGAGAGCGTGGAAAACGCAGAAGCTCCACCAAGTGCGTATGTAAATATTCCGGTGCCGGGTCGAGCGCGTTCGAGCACGAGCGGAACGCGTTGAGCGGAAAGCATTGAGCCCGCATCCACCGCGTGGCGGTAAGCAAGTCGTGATCAATCTGGGAACCTGAACGCCCGGAGCGGGACGCGTCTAGCGCTTACAAGAAGCGTAACGGCAAGTTACTCGCAGGTGACCTGAAAACGTACTGCGAGTTTATCCATCAGGCCGTATGAGACTGGGCGACAACGCGCTCGGTGACTGCGGTCGCCTTGACGCCTTCACCTCGCTGAGCGAAGCAGGTCTATAGCTGAGCATGGACAGCAAGCCGCACTGCGCAAGTACGATCGATCATAGAGAGGCCTGCATTCGCAGCGCTGAACAAAATAGGTGTTCGGCTATGTGTTGCGAGCACGATGCCCAACGCCTTCTATGTCGTGTGCAAGGCAAAGAGCACTGCATGGCAAGTTGCATTCGCATGTATGAGGCGGCTGGGCAGCAGGCCTCGACGATCCCTATGCGATGACGCAACAGAGATCAGGAGCGATAGTTGAGTTCAGATCATGCTTGGACGCATCTCTGTTCAGCTGTCGTATGGCATACGCTCCGAGCGTCTCACACAAAACCTGATTTCCAGCACCATTCTGTGACGATACGCAAAAGCTTCGTTTACGGAGCTTGGTCTCCCGGACTCTCTGGAGCCGAGGGACGGCCCGCCCATGGCACACAGCGCCGACACGCTACGTGCCGGTGCGCACTGCAACGCCCCAGACACATAGCAGCGGTACTGCGCATACACACATACACTGCTCGTGCTGCCCGGATTCCGATGAAGTGCTTCGGGATCACCAAGCGAGCCGTCAATAGGCTGCTAAGCGATCTCGTAAACAAACGGAATGCACCGTCACCATGGGACTCGCGCGACAACACGCGATGTGGCGTGTCCTGAATGGTGCTTTCCAGGGCATCCGAATGCTCCCTAGTGCTACCTATGTCTTCCTAGTCGTCTATAATGCTCCCTAATGCTCCTTTCATGTCGCTTGGAGTGAATCCGGCTTCAGCGTTCATGGCCTGAGAACCAAACTTGGACGCCCAAATGCCCCCGAGCAACGTCGCAAATACGCAGTGTTCCATGAGCCGGGTCAGGATATTCCGGATGGATCTCAGGTTGCGTGCATAAAAATCAAGCTTCTGGACTCGATCGAGAGCGCTCTCCATCCCGAGAGCTAGAGCCGCTCACCAGCGACAGCGATAGCGATCCGGGGCCAGCTGCAGAACCCTTGTGTTCCAGCCGCGCCGCTCTAGAGCTCTACAGAACGCGTCCACATAGCGTTCCGCATACGCCTCTGCCTGGGCCATCAGCTGCCCTTGGTCCATATCCGGTGAAAGCCGTAGCGGAAAACAGACCCGTGGCAAACCTATGGCTGTTCGCTGCCGTGCTGGGCTACACCGCTCCATACCGCCACTCCGCACACTTACCAAGTAGCGAAGATACGCGCTCTGCAACAAAACCTGCAGCAGATCGCGAGGAGCTGCTCGCTCGTGCAACGCCACGCGTAGCTCCCGCTCATTCATCGACATCACGTAGCGAGCACGGGGTCTTCGCTGGGGCGGCGGCAAGCGACCCACTCGCTCCAGGGACACGCCCAGTTTAAGGGGCAACCACTGAAAGTGCTCCGGTACAAATGGAATGATACATTCCAGATCATTGACGGTCTCAACATCGAGCACATCCTCAGCATGACTCCGCACGAAGGAGTCCGCAATGATTGCTCCTCGCTGACGATTCACCACATTTAACTTCACTGCCTTCATGGACTGGTAATTGAGGACGCTGTACAGGGCCGTCAGTGCAGCAAAGGCCCCCAGGCGAACTGATGGCTTTGGCGGCAACGCCCGCGCCGTCACAATCCCCAGCCCCATGCCAGTCAGATTCGTGACAACGTTCTGGGCATCGTTCTTGGCACTGATATCCCCCAGATTGCCACGCAAAACGAACGAGCTCAGCACTGAATTACGACAAGCCATGCCTACTGTAATCGCTACCGATTTCGTAAAGTTGCCCAGCGCAGCTAGCGCTAGGAAATATTGCGGGAAGAGCGGTGTCAGAATCTCCAGCGATAACCCAGCATCATAGAGCAGGTCCGACGACAGGCGGTATCGCTTGGGATCGGCATCAAAGTCTCGACCGCGTCGCGCCGTCAGCAGCTTTCCCAGCTGACCAATGCCGTCCTTGAGGACCCAAGACGTCGCCGCGGCCACCGGCGTCGACGATAGACCAACTGCTGCGAGCAGGGCATGCGTCGATAGCACTGCGGTCATCGCGGAGACCACGTTCTGGGCACCGCGCCACAACGAGTAACGCAGGTAGGATGGCCCGACGCTCTCTGGAAACCCCTCGGGCAGGAAAACTGAACGCAACTGGAGCACGAGCTGACCAGGTGCTGCTGCCAACGCCTGTCGAGCACGCTGGCGCCAGTCGCTACTCCGCAGGTCCGCGAGCCGCTCCAGGGACCCCGCGCCCGCCGTGCTTGTTGCCCGGTACGCGTACACAGACCCGTGCCGATCGATCTCGTAGGCGACGGCCTCAGGTGTCGTTTTTCCCACAACCGAGGCTCCCTGGTGTTGCCTTTCTGTCACAGAGGCAGCTCGTGCAGCCTCCAGGCGCAGCAACGACCCGCGTGTACCGCTCCTGGGGCCCGCCTCCCAGCCAGGCGCCGCAGCGCCGCCTGCGAGCAGCCCACCAGCAGTGCCGAACAAGCCGCGTCGCTTCCGGTTAATGGCCAGAAGCTGTCGCTTAGTCGGCCTATTCGGTGATTCATTCTTCTCTGTCCAGAAAGGCACCGTAAAACCTAGAAAGAGATGCTGCGCACCGAGCCGGTGCGACTCTAGGCCACGCATCCCTTCGAGCCGTTCACCAAGTGCCGTGCAAGCAGTCGATGAATCCGTATGCCCTCGTTTACAGTGTACAATCAAAGCACCCAAGCACGGTTCCCCGAAAGTGCAATCAGATTCAGTTGTCCGGGCTTTAGTGTCCCCTAATCCGTGGTCAGTTTTGCGTTGCGGTGCTGCGGCTATGTGCCTTGCTGTTGGTACTCGCTGAGCTTGCTCACGGAGGTAGGCGAAATGCATCCGCGGCAGCCACCGGCGGGCGCGAATGTGCGGGTGCTTTTCTTCGTACGGCGTCTGCACTGCGCCTCTCCGCTTCTGACGCTGCTTGCGAAGCGTTCAACGACTCGTTGACGGAGTTGTTCCAGGTACACGAGGCGCTTGGGTTGTGCGTCGTAGCGGTAGCATAGACTCGGAACGCGTTGCAAAACGAGTGCTCTATCAAACGTTGAAAACGCAAGTCGTGTTCGCACGATAAGGAGGAAGCAAGCGTCTACTGGGGAGGTGCACGACTCCGTGCTGTGTAAGCTCGACGATTCGTTTCGTTTCGTTTCGTTTCGTGACTGGTGTTCGTGCGTGATCTGGCTACCAAAAGAGACTTTTTATCCAAGATCCAATCTACAATTGATTGGAGACTCGGGTGCCTGAACCCTTCGTTCAAGTCTACGAAAGCTCGCGACTGGTGTCGGACCTTTCGTTTCGTTCAGAAAGAACTTGTTCTCGTGTGTTGCGTGTTTTTGGTACGGATACGCGAATCCAGCAGTTTTGACAAGATCTTTGCTCGCGTAAGTGTCGTTGGGAAACGGCGCTGGGACAGCAGCCGTTGACGCGCTCGAGACGGAGGCCTGCAGACGCTCTCTCGTAAGCACGTCGGGCGCTGTGCTGCCTCCGCGTGTCCGAGCAGCAGCGTAGCACCATGGGGATTCCGCGCTTCTTTCGTTGGCTCTCACTGCGCTATCCGGTCATCAACCAGTCGCTTGAAGGTGATCGTGAGTTCGACAACTTCTACCTCGACATGAACGGTATCATCCACACCTGCACCCATAACAACGACGGCGATATCATCTTTCTCGATGAAGTGGAGATGTTTGCCCGCATTTTTGCCTACACCGATCGTCTTTACCGCATTGTGAAACCACGAAAGTTCCTCTTTCTGGCTGTGGATGGTGTAGCACCACGCGCAAAGATGAACCAGCAACGTTCTCGACGCTTCCGCTCGGCCAAAGAGGCGGAACGAGTGCTCGCAGAAGCCATTGCCCGTGGCGATCTCGAGGACGGATTCATTGAAGAACGCTTCGATTCGAACTGCATCACGCCTGGTACTGCGTTCATGGACCGGTTGTCGCAGGCCTTTCGCGAATGGATCGACTACAAAATGCGAAACGATCGGGCGTGGCAGACCGGATGCAAAGTGGTTTTCAGTGGACCCGAGGTGCCCGGCGAAGGCGAGCACAAGATCATGGAAATGATCCGGGAGATTAAGCGGCAACACCGCCACCGCGGGGATATGCCCATCCGGCACTGCATGTATGGACTCGATGCGGATCTGATTATGTTGGGACTCGTGACCCACGAGCCGTACTTTGCGCTGCTTCGAGAGAAACTCGTGTACCGCGGACGCATCGGTGAGCGACTCGGAGCAGCAGCACGCTCGCCGCCAATAACGTCGCTGAGCAACCCGGCTGCGGCGAGCGAGTCCGGCGACAACTCGCCTCTGGCGCGGGCGCTTGCCGCCCGACGCATGGGACTTGTCGATGCACCCGCCAATCTGGACGACTTTGAGGAGTTTCACCTGCTGGAGATTAATCTCCTGCGCGACGAACTGTATAAGGAGTTCGCTGAATTGGCCAGTCGCCAGCGAAGCGATGCCCCGCCATTCCACGTTGATTTGGAGCGCATCGTCGATGACTTTATGTTCATGGGCGTACTCGTGGGCAACGACTTTCTGCCACACCTTCCCCATCTGGATATCTCTGACGGTGCGCTGGAACTCCTCTTCGGCGCGTATAAGGAGCTGCTGCCCATCATGGGTGGCTACCTCACCGACAAGCACCGAATCCATCCAGACCGACTGGAGGCATTCGCAGCTCGTCTTGCGGAAGAGGAACGCGCGTATTTCAATCGCAGAGGCGTCGACGAGAACATCCAGGAGTACTGTGACCCCGAGCGCTACCGCGTCGCCTATTATCGGGACAAATTCCGTTTGAACCTCGATGCACCAGACGGGAACGAGCGACTACGCGGACAGGTGATTCAGAGCTATCTCGAAGGTCTGCATTGGGTGCTCCAGTACTACCATCACGGATGCCCGTCGTGGACCTGGTATTATCCGTACTATTTCGCACCATTGTGTTCGGATCTCCGCGACCTCGGCTCGTACAAGGTTCGTTTTCTCAAGGGGAAACCTTTCACGCCGCTGACCCAGCTGCTGGGCGTTTTGCCCCCTGAAAGCAGCGGCGAGCTACCACCTCCGTATCGACAGCTCATGCTCGATCTAGAGAGCCCGGTGCGTGATTTTTATCCCGCAGAGTTCCGTACAGATCTGAATGGCAAGCGGTTTGATTGGGAGGCAGTTGTGCTGCTGCCTTTTATTGAAGAGCGACGGTTGCTGGAGGCGGTGGGCTCCATTGATCCGCATCGGGAGCTCACCAGCGAGGAACGCCGACGCGACCTCTTCGGCCAGAACGACGTCTTCGATCCCGATACGGGCAACTATTTCCAGGAGAGAGTCCCCAGCGGGGAGATTGCCTGGTCGAATACGCCATCTGCAGCGGAGCAGCGCCGAGGATTTGCTCGCACCATCGCTGAACTGGAGGCCCGAGCGAAACCCGACCGAAGCAAACCCGTTACTACTCCGCAGACGGATGCGAATGACGCTACGCGCACGGCTGTACAGAAACGCACAACGCAGGTTTCAACCACAACGAGCAGCAGCGGTACAAAGCGGACCGTGCGTATGACAACCGAAACTACCGTGGTACGCAGAGCGGAACGCACATCCCGTCCACCCGCGTCGAGCACAGCTGCAAACAAGGGCAGAGAGCGCGCGCAGGCGCCTGCTGCTTCGCAGTCGACCAAGCCGCGGTCGACGCGGAACGACTCGACCCGCGTTTCGCAGGCGAGCGGCAGCCACAACGGACCTGCATCCGCTGCACCGAAACCCGCTGACGGAAGCACGAACGCAGACGGGCACACAGGCGCCGCTCGCTCGAGTCCAAGTCAAGCGAGCAAGCCGCAGCGCCAGTCCATGGACGAAGGACACGGGCGCGAGCGGCCTTCGAACGCCTCGGCGTCGACGACAGGCAACGACTCTAGCTCGTCGCGTACCAACAACTGGGTGCAACGACAGCAACGACAGCCACTACCGCCACAGCCACCGCCTGCTGACGCTCAATGATGAGCCACATTTTCCTTGCGCAACCAGCACAGACGACCGTCAGGCATACGCGCACAGTGTGGTGTCGGGGGCGGAGCCTGGAAGCGGGCGCGAATCGCCGCCCTGGACTCGCTAAACACTGCCGGGTACGTGAGCAGGCTCTGTGAAGCGCCCCAGCGACTACCTGCGCTGGACGACGAGCTTGCGCTCGACTGAGCGGACGCGCTCGCTAACACAGAGCCCTGCCAAGAGCTGTGCTCCGAAGTCGAGGGTGCGCTCGCGAGCGACGGGCGCTCCCGCTCTCCGTATACCACGACGCACAGCGGCGACGTGAAACTCGCTGGTTGCCGCATCGCCAAAGATTCTATCCGTTGTCCAATAAATATCAGAATAAATAGGATAATGACCACCTACGCTGTGCGCTGCTGTCTCGACGAAACGTTTCCCGTACGTCAAGCGACAAGCTACACGTACGTACACACTGGAAGCCTCGCGAGCCAAGCTGCGGTACCAGCGCGCCTACCAACCCGTCCTTTTTCCGTTTCGCCCCGTGGGGCGCAGCGGCGTCCCGCGATCCATCAGCGCCCGATCTCGAGCGGGTCCGGTTTCTGTCTCTCGCTCTATCGCTCTATCGCTCTCATGCCGAACTCGGGGTATCAAGCGGCGCATTGGTGACCCTGCATACCATCTGGGACGAGTTGGGCGAGCGTCGGTGCGTCCGAGCGTTCGGCTTCGACGCGGTGGTGCCGCTTACCCGTATCCACACATGACATGTTTCGTGTAAACGCATGGAAGCGTCCTCTTTTTACAGGTGCGATATCCATGCAGGAACTCGTGAACGCGCCGCAGTTGTTCCTCGGCACTGTGGTGCACCATCGACGAGCGGTTTGGCGCGGCCCATTGTTCCGTTGCTGGTCGAGAATGAGGCGTTCCCTGTATCCGACAAAATGGGGACATGTCTCGTGACACAGGCACGAGTCCGTACATGCAGAGCAGGTCTGCTCGACGATCATGAGGTGGTGCGTTTACCTGGGCTCGTGACGCCGTCGCCAAATGCAAATGTACTGTCCGGGCGACGTCCGCATTCAGGCGAGCAGAAGCGCTCGTGGAAAACTCCGATGATGATAACGATAACGATGGGAATAGCGGAGGCGAGGAGAGGAAAATGCCGCACAAGATGCGATGAATGGCGGACAGGGAGTTTTCGTATGCAGACTCATGGATGATACACCGGGGAGAACACCGACGAAAAGAACGTCGACTTTGAAAGAGTGCAGTCGTCCGACAGTGTGCCGTCTATGACACTGCCGTTGTGATCCAACCTGAATTGCATAGCAGGGGGTATGCCGGTGATCGAAGGGGTCTGAAACCCAGGAAGCGTTTGCGGAAGAGGTGCGGTTCACGATCCCGATACATTTCGTAACACCGAATTGAGGGTTACCATGATCGTTTATCAAATGTCCAGGACACTGCTTCCTTGTGTGAATGTGTGTGAGTGGGTGGATTATACGGCGTCGCAACCTTGCCGGATAGCTGACTCGTACCGAACCAGCGCCTTGCTCCGGGCGATTACATACGAACGCATCGCTCCTGGTCACCGGTTCCTTTTTCATCGAACATCTTCAGCGTTTCAGTACATTGCCCAGACTTTGCCGTATGGGATTCTGGGAGTCTTCGCTCCTGGTCAGTGGTTCTCTATTCACCAAAAGTCTTCAGAGTTTCAGTACTTTGCGCAGACTTTGTAGTATGGGATTCTGACGGAATTTCGCTCAACGCAAAGCTGCTGGATGTTTCCGAGGCACGGTGCATTCCGGCAAGTTGATCGCGGTGTAGAATGCTCAGTGTGGAAAGCGGTAACGTCCATTGTTGCACAGGTGAAATGACCTCATAGAAAGCCTCGCTATTCGAGCACCTCGCCTTCCGACGCTCGCTCAGCTTACCCAGCACCGTATCGAGCATTCGGCTGTGTTTCACTGTTATCTTTTCTAGATCATGCAACGTGCTCCCATTCTCTTCATGTGTGGATGTCGTCCTGAACGCATCGATGAGAATCTTACAGAATCGATTCCTGTTTTCCTTGTCCGCGCACGTCGAAGGAGCAGGAGTGCAGATGATGCGCGCTACAGCATATTCAGCGCGGTAGGCTATGACCAAATAACGGGACGCATCCATCAGCTCCTTATGTGGTGCACTGAACAGGCTGGTAAAGGCACGCCTGTTGCCTCCGCACCACCGATACTGTTCGCGATCGCAGCGCAGTCTGTCAGATCCTCCTGCCAAAGATCGGCCGCATGCGCCGATGGCACGGTCATACATTGTCTCTGAATGAAGCGCATGAAACAGCCGTCTCGATTCGACAGGATGCTCAGGGTGTCGACATCGATCCCGTTGCTGTCATTCCGCTTGACCATATGCGTCCTGGTGGCCACGATACCCGGCCAGCGATGCAACCTAGCATTGGAAGAAGATGCGCAGCCCCATCTAGTTTTCTTGTGAGGTCGTGGGCTCCACCGCCTCGATCGATCTGCTGGTATGGCGACGGCCGCGGTGCCCCGGAACCCGGACTCCCGCGTATCTGAAACTATCTCTATTCATCTACCTAAAAACGGTTGAAAATGAGTCTCATTGTTCGACTGAGACCAGGGTTTCACAAAGTGCATGCAGGTCGATCGTCCGAAAGTGTTGATCGTCCCTGTTCAGTTCATTCTATTTCCATTGTGTTGAAGGAAAAGATTGAGCGAGCTCCACCAGTGCTTTTCGTAAAGTTGTCATAATGCTTCATCGTTGCTTGCAGAGACCAGTCGTAGCTCACTGAGAGCGGCCATATACCACTGAAGACTCTTTGGTGATACAATAGACCTCGATCTGACGAATCAGGAAGACATCAGGGAGGAGCTTGAGAAGGCGAATGCGCTCGGATCCGGGCTCTGCTACAGCTTTGCTCTACGATGCTCGTTCATGGAACACGCATTTCCGCAGGAGGCAAGGCTTCCAGCCAGGCACGATGTGTCTACCATTCCTTGGAGCTGACGTTCGGCGATTCGGGGTCCAGTACGCCACGTTGAGCTCTGGTGATCAGAGGTGACGCTCGAGCTCACTGCGACGTTTCCGGGGCACTGGCTACCGCCGCGAACGAATATGACATCATCAGCTCGTGACTTGCCTCCATCAGTATCTCGAGAGATCGTCTCCGTCAGTTTCCATGCTGCTGCGCCAGCACGCTGAGGATTCGACGCAGTCCAGGGACACGGGGTGCGCCTCGTGAAACGCAGCGCTTCTTCGCGCTACCCTCACGCGCACGAGCAGACGAGCAACAACAATGCAATTCAGCGCTGTTGAAGGTAGACAATGAATTGTCGAAGAATGATTTTCTCGATTGCCTTCGATGTCATGGGTGGAAACCACTCGTATTCAGATCCGCTAGCCTTGAGATGGCGTCCAACACGACAGACGACGCGTTCGATGAGCTTGCACAAGGCAGCATAGACTGGTACGAAGAGTACCTCAACCCCAGTATCAGCAGCATATTCCTTTCCGGCTGGCGAGTGATGGGATGCGACGTCGGCTCAGAGCAGGACAGAGGAATGCGTGACAGAGAAGGCCCCGGGGAGCGCTTCTACGAGGGATGAGGTGTTGAACGATCCTGTATTTTTGACGAGTTTTTCGTATCCAGACACTTGAGAGGGCCCACGGACTGCTCCCGCCGTCGTTCCGTCTTGTCTTTCGGTTGCGAACTGCGTTCCACGCCTATCTGAGTGCCCATGAACAGCTCCGCAATTTCTCGCGAATCAAGTCTCACCGGATGAGCCGAACATTCGTCCGTCCCGCGATGGACGACCGCGTTTCCCTTCCAAGCCGACAGCGTTTGCTGTTCATCGCGCGATGGTCTCGTGTACATGGGTACCTGTCGCTTTGTTCATTCGCGCATCGTCACCGTCGTTCTTATCCATGATGCGAAAGCTTCACATCCTGCAGCTTTTTCTCGGAGGTCCTTTGGCGTGAAATGGATCCAGGCGGAGGCAGTCGTTGAGCTTGAGTTTGGTAACTTCTATTTTCGATGGACGACGTCCAGCAAAAGAACCATGAAAAGAGGGAAGCATCCGCCTGCACACCATAGCACATTTGACTTGTCCATGCAAGGCCTTTCTTTGCAATCTAGGAGTGACGGGACACATTCGTTCCGCGAACTTTCTACGATCCAGGGGATTCACTTCTTTTCTTGAATACCTGCGAGCAAGAACAAAAGAGCATTCTGGAGTTCACGCGTACTCCAGAATGCACTGCACAGAGCGTAATTGACTGCGCTCGTTCCTCCAGACGCACATGGCTCTTCTCTTCGATATTCTCCTGTTCGGGTAGCGACAAGTGTATCGATGGCGCACTCAGCCGGCAGCTGTGGAGCGTGCGCCAAGCGCCATCGCGTCCCGCCCACAGCGATCGCTCTGCACTGCATCCGAAGGTCGGGGCTCCATGTTTCTGGATGCGTGCAGGTACGCAGAGACGTAGACAAACACGTACTTGTGAACCTTGGCTAACGTCATTCGTGATATCACGCAAGCTTACTGAACGCAGACGACCGTCCCGGAATGACGAAACACGGTCGGTATCATCCGTACCAAATATAGCGTCCCGAGCATCCATAAAATCTACGGAATCTGTCGCATGGACTGCGTAGAAACGATAGGTCCACATTGCGCGAAAGCGGCCGCGCCATTGGCCGGCGCTCGTCCAACGGATCGCATGAGCGCAGGCGCATAGGCACAGCGCCTGCGCACCAGCGGAAGCGTTCCGAGACGCACTCGTGCAGGCGGCACCGCGACTGAACGTTGGTGTAGGAGGACACGTGGGCTTTAGCAGTTGCACAGTGAACGAAGGTGGAGCTCGAAACCGCCAAAGGGCAACAGCAGCTGAGCGCTGCGAATACCTGGAGTTTTGCACACGCGAATGTGCGCATGCTGAAGCCGCGCTTCGCTTCCACAAACGAATATGCGGCGCCAGAGAGAAACGCCCCAGGAAAGCGGTGCGGAAGACGAGCCAGCTGCGCGCAGTACGGAAGTTACCGCGTCAGGTGAGGCGGTTATCGCGGCACGTCTCTTGCAAAGGCGCCGCGCGCTGCTGCAGCGCCGAATGAGGCGCTTGTCCGCACGCATAGTGGCCCTTCTCGCCGGGTACTTTGACGCGGACTCGCTGGACCGGCTGTCAGAGACGCAGCTGCGAGGTGCACGTCTCTGGTACGATCTCGGCCGTCGGCTAGCGGGCTTACTGGGGCAGGCCTTTCCCAGCTGGCTAGGGGCCTCGTCGACAGCAGCAGGCGCTTCAGTGCTCGTTGCGCCTGGTTTCCAACTCCATACGCTTTACGAGGGAGCGCAGGCTCCAGGCGCTCTCGTCCAGCAAAGCGTTTTTACAACGCGTGCTGCAACGGGAGCCAGCGCCAGCGAAGCCGGCTCTCGTAGTGGACCAGAGGCCGCAGCCCCTGAGGCGGCTACGCTACTCGGAACGGATCCAAGCGAAACGCATACAGCTTGGACGGCGGCTACTGCAGACTCGCAGCGAGCCAGTCGGGCTGGCACCGACGCTGTCGTCGTCGCCCGCGCGACGCAAACTGATACCCCAGTCGCCGCACCGGATCGAACTGGCCTGGTGGACCCAGTTCCGGACACAGATGCCCGTAAATGGGAGTATCCGGCCGTAGAGCGAGGACGCCGCCCCGAGTGGCTAGTGGAACTCCATCGTACACAAGCACGAACCGTTGCAACGCAAACAGAGGACGTTGGCGTTTTTGCCTCAATCTGGACGAATGTAGCGATGGATCGCAACTGGGAAAGCGCTCAGCTGCAGCTCCCATCAGCCTACGATCCACAGTGGGCAGTCAGACCTGCTTCGCAGCGAGTCGACGCGCTGGCAACGACCCCGCTCTGGGCCTACGCCTCGTACCGAGTCGAACAGGATCCGGGATCGAGCGCTCCGCTCATCCCGCGTACTGGTGCCCCTGCCGCGTTGCAGACTGTGCTAGTCAGCCTCGATCAAACGAGACAAGCAGGAAATCGCACTCAGCAAGAGCAAGCCAGCCCGCTGAATAACCTAATGGCGAACGCGGCTCCAGTTCTGGTAACCCAAACCTTGGCAGCATAACCACCAGAGCGTAGTTTTCTGGTCTTGTTGCAGATGAAACCGCACACCAAGCACATGCTCCAAATCCTGTATAAGTAGGTGGCTTGGCAGCGCTACCTCTGCCCCGAGGCACGTCTGAAGTGGCCCCTTCGGAGGTGCCATTGCCATGAACCACAGCAACAGGGGGTGATGCTGCGTATCCGCGCGTCCAGCATTCCGAATACGCCGCCGTAGACGAGGAAGCAGTTTGCTGTAAAATATCTTTTCTAAGGCGGCAAAACCGAGTAGGTCCCGGCGCTCATTCGAGAAAGTATCCAAGTCCTCAAACCAGCTCGTGTTCGCAACGTAGGCGCAGTTGTCAGCGCTCTCCGCCCATACTGTCAGACTGCACATGGGTGTCCGTGATTTCGGCACTCGAACGGCGCTTATGTACACGTCGCTCAACCAGCGCTCGAAATGCGAACGCGACATGCTGATGAGGCGCAGACCCCATGTTGGCGCAACACCTGCCGTGGACACCACCCCGCCCAGCCGCTGAATAACGCTGCGTCCATGTGGGAACGAGCCCCTCGCCAGCGTCTCACGAAGCGTCTCCCAGTGCAGCCCCGTCTTCAATACTGGACACTCGAACAGAACAACGCCGCGTGGTGCGTGCATCCTCTGCGTATCGGAGCCGCTTTGAGGCACATCCCGTCGAAGTAGCTGGACCCGAAGCGCCCGGCAAGGCGCCAGCTCTGACCACGAATCCGTTCCGAGAAGCGCCTGTGCCAGCGGGAGTGTGACGTGCATAAACGCATCGATGGTCTCTGGGCTGCTGTTCTCGGTGACGGCCTTGCGAAAGCGCACTCGTGTCACCTGCTTCCCGAACGGGGCCAGCACCAGCAAGGGCTCCAGCAGCACCGTCACCGAGTAAGCGCCCAGGTCGTCGCAACGGTGCACGATGAGAGGCACGTCGTCGACAGTGTGTTCGTCGGCAACACAGCCAACGTACACACCAGGGTGGAGAACGACGACTGAGCGCTCGGCACCGCGGTGTTCCCACCGGAGGCCGTGACAGAGTCGACGGAGCAGTCGCAGGAAACTGGCGACCGGTCCTTGCCACTCATGAACGCCACTTTGTCCTGAGTTGTGTTCGAGTATTTCCGTCGGTATCCTTAAGGGTTTCTGCGCAAAAGTGTGCAGCACGATGCGATGAAGAAAGTATCGTTGCTGCTCAACTGAACTGAGACGTCGCCACACCGCATCTGCAGGATCCAGAGCCGGCGGCTCTGCTTCGTGCAGAAATCCCGAACGCATAAGCGTCCTCTACTCTGCGAATCAAATGAACGTCAGTTCTCTGGCATCCGCTACGAACAGAAAACGCCGTTCTAAAGAAAAAGGCTGCTGTCGCCAGTGGTGCAGTAGTGGCGAGAAACCCGCCCTAGACAAAACGTCTCCAACTGAGGAGCAGACGCCTCCCAGTCTTGATCGACCGGCCATCTCCTACTGCTTCCAACTTCTTCTCATATAGGTCGACTTTGAGAGGTTGTCCGATAAAGTTCGTTCTTGTCGACTCTGGAGGTCTCTTGTCCAGCACCGCACATTTCCGTCCATTGAATGCGGCGTTAAAGTCTCAATTGACAAACTCCATACGTTTCTTGCCATTGGTTGTACTTACGAATGCGAGTAGTCCACGAACTTTTGCCCTCCTTTCCATTTGCTCTTCCGTCAGCGCTCCGTACGTTTTTATACCCTCAGGGCTCCTCTGGCACTTTTTCCATCTCGACACTCTGAGGTGTACACTCCAGTTCGTGATGTGTATACGATGTTCGGAACTCATCTACAGGTATCGTAACAAATCGCCTTGCGCACTCCTTGTACGTTCACGTCGTTGGAGCTGGTGTACACCCTTTTTTGGATTCCCAGCGTCCTGCTCCGTATGCGACTACGAGCCTTTGAATTTCATCCTCCTTCAACGCACTCAACTCATTGAAAAAATTCGCGAACGCCCGCTGTTTCCCGCCGTATCGATTCATTCGCAAACGAGCCCACCGGGGCTTGGTATACTCCTCCCACAGCGTATCCCAATGCGCAATGCGAACTTCCATAAACTTCCGAAAAGCTTCAAAGTCCGCGCCTCGGCTCGTCGCCTCGCTCAAAGGTTCCAGGTGCTCTTTCATTCCTGCATTCCACGCAGCAGTTTTCTTCCTCGCATTCGTTATACCCGATTCCCGGTAGAATCTCGCTGTCGATAACCTCTAAAGACGCATTGCTTTCTGACGTACGTTACCATCAGTACCATCTTCCGCACGCTTGGATACAGCGATGGTTATGATATTCGCATCCCCAGGGTCCGTGCCAACGACAAAGTCGATATCCTCTACCTCCTGCGTCGCAAGATCCGCCTCCTTCTCATCTTCATGCTTCGCCGCGCCAGCGATAAAGCCGCTGTCCTGCACTTCCTGCGTCGCAAGATCCGCTTCCTTCTCATCTTCATGCGTCGCCGAGGGCGAAGCCGAGGGCGGAGCTGGACGATAAGAAGAAGGCAGATCTTGCCGCACAGAAACTGCATGAGAACGACTTTGTCGTTGGCACGGACCCTGGGAATGCGAATATCATAACCATCGCTGTATCCAAGCGTGCGGAAGATGGTATTGATGGTAACGTACGTCAGAA
>Ga0080006_1142141_pt1 | contig 50750 bp, 44 predicted proteins | sample RS3BMetagenome_FD_69209 | JGI IMG/M metagenome (GOLD analysis project Ga0080006, IMG submission 69209) | Ferric oxide microbial mat and aquatic microbial communities from Rainbow Spring, Yellowstone National Park, USA - RS3B (SPADES... ... | reverse complement strand
CCACGGGCTCACGGCACCAAGGCGAGCCGACCTCTCTTCGCCCACCGCACTACCACCGTTCGTCACCATCCCCGCATTTTCATGCCACGTGGCGCCCGTCCGCGGGCATGGGGGTCTAATCCTGGAGATAACGGAAACAGCGTTCATGCGCAATCCCGAGACCACGGCGGAGCAGATCCGGGCCCTGAAGGGCCTCGGGGTGCGGGTGGCGATCGACGACTTCGGCACGGGGTACTCCTCCCTCAGCTACCTGCGCCGATTCCCCGTCGACATACTCAAGATCGACCGCTCCTTCATTTCCACGCTACAGGATTCGGCGGAATCCGTCGCGGTGGTGCATGCCCTGGTCCAGTTGGGGAAGGCATTGAATCTGGAAGTGGTGGCCGAGGGGGTCGAAGTCGAGGCCCAGTTGGCCGCGCTACGCCAAGAGCGGTGCGATGTCGTGCAGGGCTACCTATTTTCAAGGCCGCTCGACCGGGATCTGCTCCAACGGTTTTTGGATGAGTGGGTTCCCAGGCGGGCGGTCGGGACCCAGCGTGGCGTGTACCAGGGGGCTCAGGACAGGAGGGGAGACGCGGCACGCGCGGGGTCAGGATGAAGAGCGCGACCGGCGGGGATCCGGCCGACGCCTGTCGCCATGTGCGGTTTCCGGGCCGGGGCCCTCGCCATTAGCTTCAGTCTTCCAACGTGGGGCATTGCCCACGACAGGGCTACCCTCAACCGCCCCAGGCCCTGCCCCAGACAGCAGTGTACGGGCACGACGCCCTGCTGCAGTGCCGGTAGGGCGAGCGCCATCCCGGAGTGCTGCATGGATAGCCGACACGGTGGATAAGCGCCGCATGCGACCATCCATCGTGCCGCCAGATAGGCGGGGGGGTGGTCTCGGCCGACGTCTCGCCCGCCGGCTCGAAGCCGGCGGGTATTGGGGCGGCGTTGCGCGACAGCGCCCCTGAACCGACACCGCCCGTTCCCGAGCGCACGGATGAACCGTCCCGGGGTCCATGGCGGCGGGGGGGTGGTCTCGGCCGACGTCTCGCCCGCCGGCTCGAAGCCGGCGGGCATTGGGGCGGCGTCGCGCGACAGCGCCCCTGAACCGACACCCCCCGCTCCCGAGCGCACGGATGAAACGTCCCGGGGCCGCTTCCAAGGGGGGACCAACGGCAAAGGCGCCCGCGTCTCCACGGTCGCCCCTGCCGCGAAGTCCCGGATCCCCCGCGCGCCCCTACTTCAGGAAGAGCTCGACCACCGGCACCGCCACGTCCGGACGCTGCACCGGCAGGCTGATCGTCTGCACCGAGGGATCCTCGACCGGGCGCAGGCGCACCTCCGAGCCGTCGTTGAGGAGTTGCGCGTATTCGATCCTGCCCGCCAGGCCATCGAGGTGGAGGTTCTTGAAGGGCCAGCCGAAGATGTGCAGATACAAGCGGTTACCGTTCTGGGTGTACCGGCAGTCGTCGGGCGGCACGAAGTCGCTGATGCCGCAGCCGTAGATCGACCGTCCGTGGATCCGCGTCCACCGCCCGAGGCCCTCCAGCCGGTCGAGGGAGCGCGGGTCGAACTCCCCGCGCGCGGTGGGGCCGACGTTGAGCAGGAGATTGCCGCCCTTGCTCACCGAGTCCACCAGCATGCGCACCAACAGGTCGACGGGCTTCCAGTCGAGGTTGTCGCGGTCGTACCCCCAGGAGCCGTTCATCGTCTGGCAGGCTTCCCACAGCTGGAACTCACCCGGCCGGCTGCGCCGCGGCTGATACTGCTCGGGTGTCTTGACGCCCCGGCCGAGGTCGAGCCGGTCGTTGAGGAGGATGTGCGGCTGCAATTCCCGCACCAGGGCCTCCAGATTCTCCGACTGCCAGTCCTCCCGGCCCTTGCCCTTCGACCAGCCCCAGTCGCTCCCGGGGTAGGAGAAGTCGAACCACATGTAGTCGATGCGCCCGTATCCGGTCAGGAGTTCACGCACCTGGCCGTGCAGGTATGCGGCGTACCGCCGGATGTCGCGGCCGTTCTCCCGCTCGCGGAAGGCCTGGTCGTCGCGCTGCGGGTGCAGGCCGTCGACCGGGAAGTCCGGGTGGTGCCAGTCGATCAACGAGTGGTAGAGCCCGACCTTCAGGCCCTCGGCGCGGAACGCGTCCAGCAGCGGCCGCAGCAGGTCGCGCCCGGCCGGCGTGTTGGTCGCCTTGTAGTCGGTGAGTTGCGAGTCCCACAGACAGAACCCCTCGTGGTGCTTGGAGGTGACAACCATGTACTTCATGCCCGCGTTCTTCGCGGCGCGGGCCCAGGCCGCCGGGTCGTAGATGTCGGGGTCGAAGTGCCGGAAGTACTTCTGGTAGGCCTCGTCCGGAATGCGCTCGCGGCTCTTGACCCACTCGTGGCGGCCGGGCATGGCGTACAGGCCCCAGTGGATGAAGAGGCCAAAGCGGTCATGCACGAACCACTCGATGTTGCTGTTGAAGCCGGCGGGCTCAGCCATCGTGCCATCCCTCCCTGCGTCCTCCTCCGGCGTTCGGCGGGAGGGACGGGGTTCCTGGCGCGGGACGGAGGGATTCGAGGCGGTGCCGTTCCGGAAACGGCCGGCGACCGGACTTCGGCGATGGGTCCGCACGGCGCAGCGATGGATGTCCATCCGGCTCTGCCCGTGCGGTGCCCCCGGAGGTAGGCTGACCGCCGGAGGGAACCGGGCGGGGGACGTGGGGTCTATGGCGCTCTCGGTGGTCTCTGAATCCCGCTTCCGGGCGTGGTGGGAGATCATCCGACCGTTCTCCCTCACCGCCGCGCTCGTCCCCGCCGCCGTCGGCTCGGTGGCGGCGTGGGCGGGGGGCCGCGGAGACGGGGCGGCCCTGCCCCTGGTGGTGCTCGGGCTCTTGCTGACCCAATCCGGCACCAACGTGGTCAACGAGGTCCTTGACGTGGCGCGGGGGGTGGACACGGCCCAGGCTACGCGCCCAAGCCACGTCCTGGTGGAGCACCGCCTGCCGGATGCGGTCGCCTACCGGGCCGGCTTGGTGCTTTTGGCGCTGGGGGTGGCGGCGGGGGGCGTCCTCTCGGTCGTCTTCCGCCTCGGCCCCGTGCCGGCCCTGCTCGGCCTGGCCGGAGCGCTCATCGGTTACAGCTACACGGGGGCCCCCCTCCAATTGAAGTACCGCGGCCTGGGACTGCCCGCCGTGGCCTTGGCCATGGGGCCCGTCGCGGTCCTCGGCGCGGAGTACGTGCAGGCGGGCGGATTCAGCCGGCCGGCTCTGCTCGCCTCCCTCCCTGTCGGCTGTCTGGTCGGTGCCATCCTCTTGGCCAACGACATCCGCGACATCGACGGCGACCGGGCAGCCGGAATCCGGACCGGAGCCACCCTGCTGGGCCGCCCCGCCGCCTGGCGGTTGTACGTGGCGCTGTTGGCGACCGCCTACGGGCTCGTGCTGATGGACGTGGCGGGGCGCGCCCTCCCGTGGACGGCCCTGCTGACGTACTTGAGCGCGCCGCTCTCGGTCCGGGTGGTCGCCGGCGTCGGTCGCCCGCCGGATCCGGCCGCCGCGGAGCGCGCGTTGGCACGCTTGGACGTGCGCAGCGCCGAAATTCATCTGCTGTTCGGGCTGTTGCTGGCCACAGGGCTCGGCCTGCCCGGACTGTGGGCATGAGGAGGGGTGCGGATGCCGGCGGCGGTGGCGCTCGCCTCCGTGGCTGCGGTCGGGGGTGTCTGGCGGTTCGTCTTCCGGGTATCGGGCGCCCGCTTCTGGGTGGCGATGGCGGCCGCCACGGGGGGGCTCGGTCTCGGGGCGCTGGCGCTGCGCGGGCCCGGGGCGTGGGCCTGGCGGATGCGGCCCGAAGGGCTGGTGCCGGCGGTCGGTTCGGCCGTGCTCCTCTACCTGTTGTTCCTGGCCGGCAACCGCCTCGTTCGGCTGGCCGCGCCGGCCGTGTCGGCGTCCGGGGCAGCGGTCTACGGGCTGGTCGGCGGCTTCCCGCGCCCGGTGCTCGCCGGGATGTTGCTCCTGGTGATCGGTCCGGGGGAGGAGTTCTACTGGCGGGGTCTCCTCCAGTGGAGCCTCGGGGGACACCTGCCGGCCTGGGGCGCCGTCGTGGCGGCCGCGGCGCTGTATGCGGCCGTCCACCTCACGACGCGCAGCCCGGCGCTGGTGTTGGCCGCACTGGTCTGCGGGCTGTACTGGGGTGCCATGTACGCGCTCACCGGCAGCCTGCCGGAGGTGGTCGTCTCGCACGCGCTCTGGGACTGCCTGGTGCTGCTCTGGCTGCCCCTGCGTCCCGCGGGAGCGCTGGAACCCGGTGGCGCGGTCCGCCACGCCGGAAGGGTCTCGTGACGGGGGCGCGCCGGCCGGCCCGCCGACCGGGCGGTGCGCGGTGCACGCGTGGAAAGGGTGGAGCGGGATGGCCGGACGGAGTGTCCTGGTGCTGGGCGGCGGGGTCGTTGCCGCCGGCCCGTGGCGCCGCGATCTCGCGACCGGGGACCGCGTCACGCTGATGGACGCGCGGGCGGAGCCCGAGTTCCGCCCACGCTGCCCGGGGTGGCGGCGGGCGTCACCGCCCGGGATCCGGCCCGACGGCGCCTGGATGCGCTGGTCCGGAGGGCGTCGGGGTCCTGCCCGGGGTGGCTCGCGCGCAGGAGGGGGCCCTTGCCGCCCTTGCCCGGCGACCTTGCGCCCGGCGACCTGAAACGGTAGTATGTTGCGGTAACCGGCCGCTCTATACGGTGGCCGGGCGTTGACGGGAAGCAGTAGGGGCGCGGCAGCCGATCAGAGAGCCGGCGGTGGGTGCAAGCTGGCACGCGCGCGACCCGAACTCCTCCCCGAGCAGGCGGAGCGAAACGGCCTTCGGGCCTTCAGCCCCGCCCGGCCGAAAGGCGCTGTCGCGCCACGGGGCCGTTATCCCCGGCACCGGCCCGTACTTGGCGGGGGTGCGTGAGGCTGCCGCCGGGAGGCGGACAGCGAACCAGGGTGGTACAGCGACATCGGCCATCGCCCCTGCGCCGGAGACGGCGGCGCAGTGCGGCGGGGCTTTTTTGTTGCCCCGGCGCGGCGCGGTGGGTCGGGGACCCGGAGAACAAAGCTAAGGAGGCGGCGTCCCCGTGCGTCACACCCTCGCGGTGCTCGTGGAGAACCATTTTGGAGTGTTGGCGCGCGTAGCGGGCCTGTTCAGCCGCCGCGGCTTCAACATCGAGAGCCTGGCCGTGGGTCCGACCGAGGATCCGACGGTCTCGCGCATGACGATCATCGTGGAGGGCGATGCGCGCATGTGCGATCAGATGGTCAACCAGATGAACAAGCTTGTCGATGTGATCTCCGTGCAGGCGCTGGCGCCGGAGGCCACGGTCGGCCGTGAGTTGGCACTCATAAAGGTGCGGGCCAATCCGCGGAACCGCTCCGAGATCATGCAGATCGTGGACGTGTTCCGCGGGCAGGTCGTCGACGTGGGCAAGGAGTCGCTGATGGTGGAACTCACCGGCGACGAAGGCAAGGTCGGCGCCCTGTTGGAGGTCCTGGCCGACTACGGCGTTCTCGAGGTCGCCCGCACGGGCGCCGTGGCGCTTGCCCGCGGCGTGAGCGCCGGGGCGGCGGACAGCACCCGCGCGGAGTTGCACGCAGGTGGGCCGGAGGCCCGAGACATGGGCGACTCCTACGCCTGAAGCCGCGCCCCGATTCGAGTATCCATCACGAGGGAGGTCCCCGCACTTGCCGCGCATCTACTACGACCAGGACGCCGATCTCGCGCGCCTCCAAGGGAAGACCATCGCCATCCTCGGCTACGGGATCCAGGGCAGCGCGCAGGCGCAGAACCTGCGCGACTCGGGGCTGAAGGTGCTGATCGGCCTGCACGCCGGGGCACGCCGCACCGAGCAGGCCAAGGCCGACGGATTCGAGGTGCTCCCGGTCGCCGAGGCGTGCCGGCGCGCCGACTACGTCCAGGTCCTCATCCCCGATGAGCGGCAGGGAGACACCTACGCCGCCGAGATCGCGCCCAACCTGCGCCCCGGCCAGGTGCTCGCCTTCTCGCACGGCTTCGCGATCCACTTCCGCCAGATCGTGCCCCCCAAGGACGTCGACGTGCTGATGATCGCGCCCAAGGCCCCCGGCGCGACCGTGCGCAGCCTCTACCTGAACGGGCAGGGTGTGCCCGCGCTGATCGCGGTGCAGCAGGACGCCTCGGGCCGCGCCCACGACCTCGGCCTGGCCTACGCCAAGGGCATTGGCTGCACCCGCGCCGGGGTGTTCGAGACGACGTTCAAGGAGGAGACGGAGACCGATCTCTTCGGTGAGCAAAACGTCCTCTGCGGCGGCGTCGCCGAATTGATCAAGGCCGGCTTCGAGACACTGGTCGAGGCGGGCTATGCCCCGGAGATGGCCTACTTCGAGTGCTGTCACGAACTCAAGTTGATCGTCGACCTCATCTACGCGGGCGGCATCGACGGCATGTACCAGGGTGTCAGCAACACCGCGGAGTACGGCGGCCTGACCGTCGGTCCGCGCATCGTGGACGACCGGGTCAAGGCCGTGATGAAGGAGAACCTGCGCCGGGTCCAGTCCGGCGAGTTCGCGCGCGACTGGGTGCTGGAGAACAAGGCCAACTGGCCGGTCATGGGTGCCCTCCGCGGCCAGGACCAGGAGCACCAGATCACCGAGGTCGGCCGGAAGCTGCGCGCGATGATGCCCTGGCTCAATCGCTGAACGCGCGGCGCGCGGCAGCCGGTGCGGGGCGCGGCCCGCGCACCGGCCGGCCGCGCCCGCCGATCCGAGGCCGCGTCCGCGGTCCGCAGGCGGGCCGGCGGGCAGGGGTCCGACAGTCACTGCCTGCGCCGTTTCGCTCGGCCCTACCGTGGGCGCGGCGCCGCCGGGTTCCGCTGTTGCCGCCGAGTCCAGGCGCTGGCGTGCGCCGCGCGCCCGCCGAGGGAGGGGAAGTCGAATGGCCGAGACGCACCTGCCGATGGTACGCATCTTTGACACGACGCTCCGCGATGGCGAGCAATCGCCCGGGGTGAGCCTGAACCTCCACGAGAAGATGGAGATCGCCCGGCAGCTGGCGCGGCTCGGTGTGGACATCATCGAGGCCGGCTTCCCGATCGCCTCGCCGGGAGAGATGGCGGCCGTCCAGGCGATCGCGGCCGAGGTGCGCGGCCCGGTGATCTGCGGGCTCGCGCGGACCCGCCGCGGCGACATCGACGCGGCGGCAGAGGCCTTGCAGGGGGCGCAGCGATTCCGTATCCACACCTTCACCAGCGGCAGCCGGGTGCACCTGCAGCACATGCTGCGGCTGACCGAGGACCAGGCGCTGGAGATGGCGGTCGACGCCGTCGGCTACGCGCGGCAGTTCACCGACGACGTGGAGTTCTCGGCGCAGGACGTGGCGCGCTCGGACCCGGCGTTCCTCGTGCGGCTCTACGGTGCGGCGGTGGCGGCCGGGGCGAGCACGATCAACGTCCCGGACACCGTCGGCTACAGCACGCCGATCGAGTTCGCGGGCATTGTGCGCTTCCTGCGGGATCGCGCGCAGGCCGTGAACCCGGACGTCATCGTCTCGGTGCATACGCACGACGATCTGGGCCTGGCCGTGGCCAACGCCCTGGCGGGCGTCGAGGCGGGCGCGCTCCAGATCGAATGCGCGGTCAACGGCATCGGCGAGCGGGCCGGCAACTGCTCCCTCGAAGAGATCGTCATGGCACTGCTGACGCGCCGGGACCATTACGGGCGGGCGGTCGGCGTCCGCACCGAGGAGCTGTACCGCACGAGCCGGCTCGTCAGCAAGCTCTCGGGTATGGTGGTGCAGCCGAACAAGGCGGTCGTCGGCGCCAACGCCTTCGCCCACGAGGCCGGCATCCACCAGGACGGCGTCCTCAAGGAGCGCACGACGTACGAGATCATGCGGCCGGAGGACGTGGGCGTGCCCGAGACGCGGCTCGTGCTTGGCAAGCACTCCGGCCGCCACGCTCTGCGCGAGCGGCTGGTGGCCCTCGGCTACCGCCTCGGCGAGGCCGAGTTCGCGCGTGCCTTCGAGCGATTCAAGGAACTGGCGGACAGAAAACGGGGCATCGCCGACGCCGACCTGGCCGCCATCGTCCAGGCGGAGATCGTGGCTGCGGCCCCCGAGGTGTACCGGCTGGAGTACTTCCAGGTGACGGCCGGCAACACCATCGTGCCCACGGCGACGGTCCGGGTGGGCCGCACGAGCCCGGACCCCGGGGTGGACGCCGCCAGGGCGGCCGGCGACGGGAACGGCGGGCACGAGGTCGTGCAGGAGAGCGCGACGGGCGATGGTCCGGTGGACGCCGTGTACCGGGCGATCGACCGCGCGGTCGGGCGCGAGTTTCGCCTCGGTGACTACGCCCTGCGCGCCGTCACCGGCGACAAGGACGCGCTCGGCGAGGTGACGCTCCGCCTCGCCGATGCCTCCGGGCGCACGGCGACTGCCATCGGGGCCAGCACCGACGTGATCGAGGCCTCGGCCCGGGCATACATGGCAGCGGTCAACAAACTCCTCGGCATGCCGGAGGCGGGCCCCAGGCCGGAGGTCGCGCCGGTGGCCGCCGGTGAACGACAGGTGTGAACGGCGGGGAGGCCGCGACGTGCGTCTGCGTGCGCCGCGGCTTCCCCTTCCGATTCGCGGTCCCCTGAGCCTTGACGGTGGCGCGCAGGGGTGGGAGTACCCGCCGGGTCGAGTGGACCGCACGGCCCGCGGCGCAGGCCGCGATGCCGCCATCTTCGTTTCCGGTCCCCCGCACCGGGCCCGGCCATACGGCCCGTCCCGACCGAGGGGGCTCCGCCGTCGCCCGTGCCCACCGCTCAGGCCGGAAACAGACCGCGGGCGAAGGCGAGGTTCGTGCGGGCATCCTCGATCGGATCCTCCGGCGCCGCGGACTCCAGCACCACCCAACCGGCGTAGCCGATATCGCGCATGGCCGCCACGCAGGCGGGGTAGTCGACGTGGCCGCGCCCGAGCATGGCATTGCTATGGCCGCCGCTGCCGTCCTTAAAGTGGACCTGGGCGATGGCCGGGCCGAGGCGCCGGATCTCGTCGGGGCTGTTGTGGTGCCACCACATGGCGTTGGAGACGTCGAAGTAGACCCCGACGGCCGGAGAGCCGATCGCGGACAGCATCTCCAGGTCCTGCTCGGCCGAGAGGGTGTTCTCCATGCCGAGCATCACCCCGGCCCGTTCCGCTTCCGGCGCCATCCCGGCTAGGCCGCGCACGACCCGCTCCCGATCCTCCGGGGTGAACAGTTCGGAGTCCCCGAAGAACGGGATGAGGACCACCCGGGCCCCGAGTTCGCCGGCGACCCGGATGGCGTCTTGGATGAGCCCCGCCGCCCGCTCCCGCACCGACGGGTCGCCGCTCTTGAACCCGAAGCCGTTGAGCGCCCCGAGGCAGAGCGAGGGTATGGCGACGCCGGCATCGGCGGCGGCGCGCCGCACATCCAAGAGACCCGACGCGGTGAAGACCGGATTCCCCGGGCCCAGGTCCAGTTCGACGCCGTCGAAGCCGATGGCGGCCGCCGCTTCGCAGAGCGCCCGGCCCGACCGGCGCAGGATGCCCTGCATCGCGCCAAAGCGCATCCCCACCACACCCCATTCCCAGGGGCCCGTGCACACGGCCCCTGCCGCGGGCCCGTGCTTCGCGGGCCGGCGGCGCAATCCTGGGGTGCGACGCCGGAAACCCCCCGCGCCGCCTCGGGGGCACGGCCGATTCCAGACCGGCGACGGGAGGGGCGGGGGCACCCGCGGCAAAGGTGCTACAGGTAACGCCGTTGCGGCCCACGTCCGGATCCGCTCCGCCGTCTGGATCCATCCCCGGACGGGGGCCCTCGGCCGACGGCTTCCAGGTTTCCCGGATCGCGGCGGCAGGCGACGGTGCGGCGGGGGGGGCTTCCGGAATGGCGGAGGAGTACCGGGTGGCGATCATCGGTTGCGGGGGGCGGGGGCGGCAGCACTGGCGGGCCTACCGGGCGACGGAACGGTGCCGTCTGGTGGCCGTGGCCGACGTCCAACCGGGGGCGGCAGAGGCGTTTGTGGAGCGGGCGGGGCTCGCGGAGGCCCCCCCGGCGGTGTACGCGGACTATGCGGCGATGCTGCGCGAGACCCGGCCAGACATCGTCTCTGTCTGCACCTGGCCCGACACCCATGCGGCGATCGTCGATGCCGCCGCGGCCGCGGGTGCACGGGCGATCTTCTCGGAGAAGCCCATGGCGCCGACCTGGGGCGAGGCGCGCCACATGGCCGCCGCGGCCCGGCAGGCCGGCACGCTGCTGCAGTTCTGCCACCAACGCCGCTTCGAGACGCAGTTCGTGGTGGCGCGCCGTCTCCTGCGAGAGGGGGCGATCGGCCGGCTCCTGCGGATCGAGGGCACCTGCGACAACCTCTTCGACTGGGGTACCCACTGGTTCGACATGATGCACTACTACAACGGCGAGCAGCCGGCGGAGTGGGTCATCGGCCAGATCGACGTCCGGGCCGGCCGCCGTGTGTTCGGGGCCCGGGTGGAGGATCAGGGCATCGCCCTGGTGCAGTTCGCCGGCGGCGTCCAGGGCCTCCTGATCACCGGCCACGGGCGGCCCTACCCCGAGGTCAACCGGCTGGTGGGTACCGACGGGGTCATCGAGGTGCAGATGCCGGGGGCCGACGGGAAGTGGATCCCGGTCCGCGTCCGCGGCCGGGGTGACACCGACTTCCGCCTCCCAGAGGTTCTGGAGGCCGACCGCCCGGGCCCTGCCGGCCCGGAGGGGCGCGCCGCCGCTGATCTGCTGCATTGCCTGGAGCACGGCGGCGAACCCGAGTTATCCGTGGAAAAGGCACTGCGGGCCACCGAACTGATCTTCGCCACCTACGAGTCGAGCCGGAGGCGGGGCCGGGTCGATCTGCCGCTGACCATCGACGACTCCCCGCTGGCGTCCATGGTGGAGGCGGGGCAGATCGGGGGGGCGTAGGCGGCCTCGGCAAAGGTCCTCCTTTGCGAGTCCACTGTTGTTTCTTGGGCCTTCGGCTTCGGCTGGGAGTGCGGCGAAAGTTCCGTTTCGCCGCGCTCCCGGACTCCGGTGCTCGGCTGGCGTCGCGCGGGGCGGAGCGGGATGCGCCGTCGGTGGACAGGTCGGTGCCCGCCGGTACGGTCAGCCCTTCCGCCGCACCATGACGATCTGGCGGCCGGCGCACCATGACGCCGTCCCAGTTTGGGGTTGGACGGCCCTCCGGGAATCCCCGCTCTGGCACGGGGAGAGGGGGCTGATGTGACGTGCGGTTTCAAGGCAGAATCGCCCTGATTACGGGCAGTTCCCGCGGCATCGGGAGGGCGCTGGCCCTGACGCTGGCGCGCGAAGGGGCGACGGTGGTGGTGCACTACCGCCAGAACGCCGAGGCCGCCCGGGCGACCGTGGCCGAGGCGAAGGCGGCCGGTGGCGACGCTTGGTCGATCGCGTCCGACGTGGAGCACTTGACGGCCGACTCGGCGGACTTTTTCTACGGCCGGCCCGGTATGCCGCCGATGTCTGTGGTGGTTTCCCGCATTCCCAAGGGCCGCACGGCTGGTGCCGAGGAGATCGCGCGCGCCGCGGCGTTCCTGCTTTCGCCGGACGCCTCTTACGTGACCGGCACGGTCCTCACGGTCGACGGGGGCCTCACGCTGGTCGCGCCGCCCTTCCGCGCGGAGATGGAGCCGGGCTGAACGGGCGGCGGTCCGGTGAAGGCGCCGGGCAGCGTGGCCATCGTTTAGCGCGGGGCAGCGCCGGGATCCCGGTCGGGGGAGAGGAGGCCCCGGCGCAGGAGTTCGGCTTGGCGCAGGAATACGTAGCGCACGATCGCGTCTTCCTCGCGCGCCGGTAACCGGCCGAAGTCCACGCCGATCCGCCGCCCGCCGGCCTCCGGCCGAAACTCGCGGACGATGCGTCCCCGGACGCGAACGGGCGTGGGAGCCCCGGGGAGCGGCAGCCGGACTTCGACCTGCGTCCCCGGCGCGGCCGGGTCGTCCCCCTCCGGGAGGGCCAGGAGGCACCCGCTGCCGCTCAGGTTCACCACGCGGGCCGGTCCGAGCGAGGTTTCGGCGGCGAGTTGGACGTCGATGCGGTAGAGACGGCGTCGGCTCTCGCGCACGAGGCGCATGGGCCGCGTGAGCACCAGCGGCGACTCCGGCGATCCGCGCGAGACCACGCGGGCCACGGCGGAGCCGACCTCCCGGAGAAAGCGCAGGTGCACCCGCCGGCCGATGTCCGGCACCGCGGCCCCCGGCTGGTTCGGCAGGGGTTGCAGCACCATGCGATCGGCGGTCGATTGCTCCACGTGCGCCTGCAGGGATCGTGGCCGGCCGCCGCCGTCCACGAATTCCACAAGGATTTGAGCCCCCGCGCCGAACCCTACCGCCCGCCGCCCGTGCCGGCGCGCCGCCGGCGCATCCTCCTCCGCCACGCCTCCCCCGTCCCCCCCGGCCCGGCACGACTCCGGTCCACTCCGGCGCTCTGCCTCGGCCCGTAGTCTTCGCGCCCGCGGGTGCGGTCTCCTCGGGGCGCGCCCACTGGGGCGGCACATCCCGAAGGGGTCTGGCACGGCGCCGGGGGGCTGGGGGAGGTGGCAGGGGGGGGAAGCCCGCAGCTGCCGCGTGCCCCGGCTAGAGCGTGAAGCCGACGTGTAGAAGCGGCAACGTGTGCATCCATGATGCCATCGACGCCAGGGCGTGCTCGAGGCCGGCCAGGAGCCGCGAGAACCACCCGGTCCGTCCTGCGGGTACGCGGGTCGCCTGAGCGGCCAGGACCTGAGCCGGGGCCATCTGCACGGCCGCCTGCGGGGCGGGGGCCGCTACCGTCGCCGCCAGAACGCCGGATCCGGTGGAGGCCGCCGTGGCCGTCTGCTGGGACTGGGTGGCCGGGGCCGTCATCATGCCCGGGCAGGCCAGCGCGGGCGCAGCCGCCCCCACTGCCGCCGCCACGGTCAGGGCCGCGAGACCCGCGCGCAGCGATCTAGCCTTCATGGATCCGCCTCCCCCTGGATGCGACCGATCTGTTGCCGAGCGTATCCTCGGTTCGGGCGAATCTTCCAGGGCCGCCTCGGGCAGCCAGGGCCGGCCGCCCGGCGTGTCACGTGCGCCATCCGCTCTCCACGCGGGCGCGCAGACCGGCGCGTCCCGGTTCAGGAGCCGGGGCGGAACCCCGGCCTGGCCCGGCGGGTGGCCCCCGGAGTGGCCTCGACGCGCGCCACGGCGTGCCAGGGGACGGCGACGACGGCGGTCCCGTCGCCTTCTGCCCCGGGTGCCCCCTGCAATTCCCCGATCAGGCCATCCTCGGTCTCCCGCAAGACCCGGCGCACTACCACCGTCTCCCCGCTCCAGAGGCCGAGGCGCAGCAGGGCGCCCTCGGGCGCCTCCGCCCGCAGTGCGGCCAGGAGCGCGCCGGGGAACCGATCCCGAACACCGTCCAGCGGCTGGGCCAAGTCATCGCCCCCCCCGTACCTATGAGGTTTCCCCGGCTCGGGCCAGGACCCTGTCGACCAGTCCCTAGGCGCGCGCGTCTTCTGCGGGGAGCCAGCGGTCGCGTTCGGTGTCGGCGTCCACTTCGGCGCGCATGCGTTGCGCGCGCGCCGCCAGCAGCCCGTCGACCTCGCCCCGCGGGCGTAGGAGCTCCTCCGCCTCGATCCGCATGTCGGAGGCCGTGCACGCGCCGCCGCGCCGGGCCCAGGGCTGGTGCAGCATCACGGTGCTGTGCGGTGGGGCTTACCGCTGGCCGGGGGCGCCGCAGGCCAGCACCACTGCCGTCATGCTGGCCGCGAGGCCGGTGCAGATGGTGCTGACCGGGGGGCGCACCGCGGCGGCGCCGGGCGGCGGGCCACCGTAGGGTGTGGCCGGCCCCCGCCCCGCTCCCATCCCAGCCGGCTACCCGGCGCCGCCCGCCAGCGGGAGCGGCCCGCTGGACGCCGTGCCCGCCAGGGCGGCGAGTTGCGACTGCGCATAGGGGTCGGGCAGGGTGCGGAAGTGGAGGATGTAGGCGGCGAGCAGGGCCTCGTCCACGGCGGCCGCCCCCTGTGCGGTCTGGACCGTGCGGGTGTCGACCTGCGGGGCCCGGGCGACGGCCGGCGGCGCCGGCATGGCCTCGATGCGCGCCAGCATGCCCTGCGCCTCCCGACCAAGAAGATCCTCCTCCTGGTTGGACGGGATGGCGTGGTGCGCGTCGAAGTACTGCTGGGCCAGGGCGCCCTCGATCAGGCCGAGGGGATCCGGCGGCTTGGCGGCGCCGCAGCCGGCGCAGAGGCCGATGACCGCCGATGCCACCAGGACGGCGGACGCCGTATGCAGACGCCCCATCGGGATAGACACCTCTTCGCCGGAGCCGCGGGGCGCACCCCGGATTGCGGCGGGCCGGCATCGTGCGGGTTCGGCGGCCGGGTGGCACGTTCCTCGCGCGGCCGAGAGCGGGGGGTGGGAGAGGTGCTCGACACGCCGGAGCGGATCGTGGAGGAGCGCAAGCGCAAACTGGACGGCCGGGTCCTGCGCTACCGCTGCGTCGCCCTGCAGATGTCCCCGGAGCGCGCGGTGCTCCTCTACCGGACGGTGCGCCCCGCGGATGTGGGGGGGGTGCACGTCCCCGCCGGTTCGGTCAGTTACGGGGTCTACTGGGCCGACCGGCCCTACAACGTGTATCACTTCGTCGGCGCCGCCGGGACCACACTCGCCTACTACTGCAATGCCGCCACGGATACGCGCATCGCCGCGGACGTGGTGGACTGGGTCGATCTGGAGGCGGATGTCGTCATCACGCCGGACGGCCGCGCGCGCGTGCTGGACATGGAACTCGTGCCCGCGGATCTCGCCCCCGAGCGCCGGACGGCGCTCGATCGCGCCCTGTCCGCCCTGGGCCGCGTGCCGGAGGTCGTCGCCGAGGTCGAGACGTGCACGGCGCCGTTTCGCGCCGGCGGCGCCCGCTAGCGTGGATGAGACGATCTTCCGCTTCCTGAAGGTGCGGGCACTGGACTGGTGGCGCCTGTCCGGGACAGAACACCCGCACCGGAAGACTGCGACAGCGTAAGAACGATAGGACATCGGTGCGCCGTGGGCGGGAGAACCGCATGCACGCGGCGACGGGGGGCGCCGGCGGTGACGCCGGGCCCTACCTGCCGCTGTAGCGCCTCAGTCCCGCTTCGGAGGGGGTGCCGCCGTGCCCCGCCCGATGCGCAAGACCGTCCGCGATCACGAGAGTTGGTGGTCATTCATGACGTGTTTGCTCGCGTTGTCGCCCCGCCTGGCGGGTGCGGGCACCGTGCCGGTCTCTCCGGTCTACCCCTGCGATGCGCCCTATCGTCGCTGTGGAGAGCCCCCCCACCCGGTGTGGCACCACTGGGACGACGATGGGATGGAGGCCCTGATCGACCTCTGCTTCGGCAGACCGGCCGGCCGGCCCGGACGCCACCGGCCCCGGGCGCGGCGCCTGTGTCCGCTCGCGCCGGCCGGGCCCATCCCTGCGGGGTTTCTGTGTTACATTGGTCCGCGAATCGTGTCGCGCAAGCCGCCCACCGAGGGAGATGTGCACCCCCGTGTCCATCGCCGCCAATCCCGCCGCCCCGCCCTCCTTGGACCCGAAGGGTGACGTGCGGCTCTGCTGGCTTCCGGGCGACGGGGTGGGGCCGGAGGTCGCCCTGCAGGCCGAACTGGTCCTGCGCGCCTGCGCCGAAGCGCGGGACTGGCGGCTCCATCTGGAGCGCGGCCTGGTCGGGGGCGCCTCCATCGACGCCTGCGGCCTGCCGCTCCAGGATGAGACCCTCAATGTGGCCCGGGGAGCCGACGCGGTCTTCAAGGGGCCGGTCGGCGGACCCAAGTGGGACCATCTCCGCGGCGAGCAGCGTTGCGAGGCCGGGCTGCTGCGCCTGCGCAAGGAACTCGCGGTCTATGCCAACCTCCGCCCCACGATCGTGGCCTCAGCCCTGGCCGCCTGCTCGCCGTTACGCGCCGAGTTCCTCGGCGCCGGGGTGGACATCCTCATCGTCCGCGAGTTGAACGGTGGGGCCTACTTTGGCCAACCGCGCGGCCGCCAGGGCGACCGGGCGGTCGACACCATGGCCTACACGGTCGCCGAGGTCGAGCGCCTGGCCAGGGTGGGCTTCGAGGCCGCCCGGCAGCGCCGGCACCGGGTGACCTCCGTCGACAAGGCCAACGTCTTGGAGTCGAGCCGCCTCTGGCGCGACGTCGTGACGGATGTGGCGCGGGACTACCCCGACGTGGCGCTGGAGCACCAACTGGTCGACTCCTGCGCGATGCTGCTTATCACCAAGCCGACGCACTTCGATGTGATCATCACGGAGAACCTGTTCGGCGACATCCTGAGCGACGAGGCCGGCGTCCTCGCCGGATCGCTCGGGATGCTCCCGTCCGCGTCGCTGGGCGCGCCCGGACGCCCCGGGCTCTACGAGCCGGTGCACGGGGCGGCGCCCGACATCGCCGGCCTGGGCGTCGCCAACCCGATCGCCTCGATCCTGACGGTGGCGATGATGCTCCGGCACAGCCTCGGCCGGCCCGCGGAGGCGGATGCGGTGGAGGCCGCCGTGGGCGACGCCTTGGCGGATGGCCTACGCACGGCGGACATCGCCCGGGTGGGTGAGCCGCCGGTTTCGATGGAGCGGATGGGGGTCGCGATCGGCCGGCACCTGGCGGAGCGGCTGGCATAGAGGGCGCCCGTGCCTTGCGCCCCGTGTGCCCCGCTCCCCGGGTCCGCGAGGCCCGCGGACAGCGCTCCTGCACGCCCGAGGGACGAGGCAGCGCGCGATGGGAACAGCCGCGACGGCCGTCGCGGCGCAGGGTGTCCGATGGGAGGGGGAGCGGCGTTGGAACGGCTCGTCTACGTCGACGGACGGTTCTACCCCAAGGACGAGGCCAAGGTGTCGGTGTTCGACCACGGCTTCCTGTACGGCGACGGGGTGTTCGAGGGCATCCGCGCCTACGGCGGGCGGATCTTCCGCTTGGGCGAGCACCTGAGGCGCCTCTACGACTCGGCGAAGGCGATCATGCTGGAGATCCCGATCGATGCCGGCGCGATGCAGGAGATCGTTCTGGAGTCCTGCCGGCGCAACGGCATCCGTGACGGGTACATCCGGCTGGTCGTGTCGCGGGGCCAGGGCGACCTCGGACTCGACCCGCGCAAATGCCCGCGGGCGACCGTCGTCTGCATCGCCGGCACCATCGCGCTCTACCCCGAGGAACTCTACACCCAGGGCATGCGGGTGATGACGGTGGCGACCCGGCGCAACGGGGTCGAGCACCTCAATCCGCGCATCAAGTCGCTCAACTACCTCAACAACATCCTGGCCAAGGTGGAGGCCAACCAGGCCGGGTACGCCGAGGTCCTGATGCTCAACGACCAGGGTCTGGTCGTCGAGTGCACCGCCGACAACATCTTCATCGTCAAGGGCCGGCGCCTGATGACACCGCCGCTGTGGCTCGGCATCCTCGACGGCATCACCCGTGCGGCGGTCATGGAACTGGCGGCCGGGGCGGGCCTTGATGTCCGCGAGGACGTCTTCACTCGCCTCGACGTGTGGACGGCCGACGAGTGCTTCCTCACCGGCACCGCGTCCGAACTCGTCCCGGTGGTCGAGTGTGACGGGCGGCGGATCGGCGCAGGGCGCCCCGGCCCGATCACGGCCGATCTGATCGGGCGCTACCGCGCCCTCTACGCGGGCGAGGGCGTGGAGATTTAGGAGGAGTTGCGAAAGCCCGCTTTCGCAACTCCCTCAGGCTCCGGTCCTCGGCTCAATCCCTCCGGGCGCAGGTCCCAGGTCGCTGCGGGTGCTTTGCACCCTGCGCTCCCGGCATCCTGGCTTCGCCGGCGAGTCCATCCCGGGCCGGCCAGGCCCCAGGTCGCTGCGGGTGCTTTGCACCCTACGCTCCCGGCATCCGGCCTCCAGGGGCCGTCGGCGGCCGGGGTCCCGCGGGCGGGCCGGGAATCGATGGGCCGGGGTCGTTGGGGCGTGACAGATGGCGGCGCCCGCGGTTTAATGGGCGGGATTCCGGTCGTTGGAGGCCGGGGCATCCTGGCCCGACCTAACGGCCGGGCCAGGACTCAGAAAGGGGGCGACGGGTGATGGGCGGCGGTGAACGGATCGCGGCCACGGGCGCGGAGATGGTGGTCCAAGGGCTCCTTCGGGAGGGCGCGGACACCGTATTCGGGCACCCGGGCGGCACCATCCTGCCCGTCTACGACGCCCTGCACGGCTCGGCGGTCCGGCACTACCTGATGCGGCACGAGCAGGGCGCGGCCCACGCCGCCGACGGGTTCGCCCGGGCGAGCGGCCGGGTCGGCGTGTGCATCGCCACCTCGGGTCCCGGGGCCACGAACCTGGTGACGGGCCTGGCAAACGCCCACATGGACTCGACCGGCATGGTGGCGCTCACAGGACAGGTGGGCCTACCGCTCCTGGGCAGCGACGCCTTCCAGGAGGCCGACACGGTCGGCGTAACGATGCCGGTCGTCAAGCACAGCTATCTCCTGCGCGACACGGGCGACATCCCGCGCGTGCTGCACGAGGCCTTCCACATCGCCGGCACCGGCCGGCCCGGGCCGGTGGTGGTGGACTTGCCCAAGAACCTGACCGCTGGCCGGGGTGTGGCGGAATGGCCCACCGGCACCCCGCGCATCCGCGGCTACAGGCCGTCGCCGGCGCGGCCGGCCGCGGCCGACCTGGAGCGGGCCGTGGAGGCCTTGGAGCGGGCGGAGCGCCCCCTGCTGATGATCGGCGGCGGTGCGGTCAAGTCCCGGGCACAGGCCGAGGTCCTTTCGCTCGCGGAGGCGCTGGGATGCCCCGTGATCTCGACCCTGATGGGATTGGGGACCATTCCCGGCACCCATCCCGCCCATCTCGGGATGATGGGCATGCACGGCACGCCCATGGCCAATATCGCCACCACCCAGACCGACCTGCTGATCGGTGTCGGCGTGCGCTTCGACGATCGGGTGACGGGTTCTTTGCACCGCTTCGCGCCCAAGGCGAAGATCCTCCACCTGGACATCGACCGCGCCGAGATCGGCAAGAACGTGCCGGCCTACGCGGCCGTGGTGGGCGACATCCGCGAGACGCTCTCCCTGCTGCTGCCGATGCTGCGCGCGCGTTCGGTGCGGCACCCCTGGCTGCCCGAAATCGAGCCGGGCATGCATCCGGAAGACGGGAGGCCGTTCGGCTACCCCCGCGAGCAGTTCAGCGACGGCCGCATCTCCGGTCCCGACACCGTCCTCGCCATCTATCGCGCCACGCGCGGCCGGGCCGTCGTGGTGACCGACGTGGGCCAGCACCAGATGTGGGCCGCCCAGCACTATCCGTTCGAGCGTCCGGGGCAGTTCATCACCTCCGGCGGGCTCGGCACGATGGGCTTCGGGCTGCCGGCGGCGATCGGCGCGCAGGTGGCGCGGCCGGACGACTGCGTGGTCTGCATGACCGGCGACGGGTCGTTCCAGATGACCCTGCAGGAACTGGCCGTCGTGCGCGAGCACAACCTGCCGCTCAAGATCGTGATCTTCAACAACGGCCACCTTGGCATGGTGCGTCAGTGGCAGGAGATGTTCCATCAGGAGCGCTACAGCTACTCGGCGATTTGGAGCCCGGACTACGTGAAGCTGGCCGAGGCGTACGGCATTCCGGCCGCGCGCACGGGCAACAGCAGCGAACTCGACGCGGTGATCCGCCGCGCCGTCGAGCAGCCGGGACCGGTCCTGATCGAGGTGCAGCAGGTCGCCGCCGAGAACTGCTGGCCCATCGTGCCGGCGGGCAAGGCCCTCGAAGACATGATCGTGCGGCCCGCGGAGAAGCCCGCGACGGTATAGGCGGTCGCGGGGGCCGCTGCTTCGCCAAAAAGGGTGCGGCGCGCCACCCAGCGCGCCGCACCCTTTTGCCGATGGGCGCGGGCTGCCTCCGGTGCTGCGGCGCACATCCACACTTTTGGAACGGCAAGCCGAAAATGGCGGCGGATGGCGATTGCCGGATGCCCCGCCGCGCGCCTCGCGCGGCCTCCACGGTCGCGTGGTCTCCACCGTCGCGCGGCCTCCACGGTCGCGCGGTCTCCACGGGCGCGCGGCCTCCACGGTCGCGCGGCCTCCACGGGCGCGCGGCCTCCACGGTCGCGTGGCCTCCACGCTGGCGCGGCCTCCACGGTCGCGCGGTCTCCACGGTCGCGCGGTCTCCACGGTCGCGTGGCCCCCACGGTCGCGCGGCCTCCACGGTCGCGTGGCCTCCACGGTCGCGCGGTCTCCACGGCGCGCGGTCTCCACGGTCGCGAGGCCTCCACGGTCGCGTGGCCTCCACGGTCGCGAGGCCTCCACGGTCGCGCGGTCTCCACGGTCGCGCGCCACGGTCGCGTGGCCTCCACGGTCGCGCGGTCTCCACGGTCGCGCGGCCTCCACGGTCGCGTGGTATCCACGGTCGCGCGGTCTCCACGGTCGCGCGGTCTCCACGGCGCGCGGTCTCCACGGTCGCGAGGCCTCCACGGTCGCGTGGCCTCCACGGCCGCGCGGTCTCCACGGTCGCGTGGCCCCCACGGTCGCGCGGCCCCCACGGTCGCGCGGCCTCCACGGTCGCGTGGCCTCCACGGTCGCGCGGTCTCCACGGTCGCGCGGCTCCACGGTCGCGCGGTCTCCACGGTCGCGCGGCCTCCACCGCCGGGCGCCGTCGTGCCGCCCGCGCGGCGTCCACGCCCCCCCGGGAACGGCGGCTTTGCCCACGCGCCGATCCCGGACGCCGCGGGCAGACTGAGCCCGGCGGGGGAGGGATGGACGTGGCCGAGCTCCAGGTGGCTGCGACGCCGCGTGCGAACAACTGCCCGCGCTGCGGAGCGGTGCTCCGGTTCGCCGACGACGACGGCACACTCGAATGTGTGTGCGGTTGGAGCGAGCGGACGACCGAGCCGGCGGAGGGTCTGGCCGACCCTCCAGCGGCCGACGCTGACTCCGCCGAACCCATGCTGGTGTAAGGACGATCAGCGGGGCGCGCCTGCGGGCGGGAGGCGCCGGACACGCGATTCCGGCTCCCCGCCCGGCGCGCGTGCCGCGGCCCGACGGCATGCCGCTAAGCCCGCGCCAGGGACGGCACCAGGGGCGCGAGGCGTTCCAGCGACGTGGCGGCCGCGCGCCGGGAAAGGCCACCGAACGAAGTCAGGAGCAGGGCGCGTTGCACGCCCATACCGGCGAAGCCGGCCAGACGCGCCTCGATCGCCGCGGCATCGCCGAAGAGCACGAAGTCGCGGCAGATCCCGCCCCCCATGTACCGGGCGCCGGGTACGACGCGCGTGCGCAGGTACCGCTCCAGGGCCGCCTCGGCAAGGGCGAGGTCGGGATCGTCTGGGCCGGTGCCGCAGAAGCAGTGGAAGGCGGCGGTCACCCCGCCGGCGGCACCGGCGGGGAGGGCGGCGCGGTAGGCGGCGATCTCCTGCGCGAGTTCGGCCTGCCCACCGAGCGCGATGTAGGGGACGGTGGCCAGCGGATAGCCCTGGCGGCCCACGAAGGGTGCCGCGGGCGGCCGGGTGACGCCGATGTGGATGGGCGGGCCGCCGGCCTGCAGCGGTTGGACGTTGAGCGGCGGTGCTTCGGTGCGGACGTGCCGGCCGGTATACGTCACCGGCCCGCCCGCCCACGCCAGGCGGATCACCGCCAGTGCCTCGTCGAACCGCTCCCGGCGCTCCGCGGGGTCGAGGCCGAAGCCGGCGAACTCGTACTGCAGATACCCGCCGCCCACTCCGAACTCCAACCTACCCCCGCTGATCTGGTCGAGCAGGGCGTAGCGCTCGGCGGTGCGCACGGGATGGTCGAAGGGCAGCACCGCTGTGGCGGTGCCGAGGCGCAGCCGTTGCGTCCGCTCGGCGATGGCGGCGAGCAGCAGGGCCGGGTCCGGTGAGATGCCGTACGGTGAAAAGTGGTGTTCGGTGACCCAGAAGGACTCCAGCCCGAGACGCTCAGCCAGTACCGCCTCCTCGATGGCCCGGCGGTACTCCTCCCGCGGTGCGGCCCCGAGGTCGGGGTGGTGGTCCAGGGTGCAGAAGATGCCGAGTTGCATGCGCCATCGCCTCTCCCCGCGGCCGTCGGCGCCGATCCGCCGTCATCCCGCGGCTGCCACGCCGCCGGACTCCCGTGCCCGGTATGGGACTCCGACGGGCGGCCTGAACGCGACAAAACGATGGGACCTCCCGGGCCCTTGGGCTCGGGAGGTCCCATCCCACCCGGCAACGCCGGTTAGAACACAATTGGTGGAGATGAGGGGATTCGAACCCCTGGCCTCTGCCATGCGAGGGCAGCGCTCTCCCGACTGAGCTACATCCCCGTACCGTGCGCGGTCGGACCCGCCATCGGATTGTACGGTGGGCACCGAGCGAAGTCAACGTGCGGAGTTGCCACGCGAATGGGGCGGCGTGGCGGGCTGACCGGTGGGCGCATCCCCCGTGGGTACCAGGCCATCGTGGAAGGCGGCCCGCAGTTTGAGCAGCGCCCGGTGCAGCTCGAGCCGTTCCACTTCGGACGGACAGTCGAACAGTTGCTGCTCCAGCCGTTCGGGGCCCGGCGCAGATCCTGTATGGCCGTGCCACGGGCGGGGGTGGGGGCGACGCAGTGACGGCGTCGATGCCGGGTCCGGGCGGCGCCCCACGGTGGGGGCGGGTCCCTGAACCGCCCCGGAATGCGCCGCCTCCGACGGGCACACGGCACCCGCTTTGCAACCCCGGGCGGGCGACGGTGCCGTCCCATACGGGTCCGTGCTCGTCCGCCGGATCGCCCGCCGGTACCTTCGCCCTTGCGCACTGCGGGGTAGTGCGCCCCGCAGCCCCGCTCGCCCCTGCCGGCGCGCCGCCGCCCCGGCCCGACCCGCGCCGGGCAGGTCTGCCGCCGCCCGGGCGTGCGGCCCCGTCCCCCCGCGCCCCGGGCCGCGGCCGCGCTGTCCGGCCGTCGTTTCGACACATGCGCTCGAACGGCGACGATCGATCGGCGGGCCCCCTCCCACATCACCATCTGGTACGTCCCTCTGTTCGGGGACGACATCTTGTGGAAATGACCCCCCTGAGGTTCCGCACCATGCCACTGCCGCAAAAAACTGCCTCCTGGCGGCCCTTCAAAGGGTAGGAACCACTTCCGATGTGGAGTATGGTGGGGCAAAGTGGAGTGAAGTGGAGGGGAGTGGCTGGCGGAGGGGGGTCCAGTGGGGGGATTGCCCGCCACCCGACGCCGGATCCGGCCCCGACCCGGCGGCTCCCGGAAGGGGGTGCGGGCATGAGCGGCCTGATGGGCGAGTACCGCCACACGATCGACGACAAGGGCCGTCTCACCCTGCCCGCCCGCATCCGGGAGGAACTCGGGCCGGTTTTTGTGGCGACCAAGGGGCTCGACAACTGCCTCTTCCTTTACCCCAGCTCGGAGTGGGCGGCCCTCGAGGCCAAACTGCGGGCCTTGCCCGTGACGCAGAAGGATGCCCGCGCCTTTGTGCGCCTGTTCTTCGCCGGCGCGGCCGAGTGCCGGCCGGACGCGCAGGGGAGGGTCCTGCTTCCGGCACCCCTGCGTGCCTATGCGGGTCTCGATCGCGAGGGCGTCATCGTCGGCGTCTCCTCGCGCGTCGAGGTGTGGCAGCCGGAGGCTTGGGAACGGTATGTGGGCGAGGCGGACGCCACTTACGCCGACATTGCCGAGCGCATGGGCGGGCTGGGCTTGTGACGGCCGCCGCCCGGCGGGGGCGTCGTGGACCTGCTGCATGAAAGACCTTAGTCCCCGCGCGGCGGCACGGCCGGCGCGCCGGGGGCTTCAACCAACCTCAGGGGGTGACGCGGGTGCGCGACCGGTCGAAGGACGCAGCGGAGAAGCGGCGGGGGACATCGGGCCGGCCGGTCGGCGGCCGGAGATCGGCCGGGGAGCCTGCCGTGGAGCAGGCCGCCTCCGTCGGTGGCGCCGGCTTCGTACCCCATGTTCCCGTGATGGCCGCCGAGGTGCTGGAGTACCTGCGCCCGGCGGCGGGAGAGACGGTCGTGGACGCGACGGTGGGCTTCGCCGGCCACGCTGCGGCCATTCTGCCCCATCTCGGTCCCGGCGGCCGGTTCGTCGCGATCGATCGTGATCCCGACGCCTGCGCGGCGGCCGAGGCCAGGCTCCAACCCGCGGCGCAGGCGGCCGGCGTCCGCCTCGACGTCGTGCAGGCGAATTTCGCCACCCTGGAGACGGTGCTCGACGCCCTGGGCGCGGGGCCTGCCTCCGCAGTGCTCTTCGATTTCGGGGTCTCCAGCCCCCAACTGGATCGGGCGGAGCGCGGCTTCAGCTATCGTGAGGACGCGCCGCTGGACATGCGCATGGACCCGGCCCAGCGTACGACGGCGTACCATCTGGTCAACGGGCTTTCCGAGGAGGAACTGGCCGACGTCATCCATCGCTTCGGTCAGGAGCGGTGGAGCCGCCGGATCGCGGCCTTCATCGTGCGGCGGCGCCAGGAGCGCGGGCTCATCTCGACCACGGGCGAACTGGTCGAGGTGATCAAGGCCGCCGTGCCCGCCGGCGCGCGCAAGGACGGGCCGCACCCGGCCCGCCGCACCTTCCAGGCCCTGCGCATCGCCGTCAACAACGAACTCGGGGCGATCGAGGCCGGGTTACGGGCGGCCGCGGCCCGGCTGTCCCCGGGCGGGCGGCTCGTCGCCATCTCCTTCCATTCACTCGAGGACCGCATCGTGAAGCACGTGCTGCGCGAACTGGCGGCCGGCTGCACCTGTCCCTCGGATTGGCCCATCTGCCGCTGCGGCGCCCGACCCACCATGCGCCCGCTCCTGCAGCGGCCACTGCAACCGGCGCCCGGCGAGGCGGCGGCGAACCCGCGCGCCCGGAGCGCCAAGCTGCGGGCTGCGCTCCGTCTGGAGGCGCCGCCGAATCCCGGTGGTGGTGAAGCCGAGGGCCGGCGCCTCCTGCAGCCGGTGCGGGAAGGAGATCCGATCAGCCCCTCCGCCGACCGGGTCGCTCCCGTCACGTCGGCGCTGCCCCTGGGCGGGCTGGCGGCGGTCTTGGCGGGAGTGCTCTCCCCGCCCGAGACCTCGGCCGCCGCCGCGGGGGGGCTCGGTCCGTCGGGGCTCCCGCCGCTGGCCGACACGCTGTACGGGGGGCGGCGGTCCGGCCGTGCGCGCCCGCGGCGCCGGCCGGCCGAGGCCGCCCGGGCCGGCGGCGGCTTGGTTCTGCGCTCGCAGGGGGGGGAGTAGGATGTCGGCGGTTCAGACCGAGGCCGAGCGGCTCCAGTGGACCGGCCGCGATTCCACCGTGCCCGCGCCCGTCACCGGCGAGCCCCCGCACCGTCCTTCCGAAGCCCCTGCCCCGTGGCCCGCCGTACACCCGCATGTGCGCCCGCGGGCAAAGCCCCGCGCGGGCGCGGAACTCCGCCGTGGCCTGGTGGCGATCGCCCTGGTGGGGGCCATGGCCGCGGCCGCGGTGGCCGGCAGCGTGGCGGTGGCGCAGCAGGGATTTGCCGTGGACGGCGCACGGGCCCAGATTCAGCGCCTGCAGGGGCAGAACCGGCAACTGGTCGCGCAGTTGGCCGAGTTGCAGAGCCCCCAGCGGATCGAGTCGGAGGCGATCGACCGTCTGGGCATGCAGCGCCCGGCGGGCTATGTCCCCGTGGCCGCCCAGCCGGTACCGGCGGCTCCGAGCGGGGGGGCGGCGGCTACGGCGCAGGCCACCCTGCCGGTGCCGGCCGGTCCGGCCCCCGGCGGGGCGCGGGCCGTCGCTCGATCCACGCTGGTCGGCGTGCAGGCCCTGTGGCGGCGCATCCGGGGGTGACGCGGCGATGCCCCGTCACCCCCGGGCCGGATCCCGCGGTGGCCCGGCCCCGGTCTGAACGGCCCTGAAGGGGTTCCGCCTGCGCTCGGCGTCGTGTCGAGACGGACGGCGGGAAGCCCGGCGGGCCGGATGGCCGGAGGGCGGGCGCTTGCGGTTCCGCAAGGTCGTGGGGCGCCGGGGCGCGGGGCGGGCGGGGCGACGGACAGCCGAATCGGCCGCACCGGTGCGGCAGCGGCGCTCCCGCGTCCGACAGCTGCCGCTCTGCCGCGGGTCCCGCCACGCGCGGGGCCGGGATCCCGCCCCCGGTCGGGGGGGGGCCATGCCGTGGGCGGAACGGGCGTGGAAGTGCGCCGCCGCGTATTGTGGATCTTGTGCGCCATGGCCGCCTGTCTGTTGGCCCTCGGGGTACGGCTCTTCTGGCTCCAAGTGTGGCACGGCGGCGGACTCTACAGCGAGGCCCTAGAGGTGCGCACCCGGGTGGTGCCGGTGCAGGCGCGCCGCGGCGAGATCACCGATGCCCAGGGGCACGTGCTGGCGGTCAGCGTCGGTGCGGATTCGGTCTACGCGACCCCCGCCCAGGTGACCGACCGCGGCTCGGAGGCGGGCGCCTTGGCCGCGGTGCTGCATCTCGATCCGGCGACCCTGCTGAAGAGACTGTCGCAGCGCACGATGTTCGTGTGGATCGCGCGCAAGGTGGGCGATCCGGAGTCCGCCGCCGTGCGGCGGCTCGCCCTGCCGGGGATCCACATCGTGCAGGAGTCGCGGCGCATCTATCCTAAGGGCATGTTCGCCGGCCAGGTTCTGGGGTTCGTGGGCATCGACAATCAGGGGCAGAGCGGCGTGGAACTGAGCTACGACCGCGCTCTGCGGGGAAAGAACGGCGAGTTGGTCATCGAGACGGATGCGCGCAACCACGAGATTCCCGGGGGCGTCAGCCGGTATGTGCCGCCGGTCCAGGGCGACACGCTGCAATTGACGTTGTCTTCGCCCCTGCAGTCGATCGTGCAGCGGGACCTGGACGCGGGTGTCGCGGCGGCGCACGCCCAGGCCGGCTACGCCCTGATGATGGACCCCAGCACCGGCGACATCCTCGCCTGGGCCGCCTGGCCGACCTTCGATCCGAATTTCGCCCGCCAGGCCGATCCCAGCCTCTGGACCAACCCGCTGATCACCCTGGTCTTTTCGCCGGGGTCGGTTTTCAAGCCCGTCACCGCCGCCGCGGCGTTGCAGGAGGGGGTGGTGACACCCGACACCCCGTTCAACGACAGCGGCGTGCTGAGCGTCTCCGGGGTCAACATCCACAACTTCAACCGGCGCGGACTGGGGCCGACCACGTTTGCCGTCGGCTTTCAGAAGTCGGCCAACACGATCTTCGGACGGGTAGGCATCCTGTTGGGCGTGCAGAGGTTCTACTCATACCTGCGGGCCTTCGGCTTCACCGGTCGTACGGGCGTGGATCTGCCCGGGGAGGCGCGCCGGCCGAACCTGTTGCGCCCGGAGAATCTGGCGACGCCGCTCGACGTGGCCGAAGAGGCCTTCGGCCAGACGCTGGCCGTGACCCCGCTCTCGATGCTGACGGCCATCTCCACCATCGCCAACGGCGGTGAACTGATGTGGCCCCACATCGGGATGGATCTGCAGGCGCCCGACGGCACCATCGTCCAGCGCATCGAGCCGCGTGTGGTTCGGCGGGTGCTGTCGCCGCAGGTCGCCTATACCGTACAGTCGCTGATGGCCTCGGTCGTCGAGCAGGGAAGCGGCAAAAACGCCGCGATCTCCTGCTATTCTATCGCGGGCAAGACCGGCACGACCCAGAAGTACGTCGGCGGGCGCGTCGGCGAGGGGATGTACATCGGGTCGTTCCTGGGGTTCGCGCCTGCGCACGGGGCGCGCGTGGCGCTGTACGTGATGATCGACGAGCCCCAGGGACTGTACTATGGCGGTCAGGTCGCCGCCCCGGTGTTTCGGGCGATCATGGTCGACACGCTGCGCTACCTGGGCATCCAGCCGGCCTGCCCTCCCGGCCAGAAGCCCCCGGTGGTGGGCGCGGTGCCGGCGGAGACCGTGACCATGCCGGACGTCGTCGGTATGGTCGCCGGCGATGCGGAGCGCGTCGCGGCGGAAGCGGGGTTGTTCTTGGACGTTCAGGGAAGCGGTACCGGACAGGGTGCCACGGGGGGGCGCGTGCTGCGGCAGGTGCCGCCGCCGGGGACCGCGGTCGCCAAGTGGTCGACCGTCCTCGGCTACACCACGCCCGCCCTGGCCCTGCCGGAGCAGACCGTCACGGTCCCGGACCTGCAGAACATGACCCTGGAGGCGGCGGCATCCGCGCTGGGGGTCGAGGGCCTGCAGTTGCAGGCTGACGGGACCGGGCACGTGGTGGCGCAGACGCCGGCGCCGGGGGCCTCGATGCACCCCGGAGACGTCGTGGCGGCCGTCCTGCGCTAGATGTGCCCGTGACGCCCGTTCGGCGCGGGATCGTCCGGAGGTGCGGCAAGGGGTGACGACGGTGCGGCTGGCGGATCTCCTCCAGGGAATACAGGTGCGGGGGGTGGTCGGCGACCCCGGTGTGGACGTCACCGGAATCGCCTACGATTCGCGCCGCCTGCAGCCCGGGGATCTCTTCCTGGCCTGGAGGGGCGCCCGCTTCGATGCCCACGACTTCGTGACGGGCGCCTTCGGCGCCGGCGCGGCGGCGGCGGTGTTGGAGCGGGAGGGCGCGGTCCCGGTGGACCTCCCGGCGGGGCGGAGCGCCGTGCTGGTGGCCGACGCCCGCGCCGTGGCCGGGCCGGTGAGCGCCACCTTCTACCGCCACCCGACCGCGCGGCTGGGTATGGTGGGGGTCACCGGCACCAACGGCAAGACGACGACCACCTACCTGGTGCGCGAACTCCTGGGGATGCTCGGACCCGTGGGCCTGGTCGGCACGGTGTCGGCCGTCGTCGGCGGGCAGGCGTATCCGTCGCGCTTGACCACGCCCGAGGCCCCCGACCTGCAGCGCCTCTTCTCCGAGATGGCGGCGGCCGGGGATCGGCATTGCGTGATGGAGGTCTCGTCCATCGCGCTGGCGCGGCGGCGGGCGGAGTCGGTCGCCTTCGACGTGGCGGTGTTCACCAATCTGACGCCGGACCACCTGGGACCCCACGAGCACGCGAGCTTTGCCCAGTACCGCGACAGCAAGCGGCGCCTGTTCGAACTGGTGGGCCGTCCGGTGCCCGGCGCCCCTGCCAAGTCGGTTCCGACCGGTGCCGCCGTGAATGTGGACGACAAGTTCGGGGAGCACATGGCGGCTGCGGCTGCGGGAACCGTACCGATCCTGCGCTTCGGGCTCCGGCCGGAGGCGGACGTGCGGGCGGAGGACGTCTGCCTCTCGGCGACGGGGGCCGCGTTCCGCGTCGTCTTCCCCGGGGGCGCCGTGCCCTGCCGCGTGCGGCTGCCGGGGCGCTTCAACGTCTATAACGCGCTGGGCGCCTTCTGCGTCGGGTTGTTCTACGGTCTCGGTGCGCAGGACATCGCCGAGGCGCTCGGGCGGGTGCCCGGCGTCCCGGGGCGCTTGGAACTCGTCCCCGGCCCCCAGCCCTTCGCGGTGCTGGTCGACTACGCGCATACCCCGGATGGGTTGGAGAACGTCCTCCGCGCCGCCCGGGAGATCGTCGGCGCCTCGCCCGCGCCCGGACGGGTGATCGCGGTCTTCGGCTGCGGGGGGGACCGGGACCGCAGCAAGCGTCCGCTGATGGGGGAGATCGGCGCCCGGTTGGCCGACGTCGCGTGGCTGACCTCCGACAACCCCCGGTCGGAAAGCCCCGAAGCCATCCTGCGCGAGATCGAAGCGGGCGCGGCACGCATCGTCGGCGCAGACTACCGGGCGACGCCGGACCGGCGGGAGGCCATCGGGGCCGCCATCGCCCTGGCCCGGCCGGGGGACGTGGTGATCATCGCCGGCAAGGGGCACGAGAACTACCAGATCTTCGCGGACCGCACGATCCATTTCGATGATCGGGAAGAGGCCGCGGCGGCTCTGGCAAGGTTGGGATACCGGTGACCGGTCCGAGCAGCCTGCGCGGCGGTCCCGTCATCGAGACTCTGCTGGACGTCGCCCGGCGCGCCGGTGGACATCTGGTGGCCGGCTCCCCGTCTCTGCCGATCTCCGGGGTGGCGGCGGACACCCGTGCCGTGCGGTCGGGGGACCTCTTCGTCGCCATCCGCGGCGAGCGGACAGACGCCCACGTCCTCCTGGCCCAGGCCTTCGCCGCCGGGGCTGCGGCCGCACTCGTGGATCGGGCGCCCGGCGACCGCTGGCGCCTCGCGGACGTGCCGGCCGGGACCGGCGTGGTGCAGGTGCCCGCCGTCCTGCCGGCCCTTGGCCGCTTGGCCGCCACGCATCTGCGCGGGCTCCGCCCCGCTCCGCGCGTCGTCGGTGTCACCGGCAGCGTGGGTAAGACCGGCACGCGCCAACTCATCGCCGCGGCGCTCAGTGCCGGCGGACCGGTCCTTGTGCCGGAGGGCAGCTTCAACACGGACATCACGGTTCCACTGGTGTGCCTGCGCGCCACCCCCTTCCACCGCTTCGCCGCGCTGGAACTGGCGATGCGGGGTCCGGGGCAGATCGCCTACCTGGCCGAGATCTGCCGCCCGGAGGTCGGGGTGGTCACCCTGGTCGGCGACAGCCACCTGGAACTGCTGGGATCCCGCGCCGCCATCGCCGCCGCCAAGGGGGAACTGCTGCGGGCGCTGCCCACATACGGCACCGCCATCCTGAATAGGGACGACCGGCTGCAGGCGGCCATGGCCGCTTGGAGCCCGGCCCCGGTCCTCTGGTACGGGCTGGGGGCGGGTGCCGACGTCACGGCCGCGGATGTGCGGTCGTTGCCGGACGGTGGCTTCACCTTCACAGCGGTCGTGCGGGGGCGCAAGTTCCCGGTACGCCTGCCCCTGATCGGGCGGCACCAGGTGGGCAACGCCCTGGCCGCCCTGTCCTGTGCCGACGTCCTCGGGGTGGACGGGGCGGCGGCGGCCGAGGCGCTCGGCTCGGTGCAGGCTGCCGCCGGGCGTCTCCGGCCCGTGTTCGCCGGTCCCCTGCGCGTGCTCGACGACACCTTCAACGCCGCGCCCCAATCGGCGGTGGCGGCGATCTCCGCCCTGGCGGAGGTCGCCCCGGCCGGGCGGAGGGCGGCGGTGCTCGGGGATATGCTGGAACTGGGATCGGCCGCGGTGGAGGGGCACCGGCGGGGCGGCGAAGCCGCCGCGGCCGCGGGCCTCTCCTGGCTCGTCACCGTCGGCCCCCTGGCGCAGGACATCGCACTCGGCGCGGAGCGGGGGGGGCTTCCCGTCGAGCGTATCCATCGGCTCGACGACCGCGCGGCGGCCCTCTCCCTGCTTCCCGGGCTGCTGGACCGCACCCCGCCCGGGACGACCATTCTGGTTAAGGGCTCTCATGCCGTAGGGTTGGAGGATGTCGTCTCCTCCGTGGCGGAATGGGCGCGGTCCCAGGGTAGCTGATCTCACGTGCCGGCCCGCGGTGCCGGTGCAAGGAGCGAATGCACGCTTGCCCGATCTGAGTCCCGTCCTCGCCGCCGCGGCCGCCTGCCTGCTGACGCTCCTCTGCATGCCCGCGGCCGTGCAACTGCTCCGCCGCACGGGACTGGCGCAGGTGGTGCGCCGAGACGGACCCGCGGCGCACCTCGCCAAATCCGGGACGCCGACGGCGGCCGGGGTCGTCTTCGTGCCGGCGGCCTGTCTCGCCGCTTGGGCCTTCCACCCGAGGAACGCCGTGCTGCTCGGGTGTCTCGCGGTGACGGTCGGGCATGCGGCGCTCGGATTCGCCGACGACTACCTCAAGGTGGTGCGCAAGCGCCCGGAGGGCCTTTGGGCGCGCCACAAGCTGGTGGGGCAACTCGTCCTGGCCTGCCTCCTGGCCTTCGTCGCCTTGGGGGCGCGTCCGGAGGCGGCCCTGCTGCTGGTGCCGTTCTCCCGGACCAGTCTGCTGCTCTCCCCCCTGCTCTTCATCGGCATCGTCGTCGTCGCCGTGCTCGGCGCGACCAACGGGACCAACTTCACCGACGGGGCGGACGGGCTCCTCGGCGCGACCGGGGTGGCGGCCCTCGCCGGAGTGGGCGTGCTGGCGTGGGTCCGGGGTTCGCCCGCCCTCGCCTCCTTGGTGCTCGCCATGGCCGGGGCCCTGCTGGGGTTTCTGCGCTGGAACTGGTATCCGGCCCGCGTCTTCATGGGCGATACGGGTTCCATGGCGGTGGGCGCCGCCTTTGCCTCTGTCGGCGTCCTGTCGGGCCTGACCCTGTACCTGCCCGTCTTCGGCCTGCTGTTCGTCCTGGAAGTGCTTTCGGTCGTCGCCCAGGTCGCCTGGTTCCGGCGTACGGGCCGCCGCCTCCTGCGCATGGCGCCGCTGCACCACCATCTCGAACTCTCCGGCTGGCGCGAGGGGCGGCTCGTGCCGCGGCTCCTGGCGTTTTCCGGTGTGTGTGCGGCGTTGGGTCTAGCGGCCTACTGGTTCCGCCCGTAGCGGGCCGCGCGTAGGCCGGGGGGACGCGCGCGGCGGCGCGTCCCAGGTCCCAGCCGCCGCGGCCGTCCGGCAGGCCGCTGGCGGGCCCCGCCGCCGCAAGGGAGGTGCCACCGTGACGCGCATGAGGCGGCCCCCGGACTACACCCTGCTGCTGGCGGCCGCCGCCATCATGGCGATCGGCCTCGTCATGGTGCTCTCCTCCAGTTCCATCACGGCGGGCGCCTCCGTCGGCGACCCCTACTACTACTTCAAACGCCAGTTGATGTGGACGGCCCTCGGCGGCACCTGCTTCCTCTTTTGTTTTCGCGTGGACTACTGGCGTTGGAAGCCCCTGGCGCCATGGATCCTGGGGGGGACCCTGTTCCTCCTGGTGGCGGTCCTGATTCCCCATGTCGGGCGCAACGTCAACGGTTCGCAGCGCTGGCTGGGCTTCGGGCCGGCCGTGTTCCAGCCCTCGGAACTGGCCAAACTGACCATGGTGGTGTTCGTCTCCGCGTGGCTGTCGGACCGGGGCGCGCGGCACCTGCGCGCCTTCACCCGGGGGACCCTGCCGATCCTGGCTCTGGTCGCCGTGGCCGCGGGTCTCATCGTCAAGGAGCCCGACCTGGGGACGGCGGCGGCCCTCTTTGCGACATCCGTCGTCCTGCTCTACGTGGTGGGCGTGCCGGTCATCCAGTTCGGCGCCATCTTCATGGCCGCGGTGCCCCTGCTCGCGGCGCTGATCTTCAGTTCCGGCTACCGGCGCACGCGATTCCTGGCGTTCCTCAATCCGCAGGCCCACGCCCAGACGTCCGGGTACCACATCCTGCAGTCGCTATACGCGCTGGGCTCGGGCGGCCTGTTCGGGGTGGGCCTCGGTCAGAGCCGGCAGAAGTACTTCTACCTGCCGGAGGAGCACACGGACTTCATCTTCGCGGTGCTCGGCGAGGAACTGGGTCTCATCGGCGGGCTGCTGGTGCTGGCGCTCTTCGGGGTACTGATCTGGCGCGGCTACCGCATCGCCGCCTCCGCACCCGACCTCTTCGGCACCCTCCTCGCGGCGGGCATCACGACCATGCTGGCCGTACAGGCGATCGTCAACATCGGTGTGGTCGCCGGCGTCCTACCCATCACCGGCATCCCCCTGCCGATGATCAGCTTCGGCGGCAGTTCGCTGATCTTCACCCTGAGCGGTCTCGGCATGCTGGCCAACATCTCGACCCACGCCCGCACGTAGTGGCCGGGCGGGACCCCCTGGGGGCGTGCCGTCGCGATCCGCGGCCCGGCCGAGGCGGGAGGATCGCAGGCCTCGGCGGAAGCATAAGGCAGGGTGTCCGGCGTCGGAGCGGCGTTCCGGACCGGGGCGGCGAGACGGCCGGAGGCAGGAGCGATGGGGGTATGGTGGGCTTGGGAGCGGAACCGGGGGACGGCGGGGGACGGCAGCCGGAGCAGGGTGCGCGCCCGCCCCGCCTCCTGGTCACGACCGGGGGCAGCGGGGGACACATCTACCCCGCGCTGGCCATCGCCGCCGGGGTGCGGCGCCGGTGGGGCGCGAGCGAGGTGCTCTTCGTCGGTGCCCGCGGCGGCATCGAGGAGCGGCTCGTTCCGGAGGCGGGTTTCCCCCTGGAGACCATTGCCGTGCGGGGCATCATCCGCAAGCGCCCACAGGAGGCGCTGGTGGCGGGACTGACCCTCGGGGGTGCCGTCGCACGGGCGATCGCCATCGTGCGCCGCTTCCGGCCGGACGTGGTCGTCGGCACCGGCGGCTACGCGGCGGGGCCGGTCGGGCTCGCCGCCGTCCTTTTGCGCGTGCCACTGGTGCTGCAGGAGCAGAACGCCGTGCCGGGCGTCACCAACCGCCTGCTGGCCCGGTTCGCCTCCGTCGTGGCGGTGCCCCACCCGGAGGCGCGGGATCGCTTCCCCCGCGGCACGCGGTTCCTGGTCTGCGGGAACCCGGTGCGGCCGGAGGTGGCTGCCGCCGATCCCGCCCTCGCCCGGCGGCGCCTCGGCGTGCCCGCCGCCGGGCGCATCGTGCTCATGTTTGCGGGGAGCCTGGGCTCCACCGTCTTCATGCGCTACTTTCGCGAGATGCTCCCGCACCTGCACGAGGGGACACTGCTCTTCGTGTCCGGCCGAAACTATCTCCAAGCCGCGCAGGCCGCGGCGGCCGGCCGGGAGGCGGGGGGCGGCGGCGTGGTGGTGGTGCCCTATTTGGCCGACATCGGGCTGGGGCTGGCCGCGGCGGACCTCGTCGTCTGCCGGTCGGGAGCCATGACCCTCGCCGAACTGGCGACCGTGGGACGGGCGGCGATCCTGATCCCGTCCCCGCACGTCACCCACCACCACCAGGAGGCGAATGCGCAGAGTTTCGCGCGGGCCGGGGCGGCCCGCGTCCTGGCCGAGGCGGATCTCGACGGCCGGCGGTTGGCCGTGGAGGTCCAGGCGCTGCTCGGTGATCCGGCGGCCCGCCGGCGCATGGCGGAGGCGGCCCGCGGTCTGGCGCGGCCCGACGCCCTGGGACGGATCGTCGCGGCGGTCGAGCAGGCGGCCCGCGGCCGCAGGGGCGGTCTCGTATCGCCGACTCCGCACCGCGGGTCCATCCGCCGCGGGATCGACCCGTCCGTCCCTGGGGGGAGCGACGCGGGTGAACGCTGACCTGGACGCTCGGCGGCTGCAGGGGGATCTGCAGGCCGTCATGGGCGGCGAGATCCGGCCGGACGAGCCGCTCGCGGGCCACACCACGATCCGCATCGGTGGGCCGGCCCTGCTCTTGGCAGTTCCCCGCACGGAGGCGGACGTGGCCGCCGGCGTGCGCTGGGCGGTGCTCTCCGGGTTACCGTGGCGCATCCTCGGACTCGGCAGCAACCTCCTCTGTCCGGACGAGGGTTTCGCCGGGCTGGCGCTCGGGCTGCAGGAAGCGTGCGGCACCATGCGTTTTGACGGGAACGCCGTCGAGGTCGGCGCGGGCGTGCACCTGGCCCCGTTGATCCAGGCGGCCGCGGCCCGGGGGCTGTCCGGGCTGGAGGGCGTCGCCGGGGTGCCGGGCACCGTGGGTGGGGCGCTGGCTATGAACGCCGGCACATCGGCCGGCGACATGGGGGCGGTTGTGCGCCGGGTCCGCGCCCTGGCGCCCGACGGCCGCCTCCTGGACCTCTCGGCCGCCGACATGCGTTTCGGCTATCGGCGGAGCCGCCTGCAGGAGGATGGGCTGGTGGCGCTCGGTGCCGTCTTGGAACTCCGCGCGGCGGACCCCGACGCGGTTCGCCAGGACCTCCGCCAGCGGGCGGTGCGTCGGCGCCAGACGCAGCCGCTCGAACTGCCGAATGCCGGCAGCATCTGGCGCAACCCGCCCGGCGATTTCGCGGGCCGGCTGATAGAGGTCGCGGGCTGCAGGGGCCGGCGGCGCGGGGACGCCCAGGTGTCCCCCAAGCACGGGAATTTCATCGTCAACCTCGGTCGGGCGCGTGCCGCGGACGTCATCGGCCTGATGAGGGAAGTGCGCGCCGATGTGGAGGCCCGGTTCGGGGCACGCCTGGAGCCGGAACTCTGCTGGCTCTGGGGGAGGGAGGCGCTCCTGCGGCTGTTGGATGCCGCGGCGTCCTGAGCCACCCAGGCGGATCGCGGCAGGCGGGGTTTCCCGATCGGGACGGGTGGCCGGCCGGGGTGGGCGCGAACGGTCCGGCCCCTGTTCGGGCCGGGGGCCGGACCATCCGGCCGCCCCCCGGCGACGCCGTTCACGGTGCCCCGGTGCCCGCCTGCCACAGCGCCGCCACCCGGCCGCCCACGTCGCCGACGTAGACCAGAGGCGCTCCCGCGGGTGGATTGCTTGGCGCGGTGCGCACGAACGTGCCCGCCATCGCCGAGACCGTGCCGCCCGCGCACCCGGCGCCGGTGAAGCGGCGCCCGGCGTCGGTGCTCAGGAGCAGCCCCGCCCCGGCTACGGCGGCGAAGACGTCGCCACCGCCCGGGCCCGCGGTCGCGATGCTCGTGACCGGGCCGAACACCGCGAGGGGGACGGTTTGCCAGGGCCCGGCCGGCTGTGTCGCCGTGGCCACGCCGCCCCGGCCGGCGGCCCAGAACGCTCTCGCGCTGGCGGCCAGCGCCTGGAACGGGCCCGGCACACCCGCCACCGCCGTCCAGTGGGCCCCGCCGTCAGGGCTCGTGGCCAGCCCGTCGCTGCCCGCGGCCAGCAGCGTGGCGGGCTGCCACGAGACCGGGGCGGGCAGCGCCAGCAGCGCCAGCACGCCGGCGGGGGCCGGTCCCTCTGGTTTCCAGTGCGTGGCCCAAGTGGTGGTGAACGTCTGGGTGGTCACGCCCCCGTAGGTCTTCCCCGCAGAGAGCGCCCAGGTCGGGGCACCCGACGGATAGAGCAGGACGGCCAGCGCCGACGTGGCGCCGCCGGGACCGGCGGCGGGACTCCAGTGCGCGCCGCCGTCCTGACTGACCTGGACGCCGTTGCCCGTGGCCGCGAACCATTCCCCATAGAGGCCGATGGCCAGGGCGTCGACCAGCCCGGGGTCGCCGGCCGGGACCCACGTCCGCCCGCCGTCGCTCGTGGCGTACACACCGGTGGGCGTCGCGGCCAGGGCCATCGTGCCGTCGCCCGGATCGGTCGCCAGGGCGCGGATGGGACCGCCCAGATCGGACACGGCCGCGGCAAAGCCGGTGAAGGGCCCGCTGCAGCCCTGTGCCACCGGGGCCGGCCCGCCGAGCGTCAGGCGGAACGTGGCCCCGGCCGCGTCCGCCTGCCACAGACCGGGCAGGCTGAGGGCGTCGGTGGCCAGGGCGTACACCCCGGCCGCAATGCGCGGCAGGGTCAGCGGCCGCGTCAATCCGGGGACCTCGGTGTTGGTCAGGGTGACCGGGAGCGTGGTGCCGCGGGCCGCGGGGTCGGTGACCTGGACGACGTTGACGCCCACCTGGAGGGGGGAGATCGCCAGCCGCACGCCCCCGCCCTGCCCGGAGGCGTCGTATCCCCAGTGGGGCGGCCGCGGCAGGACGTGGACGCCGGCCCGGGTGGACGCGGCGGCGAGGGCCGGCGCCAAGGTCACCGCGGCCGCCAGACCCACGACCTGGGCCCCGACCGTGAGCCGGCGCGCGGCGTTGGGGCGGCCGAGTAAGACCGCGCCAACGGCGGCGCACGCGGCGGCGATGCCCGTCGCGCCGGCGACCGGATGCCAGTGCAGGAGCAGGGGGATGCCCGTCGCCAGCGCCACGACCAATCCGGCAAGGCGCGGCAGCGGACTGGCCCACCCGCGAAAGCGGAGCGCGTGCGGCCAGGCGCCCGCATAGAGCCCCAGGCCCACGACGGCCGTCAGCGCGGCGGCGAAGGTGAATCCGCCCCCGCCTTGCAGGGCGGGCACCATCAGCAGGGCGGGGACCAGTGCCAGCCCCAGTGTCACGGCGGAGACCCGCGGCAGGCCGGCCAGCAGGAGGGCGATGAGACCGAACCCCGCGCCCACCAGACCGTCGAGCCCGATGCCGCGCAGCAGTACCAGCCGGGTCAGGGGGTCGGCGGACAGCGACCGGACCGTCACGCCGAGGATCGCCGCGGTGTGCAGCACCGCGCCCGCGGCGCAAGCGGCCGCCATGGTCAGGCCGGCGGCGCGCAGGATGCCCGCCGATGACCGGCCGCGCGGACCACCCGCGCGGGAACCGCGGCCAAGGGCGGTCGCGGCGTCCGCCAAGGGGAACGCCAGTGCCCCGACGCCGATCAGTCCGGCGAGGATCGCCGCGAGCAGGCAGAGCCCGACCGGCGCCGGGACCTGCCCGGGGACCGACCCGCCGTAAGCGGCGCGGAGCAGCGTCGGTGGGAGCGGGCCCCCGTTCCAAACGGTGAAGGCCGACGAGCCGGAGGATCCGCCCGAGGACCAACTGACCGTGTAGATGCCGGGAACGAGGTTGGGGATGGCCACCCGCAGGGTGTCGCCCGATATCTGCGGGGGACCGTTGCCTAGGTCTCCCCGACCTTCATTGAGGACCTCGAGGCGGGCGCCGGGGGCCGGCGCCGCGTCCAGCCGGACGGTGACCGCCGAGGGCGGCGTGGTCAGGATCGCGCCCGGAGCCGGAGACACCAGGGCCGCCGTCCCGACCGCTCCGGCCGTCCCCGCCGCCGAAACGGCCACGAGCGCCGCCGGGACAAGGCCCAGGGCGACACGGCGGGTGAAGGTGGCAAATCGAGGCATCAGGCGCACGCCCAGAACCATTCCATCCGTGGGAGCGGAGTGATCGCGGCCGATCGGGACCGCGGGGTGCCGGGGGCGGCGGGACGCGCGTCGCGGATCGGCCGCGGTCCACGGTCCGGCGCGACCCGCGACAGCCTGTCCCACATCCTAGCATGGCGGACAATCGTCCGACGAGGGGTGGCTGCACCGGCGTGCGCCCAGAGGGCGCCGGCCGCTACCCCGCGTTGCGGAGGGCGGCGGGCACGGGGACGGGCGGCAGGCGCGGGTCGTCGAGCACGTAGACCCGGAGGGTCCGGATGCCGAAGGCGGCGATGTCGGCCGGGGTGTCCCAGAAGAACAGGTCGATGCGGTCGCCGACGATGGCCGAACCGGTGTCGGCCGCGACGGAGAGCCCGTAGCCCTCGACGAAGACGTGGCTCCCCAGGGGGATGACGTGCGGGTCGACTGCGACGATGCCGTAGTTCAACGGCAGGCCGATGGCCGAGCGCTGCCCGGTCCAGGGGCCGTTGCTCGCCCATGTGGCGTCGTAGGCGGTGGCGCGCATCACCAGCACCTTCGAGTAGTGGTAGAAGTGGCCTCCGGTCTGGACGAAGTCGGGGGAGGTGCCGACGGCGATGACGGCCTCGCGCGGGGATGAGACCACCTGTTGGGAGAAGACTTTGACTTCGGTCGGCCGGGGGGCCGCACCCGCGGCCGGCGCCGCCTGCGTGCCGCTCCCTGTGCCGGACGTCCGGGTCGCGGCGTGCGCCCCGGGGGGCGGTGCGAGATACAGTTCGATGCCGCTCTGCCACATCGCGCCGGTGAGCCCCGGCTTCTGTATCTGGTGCAGGCCTTCCGGCAGGTTCGGGTCGGGCACGGTGACGGCGGGGTAGGGCACCAGCCGCTCGCGCCGGAACGGGGCGGCGCGATACGCGGTCAGGCCCAGGTCGTGGGCCCCGTTGACGACCCCCGCCGCCCACGCGGGATTGGTTGCGATGCCCCACGCGCCAAGGAGGCCGACGGCGAAGACCGTCCCCGCGACGGCGGCCTGGAGACGGCGCCCACGTAGGCGCAGGTCCATGGAGACCACCCCCCGTGACAGTGTGCCCGGGGGGATGCCGGGGGCGATACGCACGCGCGCCGCGCCGCCCCCAGAGTCTACTGGATGCCGTGCCGCCGCGGGGACCGATCAGGCGACCCGGCCGCCGTCCAGGCCGAGGAGCCGGGAGATGGCGTTGGCCCGCAAGGCGTTGATCGCATCCGAACCCCTCTGCAGCAACGTGAGGCGGCCGAGCATCCCGCTCTCGCGCCAGAGCCGCTCGTGGCGGCGGACCGAGGTCTCGCCGGAGGCGGCGTATCCCTCGACCAAGCGTTGGAACAGCCAATCCGGGTGCCGCCGCAGGAAGGCTTCCAGGGCAGGCGCCTCGCCGTCTATCCCGTCCAGGGCCTGCCACACCGCCCGCAGGCCGGGCGAGCCAAGATCGGCCAGGGCGCGGGAGGCGTCCTCGCCGACCGAGGCGTCGCGGTGGCCCAGGGCCGCCACGAGGACGGGGATGATGTCGCGCGAGAAGGCGCGGCGGCTGGCCAGGACGACGGCGCCAGCCTCCGCCGCCGGCATGGTCCGCACGGTACCCGCCAACTCCGTGACGCGCTCGCGGGTCGTATCCCGATCCGGGCCCACCAGCAACGCCTGCCCGACGCGAGCCTCCGCGCGCCGCACCCGCGCCGCGCCCACCGCTCGCCGGCCGGTGCCGAGGAGTGTCCCGGCGACGGCCACGACGACGACCAAGACCAGCACCCAGACTCCGACCACCCCAACCCACCCCCAAACGCCCGGACGAAGCCGGCCGGCGCGGCCCCGCCGGGCGGCTTCGTCGCATCGCGAACCGGATATCCGACGGCTACTGGATTTCGGCGGCCCCCGCGGATGGTCCTGCCGTCGGCCGGCCGGTCCGCGCGCGTGCGGACCGCGGGCAAACTGCGGCGGCCTGGAGCCGGGGCTTATCGATTCCACCGGAACGCGATGGTGGCGGCGGATCCGCCCCCCGTGCGCCGGGTCCCGCGGGCTGCCGGCCCGCCTTGAGCCGCCGCGCGGCTTGGGCCATAATGACCACGCTCCCGGTCCGTCCGCCCGAGGTATTCCGGGGGCGGAGTTTGAGCCTGTGCGCGTCCACGCCGGGCGGCGGGGATGCGGTAAGGATGTGTTCGCCGTGCCACCGCGCACGCCCGGAAGCGGCGGCGGGAGCCGGGCGCTGCCCTCGGGGACCGCAGCCGAGGAGCGCCCCTCCCAGGCAGGCTTCCCCTCCCGCGCGTCTTCATCCGCGACGCCCGGGACCGCACCGGCCGGCGTGGCCCGCGATCCGGACGGCGCGCCGCGCGCCGTCCAGGGACCGGCCGGGCCGGAACTTGACAAGGCGGAGTTCATCCCCTCGCTCTTCGATCGCATCGCCCGCCACTACGACCTGATGAACATCGTCATGACGGCCGGGGTCTGGCGCATGTGGCAGCGCGCCTTCCGGCGCCACTGCGGCATCCCCGCCGGGGCGAAGGTGCTCGACGTCGGCTGCGGTACGGCCGAACTGAGCCTGCTGCTGTCCGCCTTGGTCGGTCCCGCGGGACGGGTGGTCGGCGTCGACATCTCCCCCGGCATGCTGGCGGTCGCCCGGAGCAAGGTCATGGCCTCGGGGGAGCCGGGCCGCATCGATCTGCTGCTGGGCGACGCCCTCGACCTGGGCTTCCCCGACGCCAGTTTCGACGCCGCGGCGTCCGCCTTCGTGATGCGCAACGTCGCCGACCTCGACCGGGCCTTCGCCGAGATGGTCCGGGTCGTGCGTCCCGCCGGCCGGATCGCCATACTCGAACTGAGCCACCCGCCCGCTTCCCTGATCCGCCGGCCCTTCCTCTTCTACTTCCGTCGCATCCTGCCCCTGATCGGCACCTGGGCCGCCAAGGCTCGCCTGCCGGTCGCGCCGTACGCCTGGCTGCCGCGCTCCTTGGAGACCTTCCCGGAGGCCGAGGAGGTCGCCGCGCGCATGGCTCGCGCCGGGATGACCGACGTCACCTTCCGCCGGTTGTCGGCCGGCATCGTCTGCCTCCATACGGCGCGGGTGGGGTAGGGTATCCCCCGGTTTGCCCGCGTCCAGACGGAGTATTACAATCGCTGACGGCCCGGACGGGTTTCGACGGGACGCGGTGGCGGGTCGGATCCCGGGGCGCCCCCCGGCCCGGCCGGTTCCGGCTGCGGCGCGACGTTTCCCGGGGCGCCCCCCGGCCCGGCCGAGCGGGTACTGACGGAAGGGATCTGTGGCCGTGCACCTGATCGCCGTCGGCCTTGACCAACACACCGCGGCGCTGTCCCTGCGGGAACGATGCGTGCTCGGCCCCACCGAGCTGCCGGCGCTGGCCGCTCCGGAGTTGCCGGAGGTGGCCGTCCTCTGCACCTGCAACCGCACGGAGGTCTATGCCGCGGCACCCGACCCGGCGGTAGCCGTCGCGCGGATCTGCGCCTACCTCGCCCGTCGCGCCGGGACGACGCCGGAGCAGTTGCGCCCACACCTCTACTCCCACGTGGGACCCGCCGACGTGCTGCGGCACCTCTGCCGCGTGGCCACCGGCCTCGAATCGCTGGTGCGGGGCGAGACCCAGGTGCTGGGGCAGGTTAAGGAGGCCTACCTCCGCTCCGCGGAGGCAGGCACGGTGGGCAAGTACCTCCATGCGCTCTTCCATCAGGCCCTGGCCTGCGCCAAGCGCGTCCATGCCGAGACCGGCCTGGGCACGAGCCCGGTCTCTGTCGGGGCGGCCGCCGTGGACTTCGCCCGGCAGGCCCTCGGGGACCTCGACGGGCGGTCCGCGGTGCTGCTGGGTGCGGGGGAGACCGCGGAGACGGTGGCCCGGCGGCTGCGCGAGGCGGGCTTCGGCCGCATCGACGTGGTCAATCGCACCGCGTCCCGCGCCGCGGATCTCGCCTCGCGCGTGGGCGGCGCCGCCCGGGACGTCGCGGAACTGGAGGACCGCTTGGCCGACGCGGACGTCCTCATCACCTCCACGGCGTCTCCGACGCCCGTGGTGTCGGCGGAACTGGTGCGGGGGGTGGTCGCCCGCCGCCGCGGCCGACCGTTGCTGGTCGTCGACATCGCCGTGCCGCGGGATGTCGAGCCGGTCGTGGGGACGATCCCCGGGGTGCGGCTCTGCAACGTGGACGACCTGGAAGGCGTGGCCGCGACCGGCCGCCGGGAGCGCGAGCGGGAGGCGGGGGCGGCCGAGGCGATCATCGAGGGCACTCTGGCCTGCCTGCAGGATTGGCTGCAGAGTCAGGGCGCCGTCCCGGTGATCCGGGCGCTGACCCAGCGGTTGGAGTCGGTGGCGGCGGCCGAAGCCGACAGGATGCTGCGCCGCCTGGGGGCGCTGGAGCCGCGAGAGCGGGAGTTGGTGCGCCAACTCGCCTTCTCCGTCGCGCGCAAGCTCCTGGATGAACCGGTGCGCCGGCTCAGGGACCTGGCCGGGACCCCGGGCGGCCACGACGCCGTCCGGGCCTTCGCGGAGGCCTTCGGCCTCGAGGTGCCGGAGTTGAGCGTACTGCCGGGCACCGGCGGGACCGGGACAGCACTCCGGGCCGAGGGCCGCGCCGCGCCCGACTAGGAGGGCACCGCGAAGAAGGTCCGCCTCCGCGGTACCCTCCGGCTTCGGTCCGTCGTCCCTCAGGACCCCGGCGGCTGCGGCCGGCGCGCGAAGCGGTTTTGGCCGCGCACTTCGGGGACGGCGGTGCGCACATCGGTCGCCGGGCCGACCCGGGTCCGAAAGCCTCGCGGGCCCGGGCCGCCGCCATGGTGGCCTCTTGTGAGGAGGGCTCCTGCACCGACCACCTGGGGGCGGCCGGCGCGGCCTCTTCGGCGGCAGGCCGCAGGCTCGGGGACCCGTGGGCGTGCGAGCCGCGGCGGCCCACCCCGGCGCCCGGTCCGGTGCGCTCGGGCGACGGCGTCCGATGCGGGGCCCCGGCCCCCCCCGCGGCCCGGCATTCCAACCGGCGAGGAGGCGCGCCCGGGCGATGCGGGAGTATTACTTTCCGGCGTTTCTGGATCTGCGCGGGCGGGAGTGCGTGGTGGTCGGGGCGGGGGAGGTGGCCCAGGGGAAGGTCCTGGGGCTTCTGCCCTGCGGGGCGCGGGTGCGGGTGGTCAGCCCGGAGGCGGAGCCGGGCGTGGCGCATCTGGCGGCGCGGGGGACCATCCGCTGGGAGCGGCGGGCGTACCGGGAGGGGGACGTGGCGGGTGCGGCCCTGGTGGTGGCGGGGACGGATGACCCGGGGGTGAACGCCGCGGTGTACGCGGAGGCGCTGCGCGAGCGGGCGCTGGTGAACGTGGTGGACGTGCCGGAGCAGTGCCAGTTCGTGTACGGGGCGGTGTTCCGGCGGGGCCGGCTTGTGGCGGCGATCTCGACGGGCGGGGCGAGCCCGGCCTTTGCGGCGCGGCTGAAGCGGGATCTGGCGGGGGTGTGGGGGCCGGAGCACGGGCGGTTGGTGTCGGCCTACCGGCGGCTGCGGCCGTACGTGCAGGAGCGGATCCCGACGGTGGCGGGCCGGAAGCGCTTCTGGTTGGAGACGGTGCGTGCGGAAGAGCCCTTGGGCCTGCTACGGGCGGGGGGCCGGGGCGCCGATGCGGACGCCGTCCTCCGGACGCGCGTCGACGCATGGGCGGAGGGCGCCGCTGCCGAGTCCGCGACCTCCGCCGCGACCGCGCGGGTGCTGCCTTGAGCCGGCCGCTGCGGATCGGGACGCGCGGCAGCGCCCTCGCGCTCGCCCAGAGCGGCGTCGTGGCCGAGTGGCTCCGCCCCCTCTGGCCGTCGGGACCGGTGGAACTGGTGACCGTGGTCACGACCGGCGACCGCCTCCAGGGGCAGAACCCCGGCCGGGCCGCCGGGCGCGGCCTGTTCGTCAAGGAGATCGAGGATGCCCTTCTCGCCGGCCGGGTCGACCTCTGCGTGCACAGCGCGAAGGATGTGCCGCCGCAACTACCGCAGGGCCTGGGGCTGGTGGCCCTGCCGGCCCGTGCGGACCCGCGGGACGCGCTGTGCGGTTGCGCGCTCGGGAACCTTCGCGCGGGTGCCCGCGTCGCCACCGGGAGCCCACGCAGGGCCCTGCAGCTTCGGCATCTGCGCCCCGACCTCCGCTTCGTTCCGCTCCGCGGTAACGTGGATACACGGATGGCGCGGCTCCGCTCCGGCGAGTTCGAAGCCGCCGTTCTGGCCGTGGCGGGCCTGCAGCGTCTCGGCCGATCCGCCGACATCGCCGAGACGCTCTCCCCGGAGGCCGTCATCCCGGCGGCCGGGCAGGGCGCGCTGGCCATCGAGGCGCGCCTCGACGATCCACAAGTCCTGGGCGTTGCCGCCCGGTTGGAGGACCCGGCGACGGCCTTTGCCGTGCTGGCGGAACGGGCGGTGGAGGCCGGCCTCGGCGGAGGGTGCGGCGCGCCGACCGGAGTGTACGCGGAGCCGCTCGGGAGCGGGCGCTACCGGCTTCGAGCCGTCGTTTGCGGTCCGTCCACGGGTGGGATGGCGCACGTGGTGCTCGAATCGCCGGAGGCGGTCCCTGCCGGCGCCGGCAGGGGCGCGCTGGCCGATGCGGCCGCCCGTTTCGGCGCGGCCGCCGTCGAAGCGTTGCTCCGCGAAGGGGCCGGGGCCCTCTTGGCGGAATCCCCGGCCGGGGGGGAGGCGGAGTGATGTCAGAGGACGGGCGCGAACAGCCTGCGGACGCCGGGGCGGCGGCCGGGGACGCCGCGGCGCCGGACACCGACGCGGAGGGCCGGGCGCAAGCCGATCTGCCCGAGGCGGTGTCGGAGCCCGCCGCCGACACGACGCCCGCGACCGATGGCGGCGGCACGGGGGCGACCGAGGCGGCGGACGGCTCCCGGCCCGCGGAACCACCGGTCGAGGTCGGCGAGCCCGCCCCTGCCGCCGCGGAGGGTGAAGAGCCCGTAGCGGGCACCGCACCGGAAGCGGACGAGGGCGAGGTGGCGGCGCCGGAGGGCCGCGTCTATCTGGTGGGCGCCGGTCCGGGCGACCCCGGGCTCCTCACCCTACGGGGGCGCGAGGTGCTGCAGCGGGCGGAAGTGGTCGTCTACGACCGGCTGGTCGACGCGGCCCTGCTCGAACACTGCACGTCTTGGTGCGAGCGGATCTTCGCTGGCAAGGAGCCCGGGCGCCACACGCTCTCCCAGGCGGACATCAACCGCGTGCTCGTGGAACGGGCGGCCCGGGGCCTGCAGGTCGTCCGGCTTAAGGGCGGCGATCCCTTCGTCTTCGGCCGCGGTGGCGAGGAGGCCCTCGCGCTGGCGGTGACCGGCGTCCCCTTCGAGATCGTTCCCGGGGTGACCTCGGCGGTGGCCGCCCCGGCGTATGCCGGCATCCCCGTCACGCACCGCGACGTCGCCGCCTCCTTCGCGGTCATCACCGGCCACGAGCGGCCGGGCCGGCCGGCGGCGGCCGTGGACTGGTCGCAGTACGGGCGCCAGCCGGATACGCTGGTGATCCTCATGGGACTGGGGGAGGCGCGCGGCATCGCCGAGGCGCTGATGGCCGCCGGGCGTCCGGCTTCCACGCCTGTGGCCGCCATCGCGCACGGCACCACTCCCCGGCAGCGGACGGTGGTCTCCACGCTGGCCGGCATCTCCGCCGACGTGGACGCGGCGGGGCTGGACAACCCCACCACCCTGGTCGTGGGCGAGGTCGTCCGCCTCCGGACGCAGATCCAATGGTTCGAACACCGGCCCCTCTTCGGGCGGCGCATCGTGGTCACGCGTATGCGGGACCAGGCCTCCGAACTGGTGGCCGGCCTCCGCGAACTTGGCGCCGAGCCCGTCGAACTGCCCGTCCTGCGGATCCGCGAGGTGCCCAATCCGCAGGACCTCCACTGGTGCGTCACCAACATCGCCTCGTTCTGGTGGCTCTGCTTCACCTCCGCCCAAGCCGTGGGCCCCTTCTTCACGGCCCTGCGCGACAGCGGCCTGGACGCCCGGGCGCTGGCCGGGACCCGCATCGCCTGCGTCGGTCCGGCGACCGCACGGGCGCTGGCGGGGTATGGCCTCTCGGCCGACATCGTCCCTGCCCGCGCCACCGCGGCGGATCTGGTGGAGGTACTGCGCGACCAGGTATACGCGGGCCAGAAGGTCCTCTTCGTCCGGGGCGAGCCCGCCAGCGACACACTGGTCGCCGGTCTCACCCGCCTGGGCCTGGAGGTGCGGCAGACGATCGCCTACGAAGCACTGCCCGACGAGGATGCCGCGGCCTCCGCCGAGGAACTACTGGCGTCCGGCGCCGACGCCGTCACCTTCGCGAGTTCGTCCACCATCGGCCACTTCCTCGATGCGGCCGGGGATGCCGGCCGGCGGCTCTGCGCAGCCAGCAGGGTGGTCTGCATCGGGCCGATCACCGCGCGTACCGCCACCGCCCTCGGCCTGCGTGTGGATGCCGTCGCCCGGCAGGCGACCATGGCCGGGATGCGCGAGGCGCTGGTGCGGCTGTGGGCGGAGCCGGTGGGGGTGGAGGAGGGTGTCTAGCTTTCCGACACTGCGCCTGCGGCGCCTGCGCGGCACGGCCGCCATGCGCGATCTGGTGCGGGAGACGGATCTGCTGCCGCGGCACCTGATCTATCCGCTCTTCATCGTGCCCGGCAGCGGCCTGCGGCGAGAGATCCAGGCGTTGCCGGGACAGTTCCACCTCAGCCCGGACGAGGCGGCCGCGGAGGCGGCGGCGGCCCGGGCGGAGGGCGTCGGGAGCTTTCTCCTCTTCGGCCGCCCCCCGGAAGGCGGCAAGGACCCCCAAGGCAGCGGCGCCTGGGACGAGCGGGGCGCCGTCCAGCAGGCGGTGCGGGCCCTCCGCGCCGCCGTGCCGGAGTCTCTCCTGATCACCGACGTCTGCCTCTGCGCGTACACCGACCACGGACACTGCGGGGTCGTGCGCGGCGGGGACGTGGACAACGACGCGACGCTGCCGCTGCTGGCGCGGACTGCCGTCTCCCACGCCGATGCGGGGGCCGACGTCGTCGCGCCCTCAGACATGATGGACGGCCGCGTGGGGGCGATCCGCTCCGCGCTCGACGCTGCGGGCCACCCGCACGTGCCGGTGCTCGCCTATGCCGCCAAGTTCGCCTCCGGGTTCTACGGACCGTTCCGCGAGGCCGAGGACTCGCCCCCGGCCTTCGGCGACCGCCGCAGCTACCAACTGGACCCCGGCAACGCCCGGCAGGCGCTGGCCGAAGTGGCGCTCGACCTGGCCGAAGGGGCCGACATGGTGATGGTCAAGCCCGCGCTCGGGTATCTAGACGTGCTCGCCGCGGTGCGGGCGGCCACCACGGCGCCCCTTGTCGCCTACAACGTCAGCGGCGAGTATGCGATGGTCCGGGCGGCGGAACGCGCGGGCTGGGCCGACGGCACCGCGCTGGCGCTGGAGATCCTCACCGGTATCCGGCGGGCCGGGGCCGACGCCGTCATCACCTATCACGCGCGCGAGGTGGCCCGCGCCCTGGGCCGGAGGTGACTGCTCCGGGGCGGCGGGAGCCGGCGCCTCCGCCCGCGCCGGGCCGCGAATGGACACCCATCCTCCGCCCGGGACTCGACGTCGTCTTCGTGGGCTTCAACCCGAGCCCGTGGGCGGCGGCCCTGGGCCATTACTACGCCCACCCCCGGAACCGCTTCTGGCAGGCACTGGTGCTCCCTGCGGGGAGCACGCGGTGGGCGGTCGTGACCCCCCCGGGCGTGGCCACCAACGGCGGTTTGGTGACCACGGGTGCATCGGACCCGACGACGCTGGTGGGGTTCGAGCCCAGTCAGTTCCTGGCCTTCTCTCCGCTGGCCACCAGCAGTGACGCCGGGCGATCCTGGTCCCAGGGGACCATCGGTCAGCGACTGGCGCCGGTCCCCGACGCGCTCGCGCTCACCCCGGGGGGGACCGGGGCGGCCCTCGTGGGCACGACGAGGCGGACGATCCTGCTCTCCGCCGGGACAAACTTGTCCTCCTGGCGGCCGCTGGCCACCGCACCCATGGTCCGGTCGTCGCCAGGGAGTGACCCCTGCGGGGTCGGAGCGCTCACCGCGGTGGCGTCCGTCGTGCCACCGCCGGGCCCGGTCCTGGTCGGAGCGAGCTGTGCCCGCGGCGCGCACGTCGGCATACTGGAGGGATCCGGTGCCCAATGGGCCATGGCTGGCCCGACCCTGCCGGCATCCCTGGACGTCTCCGGGACGTCCGTGCTGCGGCTCACCGCGGCGACCGGGGTGCTCGACGCGCTGGTGGAGGCACGGCCGCGCTCCAGGGGCACCCCCATCCTCCTGGCCGCGCAGCGGGCGGTGACCGGGGGCGCATGGACCGTTTCGGGGGCGCTCCGCCTCGGTGCGCGGGCAGCGATGATCGCCACCGGGTTCGGGGCAGGGGGAACAACGGTGGTGGTGACGCGCACCGGGAGCGTCACCGATGTCGCGTCGGTGCACCCAAGCCCAGGAGCACGGTGGCGCACGTACACCGCTCCGGCCGGATCCGCCGCCGTCGCCGTCACCCCCAGTGGGACCGACGCCATGGTCCCGCGTGGCTCCAACCTCACCGTGTCCGCCCTCGACCCATCCTCCGACACCTGGACCGTGGCGCAGCGACTCCACGTCCCGATCGAGTACGGCTCATCGTCATGAGCACCACGCCCCCGTTCGCTCACGACCCGCACGCATGCGCGCGGGCCCGCGAGGCAATCTCCGCCGGGATGGACGGGGAGTCGGCGGAGGGGACCCCGGCCGCACTCTCCGGCCACCTCCAGCACTGCCGGAGGTGCCGGGACTTCCAGGTCGGCGCGGCGGACATCCAGCGCCGCCTGCAGGTGCTGGAACCTGCGTGCATCCCCGACCTCAGCCGCCAGATCCTCCTCTCGGCGCCACCGCTCCACCCCCGCCGAGTGCAGCGGGCGGTCGTGGTGGTGCGCGCCGCGGGTGGGGTGCTCCGCCGCCGGGCGGCATGGGCAGTGGCGGCGCTCCCCCTCGTCCTGGTGCTCTCCGGGGTGAGTGCCGGCGCGCTCACCTCCCATCGGGTGGTGGCCAAGGACACCCCGACGCCGTGCACTGCCCACCTCACCGGCGCCAGCGGGGTCCCAGGAGACGACTTGGCGGGCTCGGGACCTCACTGGCTCGCCGGCCCGTCTCGGGGCACGCCCGAAAGGTCCACTGCCTCGGTGCGCAACCGGGGCAGTGCCCACGGACAGGACTCCCGGACGTAGCGGATCAGCTCCTCGCGCACCTCGCACTGGAGGTTCCACGACCGGGAGCTGTCAGGTGAGCTCATGAGGCACCGGATCTGCATGGTCTCGCTCCCGAGGGACGTGACCTGGAGCACCTGCACCTTGCCGTCCCAGTCCGGCGAGTCCCGCAGGATGGCGTGGAACGCCTCCCGGATCTCATCGACCGGAGCCCGGTAGTCCAGGTCGACCATCACCCATCCCAGGATGTCTGCAGTAGAGCGGGTCCAGTTCTCGAACGGCTGCTCCACGAAGTACGAGATGGGCAGGACCAGGCGGCGCAGATCCCAGATCCGGACCACGACATAGGTGAGGCCGATCTCCTCGATGCGCCCCCATTCTCCCTCGACCACGACGACGTCGTCCACCCGGATCGGTTGGGAGAGCGCGATCTGCACCCCGGCCACCAGATTGGTGGCAGTCGGGCGGGCCGCCACACCTACCATCAGCCCCACCAGCCCCGCCGATGCCAGCAGACCGGCCCCGGCCGCCCGCACCTCGGGAAAGCTGAGGAGGACGATGGCCAGGGCCACCACCGAGACCACCACCACGGTCACTCGGCGCAGCACCTGGACCTGAGTGTGCACCCGGCGGGCCCGAAGGTTGTCCTCGGCGTCGAGGCGGTACCGACTGAGCAGGAGATCGTCCAGCACGAAGGTGCAACGCACCAGGAGCCAGCTGAGCCCGATGACGAGGCAGATACCCACGACGTGCACGAGGATCGTGCCGGCAGGATCTGCGAGCGGGACCGCGCCCAGTGCGATCTCGAGCGCCGCGAGTGGGAGCACCACCCGGCTCGGCGACTCGACGTTGGCCACCAGGGATCTCTCGATCGCCACCGGCGCACGTGCCACGCCTCGCCGGAGGAAGAAGAAGACCACGGCGTGGAGCACCAAGCCGGCGACGACCGCGCCGAGCAGCCAGCCGGCAGTCTCCACGCCGCTCATGGGGTCGACGCGCCGGGTGGAGTGCCTGCTCGTCTCGCGATCCCACTGGGGCGGGCTGGAGTCATCTCCGGATCGATGCTATTGCATCACTCACACACCGCAACGAGGAGGAACCCATGGGACTGCTAGACGGCAAGGTCGCGTTCATCACCGGCGCAGCGCGGGG